>Ga0193726_1002669_pt1 | contig 11878 bp, 13 predicted proteins | sample H2c1metaG_FD_144928 | JGI IMG/M metagenome (GOLD analysis project Ga0193726, IMG submission 144928) | Soil microbial communities from a riparian zone of the East river system, Colorado, United States - H2c1 | ecosystem: Environmental > Terrestrial > Soil > Riparian zone | place: USA: East River... | reverse complement strand
GCCGCTGTCCCAACGCGCCGGAGTCAGGCAGCTTCAGCAGCCGATCTGGCTCAGGCTTGTGCTTCGGTGGGTGAGGCTGCACGGGGGCAGGTTCTACAACTTCGAGGGGCTCGACGCCTTCAAGGCGAAGTTCAATCCCAAAGAGTGGGAGCCCATCTATGCGATTGCCGAAGGCGCCACTTTCCCGCCGCGCGCCCTCTACGCGATCGCCGGTGCGTTCAGCGGCGGCGCGCCGGTCAGACTTGTACTCCGAGCGCTACTTCGCGCATGAAGGCGGCGAGCTTCGCCTCGTCGAGAGCGCCGTTCGTACGAAGTCCGCTGCAGACATCCACGCCGAACGGCGCGACCTGCGCTATGGCCTTGGCCACATTCCCGGGATTGAGACCGCCGGCCAGGTAGACCGGGACATCCACCGACTCCCGAATCCGCCTGCTGACAGCCCAGTCGTGCACGCGTCCGGTCCCTCCGAGCTCTTTGGTCGGTGCCGACGGATTTCCCGAATCGAGCAGAAGCGCATCGACCGACGGCGCAACCTCAACTGACTCACGAAGGGAATCGTCGTCGCGGACGTGGATCACCTGCACAATAGAAACCCCTGGGAGCGCCTCGCGCAGCCGCGCGTGAACGCCGGGCCCGACCTCGTCGACGAGCTGAATCGTCGTAGTCCGGCAAAACCGCTGCTGTTCGATGATTCGCTCAGCCGTTGTCTCGCAAGTGAGAAGGAAGGTGTCCACTCCCGGTGGCACGTTATCCGCAATGTCCCGAATGAGGGCCTCAGGGATCGATCCGGGCCCGCTCGGCATTTGCGATACAAGGCCAATAGCTGATGCACCCATTCGCACGGCGAGAGCGGCTTCTTCTTCTGACGCGATGCAGCAGATCTTAACGCGGGTCGGGACGCGGAGCATGAGTGGGCCATTGGTGGATATGAGCGTACGGTATTTGCATACAATTTTCTCGTGGGGCCGCGCGCGTTCAGCGGCTCTTCCCCTCAACCTGTAGCGCGCGAGGCAACATGCTCACAAAACAATCAAGGCTTCTACTGGCCCTCACGGTGGCGACTCCATTGGTGTTCGCTGCGTGCACGGACAACAACATCCTGGGCCCGGGTGACGTCGCTGGCACGTACGATCTCACGGTATACGCCAATCAGAATTTCCAAGGGTCCCTCCAGTTTTTCGTCAACCCGGGAGACGATAATGATCTCCCCAATGGTGGGACCGTTATCGTCAACAGTGGCACGTTGGAACTCGACAGCGATGGGAGCTTCACCGAAACGAACAACTTTACGAAGACCCCTCCCGGCGGGGGGTCGTTCAATACCAACTTCGTCTCGATTGGGACGTTTTCGGTGAGTGGGTCGAGCATTCATCTCTTCGCGCCGGACCAGAACGGGTTTTCGGAGAGGAATTTAAGCGGCACTGTGACAGGCAATACCGTGAGCTATTTCGAAGGCGGTGTAGAGTACGAATATCAGCGATAGCGGACCGGTAGAAACAAATAAAGAGAGCGCCCTCGTCCGGGCGCTCTCTTTTTGTTATCGTATCACTCAGCTGCAACCGTTTCCAGCTCCGCGCCGTATAGCTCATACACCCTCTCGAGGACGGACACCATGGGTATCATCGCCTGGATCGTTGTTGGTCTCGTCGCTGGAGTTCTTGCCTCCCTCGTGATGGGTGGCACCGGATACGGCATCATCGGTGACATTGTCATCGGCATCGTCGGTGCCTTCGTCGGGGGCTGGCTCTTCGCCAAGCTCGGGATCTCGACGCCATTCGGCGGGATGGGTGGGACGATTTTTGTCGCCTTCATCGGCGCCGTCGTTCTCCTGTTCATCCTTCGTCTGATACGCGGCTCGTCGCGAAAAGTATAGGCGCTTCCGCGGGGCGGAGATCGCGCGATACGTGACGCGCAGGTGACCGCGAAGTGGCGATGAAACAGCCGAGGCCGGCGACGTTCGGATATTCCGGCACTCCGCTCATCGACAAGCTCGGAATCAAGGCTGGGGCGCGGCTGCAATTCGTTTTTGAGCCGACGGAATTCGCAGGCCTCCTGGGCCGGCTTCCCGACGGATCGCGCATCGCGTCCAGGGGAACACTCGATTTCGCGATTCTGTTCGTGAAATCCCAGTCTGAGCTGCGCAAGAGGTTTGCCTCGCTACGCGACAGGCTGGAGTCGAATGGAATGCTCTGGGTCGCGTGGCCGAAGAAAACGTCGGGTGTGACGACCGACCTCACCGAAGGAGTGGTGCGCACGTTCGGGCTCGAGTCGGGACTCGTCGATGTGAAGGTCTGCGCCATCGATGAGACATGGTCGGGGCTCAAGTTCGTCCGGAGATTGAAGGACCGCTGATATCGCGCAAGGCGGGCGCCGGAGATTAGTTTCTCTTTGATGATGATCTATCACGCGATCAGTCCGCTCGCACCGCCGGGATTGTCGCCCGCGACGCGACTGCCATATTGAAATCCGTCGACGCGCTCCTCGCAGGGCTCGTGGATTACGCTGGCCTGTTTCCGCCGGCGAGTGAAGACATGCGGCCGGCGCTCGAGAGCTATGGCACCTACGCCGAGAGCGATGACCGAGCGGCGCTGGGAAAGTTCATCGTGCCGATCACTCGCCTGAAGGAACTCGAAGAAGTCGGCCGCGATCTGATGCCCCGCGGCAGGGAATCCGAGCCGTGGCGCTTGAGCGTGCTGGTTGCCGAAGACGTGCGTGCGGCTGCCGAGGAGATGCTGAAATTCAATCGTCGCCACTCATCGGGCTCAAAGGATGGACACGCAGTGATCGACATGGCTGAACTCAAGGCGAGCACAGCGGATGAGATCGGGCACCAGCGAAAGGATTTGCCGAGTTCTCTCGTCGCGTATTTCGAGATTCCAATCACCGGACACGTCGAGCCCCTCGTGAAGATGATCGCAAAGGTCGGCGCCCGGGCAAAGGTTCGGACCGGTGGAATCACGCCCGAAGCTTTTCCTCCGGCGCGGGCTTTGATCGACTTCATTCTCGCCTGTCAGCGCGAAGTCGTCCCGTTCAAGGCCACGGCTGGACTGCACCATCCAATTCGGGGGGAACACCGACTCACGTACGAGCCGGACAGTCCCAAGGGAATGATGTACGGATTCCTCAACGTGTTCATAGCCGCGGCATTGCTTTACATCGGTGAGAGCCAGGATACGGCGCTCGCCGCGCTCGTGGAGACCGATCAGTCAGCATTCACTTTCGCCGAAGACGATATTCAATGGCGCGGGAAACGGATTAGCGTGGATCAGATTCTGGCTTCGCGCTCGGCGGTTGCGATTTCGTTCGGCTCGTGCTCTTTTCGGGAGCCCGTCGAAGAGCTAGCGCACCTCACCCATCAGACGAGATCCACCGACCTGTGAATCAGACGCACGATCCGGCGCTCACATCGTGGATCGAATCCGCGAACTCGCCCGACACCGACTTTCCGATCCAGAATCTTCCGTTCGGCGTGTTCTCGCGAAAAGGCGATGCAGAACGCCGCGTCGGCGTGGCGATCGGCGACCAGATCGTCGATATCGGAGAGTCGCTGAGCGCCAACTTGTGGAGTGGAGAGGCTCGTGATGTCGCGCGGTGGTGCGATCGGCCCAACATCAACGAGCTGATGCAGGCGCCGAAGGAAACTCTGTCGCAGTTCCGCGCGCGGCTGAGCGAGTTGTTGGCGGGCACTCCCGGCGACGATACGGTCATAAACCCGCTGCCGCCCGGCGCTCTCGTTCCGATGGCGGAGGCCGTCATGTTTCCGGCGGCGAAGATCGGCGACTATACGGACTTCTACGCGTCGATTTACCACGCCACCAACGTCGGCAAGATCTTTCGTCCCGACAGTCCACTGCTCCCAAACTACAAGCACGTGCCGATCGGCTATCACGGACGCGCGTCATCCATAGTGATCAGCGGCACCGAGGTGACGAGGCCCAAGGGGCAGGCAATGCCCTCCGGGGCCAAGGCGCCAACATTCGGCGCGACCGAGATGCTCGACTACGAGGCCGAGATCGGCTTTCTGGTGGGAAGAGGAAACGAGCTCGGCGAGTCCATATCGATCGAGGAAGCGGAGGATCACCTCTTCGGGATCTGCCTCGTCAACGACTGGTCGGCGCGGGACATCCAGTCGTGGGAGTACCAGCCACTCGGACCATTCCTGTCGAAGAACTTCGCGACGACAATCTCGCCATGGATCGTGACGTGGGAGGCGCTGGAGCCCTATCGCGTGCCCGCGTTCTTCCGGCCGCCGAGCGACCCGCAGCCGCTGCCGTATCTCGCTTCGGAGAAGAACAGGAACGAGGGCGGCATCGATCTGACCGTCGAGGCCTACATCCGGACAATGCTGATGCGAGAAGGGCACCTGCGGCCTTCGCGTCTCAGCTCGGCATCGCTCGCCGACATGTATTGGACCGCGGCGCAGATGTTCACGCATCACGCGAGCAACGGTTGCAACATGCAGCCCGGTGATCTGTTCGCGAGCGGTACTGTGTCAGGACCGGATCCGGGCTCGCAGGGATGCATGCTGGAGCTGACGCGCCGCGGCGCTGAACCGATCACCCTCCCGACGGGCGAGGAGCGAAAGTTCCTCCACGATGGCGACGAGATCATCCTCCGCGCCTATTTCCAGCGCGAAGGCGCCGCCCGCATCGGCCTTGGTGAGTGCTCCGGCCTCGTTGTCGCGTCACCGCGGCGATAGCTCGATACCAATCGATGTCGATGTCACGTAACGGGCGCGAGCCTCTTTATGTCGTGCGCAATTCGCCGATTCACGGGCGTGGTGTGTTCGCGACGCGCTACATCCGGGCCGGAACGCGGATTATCGAGTACACGGGGCAGCGAATCAGCAACCGCGAGGCCGATCGCCGCTACGACGATACCAGGATGAAGAGGCACCACACCTTCCTCTTCACGCTGGACAAGAAAACGGTGATAGATGGCGCGATCGAGACCGGAGGGGGTGACGCAAGCTACATCAACCACTCGTGCGACCCGAACTGCGAAGCGATCATCACCGGCAAGAAAATCTTTATCCATGCGCTGCGTGGGATCTACCCCGGGACCGAGCTTGCGTACGACTATCAGTACGAGCGAACCGGCAGGGGCGACGCGAAGCTCGAGAAGTTCTACTTCTGCAAATGCGGGGCAGACAACTGTCGCGGCAGCATCATGAAGCCGGCAAAGAAGCCGCGCCGGAAGAAAGTGGGTACACGAAGAAGGTGAGGACCACTGGACTTGTGCCGTACCCGCCACTTATGGTCTAGCGTCAACAATTCTCCGGAGCATCAGCATGCGTCAAGTTTTACGCGCGCTCGCAGTAACATTTGGGCTCGCAACATCGGCGGCTGCGCAGAACGCCGTCCCGATTCAGTCCGTGCCACTCGACCCTGCCAACCTCGATCGATCGGTCTCAGCCTGTACTGACTTTTATCAGTTCGCCAATGGCGGCTGGGTCAAAAACAACCCGGTTCCCGCCGCGTTTTCCCGGTGGGGCAGCTTCGATGAGCTGGCGGAGAACAATCAGGGCAACCTCTTCACGATTCTTCGCAGCGCCGCGGCAAGTGGCAATTCCCAGGCGAACGCGGACCTGCGCAAGCTCGGCACGTTCTACTCGTCGTGCATGGATTCAGTCGGTGCCGAGCGCGCGGGCGCGCAACCGATAAAGGCGGAGCTCGATCGAATCGACGCGGTCAAGAATCGCGCGCAGCTCGAGGCCGAAATTGCGCGCCTTCACGCGCGCGGCGTTCCGCTCCTCTTCGGTTTCGGCGCGCAGCAGGACTTCAAGAACAGCACGTCGGTGATCGCGGGAATCGGGCAGGGCGGACTGTCCCTCCCGGACCGCGACTACTATCTGAATGCCGAGAAGCGCTACGTCGACATTCGGACGAACTACGTCGATCACGTTGCGCGCATGTTGCAGCTGGTCGGCGAGAGCTCGTCACAGGCTGCGGCGGACGCTCAGAAAGTCATGGCGATCGAAACAGGGCTGGCCAAGCCGGCGATGACGCGTGTGCAGATGCGCGATCCGAACGCCCTCTACCACAAGATGACTTCGGTGGAGCTGGCGCAGCTGGCCCCGGGCTTCAACTGGCCGACTTTCTTCAGCGGGGAAGGTCGCGCCGACATCTCGACGATAAACGTGTCGAATCCGGAGTTTCTGAAGGCTGCGGATGCGATGCTGAGCTCGGTGCCGCTCGATGACTGGAAGGCGTATCTCCGCTGGCACCTGACCGATGCCGCCGCCGGGAGTCTCAGCTCCGCGTTCGTGAGCGAGGACTTCCGCTTCGGGAGCACCCTGAGCGGCGCGAAGGAGATGCTGCCCCGCAACAAGCGCTGCACGCGGGCGACCGATGCAGGATTGAGAGATGCGCTCGGACAGGCTTACGTCGCGCAATACTTCACGCCCCAGGCGAAGCAGCGCGCGCTCGAGATGGTGCGAAACCTCGAGTCGGTATTCCACGACCGGCTTCAGACCCTCGGCTGGATGAGCGATACCACCAAAGTCCAGGCAACGGCCAAGCTCGCCGCATTTACCAACAAGATCGGGTATCCCGACAAGTGGCGCGACTATTCGACGCTGACCATCAAACCGGGACATTTTCTCGACAATCAGGTCGCGGTGCGCGAATACGAGCGCCGCCGCACGCTCGCGAGAATCGGCCAGCCGGTCGATCGCACCGAGTGGGGGATGACTCCGCCGACGGTCAACGCGTATTACAACCCGTCGATGAACGAGATCGTGTTCCCGGCCGGCATCATGCAGCCGCCGTTCTTCGATCCGAAGGCCGACGACGCCGTGAACTACGGTGGAATGGGTGCGGTTATAGGGCACGAGATGACGCACGGCTTCGACGACCAGGGCGCGCAGTTCGACGCCCAGGGGAATCTCCGCAACTGGTGGGGCGCGTCGGATCTCGAGAAGTTCAAGCGTGGCACCGGGCTTGTAGCGTCGCAGTTCGACGGCTACACCGTGCTCGACAGCGTTCACGTGAATGGGAAGCTCACCCTCGGCGAGAATCTCGCTGATTTGGGGGGCCTCTCGGTTTCTTACGCGGCGCTGGAGAAGGCACTTGCTCAAAAGGGACGACCGGCGCTCATAGACGGGTTCACCCCCGAGCAACGCTTCTTTCTGGCATGGGCGCAGATCTGGAGGCAGAACATCACGCCAGAGGCACAGCGCGTCAGGATAAACACGGACCCGCACTCTCCGGGGGAGTGGAGAACGAACGGCCCTGTCTCGAACATGCCGCAGTTCGCGGCTGCGTTCGGGTGCAAGCCGGGGGATGCCATGGTCAGGCCCGATTCGGTAAGGCCGGTGATTTGGTAAGGAAGATCAAGGGCAACTGAACGAGAGGGAAGCTCGAAGCTGACCCAAGCTGAAAGCTCTAAGCTGCAAAACGTCGGGACGTCACTGGTGGCGCGAAGGCACAGGCAGTTGCTTGTGCCCTGATCCGCGCTGGTGACGTCCCGGCGTAGTGAAGCTTACCGCCTTCAGCTTCAAGGCTTACGGCTTACTCTCGTTCAGTTTCAGTTGGCGGTGCAGTCCAAGTCGCCGGGTCGTCGGTAGTCTAGCCCCTTCGCAACGACTACCTTGAGTGCATGACCGCACGGAGCTTCTTCTACCGGGAGACCGAAGGGATTCGCGTAACAGTGCGACCCGTCTATCTCCGCGACCACTCGGAGCCTTCGCAGAGCCACTACGTGTTCGCCTATTTCGTGCGCATCGAAAACGTCGGCACCATGGCGGCCCAGCTCCTCACGCGCCGTTGGCTGATCCATGATTCGGTCGGTGATGGCGTTGACACCGAAGTGATCGGCGAGGGCGTTGTAGGCGAACAGCCGACGATCTCGCCTGCGGCTGTCCACGAGTACCAGAGCTTCTGCATCCTGAAGTCGGGAGAGGGCTGGATGGAGGGGCACTATGGCCTTCTCCGGCAGGACGGAACGCCCTTCGAGGCGGCGATACCGCGCTTCACACTCAGCGCGAGCGAGTCGACGAGCCTGCCATCGTAAGCCGCGCACGACAGTTGCTTCGCATCCGGCTGTGAGCCGCATCTACGACATTTCAGTGCCGATCCGCTCGGGCGGACTGGTGTATCCGGGTAACCCGGAGATCGACATCGAGTTGCAACAGGCAGTCGCCAAGGGCGCCAGCGCCAACGTGTCGACGATACGATTCGGCTCCCACACGGGCACCCATGCCGACGCGTCCCGACATTTCTTCGACGATGGCCAATCCGTCGACCAGATTCCGCTGGAGCGACTGATCGGCCCCGCGATACTCGTCAGCTTCGCCGACGATGTGCGCTCGATCGGCGCCGCCGAGCTGCACGCGCACGACATCACGGGCCACAAGCGGATCCTGCTTCGGACGCGCAATTCGGCGCTTCTTTCGCGCGAGGATTTCGTCAAGGACTACACCTACCTTGCCCCCGACGGCGCGCAGTACCTGGTCGACAACGGTGTGGAGCTGGTCGGAGTCGACTACCTGTCCATTGAGCAGTTTCACTCGGGACACCATCGCACGCATCGCACGCTGCTCGAGCGCTCGGTGGTGATAGTCGAAGGACTCGACCTCTCGGTTCCAGCTCCAGGCGAGTACCAGTTCATCTGCCTCCCCCTCCGCATTGAGGGCTGCGACGGAGCGCCGGCGCGCGCGGTTCTGATCGCGTGAACGAAACAACTCGCGTGAACGAGACAAGTCGCGTAAAGGACATCACGCACATCTTCTTCGACATCGGTGGAGTCCTCGGCTCCAACGGCTGGGACCATGAGCAGCGAGAACGAGCGGTCGCGCAATTCGACCTGAACGCGGAAGATCTCGAGTGGCGCCACAAGGAGGTGGTCGGCGAATGGGAAGAGGGAGGGATCTCGCTCGAGGAATACCTCGAGATCGCCGTGTTCTACACGCCGCGGAAGTTCTCGCGCGAAGAGTTCGTCGCGTTCATGCACTCACAGAGCATCCCCGATGATGACACGATCGCAATCGCGCGCGAGCTATCCCGCCACACGCACTACTCGCTGATGACGCTCAACAACGAATCGGAAGCGCTCAACATCCATCGCATCGAGAAGTTCGGAATCGCCGGGATCTTCGAGGCATTCCTGTCCTCGTGCTGGCTGGGCGTTCGCAAGCCGATACGTCGGATCTACTACCGCAGTCTTGGCATAGCTCACGCGAAGCCCGAAAGAACTCTCTTCATCGACGACCGGCACCAGAATCTCATCTCGGCCGGCATGGTCGGCATGAACGTACTTCTCTTCGAGTCGGCGGCAAAGCTTCGCTCCGACCTGGAGCGTCTTCTCCACCTGGAATTACCCGGAGCATAGGCAATGCGCTTGGCAATGATCGGCCTCGGCAAAATGGGCGGCAACATGTCGGAGCGGTTGATGAAGGGCGGCCACGAGGTGGTGGTCTTCGATCGCACCGCGGAGGTTGTGCAGAAGTACGTCGCCAAGGGTGGGACGCCCGCGACCACGCTCGCTGAGGTCACGGCCAAGCTCAAGAGCCCGCGGATCGTGTGGATCATGGTGCCCGCGGGGAAACCCGTAGACGACACGATTGCCGCGCTCTTGCCCGGCATGTCGAAAGGCGATGTGATCATCGACGGCGGCAACTCCAATTTCCACGACACGATGCGGAGGGCGGCCGATCTCCAGCCCAAGGGAATCCACTTCGTCGATTCGGGAACGAGCGGAGGCATCTGGGGCCTCGCGAACGGATATTGCCTCATGATCGGTGCGTCACCGGAAGCGTTCAAGCTTTGTGAGCCGATCTTCAAGACTCTCGCTCCGACAGACGGATACGCTCACATGGGGCCGCCCGGCGCCGGGCATTACGTGAAGATGGTTCACAACGGGATCGAGTACGGAATGCTCCAGGCTTACGCGGAAGGCTACGAGATTCTCCACGCATCGAAGAGTTTCAAGCTCGACATGCACAAGATCGCCGCGGTCTGGAACCGCGGCAGCGTCGTGCGCTCGTGGCTCAATGAGCTTGCCGAGAAGGCGTTCGAGAAGGACGGGGATCTGAGCGATCTGCGTGGATACGTCGAGGATTCGGGCGAGGGACGTTGGACGGTGCAGGAGGCGATCGACCTCGATGTTCCCGCTCCCGTGATCACGCTCTCGCTGCTCACGCGACTTCGCTCGCGGCAAGCCGATTCATTTTCGGCGAAGGTGATCGCGGCCTTGCGCAACGAATTTGGCGGTCACGCGGTAAAGAAATCATGAGGACTCCGGTTGCCGTTCCGCTGATTCGTGCGCCCAGGAAGCGCGGAAGCCGTGACAAGGCCGACCCGTGCACGATGGTGATCTTCGGCGGCGCCGGCGACCTCACCAAGCGCAAGCTCATTCCGGCGATCTACTATCTCGCCGAGCAGAAGCTGCTGCCTGAGAACTTCGCCCTGCTGGGCGTTGCGCGAGACAACAACACGGACGACGGGTATCGCGCGATGATGCGCGAGGCGATGACCCACTCCGACGAGATCCATAAGGTCCACGACGACGTCTGGCAGTGGCTCTGCGAGCGGATCTTCTATGCCGGCGGAGACTTCTCGAAGGACGACGCCTACGTCAACATCGAGAAGCGCCTCAAGGAGATCGAGGCGCGCTCGCCTCAGAACGAGCAGAACCGTCTCTTCTACCTGGCGATTCCACCGAGCGTGTTCGAGACGACTCTCAAGCACCTCTGCTCGAGTGGTCTCGCCAGGCGAACGCACTCGTACGAGGAGAGGCCCTGGACCCGCATCGTGATCGAGAAGCCGTTCGGCCGGAGCCTCGAGTCTGCGATGGCGCTGAACCGACTCGTGCTCGACGAATTCGGCGAGCACCAGATCTATCGCATCGATCACTACCTCGGGAAAGAAAGCGTCCAGAACATTCTCGTCTTCCGTTTCGCGAACTCGATCTTCGAGCCGCTCTGGAACAGGCACTACATCTCGCACGTGCAGATCACGGCGGCAGAATCGGTAGGCGTGGAAGGGCGCGGCAAGTACTACGAGGAAGCGGGGGTGCTCCGGGACATGTTCCAGAACCATCTGCTCCAACTCCTCACGCTCGCCGCGATGGAGCCGCCGAGCTCTTTCACCGCGGACGCCGTTCGCGACGAGAAAGTTAAAGTGCTTCACTCGGTGCGTCCGCTGATTCACGATGACTGCGAGCCACCTGTGGTGCGCGCCCAGTACGACGCGGGCACACTCGACGGCAAGACAGTGCTGGGATATCGGAGCGAGCCGGATGTTAATCCGAATTCGCTGACGCCGACCTATGCTGCGATGCGGATCTCGATCGACAACTGGCGGTGGAAGGGGGTTCCGTTTTACCTGCGATCCGGAAAGCGAATGGCGCGCCGGATCTCCGAGATCGCCATCCAGTTCCGCTCACCCCCTCTCCTCCTGTTCGGGCAGAAGGCAGTCGAGGAGATGTCGCCGAGCGTCCTCACGCTGCGAGTGCAGCCGGACGAGGGAATCTCACTTCGCTTTCAGGTGAAGACTCCCGGCGCCATGCACGAGCTCACGCCGGGTCTCGAGATCACGCCGGTCGACATGGACTTCACTTACGCCGAGGCTTTTGGAAACGACTCGCATCCGGCGTACGAGACGCTGCTCCTCGACTGCATGATCGGCGATCCAACTCTCTTCACCCGCAGCGATGAGGTCGAGATGGCCTGGTCCATCATCGACCCACTGCTCGAGCACTGGGACAAGCATCCGGCGACCACGCTCCCGACATATCCGTCGGGCAGCTGGGGTCCGGCGGAAGCAATAAAAATCCTCGATGGAGATCACACACGTTGGCGCTAGCTTCCGTAATACTTCCGCTCATAGCGCTCGTCATTTCGACGACGGCCTGTCAAAACCCAGATCCGAGCCAGAAA
>Ga0193726_1002668_pt1 | contig 11879 bp, 8 predicted proteins | sample H2c1metaG_FD_144928 | JGI IMG/M metagenome (GOLD analysis project Ga0193726, IMG submission 144928) | Soil microbial communities from a riparian zone of the East river system, Colorado, United States - H2c1 | ecosystem: Environmental > Terrestrial > Soil > Riparian zone | place: USA: East River... | reverse complement strand
TCGGCAAGTACAGCCAGCAACGCGGCGCGAAAGTCATCGCCTTTGCGCGCTCCTTCTTGGACGAACATTTTCCGTTGGCGCAGGGATCACATCGCGATGCCGTCAGCTACTTCTGCGACGAGCACGGTCTCGCGGTCAAATTAAAGAGCGCTGCAGTCGCCCGGCTCAAGGAACCGGCGGCGTTCAGCGGCTATCAGGGCGATCGCAGCTCACCCGCCACGCTCTTGCTCGCGCACCACGGTTTGCATGTGGAACTGCATATCGATCGCAGCCATTACATCGGCCGGGATGACGCGGCGGGAGTCAGCGATGTCGTGCTCGAGTCGGCGATCACGACCATCCAGGACTGCGAGGACTCGGTTGCCGCAGTGGATGCCGAGGATAAGATCCACGTGTATCGAAACTGGCTCGGGCTGATGAAAGGCAGCCTCGAGGCGCGCGTGGATAAAGGTCGAAACCCCATCGTGCGTCGTCTGAATTCGGACCGAAAATACCAGACGGCCGCGGGCAAAGAACTGGTCCTGTCGGGACGCAGCCTGATGTTGGTCCGCAATGTGGGCCATCACATGCTGACCGATGTCGTTACTCTAGATGGCGCGCGGATTCCCGAGACCCTGATCGACGCCGCGATAACGGTGCTCATCGCCGTGCACGACTTGCGCGGCCCGGCAGCGCGCCGCAATTCACGTAGCGGATCGGTGTACGTCGTCAAGCCCAAGCTGCATGGGCCGGATGAAGTTGCCTTCGCTGCCGAGATCTTCGCAGCCGTCGAGGGTTTCCTGGGACTTGCGAAAAACACAGTGAAAATCGGCATCATGGATGAAGAGCGCCGCACCAGCGTGAATCTCATGGAATGCATTCGCGCCGCACGCGAACGGGTGGCCTTCATCAACACCGGTTTCCTGGATCGCACCGGCGATGAAATTCACACCTCCATGGAGGCCGGCGTCGTTCCCCGAAAAAGCGAGCTCAAGAAGGCGGTGTGGCTGGATGCCTACGAGCGCCAGAACGTCGACATCGGCTTGGCCTGCGGATTGAGGGGGCATGCGCAAATCGGCAAGGGGATGTGGGCCATGCCGGACCTCATGGCCGACATGTACAAGGCAAAAATTGCCCACCCGCAGGCCGGCGCCAACACAGCGTGGGTGCCTTCGCCCACGGCCGCGACTTTGCATGCGCTTCACTACCACGCAGTCGATGTCGAGGAGGTGCAGACCCGGCTCGCCGGCCGTCCTCGAGCTTCCTTGGATGAGATTCTGTCGCCGCCGTTGGCCACCGCGCCGCAGTGGAGCGCGGCGGATATTGAGGAAGAATTGAACAATAACGCGCAAAGCATTTTAGGCTATGTGGTGCGCTGGATCGATTCGGGTGTCGGCTGCTCCAAAGTGCCCGACTATTACGACGTGGCGCTGATGGAAGATCGCGCGACCTTGCGCATTTCCAGCCAGCACATGGCCAATTGGTTGCTGCACGGCGTCTGTACCCGCGCGCAGGCGGCGACGGCGCTGAAGAATATGGCGCGCGTCGTGGACCAGCAAAACGCGGGCGATCCCACCTACAAACGCCTCGCGGAACATCCCGATCGCAACGTCGCTTTCCAGGCCGCCTGCGACCTCATCTTTAAGGGACGCGAGCAACCCAATGGTTACACCGAGGGCATATTGACGGCGCGCAGGATCGAGCGAAAAGCGCAGGCGTACGGCTAAGGGCTCCGATAGCGGCGAATCCCACGTAGCGCCAGCACCAGGCAAGCGACAAACGCCAAGTAGCCCCCCACACCGATCGAAATGTGCCGGCTGACCAGGGTGCTGCCATGGTGGACCAGGCCGTTGGCAAACTGAACCAGGTTGCCGCCGATGCCGCCGGCATCGCTGGGCGCGGCGATAAACTGACCCGACGTGCGCCAAAGCAACAGCGCGCCGCAGATCCCCATCAACGCCAGGGGCGCCAAATACATGAGCCACAGCAGTCTCGCCTGCCGGAAATGCGGCAAGACCGGCGCGGCCAGGCAGAAGACACATAGCAGGCCGAAGGCCGTTCGATGGCCCCAACCCTGAAAGCCAAAGAACATGCGCGACGGATCGGCAATCACGGCGGACATATCGTAGAAGCGCACGCCGTGCTGCAAGGATCCCAAGGTGACGACCAGCGTGTCGAGCAGAAACCAACACAAGAAAATGCAGGCGATCGCAATTTTGCCTGGTGCTTCGAGCCGTGCGGCCGCCACGGCAACCTGTGCACTCCAGGATGGCGCATCGGCCAGGTTGTTGGACACATCCATTGTGCCGCTAGCCTAGCGCTACCGCGGCGCTTTGGCAGCAAAAATATTGCGTGCTAAGCTCACGGCAAATAGCAACGAATCGCCAATTGCAGAAATCCACCCTTGTAGCTCGAGCGCGAGCCGCGGCAAGCGCCGCGCTCGTTGGACTGTATTTCGCCGGTTGCGCCAGCGTCGACCAAAAGTATGGCGATGAAGCTTGGTACCAGAACGGCAAGCAAGCGTCGGCCAAGGCCGTTGAAGTGACCACGACTACTGCCGTAAAAGCTGCGGATATCGCTTCGACCAGCGCCTCGAAGGCATATACCCGAATGCAGCAGTACCTGGCGGAGAAGGACGTCTTGAAGACTTTCTACGACGCCGGCGAGCACAGCGAGACCGCGGTGTTGAACGTATTGCATAAATCCGGCATCGCAAAGCCGACCGCGCCTCCCGTGGCGGGTCAGCCGGCGCCGCCAAAACACCGTGCGCCTGCCCCTCTGACGACCGTACCCGAACAGTATTCAGGGTCGATGCGCTGGCCGCTCGATGCCTACATAGTCAGTTCTGAATATGGAGAGCGCTGGGGCAAAGTGCACAAAGGCATGGACATGGCCGCGCATGTGGGCGAACCGGTGTACGCCATTGCGGACGGCGAGGTGATTTATGCCGGCGATGGCTTGAAGGGCTATGGCAATGTCGTGATTCTCCGGCATGATCGGAAAACGACGTCTCTATATGCGCACAACAGCGAACTCAAGGTCAAACAAGGCGATCAAGTGACCAAGGGAGCCTTGGTCGCGCTGCTGGGAAATACCGGCCACTCGACCGGCCCGCATGTGCATTTTGAAATTCGCGACGGCGATGCCGCCGTAAATCCGCGCAACGTGCTGCCGAAGTCCAAACTCGGCATGCTGGATGTGCCCGGGCGCGCGCAGTTCGGCGCGGCGCCGGACCGGCTCGACTAGACGCCCAATCGTTCCGCCAGCTCCAGCGTGCTCCGCACGGAATGATCGAGCGGCATCGATGGCGGACGTTCGCCCGAGCCCGGGCGCTCTTCGGGCCGTGAAATATACGCAACGCGCAATCCGCACGCCGCGGCCGCCTCAAGGTCGCTGGGATGGGCCGCGCACATCAGGCACTCGCCGGGGATCAGGTTGAAGGCCTCCGCCGCCGCCAAGTAAACCGCCGCCTGCGGCTTGAAGGCTCTTGCATGTTCGGCGCCGAGTATCGCATCCCAGTGAATGTTGTTGCGCCTAGCGAGGTCGGCCATCAACGCAATGTTGCCGTTGGATACCGGTGCGATGAGAAATCGCCGGCGCAGTCTGGCAAGACCCGGCTGCACGTCCGGCCACGCATCGAGGCGATGCCAGGCCAGAGTCAGCTCATCCAACTCTGCAGCGCCGAGATCCTGCAAACCGAACCGCGGCAAAGTCCCCTGCAACGTTTGACGGTGCAGCACATCGAGCTTCGTGTACGGCGCGCGGCCCGCGCGCACCTGTTCCATCGCCGGTTGATATTGATCGCGCCACGCATCGGCGAAGGCGGACCAGTCGAGCGAAGCCCCAAGCGGCTTTAGAATGGATTGCGCCTCGCGCGCGACGCCGCTGCGCCAATCGACCAGCGTGCCGAACACATCGAAGAACAACGCCTTGACGCTTGCGGCAGCCATATCGTTGCTATCGCGACCCAGGCATTCTCAAGACCGCGCCGCCTTTCATTACGAAGGCAACGTGCCCGACCACGGTGATGTCATCCAGCGGCGAACCCGGTACTGCAATGATGTCGGCAAAGTAGCCGGACTTGAGCTCGCCGATCTGGCCGGCCCAGCCAAGCAACTTGGCGCCGTTGATCAGGTCGGCTTGCAGCACGGCCAAGGGCTTCATGCCGTACTTCACCATGAGTTCGAGTTCACGGGCCTGAGTGCCGTGCGGAAACGGGCCGACATCCGAGCCCACCGCGAAAGGAACGCCGGCCGCGATTTGCCTTTTGAATTCCTTGATCTTGTAGTCGAACATCGGACGCTCGCGCCGCGCGCCCGCCTCGGACTCGTTCATGAAGTATTCGAAGATTGCGAATGTCGGCACGGCTGGAATATTTTTAGCCTTCATGAGCCGCATGGTTTCGTCGCTCAACTGAGTTGCGTGATCGATGGATGCGACACCCGCCTGCGCCGCGTACAGAGTTCCGGGTTCGCCCGTCGCATGGACTGCGACATTGCCGCCAAAACGCGCAGTCTCCTCGATAGCCGTCTTGAGCTGGGCGACCGTGTACTGATAAGGCGTGTGCAACGTCCCATCTCGCATCGAATCGGGGCCCGTCTCGTACATCTTGACGAAGTCCGAACCCTCCTTGTGCTGTTGTCGGATCGCAATGACCAGTTCATCCGCGCTGTTGGCGTAGGTCGCATTGGACATCACTTGCTGCGCGGGATTGAAGTGATTGGCATCTTCATGGCCGCCAAGAATGTCGATGGCATTGCCGGAAATTCGCAGCCGCGGGCCGGGGATCAGGCCTTTGTTGATTGCGTCGCGCACGGCGCTATCGGCGGAGCCGGCGCCTTCGGTGCCCATGTCGCGTTCGGCCGTGAAACCCGCCATGACATCGTCTCTAGCCGCAAGTATCGCCAATACCGTCCTGTGCGGCACCGATTCCTGCACCGTTTGCAGATCTTCGGCGCCGGGGTGAAGGAACAGATGCACATGCGCATCGATGAGCCCCGGCATCAGCGTCACGTCGCCAAGATCGATCACTTGCGCATCCGTCGGATGAGTTACCGTTGAACCGACGGCCGAAATTCGCTCTCCCTCAACCAGGATCTCTCCCGGAGAGAGCATGCGGCCGGTATCGACTTCCAGCAGGCGCGCGGCGCGCAGCACGATCGGATGCGAGGCGGCTGGTTGGGCTGCCGGCGGCGACGCCGCCCACGACACCGTCAAACACAGCGAGAGGCTGAGGACAGCCAAAGTTCTTGTTGGTGCGGGCATTCTTGAATCTCCAGTACGGCTATGGCTTGAGGGACGCCGCGTATGCGGCCAAATCGATCATGTCGGATTGAGTCAGTTGCGCGACGACTGCCTGCATGGGCTGCGTGGTATCTCCGGCGCGAGTGCTGGATTGAAACCCGTACAACTGACGGAAGAGATAAGTTGCGAAGCGGCCCGCGAGCGGCGGGCCTTCCAGGTCCGGACCGCTTTTCAAGTCCGCGCCATGACATGCCGCGCAGGGCTGCGTGCGGCCGCCGCCGCTGCCGGCAAGTTTGCGGCCGCGCTCGATGCTGCCCTTCGGCACGTAGGCGATATACGTGGTGTGCGGGTCGCGCCTTTCGAATCGCTGCGCATCGATGGGCATTTCGATGATGCTCTGCCGCAGGGCCACGAGGCGTCCCGGCGCGGGAATGAAAATGCCGCAGCCGGCTTTGTGCGCCGGCACGTATTCGCGCTCCAGCACACGCACAAACGATGCGTTCTTTTGGCGCGAAAAGTACTCGGCGGCGGCGACGATCTGTGCATCGGTCAGATCCGCGATCGCGTCCTGCATCAACACCGTCGGCGGCCAGCCGGATTTCCCGGGTTGCCGCCGGCCGGCATGCAGCGCCTTGACCTGCGTAAAGATGTAGGAAACGGCAAGACCGGCAAGCTTGGCATTTTCCGGCCGGCCGCTGCCGTCGGGCAGGTGGCAGTAGGCACAGGCAATTTTCTCGGAGTGACTCATCGCAAGCATGGCGGGCAGCGCCGAATGTTCGCGCGGAAACCAGTCCGGAGCGGCGGCATTTCGCGCGATCTGCGCTGCCGTAAAGTGAATGCTCGATCCCGGCACATTCAGCGGCACTACATTGTCGAGCGCCTCGCCGGCGGGTTTGCGTATGCAGGATGGATAGGCCCATTCGGGAGGTGCGGCAGCTTGCGAGGCCGAACTTGAGTAGGCCGCGCCAAGCGCGGCAACGCCTAACAAACACAGCAGCATTGAACGCATCGGGCGGCGGACTAGTTCAACGGCGGAAACGCCGCCGGCGGGTGCCGATGCTTGGTCGCCTGTTCATAGGCGTACGCAAACTTGATGAGCGTGCCCTCATCAAAGCCATCACCGAGAAATGTCAGACCGGCGGGCAACTCGCCGTGCGTGTACCCCATGGGCACGGTAATCGCCGGGAAGCCGCTCTGCGGCGACAACACCTGACTGTTGTCGCCGGCGGGACTTTTGTCATCGCCCACCTTACGGGGCGCATTGCTCCAGGTGGGATAGACGATGGCCTGAACTTTGCCATGGGCCATGGCCGCGCGGATCGCCGCGCGAAACGCGATTTTCTTGTCGTTGTGATAGACGTCGGGGCAGACCGTACGGTCCTCTTCGCTTGCCGGCTTGGCCGCCGCCGTGCTTTTCAAGCGGCTCTCGATATACGGAAGATACAATCCGGACTCGATGATCTGCGCCAGGCTCTTGTAGCTCGCGCCCTGACCGTGCCGGGCAAGATAGCTGTTCAAATCCGCTTGAAAATCGCCGCAAAAAATATTCTTCGTCAGCGCCTCGAAATCGGGAATGACAAAAGGATCCACGATGATCGCGCCCTGCGCCTTGAGGTCCAGAATCGCCTTCTCGGTCAGGGCCTTGATTTCAGGGTCGGTGCCGGGCGCCTCGATGTACGGACGGTACACGCCGATGCGCGCGCCGCGCAGGCCGCGCCGATCGAGGAAGGCTTTGTAGGTCTTCGGAATATGCCCGTCGGAATTCTTGGTGATCGCATCCTGAGGGTCATAGCCCGCGACCACATCGAGCAGCGCCGCCGCATCCTCGACCGTGCGTACCAGAGGCCCGCCGACATCGGCGCCCAGGAACAGCGGTATTATTCCATCGCGGCTGGTGAGGCCAAGGGTCGGCCGGATTCCGACCAGGGCGTTGTGCGACGACGGTCCACGAATGGAATTTCCGGTATCGGTCCCCAATCCCACGGCACCGAGATTTGCAGCGACCGCCGCGGCCGTCCCGCCGCTCGATCCTGCCGGCACATAGTCGAGGTTGTAGGGATTGCGCGTGATGCCGGCGATCGAACTCACCGTTTCGTAAGGGCTGAAAGCCCACTCCGCCATATTCGACTTTGCCAGAATGATCGCGCCTGCTGCGCGAATCCGCTGCACCATGAACGCGTCAGTTTGCGGGACGAACCATTTCATGGCCAGGGAACCGCCGGTGGTCTGCAGATCCTTGGTGTCGTAGTTGTCCTTGACGATGACGCCGATGCATTGCAAGCCATGGATCTCGGCAGTCTGCTTGAAGTTAAGATCGAAACGATCGGCATCGTCCAGCGCATTGGGATTGATTACAACCAGGGAATTCAGACGCGTCGTTTGATCGTAGGCGCGGATGCGGTCCAGGTACTGCTCGATGACTTGATGACAGGTCACACGATGTTCGCTGATGGCCTGCTGAGTTTGAGCGATGGTGGCCTCGGAGACTTCAAATCGGGCCGCGGATTCGGCGCAAGTCCCAACCAGAGCCGCGGATAGCGCGAACACAGCCGCGCGGCTCAAAACCAAGCAGGTTCGATGATTCATCGGCTCCCTTTTCTTTTGCCGTTATGGCGCGACAGTATAGCCTTGGTGAAATTGTGAATCGGCACCCGCATCCCTGTCATCGGAACCGCTGCTGAAACGTTGAACTACGGCATGGCGCGGCCGGTCTTAATTCGCAAGGATTGGCCGATGCAGCTCTCAGCTGCGTCAATGCGGCAGCCGGCATGTCTATCGCGATTATAAAGGGGTGAAATATCAATATGTTACACCAACTTCTTCGCTATACTTCGATTCGGTTGCCGCTTATGGTTGCCTGCGTTCTACTCGTCAGTTGCGATGATCACTTCCGCGGCTGCTTCGGTTGTGGAAATATTACAGCGACCGAATTCTCCAACGGCGTCGTCGCCGCGGATTTCAACGGCGATGGTTTCGCCGACATCGCCGCCCTCAGCACCGTGCAACCGTCGGTCTCCCCCAATCCATCCAACATCAAGACGTACTTGTCGAGCGCTGCCGGAGTTTACGCTGCGCCGATCGCCAGCGCCGATGGCTTCAACCCCTTGTTTCTGGCGAGCGCCGATCTGAACGGCGATGGCTTGATGGATGTGGTCACAGCCAGTTTCGACGACGGCGCCTTGGGCGTGTTCTTCAATAACAAGGCCAGTGCGGGCTCATTCAATCCGGCGCTCGTTCTGAATTCCCCGGGAGCCTCGCAGCTAGCCATCGCCGACATGAACGGCGATGGGCTCCCGGATCTGGTCTCGGCGGACTTCAACGTTTCGTTATTTGTGCAGACCTCACCAGGCACCTTCGCGGCGCCCGTCAGCCTCTATTCGGGCGGCGCCAACTGGGTGGCCCTGGGCGATCTCAACGGCGATGGCGCAACCGACGTGGCGCTCACCGACAATGTGGGCGTCAAAGTCCTCATGCACACAGGCGCTGCGTCCGGCGTGACGTTTGCGGCTCCCCTTTCGGTATTCACTCAGAGCCCGAATTTCAATGTGGTCGGCGGAAACAGAATCGCCATCGCCGACGTGGATGGCGATGGACTCAATGATCTCATCATCACCGACCCGGGTCCGACCGGCGGCATGTCCACTGCCGTCTACGTCTTGATCCAGGACCCCGCAGCTCACGGCAGCTTCTTGACGCCTGCCGGCTACGCCATCGCCACACAGGATCGGCCGCAGTCCATCCTGGTTCGCGATCTTCAGGGCAGCGGCAAGCTCGACATCGTGATCGGCGGGCAGAATTTCGTCACGGTGCTGCTGCATGATCCCGCCAATCCCGGCAAGTTCCTGCCGGCAAGTATTTATCCCGCGCCCGGCGCGAATGAGATTGCAATCGCCGACATCAATGGCGACGGCAAGCCCGACATCGTGGTCAGCAACGGCGTGACGTTTCCGATGCAGGGCGGAGTGTCGACCACTCATCCCGGCGTGCTGCTGCAAAGCACGAGTGCGCCGGGGACTTTCGCAGCACTGCAGGACCTGCCTTAAGCGCCACAGCGTTATGTCGCACGAATGCGTACTCGCGTCCGAGCTGCGATCGATCGCCGTCATTTCGTTGTAAAAAATGCAGCTCCGTAGGAAACATCCGGCAGCGAGCCTAGCAATAAAGATTTCGCCTCTTCGATAAACTCTGCTCGACTTCTGCGCACCAGAAGAAATGTCGACGAGAAGAACCAATCGAGGGATGTCCACCATGAGCGCGAATGATCGGCCGAATGAGGTTGAGTTTACCTACGCGTCTGCCAAACCCAATCGACGCCAAATTCTACTTGCGCTGGGTGTAGGCATGACTGCGCCGCTTTTTGGATGCGGCGGAGGCGGCAGTTCCGGTGCCGCAGCCTCAGCTCCATCCGCCCCGACTCCGCCGCCGGCAACACCGCCGCCTCCCCCGCCACCGCCACCGCCACCGCCACCGCCAACACTGGATATCACGCCGACGGTTACCTTCGATGGCACCGCGACCTCCGGCTTGACGGTCAATAACGCTTACTTGACCGCCTCATCCGCGGTCAATCCCGCATTTACTTTCAGCGGCGCCGCCCCTTCGTTGATAACTCAATTGAGCCCGACATTTCCGCGCTACAACATGGTCAGTGCCGCCAAGTCAAACGCGGACACCTTGGCGCCGGGCACGGTATACACGACCTTCTACCACACCGGCACCATGCTCGATGTCATGCAATATGGCTTCAGCGACAACGCCATCGTCTACATCAATGATGCCTTTGTCGCCCGTTACGGCTACGCGTTCGCGTCCGGAACGGCGCAGGGCGGCGGCGCGAACACCATCACCTTGGCCTCATCCTCCTCGGCGGTCTCCGGCTACTACAATCAATACTATGTGCGCATCGCCGGCGGGACCGGCGTGCTCAATGAGGTAAAGCAAGTAACGGCGTACGACGGCACGACATTCATTGCCACCCTTGACTCTGCGTGGACTACGCCCCCCGACAGCAGCACGCAATACGTCGTTCAAGAAGGCACGCAACCTTTTGTGTTGGACGGCTTCACAGGTTCGGTCAAGTATTTGCATTTCAGATGGAATGTATCCGGCCAACGCAAGATCACCATTGAGCAAGGCATTTTCGCCGGCGTGAGCTCGGATGGCACCATCGCGCCTGCCCCGGTTCTCGCGACGACGCCGTTTATCGCCATCGGCGACAGCTTTTGGGAAGGTGATGCGGCTCCGAACAATGTTCCGAATATGATCGATATATTTGCCGCGGCCCTAAACTGGCAGACCATCAATCTCGGTCAAGGCGGCACCGGTTTCATCGGCACCATTGCGGCGCGCCTGAATTTTCAGGATCGGATTGCGCCTCCCGCGGAGGCTTGGCGCCTGGCGCTCAGCGCCACCGGCGGCACTTTCACGATCAGCGTTGTTGATAACGGCGTTACCAGCACCACCACGCCGCTCGCCTTCAATGCTCTGCAGACCGACATCCAGTCTGCGCTCAATGCGCTCGGCAACGTGCTATCGGCCGGTGGATCGTTCAATGTTGCGCGCGGCGATATCTCCACGCCGCTGATACTTGTCGGCCACCAAATACCGGGTGCGACCATCAGTGTCGACGGCAGCCAGCTCACCGGCGGCAGCATCAGCATACTGGGCACATACCTGGGAGATGTGGCTGAAAATGTGCCTACCGATTCCACCGGCAAAGCATTGCCATTCTTCCTTCTCGTGTCCGGATCGGGAAACGACACCTCGAACACCGATGCCCAAGTGCAGGCCGCGGCGAGCTATGTCGCGCAGCAGATCGTTGCTCGATTCCCCACCGCCAGCACGATATTCACGGGCGTGCTGGGCGATTGCAACGCGAATTCGAATTTGATCGGCCCCACCGATGTCTCCCGCAATGCCGCCATAGCCGCGGCAGCAGCGCTGCTGCCGACGATCAACGGCAAAGTGCCTTTTGTCGATACTTACGCAGCCGGCGTGGGCCAACCCAAGATCATCAACGGGCTCGGCACCGTGGCCAATCCCCAAGCTGGGACCAACTCGAATTTGAAGAGCATCACACTGGCTGGACATCCGACCGGCACGGGCGCGCAATTTCTCGCAAACTGGCTGATTCCAAAGGTTCAAAGCATCGTGGGCAGCGGCTGACGAGCCGGGGCGCGCAGCGCCCGCTTGCGGCGTATTCGACGGACCGGCCCCGGCTGTGTATAATGCCGGCAGCTAAATGAGGCTGGCACTCGGTCAGTGCCGCCTTCAGCTCGCGGTCCGTCTTCGACGCACTTCGCTTTTTTACCCTCCTCGCTGCTGACCGCTGCGGATGCTTGATGCACCGTCGTGCGAGTCCACTTTTCATACAAGGTTTAATAATGTCATTTTCTGATCTCGGGCTATTGCCCGAATTGATGCGTGCTGTCGCCGATAAAGGCTACGACACGCCCTCTCCCATTCAAGTGCAGGCCATTCCCGCTGTGCTCGCGGGCCGCGATGTTCTCGCAGGCGCGCAAACCGGCACCGGCAAGACCGCGGGTTTTGTGCTGCCGATTCTGCAGCGGCTCAGCGCCGATGCAACGCACGGCGCCAATCGCGCGCCGCGCGCGCTGGTGCTTACGCCAACCCGGGAACTCGCCGCTCAGGTCGCA
>Ga0193726_1002667_pt1 | contig 11882 bp, 9 predicted proteins | sample H2c1metaG_FD_144928 | JGI IMG/M metagenome (GOLD analysis project Ga0193726, IMG submission 144928) | Soil microbial communities from a riparian zone of the East river system, Colorado, United States - H2c1 | ecosystem: Environmental > Terrestrial > Soil > Riparian zone | place: USA: East River... | reverse complement strand
GTTTTGCGCAGCGAGCAGCTCGAACTCCGTGCCCGTGCCAAACTCCACGTTGCGGCGCATGGCCTCGACCGCGCGCTGACTGGATTCCACCGCGCGCCGCGCGGCGCCGATGCGCTGGATACCGCTGACGATGCCGCGAAATGCCGCGCGTGTCTGCCGCTCCGTGTCGCGTTGAATCGCCTCAAAGTTGACCTGTGACTGGCGAAACAGCGCTCGAGATTGACGCACTGCTGAGGCGATGGCACCGCCCTGAAACAAAGGCCAGCTGAAGGACACGCCCACGGTGTCCAGCGTCTGATTGCCGCCGAGCACGGCGTCCTGCGTGATTTTCGAACCCGAACCCGTGAGGGAAATGGTCGGCAACCCCCGCCCGCGCTGCACCGAGATATCGCGCGACGCCGCCTCCATGTTGAGCTGCGCGGTGCGCACGTCGAAATTGTCCTGGCGCGCCGATGTCACCCAGTCGTCCGCGGATGCCGGCTCCGGAGAGAGCAGCGGAATGTCGTCCTGCAACGGGGCAACCTTGTCGACGTGCTGGCCGACGATTTCAGTCAGCGCAAGATTCGCATCATCGAGCGCGTTTCGCGCATCGATGACACTCTGTTCCGTCGCATCATAAAAAGCCTGCGCCTGATCGACGTCGCTGCGCGGGCCGACACCGGTCTGTTGACGTGATTTGGCCTGGTTCAGAAGCGTGCTGAAGGCCTCGCGTTCGGCGGTGTTCGTGGCGAGCTGATCGGCTGCCGACAAGATGCCAAAGTAAGCTTGGGCCACGCGCAGCAACAAACTCTGTTGAGCGCCCTGATAGCTTGCTTCGGCGGCGGCAACTTGGAAATTCGCCTCTTTGAGCTGGCTGAAGGATTGGAAGCTCCACAGCGTCTGCGACATATTGAGTCCCAAAGTGTGGGCCGTGCCGTAGCAACGTTGGCTGGTGGCCGTGGAACTGATGGCGCAGTCGGCCGCCTGGCTTCCCAATGCCGGACCGCTGTCGAACCCGGCGCGTTCGCGCACTGCCGAGGCATTCGCCGCAATCTGCGGCAACCATTGCGCAATCGCCTGAGGCCGAGCTTCGATGAGCGCGTCGCGCTGGAAGTGAGCGACTTGCAGCGTCGTATCGCGTGTCTGCGCGAGTTCGTAAAATTCCTTCAAATCATTGGCCGCGGCTGAATGAGCCGTGAGAACCAAGACGCCGAGCGCTAGCGAAAATCGCAACATAGCAGGGACAAAGCAAGGGCCGTGCCAGCTCTCATGGCAGGTATAAGCCATTGTTTATGCTGGTGTTATTTTCTCGCGAGTGACACGCTTTGTCCGCGGACACTGTCCGCGGACGGCGGCGGACAGTTCGCCGCGCCCTTCTGCTCGATCCTTAACGGTTGGTGTCGACCACGATTCGCCCGCGAATCTTTCCTTGAAGAAACGGGGTCGCGCGCTCGATCACCTGGGACAGCGAGACCTCCTCGGTAAGCAGATCGAGCTTTTTCATGTCGAGATCGCGGCTCAAGCGTCGCCACGCCTCCACCCTGTCCGGGCGCGGGCGCATCACGCTGTCAACGCCCGCGAGCGTAACGCCGCGCAATATGAATGGCGCCACCGTGGCCGGGAAATCCATGCCGCCCGCCAGGCCGCAGGCGGCAACAATGCCGCCGTAGCGAAGCGAGGCGCAGACATTGACCAGCGTGTGGCTGCCGACCACATCGATCGCCGCCGCCCACCGCTCCCTCGCGAGCGGCTTTCCGACAGTGGCATATTGCGCTCGGTCTAGGATTTCCTGGGCGCCCAGTTGTTTCAAAAAGTCCGACTCGGCCGGCCGGCCCGTCATGGCGGCAACCTGAAAGCCCAGTTTTGACAGGAGAGCGACCGCGACGCTGCCCACGCCGCCGGCCGCGCCGGTCACCAGGATCTCGCCGCTGTCGGGTGTGATGCCATGGCGCTCCAACGCCATGACGCAAAGCATGGCCGTGTATCCGGCGGTTCCGATGGCCATGGCCTGCCGTGTTGAAAACGCCGCCGGCAGGGAGATGAGCCAGTCGGCTTTGACGCGCGCCAATTGCGCAAGTCCGCCCCAGTGAGTCTCCCCGACTCCCCAGCCATTCAGGACAACTTTGTCGCCTCGCTGATAGGCAGAACTGCCCGAGCTCTCGACAGTGCCGGCAAAGTCGATTCCCGGCACCATCGGAAATTGGCGCACCACCGGAGCCGACCCTGTGATGGCGAGTGCATCCTTGTAGTTGACGGTCGAATACTCAACGTGAACGGTGACGTCGCCCGGCGGCAGCCGCGCCTCATCGAGGTTTTTCAAGCTCGCCCGGTATGGTTCGGCGTCGCGCTCGACTAAAATCGCGTTGAACATGGATGCCAGTAAACAAAACCCCAGCCTTCGCGTCAATCTGTTGAGAACATTGACCCGGCAAATCGACGGAACGGACAGCTGCCGCAGAGTGTCTATGCCGGTGCGCCCAATTCCGTTTTTAAATGTGAGCAATAAATGAACCTTGCACGTTTCCCGCGAATTCGTTTCGCCCATCTGCCAACACCGCTCGAGCACCTGCCGAATTTGAGCCGGGCTCTCAATGGGCCGGAGATCTGGATCAAACGCGACGATTGCACCGGCATGTCGACCGGCGGCAACAAAACGCGGAAGCTCGAGTACCTGCTCGCCGAGGCACGCGAGCAAGGAGCGGACATTGTCGTGACTCAGGGCGCGACGCAATCCAACCACGCGCGGCAAACGGCGGCCTGCGCCGCGAAAATGCGCATCGATTGCCACCTCCTGCTCGAGGATAGAACCGGCAAGACCGACCATGACTACACCCAAAGCGGCAATGTCCTTTTGGACCATTTGCATGGTGCGAGCGTCGAACGTTGCGCATCCAATCCGGACATGAATGGCGAACTGGCCAAGGTGGCCGCCCGGCTGACGAGCGACGGACGCAAGCCCTACCTCATCCCCGGCGGAGGATCAAACCCCACGGGAGCTTTGGGGTATGTCAATGCGGCGATAGAACTCATTGCCCAAGCCAATGATTTGGGTCTGCGAATAGATCACGTCGTACACGCAACCGGCAGCGCCGGGACACAGGCGGGATTGATCGCCGGACTTGCGGGCATACGCTCAGGGGTGCCGCTGCTGGGGATAGGCGTGCGCGCGCCGCGCGAGAAGCAGGAGGAGAATGTCTTCAAGCTGGCCTGCGCCACCTCAGATCTGTGCGGCACCTCGGGCGCGGTGCGGCGTGAAGACGTGGTCGCGAATTGCGACTACGTCGGCAAGGGCTATGGATTCTCGACGCCCGGTTCCCTCGATGCCATACGAACACTCGCGCGGCTCGAGGGGATCCTGCTTGATCCCGTTTACACCGGCAAGGGCATGGCGGGCTTCATCGATTTGATCCGCAAGGGAATGTTCAAGCAGGGACAGAACATCGTGTTCATCCACACCGGCGGCAGCGCCGGCCTGTTTGGCTATGTCGATGACTTCGGATTCGACCGCTGATGCATCGCATCGTCGGCATCATCGGCGGGATGGGTCCCGAGGCCACTGTGGATCTCATGAGACGAGTGGTGGCGAAGACGCCGGCGCGCGACGATCAAGACCATATTCATTTGATCGTGGAAAGCAATCCTAAAATCCCATCACGCATCGCGCACCTGATCGAAGGAACGGGCGACGACCCGACGCCCGAACTGATCCGCATTGCCGCCAATCTGCAGCGTGCCGGCGCGGACGCGCTCGCGATACCGTGCAATACGGCACATGCCTATGCGCACTCCATTCGCCGCGCGGTCAGCATTCCGCTGCTCGATATGGTGGGCCTCAGCGTCGATCAGATAGCACACTCAAGACGCGCGGCGCGCGTCGGATTATTGGCATCCACGGCGGTTCACACCACGGAGTTGTTCTCGAGGGCGCTCTCCGCGCAAGGCATCGACACCGTCCTTCCGGCTCATCAGGACGAGGTCATGGCGCTCATCAAGGCCGTCAAACAGGGTGATGCGGGAACAGAAACCCAGGCAGCACTGGGCCGGCTTGCGCTCGAGACGGCAAATCACGCCGATGTGCTGTTGATTGGGTGCAGCGAATTGTCGGTGATCTCCGCGGGCATCACAGTACCGTTCGTCGACTCGCTGGACGTGCTGGCCCACGCGATCGTGACATTCGCCAAGTCAGACGCGGTCGAGCAGAATTTGCGACGCTAATCACAGCGGCCCGGCTGCCATTCTCGAAAGGCCACGCTAGACTTATGTTTTGTTTGCCGGGCGTGAACTATGCAATTTCGATTTAAAGCTTTCTCTCTGCACTTGCTCGCGAGCGCAGCTGCCCTCACGCTGATTCTGGGAGCGCTCTACTTGGGATGGTATCGCTGGCCGGGTTGGTACCTGGCCGATGCCACGCGGGTCGTTTTGGTGATGATATGCGTGGACGTGGTCCTCGGGCCCACGCTGACCTTCATTATTGCCAACAAGAATAAGTCGCGCCGCGAGCTGTCGCGGGATATCGGCATCATCGTCGTGGTGCAACTTTGCGCGCTGATTTATGGTTCCGTGTCGCTGTGGAGTGGGCGGCCGCTTTACTATGTTTTCTCGCAAGATGGGTTGTCGCTGATACAAGCCTACGATGTCGATGTCGAGCAGGCCAACCTCGGACGCCAACAGAACGCGGAATTGGCTCCGCATTGGTACAGCTTGCCGCGTTGGGTATTTGTACCGCCGTCGATCGCTGCAGCTGCCGCTAAAGGCGATGACGTGACTGCCATGCCAAAGTTTTTTAGGCCTTGGGACAATGGCTTGCCTCTGCTAAAGGAGCAACTAAAAAAAATGGGTGAACTGCGGTTTTTTTTACCCCACGAGAAAAAGATACTCAATCAGCGTATGCAAGCGGCGGGAGTACCAAGCGATCAGAGTAATTCGATTGCCATCACGGGACGACGCCGGCCGTTGCTTGCGGTGTTCGATCCGGTCACTCTAAAGATAACGAGGATTCTCAAAACGGATTAGGCCCGGAGAGATTACTTCGGGGCCGACGAAGGGTTCCCAGGCAAGGAAAGTATGGTGCGCCCGGAGAGATTCGAACTCCCGGCCTCCTGGTTCGTAGATAGCGGTCGCATTGAAAATGGATTTTTTGGCATTAGTAACTACTTGATTTTTAACAACCTCGCTCGCGGGATGCCCGTTGCAAATCGACCCCAGAGCACGACGAAGCACAACAAAGCAGGACTGACTCCCACAAAACTCCCGCAACCTCATGGTGTCTTTTCGTCAATCGAACTGATGGTAAAGACCAGGAGGACGGGACTTTTTGAGGGAGATGGGTGGGAAAGTCGAGTTCTCACATAGGACGACGGTTCGGGCTAGTCTACTATGCCCCTTTATCACTGGTTCAAAGGCCAAATCCAGCTTTCATTTCCCCATACCTTTTGGATGTGTCGCCTCAACACTATCCAGGTCATCCGAGAGCTTAATGAATGCCACAACCATTACAGTCAGCATAAATGTGATTGCTTGGAGCTTGGCGAGAACCGGACCATTCTCATCCCGGTCAAGCCAAAGGGACAGTTGCACGAACCGTTCAGTTCGTCTCGCCGATCTTCGCCGAGAAACCTCGCGCAACCATGCATTCGCCGAACTGCCACCCCCAATCGATAATACGAGTCGCATAGTTGGCGAGCACACCTATGATAGTTCCGGCAAAGACCGTCATAACCCAAAATATCGGTGATCTCAGGTCCGCGATTATTTGATCCACAATGTCCTCCGATTGCACTCGTCAAAATGATCGAAAGATAGCTGCCGTTTCTGCGTTCGCGCGTCTGGATCACACGCTTGTCTCTATGGCCAAAGTCGGCCTTTCCGTGCCCGGACCGAGATCCGAATCTACTCTGCAGACGCCTTCTGCGCGACCGGCATCAGGAATTTTCGCAGGTCGCCGACCACAACAGCAAGGTCATCGGGCACGGCGGCCATCCGTTCGCGGGCCAGGAAAGTCCGCCACTGTGCACCCCAGGCCTGTGCATATGCGTCGGTCAAACCTATTGGCGGCACGCTTGGCAGCGGTGTACCTCGTCGCTCGAAGGTGCGAGAGAATGCCTCGGCGAGCGAGACGTGGTCCAAGGTGAGCGTGCTGCTTATAAGCCAGAGATCGTAGAAGTCCTTGAGTCGGCTGTTGGCGATGCCACGAGTCACCAACGCTTCGAATTTCTCCGCCACTACAGTTTCGATCGGATAAGCGCAAAGGCGCGGCGTCGGGCCGTCAAGCAAAGCCGGATAGTCGATCTGTTTCGGCGCGGGCGTGATGGCGTCGCCAAATCCAATGTCGATCTGGACCGGAATTCGGGCGCGATCAATCTCTGCCGTGGTCCGCACTCGCACGCCCCCGTATTTCAGTTCTTCGCGAATCGGTGCTGCTTCTAAACCCTCTACGTCAAAAATCACGCCATCATCTGGAACTGATTGAGCACAAATTGCACGAAAAGCAGCACCAACGGCCTCGACGTCGCTGTTCCCATAGCCCAGCAAATCGAGGTCGCGGGTGGGGCGGAACGCAGTGTCGGTCCATATCGAGAGGAGCATGGCACCCTTCAGAATGAAGCGGTCACGGTACTCCGAAACACTTAATCGATAGAGCAGCCGTTCAAGTGTGTACCGCGTGAGCAAGACTTGAAAATCCGACTTCTGAGCACGCGCCCGCTCGAGCAGTCGTGCCCTAACCGAGGCACCCATGTTGCGACGTTCAGTCGCCATGCGATACGGTGGCCTCGATATAAGGTCGCATTACAGACCAGACACGCGCTTTCTTCGCGAATTGCCAAAGCTCGTCCGGCGTGCAACGGCGCTGGCGCAGGCCTTCGCGAAGCCCCTCCATGGCGACATCCACGCCGACTTTGTTACGGTATCGAAAACAATCGACAATCGTTCGGGCCACGTCGGTGACCTTGACCTCTGCGCCCTCTATGCTGTGGCGAGATGTGCCGGTTTTCAGCGACTGTTCTGTCCAGCGTACGAATCTAATCGGCGGGTACTGGATTCTAGGTCGCCATGCCGTTCGCCCGATGGCCATCCAGACGGTTGAGGGGGTCTGAACGGTGAGCTCATGGAACTGAAGCGCTGAAGTGAGGCAAATAACACCTTTCGGCACCAGAATCGCGGCTTCGGCAAAGGAATGAGTAGCCTCAGTTCTTGCGTCGGGAAGCTGATACAGGCCCCGGGCGCGCCTCACGACCAATTCTTCCCGCGTCAGCCTAGCCAGGGTTTCGGGGCCTATTCCATTCCCGGTAAAGTCCCTGAGCCGCACCATTCCCTTTGATTTAAGCAACGCAAGCGCGCGCGCGCGCTGAGACTTCCGCTGTGATGATTCCTCTACTTTCATATGAATTAGCAGAGGTTTTATCACATTTTACGAATGTTTGCACTCTAGTGCTGCGATAGCGCGTTTGCGGTGCTGTACAGGGCGATGAAGCGAAGGTGGCTGGGTGAGCGGCCAGACGATCACCGAGCGCTGACCTCAGGCACTTCGTCGCTGGCGCATGCCGATGCCCTTAAGCTCCTCGACGGCACGAATCATTTTCCGAATCCGTGGTTCAGCGCAATGGAGCGGGTGTCGTTGGAAACCGTGTGGCGACTGGGGACTTTGGCGTTCGCACCGATGTTCTACGATCTGTCGATTTCGCATGACGGTGCCGCGGCTCCTTTGTTGTCGCCGCTGTGCGCGCAGCCGGCTTTCGAGATCTGTCGGCGGATTCCCGTGGATGTGCATTTTGACGGCGGCCGAACCCGGGGTTTGGCGCGGCGTGCGTTCACGCATGAGGTGCCACAGCCGATTTTGCGGCGTCAATGGAAGGATCGTCTGATGTCGCAGGTGGATGAGATCGTGCAATTGAATTTGGAGTTCATTCGGGAGGCGTTGCTGGATGGACAGTTGACGCAGCGACGGATCTTGGACCGGGCCGCGGTGGAGATGGCATTGAAAAACGGGCCGAGCAGGAGCAGGGCCTTGAGCGGGGAGATTTTGCGGCATATGGACCTAGAGCTGTGGTCGCGTCAGGGTTTGTAGCTCGCGGAAGCGATGCCAGCGTTGATATTGCGCTTGCTTTTGCGCGGAGGGATCTTCGCGGTCGGTTAGCCAAAAGCTGAGCCAATCGATGACGTGTTCCTGAATGCTTAAGATCTGGCGGGGATTCTGCGGCAGATGTGAGGGGAATCGATCCGCGTCGGGCATCACGTAAAGATCGACGGCTCGTTGCAGATGGCGCAGACGACTGTAGATCTCCCAACTGCCGATGATGGCGATCAGTCCCGATTGCTGGCCGATCATCAGCAAGGGGGTGTGGATGTGGTCGACATTGAATCCGGGTGCGCGCGATACCCAGTCTTGCAAGCCGGCGCCAAAAGCTGAAGTGCCATTCATTTGCGCATCTTCCGGGCGCCAATTGGAGAGCGCGGACTGAAAGTAGCTGGGATCGTAATTGTCGGCGGCGATCGCTGCGGCAAAGGGAAATGCGGAGTGAGCGAGTGTGAACTCGACGTAATAGCCGTTGCGACTGAAACCGGCGAGGGCGACCTTGGATCTGTCGATGAGCCCAGAGGCGACGAGTTGCTCGGCTAGGGTCTCGAAGCCGAGCTGAACATCTTCGGCTTGCTCAGTGCCGGGTCCGGGGTGCAGCACTTCCAACTGCAGCACGGCCATATTCCTGGTCGCGAGTAGCTGGCCGGGGTAGGCGGCGTAGTTGCTGGGGCCGAGGCTTGCCGTTGCGGACCCCCAGGGGCCGTAGAGCTCAAATGATTCTGGTCCCCACGCAGAGCCGTACAGTCCTTGAATGAGCAGCGGGTATTTCTTTCCGGGGATGTAGTCTGCGGGGTACATCAGCTGTGCGAGCCACTGCCGGCCATTGGGCAAAGTGCCTGACAGTCGTTCGACCCGGCCGAGTTTGAAGTCGTGTGCGAGTGAGTGGTTGGGGTCGAGGATGAGGGCGGAATTTCCGGTTGCGACATCGACCGCCATGACCCGCGGCGGCATGTTCAGCCCTTGCCTGACTTCCACATGAATGCGCGCAGCGTTGGGCCCAGAGTTGGGCGGGGCGTCGGGCGTGTCGCGGGCGGCGACGGATGAGGCGGGTTCCCAGTGATCCCCGATCTTGAGGAAGCGCTCGCAGCGGGCGCCTTGCGACTGTGAGTTGGTTGAACTGATCTCCACCGTGGTGGGGGATTCCCATGAGATCTTTGTCACCATGCGAGCGGTGAGATCGATCGGAAGTGCGCTATAGCGCCCAGTGGCGGCGTTGACTTCTGCTGCAGAGGTGCCGGGGCGATCCGGCGCCGTATCGGGTTCGGGAAGAAATGTCGGCGCGAGGATTACGGATTCTCCGGAGGGAGACCATTCGAGCCTGCCGTCGAAGGCGAGGGGCGCATGCCACAACAGATGCGCGGTCGCGGTTTGCAGGTCGATGACGAGGTGGCTTAAGGGGATTCTGCCGGGATGGGTTTTGTTTGCCTCGAGCAGTGCTTGGAGGCTGGCGTCGGTGTAGTGGCTCCAGGCGTCGGGCGCGGCGGCGAGGCCGACGTGCGTGATCGCGAAGCGGCCGCTGGGTGAGAGGGTGATTTCTCGGAAGGCGGGATAGGTGCGGTCGATGAGGCTGCCGCCGATCGAGACGGCGAGATTCCTCCCAGACACGGTGTGGATGAACCATTGATTGTTATAGGACACATCCACATCGGTTTGGCCATCGATGTCGCCGCGCAAGATGGAAAAGCCGTCGGAGGTTTCGGGCACGGTAAAGCCCTCGTGCCACAGGCGCGCCGATTCTGTGTGTGCGTGCGGAACCTTCGCGTTGAAGAGGAGCGTGCCGTCGTTGTCGAGGGCGAAGCCGGAGATGTTCGAGCGACTATGGGTGAGAAACTCGAAGTGACAGCGCGTAAGATCGAGCGTGGCCACTTGTCGCACTCGGTGTGCATCGGACCAGAGGAAGGCAATGCGATGATCGTTCAGCCAATTGACGGCACTCGGTTCAGGGTCTTGATCGGAGCCCTGAGTTTCGTTCAGGGTTCCTAGTCCGCTCGTCAGTAGGTGCGCGCAGAGTGTCGGGTGAGAGGCGCTGGAGAGTGTGTCGAGGCGGCCGGTGAGCCAGTCGACCCAGACGCCGTCACGAGCGATGTCGCCGTGCGCGGTGCGAAGTAGAAAGCGGCGGCCGTCAGGCGAGGTGAGCGGCTCGCCCACGAGGCGCGTGGTAGCCATGGCGTCGGCCGGCGTCAATTCGCGCGGGGTGCGCTCGGAGGCCAGGTGTACCGTCGCAGCGACGCTCACGTCCATGCGGCCGGCTGTACTGCAAGCGTACGTCACGCCGATGATCAGCAGCCGGGCGATGCTCGCCCGGTGTCGGTGTGCATGGCTGGCTACCACTTTTGACGGGCTTGAACCGAGAGCGTGCGTCCGCGGGGATCGGCATTGCCGGGGTCGTAGGTGAGGCCGCTGATGGAGGGGGCGGTGCGCGGCGGATCGGCGTTGAAGAGATTCGTGACATAGATGCCGATCGTGGTGCCAGTCGCAGGGATGCGCCAGGCGGCGTTGAGGTCAGCCGTTGTGAATGAGCTGACGCGGCCGAAGGGGACGATGTTGGTATCGGTATAGGCGTTGGCGAAATTGAGCGCGGCGTTGGCGCTGAACAGGGCGTTCGACCAGCCGGCGGCTGCGCGCAGACGTAATTTGAGCGGCTCGCCGATGGTGTTGGTCAACTCCGTGGTGGCGCATCCGGTGCAGAAGGCGGTGGACAGCTCCTTGATGTAAGTGGCGTTGACGTCGATCACCAGCTTGTCGATGGTGGTGAGTGCAAAGCTCGAGTGGGCGCCGAGATCGAGCCCTTCAGTGGTCTCTTTGGTGGCGTTGATATTGCCGAACGGGAAGCCGTAGCGCACGCCCGCAAGGCCAGTGCCACCCGGCGTGAAATCGAACAGCATCGGTGGGGGCTGAAGGCCGGCAATGAACTGCGCCACGGCAGCATCGCTGCCGAATTGCCTGACCAGTGGGCCGTACACTTGCGGGTCGGTGAATACGTTGGCGGCGGTGGGTGCGTCGGTGATGCGGTTGCTGTAGACGATGCGGTAGTAGTTCAGCGAGAAGCGGATTGCGGAAAGGACTTTCGGCTCGTAGTCGAGTCCGGCGCTGAAATTTTTGGAAGTCTCGGGACCTAGTGGTTGATCGCCGAAGAATAGGACGCTGGCGGCGCCCTTGGGGTCGTTCGGCAGCGGATAGCCGTTCAATATGAAGACATTGTTGTTGGTGACGTTGGTGATGATTTCACTGGGGTCGGGCGCGCGAAAAGAGGTGCTATAAGAGGCTCGAACCCCCAGCTCGCTCATCGGAGACCAGAACACGCCGAAACGGGGATTGGTTTTGGCGCCGAAGTCTGAGTAGGAATCGTTGCGAACGGCGGCTGAGAACTCGAGCTTCTGAATGCCGGTTATGGCGTTGGCTGCGGAAATGAGCGGCGCATAGAGTTCGGCGAACGCAGCGCTGACGCGGCGGTCCACGGCGCGATCCGTGGGGATATACGGTATCAGCGAGGAGAAGGCCTCGCGACGGTAGGAGCCGCCAATCGCCGCTTTGACGCTCGATCCGCCGGACTCCCACAGGGTGCCATCGAGTTTCAGATCCGCTTCCTTGATGGTGAAGAGGTTGCGCAGATCCGGGGTGCCGTTGGTATACCCGCGAGTGGCGGGAGAGAAATTCGCTTCGGTCAACGTGTCGACTTGGCTGAACAGCGTATCGCCTTCCAGATGCCAATCGCCGAAGGGCTGCCAGCGAAGGCCGAGGTTTGCGGAGGTCGAGTTGGTGGTACTGTCGAACCTTTGCATCTGTCCGAAAAAGCCGCTGCTGGTGTAGTCGCGGACGCCGTCAT
>Ga0193726_1002666_pt1 | contig 11886 bp, 8 predicted proteins | sample H2c1metaG_FD_144928 | JGI IMG/M metagenome (GOLD analysis project Ga0193726, IMG submission 144928) | Soil microbial communities from a riparian zone of the East river system, Colorado, United States - H2c1 | ecosystem: Environmental > Terrestrial > Soil > Riparian zone | place: USA: East River... | reverse complement strand
GGCGCCGCCGGCGGCTGGCCGGCCAGGAGGCCGGCTGCTGTGCGCTGGCCTCGGCGGCGCGCTGCCGGGTTGGTCCGGAGGTGACCGACGGCCGGGTGGGCTGCCCCCGCCGGGAGTCTGACCATCGGGCGGAATGTCAGTCGGGTCGGCGGGGCCGGGCGGGATCAGCGGCAGGGTTCCCAGCAAGAGGCCGGTGAACACCTGCGCCCGCAGCAGGTCGAGCCGCCCGCCGGCGCCCGAGGCCCGTAGGCCGCGGGCCAGCGCGGTGAGGCGGGCCATCGCCGCGGCGGCCTGCACGGCCGGCAGGTTTGACCCGACCAGCGCCGCGGTCCCGGAATCATCCGCGTACAGGCTCACCTTGGCCCGATGCTCCGACTCCCGGCGGCGGTCGTCGGCACCCCGCGGGTCGACCGCGATCACCGCGCGACGTAACGCCGCCCGCAGCTGCCCGGTGGTCTGCTCGCCGGCACCGGGCAGCACTCTCGCCTCGACCTGTTCGGCCAGTTCGTCGGACAGGGCCGCGGTTGAGTCGGCGAACAGCCGGGCCCGTGACAGGTCAATGGTCCCCGCCGCCAGGGCGGCGCCGGTGGCCTTCAGGCGCCAGCGCAGGGTGACCGCGAGGTCCGCCCACCAGGACGCCCCCAGCTGCGACATGGTCAAGGCAAGCGACACCTCCGACGCCGCGGCCGGCGTCAGCGCCGCCGGCCGCCCGTCTTGATCGACGCCGGCCTTCGGGTCCCGCGCCGCCGCCCGCGATGTCATCGCCGCGACCGCCGCGAGTTCGCCGGCCTGCGCCCACGCCGCCACTCGCCGCCAGGAGGCGGCGACGCCGGGCAGGTCCCAGTCGCTCCACTCCGCGGATGGCCCGTTCGCGAGCCAGGCCGCCAGTCCCGGACCGGCCGGCAGGTGCTCCGCGAGCAGCCCGGTCAGGTCGCGGCCCTGCTCCCGGCCACCCGCGGCCTCGATGAGCTCCAGTTCCTCCGCCAGGGATGCCTCTTGGTCGACCGGCTCGGCCGGATCGTCCGATGCGCCCGCTCGGGCTAACCCGGCCGCAGCCAGCAGTTCACCCAAGTCCAGCTGATACGACCAGCACAGCCCGTCCGCCGGGCCGGTATCCGCGGACCCTTCGATCCACTCGATGCTGGCGGGCGGCCCGGCCGGGCGCGCGGACGACCCAGTCGGGACAGGCTCGAGACCGTCGCCGCGCTCGTGCTCTCCGCCCTGGGACGGCGAGCCGACTTCCTCTGCCACCGGATCACCCCGCGCCATTACCGCGACCGCCGGGCTCGGGAGCACCCGACTACTGACTAGACAACTTTTTCGAACTCTGGTTCCCATAGCATACCATGCGAATACATGATCGATTATCATTATTCGGGCAGCCGGGACCCCAGCTTAAGCCGCCGGCCGTGGCCGCCTCGGCGGCTACGGGGCTGAGGTCCCGGGTGGCGCGGCGGGACTGCCCGACGCGGGCTGTGGCGCGGTGCGCCGGTCTCGCCATACGCCCCACAGCATCCAGGCACCGATCAGCACGACCACGGCTCCGCCTCCCCCGTACATGGCCCGGAGGAGCAGCGCCAGGGAATGAACGAGCCAGCCGCCCGCCTGCGGTTCCACGAGAGCGGCCACGGCCAGCGAAAACAGGCCCGCACCGCAGACGATGCACGCGGCCGGGAGCCCGTCCGCGGACCTTGAGCCTGCCGCGGCCGGGCTGACCGGACCGGCGGAACGCGCTGCGGCGGCCGCCCGCGTGACGGCCAGCTCCATCCCCTCGAACCCGGTGCGGATCCTCAGCTACCGCTCCAGCTTGCGGCGCTTGCGGAACGGGCCGAACCGGTAAGCCATGCTGCCGGTCTTGATCATGACGCCGAGCCGAAGAACTTCCTCAACGCGCTCGATCCGAGTGAGCTGGACATGTCTGGTCCAGAATCGGTGGTGATCGCCACGTCACCGGCGGCCGGGTCCAGCACAATCCGGAATCGCACAAAGGTCCTGGCCGAGCACACCACTGCGGTGAGGACCGTGACGGGCAGGACCAGCGCATGCGCGAAGAAAAACCGCATCGTGACGTAGCAGATCCCGACATCGACAGCCCCGCGCAGCACGGTCACAGCACGCAGCCCGCGGGACGGTTTCCAGCGCTCCGGCGGCACAGGGGAATTGTGCTACGGCCCGAGCGCCCCGGCAACGGCGTGGGCGGCCGCCAGCTCATGGTCAAATCGAGGTAAAGTCGACCACCCCCAGCGCCGCCGGGGGGACGCCATCGTGGGGAGCTCGCGTGCCGGAGGCCACCAGCAGGCGAGGCACCAGCGAGCGAGACACCAGCAAGCGAGCCACCGCCCGGTCGCCGGCCAGCGCGTTCGGAGACACCGCGCTGATCCGGTCGCTGTGGCCCCACCAGGCCCGGGCGCTCGACGCCCTGGACCACGGCCGCCGCGGCGCCGGGACCGCCTCCTACCTGGTCGTGCCACCCGGCGGCGGGAAGACCCTGATCGGGCTGGAGGCGGTGCGGCGGATCGGCCGCCCGGCCGTCGTGCTGTGCCCGAATACAGCCATCCAGGCCCAGTGGGTCGCGCAGTGGCAGACGGCTTTCGCGCCGCCCACGGCGGTCGCCACCATGAGCCGGGAACTGCCGACGCCCCTGACCGTGCTGACCTACCAGGCCGTCTGCACCCTCGAGCCCGGGCACAGCACGCCCGGCCACAGCACCCCCGGCGGCGACCTGCTGTCGCTGCTGCACCCCAACGGCGAGGCGCTGATCGAGCGACTGCGCACCGGCGGCCCGTGGACCGTCGTGCTCGACGAGTGCCACCACCTACTCGAGCTGTGGGGCCGCCTGCTCACCGAGGTCCTCGCCCAGCTCAAGACCCCCCGCGTGATCGGCCTCACCGCGACGCCGCCGCACCTGATGACCGCGGACCAGGCCGCCCTGCACGAGTCGCTGTTCGGCGCCGTCGACCTGGAAATCTCGGCGCCGGCGCTGGTCCGGGACGGACGGCTGGCCCCGTACCAGGAACTGGCCTACCTCAGCCGCCCGACGCCGGCCGAGGCGGAGTACATCCACTCCGAGGCCCTGCGTTTCGAGGAACTGCGGGCCGGCCTGCTGGACCCGGCCTTCGCGAGCACCCCGTTCCTGGCCTGGCTCCAGGCCCGGGTGGTGGAACGGCGGTCCAGCGGCGGGGCGCCGGTCTCGTGGCAGCGGTTCGCCCGCGACGAGCCGGCGCTGGCCGACGCGGCCATCCGGCTGCACACCGCGGGGCTGCTGCCGCTCCCCAACGGGGCCAGGGTGACGGAACAGCACCGGCACTCGCCCACGGCCGAGGACTGGGTCGCGCTCATCGGCGACTACTGCCAGCACTGCCTGCTGGCCAGCGGGGACGAGCAGGATGAACGCGCCTACGAGGCCATCCGCCGGGTCCTGCCGTCGGTCGGGTACCGGCTGACCCGGGCGGGCGTGCGCGCCGGGAACTCCCCCGTTGACCGGGTACTGGCCCGGTCGGCGAGCAAGGCTTACGCGGCCATCGAGATCCTGGCCGCCGAATCGGCCGAGCTGGGACCGCGGCTGCGGGCGCTGGTGCTGTGCGACCACGAGGAGGCCAGCGGGACGGTGCCCGCCGACCTGGCCGGCGTGCTGCCCGCGGAGGCGGGCGGCGCGCAGCTAGTCCTGGAGACGCTGCTGGCCGACCCGCAGGCGAGCGATCTGGACCCGGTGCTGATGACCGGGCGGGGCGTGGCCTGCGGCGCGGAAACGGCGGAGCGGCTGGTCAGCTGGCTGCGCAAAGCCGACCCCCGGCTGGACAGCGACGTCACTGTCGCCCCGCTGGGCGACTGGGCGCACGCGCGCGACGTCAGCGCGGCGGGCGGCTGGGAACCGCGCCGCTTCGTCCCGCTGGTGACGCGGTTCTACGCCGAGGGCGGCACGCGGTGCCTGATCGGCACCCGGGCGCTGCTCGGCGAGGGCTGGGACGCGCCGGCCGTGAACGTCGTCGTCGACCTGACCGTCGCCACCACCGCGACCTCGGTGGTCCAGGCGCGCGGCCGGGCGCTGCGGCTGGACGGCGGCTGGCCGGCCAAGGTCGCCGACAACTGGGGCGTGGTCTGCGTCGCCGACGACCATCCCAAGGGCACCGCCGACTTCGGCCGGTTCGTCCGCAAGCACGATCACTACTTCGCGCTGGCCGCCACGGGCGACATCGTGTCCGGCGTCGCGCACGTCGACCCGCGGCTGTCGCCGTACGGGCCGCCGCCGGCCGCCAGCTTCGACGCGCTGAACGCGGCGATGCTGCAGCGCCCGGCCGGGCGCGAGGGGGCCCGGCAGCTGTGGGCCATCGGCACTCCCTACCAGGACGAGCCGGTGGCCACGGTCACGATCGCGCGGCGCGCGCCGCTGGGGCTGAGCGGGCAGGCCCTAAGGCTGCCCGACGCCGCGCACCCCGCGCACCCCGCCCGGCGGGCGGCCTGGGCCGGGGCCGCGCTGGCCGTCGTCGCGCTGGCCGCGATCGCGCTGCCCGCAGCCGCCGTCGCCGTGGCCGCGCTGCTCGTGCTGGCCGGGCTGGCGGCGCTCCGCACGGCGGCCGCGCGGGTCACGGCGGCCGGGTCGGACGGGAGCCTGGAGGACATCGCCGCCGCCATCGCCGACGCGCTGCACGAGGCCGGCCTGACCGGCCGTGGCGCGGACGCCGTCCTGGTCGAGGCGCAGGCCGACGGCACCTACCGGGCCCGGCTGCGGGACGTGCCCGCCGCCGAGTCGGCCCGGTTCACCCAGGCCCTGGAGGAGACCCTGGCGCCGCTGGCCCAGCCGCGCTACGTGATCTCCCGGCTGATCATCGCGCCGCCCCGCGGGCGGGCCGGCGCCACCAGGCTGGCCCTGCGGCGGCTGGTCACCGGCCGGGTCCCGGCCGCGGTCATCTATCACGCGGTGCCGGGCGCGCTGAGTGCGAACAAGAAACTGGCCACCATTTTCGAACGATCTGACCACCCAGATCCGCACGCGGTGGCGGTGACGCTCAGCTAGCGGGGTCCGCCGTAAGCTCAGGACCCGGCGCCGGCCGGGTGCCCCGGGCCAGCAGCTCGGCGGCCAGGGCGAAGATCTCGTCCGGCTTGGTCCCCTCGGGGTCGGCCAGCCAGGCCAGCACCGCCCCGTCGAACAGCACCGCGACGAACTGGGCCATCGCGTCGGCGCTGCCCGGGAAGTCCCGGCCGTGCGCGGCCAGCCAGGGCGCCGCGATGGCCGCCGCGGTCTCCCGGTAGGCGGCGTACTGCTGCTGGGCGATCTCCCGCATCTGCGGCGTGCGCAGCGCCCAGGTGGTCAGCTCGTAGGTGGCCACCTGGCGGCCCGGATCGTCGGCCTGCACCACATCGAACGCGGCGCGGAAGGCGGACAGCACGTACCCGGCCGGGTCCTGCACGTCGGCGCCGACCGGCGCGATGGCCGCCTCCTCGAACTGGCTGAGCAGGCTCAGGATGACCTCCTGCAGCAGCTCGTCCTTGCTGGCGAACCAGTAGTGCACGAGCCCCTGGGGCAGGCCGGCCTCCTCGGCGATCCGCCGGGTCGTCGCCGCGGCGACCCCCTCGCGGCTCACCACCCGGGCGGCCGCTTCCACCAGCTCGGCCCGCCGCCCGTCGGCGGCGCGCTTGCGGGGAGATCGCTGCGTGGCCACCGCCAAAGTCTTGCACACACTTCGCATTTTGGTCTATTGACCAAGTCGTCCGCCCAGGTCACACTTTAAGGCCCAGGAAGCATCCGAACCGGGCAAGAGGTGGCGGCCGTGGCCGAGCAGGCGATGGGCGCAGCCGCCCGGCCGGCCGAGCCGGGGCCGGACCGCCGGATGCTCAGCACCAGCCGGGTCGTGTTCCTGGTCATCGCGGCCGCGGCTCCCATGGCGGCCATGGTCGGCAACGTGCCGCTGGCCCTGTTCGACGGGAACGGCGCCGGCCTGCCGGCCGCGTTCCTGGCCGGATCGGTCATCCTGCTGTGCTTCTCGGTGGGCTACGCCGCGATGAGCCGCCGGGTGGTGAACACCGGCGCCTTCTACACCTACATCGCCCGGGCGCTGGGCAAGCCCGCCGGCGTGGGCTCCGCCTACGTCGCCGTGCTCTCCTACACGGCGATGACCTGCGGCCTGATCGGCGCCTTCGGCTACTTCACCCGCCTGGTCCTGCTGACCTCCGGGGTCAGCCTGCCGTGGTACCTCTACAGCGCGGCCGGCCTGGTCCTGGTCGGCGCGTTCGGCTACCGGTCGGCCGACCTGTCGGCCAAGACGCTGGCCACCCTGATGGCCGCCGAGTTCACCATCCTGATCATCTTCGACGTGATCAGCGTGGCGAAGCACGGCGGCGGCGCGCTGCCGGCGCTGTCGTTCAGCGGGACCCAGGTCTTCTCCGGCTCCATCGGCATCGCGGTGCTGTTCGCCTTCACCAGCTTCGTCGGCTTCGAGTCGGCCGCCCTCTACGGCGAGGAGACCCGCGACCCGCAGCGGAGCATCCCGCGGGCCACCTACATCGCGCTCACCTCGATCGGTGTCTTCTACGTGCTGACCACGTGGATCATCGTCGGCACCGGGGGCGGGACCCGGGCGCCGGCGCTGGCCCGCGCGCAGCTCGGCAACTACGTGTTCAACCTGATCCGCGGCGCGGGCGGCACGCCGCTGTACGACGTGGCCGGGGTCCTGCTGTGCACCAGCGTGCTGGCCTCGACGCTGGCCCTGCACAACGCGTCCAGCCGGTACCTGTTCGCCCTCGGCCGCGAGCAGGTGCTGCCCCGGCGCCTGGGCACCTACCACGCCCGGCACCAGAGCCCGCACGTCGGCAGCCTCACCGTGACCGTGGTCGCGACGGCGGCCACCGTGATCATGGCCGCGACGGGCGCCAGCCCGTACACGGTGTTCGCCACCAGCTTCATCGGCCTCGGGACCCTCGGCATCATCGCGCTGCAGGCCGCGGCCGCCCTCGCGGTCGTGGTCTTCTTCTGGCACCGCGCCGACCGGGACCTGTGGAAGTGCGTGATCGCGCCGGCCATCGGGTTCATCGGGCTGGCCGGCGGGTCCGCCCTGGCCATCGCCCACTACGACGTGCTGACCCAGTCCCGCAACGCGCTCATCAACGCCGTCCCGGTGCTGCTGCTGGCCGCCGCGGCGGCGGGCGTGGCGGCCGCGATCCGGCTGCGCCGGGCCCGGCCCGCGGTTTACGCCGGGCTAGCCGCCTCGCAGCTGCGCCGCCGGACCGCGCCGGCCGGGCGCCCGGCCGTCCCGCCGCATTACGCCCGGAAGTACTGCCTGGTCGGCGGCGGCCCGGCGGGGATGATCATGGCGCGGGCGCTCATCGCGGAGGGCGTGCCCTTCGACTGGTTCGAGCGGCACAACGACCTCGGCGGCATCTGGGACATCGACAATCCCGGCAGCCCCATGTACGAGAGCGCGCACTTCATCAGCTCCAAGTACACCAGCGGCTTCTACGGCTACCCGATGCCGGCCAACTACCCCGACTACCCGGGCTGGCGGCAGATCAAGGACTACGTCCAGGGCTTCGCCGCCCGGTACGGGCTGTACGGGCGGGCCACGCTGGGCGTGGCGGTCGAGCGGGCCGAGGCGCAGCCGGGAGATCGCTGGCTGGTCACCCTGTCCACCGGCGAGCAGCGGACCTACGACGGGCTCATCGCGGCGCCCGGCGTGACCTGGCACCCGAATGTGGCGCAGCTGCCCGGCAGCGCCGAGTTCAGCGGGGAAATCCGGCACTCGGCGAGCTTCCGCGATGGCAGCGAGCTGCGCGGACGGCGGGTCCTGATCGTCGGCGCGGGCAACTCCGGCGCCGACATCGCGGCCGATGCCGCCCGGCACGCGGCGGCCGCCTACCTGTCGGTCCGGCGCGGCTACCGGTTCATCCCCAAGCACGTCTTCGGCCTGCCGACCGACGCGGTCATGGCCGGGCTGCTGGAGCCGCCCGCCGGGATCAGCCTGCCCGCGGACCCCAGCGAGCTGGTCGACCTGATGACCGGCGACCTGACCCGGCTCGGGCTGCCCCGGCCGGACCACGACGTGCTGGCCAGCCACCCGATCATGAACAGCCAGGTGCTGCACTACCTGGCCCACGGCGACCTGGTGGCCAAGCCCGACGTGACCCGGCTCACCCCGTCCGGCGCGCTGTTCGCCGACGGCTCGCAGGCCGACGTCGACCTGGTGCTGCTGGCCACCGGCTACGAGTACCGGCTGCCGTTCCTCGACCCGGACCTGCTGACCTGGAACCAGGGCCGGCCGGAGCTCTACCTGAACGTGTTCGCGCGCGAGTGCGACAGCCTCTACGTCCTGGGGTTCGTCGAGTTCGCCGACGCGGCCTACCGGCGGTTCGACGAGATGGCCCAGCTCATCATCATGGACATCCGCGCCCGCGAGACCGGGGAGCACCGCGCCGAGCTGCAGGACCTGAAACGGGCCGACCGGCCCGACCTGCGCGGCGGCGTCCAGTACGTGGACAGCCCGCGGCACGTCAGCTACGTCGAGATCCACGCCTACACCGCCTACCTGGCCGGGCTGCGGGACCGGTTCGGCTGGCCCGACCTGGACGAGAGCTCCTACAGCTCGCTGCGGACCGACGCCGTCCCGGTCCCCGCGGGGGCCGCGCGATGACTGCCGGGCCGTGGGCCGGGCGGCACGCGATCGTCACCGGCGGGACCAGCGGCACCGGGCTGGCCGCCACCGCGCTGCTGCTCGCCGCCGGGGCCCGCGTCACGGCCATCGGGCCGGCCGGCCTGCCGCTGGCCGAGCTGGCCGCCCGGACCCAGCCGGGCCTGGCCGTCGCGGCGGCCGACGTCAGCGAGCCCGAGCAGCTCGCGGCGGCCATCGACACGGGCCGGGCCGCGCACGGGCCGGCGGGCGCGCTGATCACCTGCGCGGACCCGGTGACGCCGGGTTACCTCACCAACCGGCCCGAGGCCGACCTGCGCCGCCGCCTGGAGGCCAGCTACTTCGGCACGGTGCACGCCATCCGGCTCACGCTGCCCGACCTGCTGCGCGCCGAGGGCGCCAGCATCACCTGCGTGTCGTCGGCCGCGAGCTTCCTCGGCGTGTCCGGCTACACCGGGCCGAGTAAGTTCGCCATTGGCGGGCTGTGCGAGGTGCTCCGCCAGGACCTGCTCCCGCGCGGCATCACCGTCACCGTGGTCTGCCTGGACGACGCAGGCACGCCGGTGCAGGCCGCCGAGACGCTCGCCGCGCCGGGCGTGGCCGCCCGCGCGGCCTTGAGATAGACGGGGGACCGGCCATGCGAAACGAGGAGCGCGCCGCCAGCGCCGCCGACCGCGGCAGCGGCGCCGCCGACCGGACCGGGGCGCTGTGCATCATCGGCGCGGGCCCGGCGGGCCTGGCCACGGCCCGGGCCCTGCGCGCCCGCGGGCTGGACTACGACCAGGTCGAGCGGCACACCGACGTGGGCGGGATCTGGGACATCGACGCGCCGGGCAGCCCGATGTACGAGGCCGCGCACTTCATCTCCAGCAAGACCATGTCCGGGTTCGGCGGGTTCGGCATGGACGCGGGGTTCCCGGACTACCCCTCGCACCGCCAGGTGCTCGCCTACCTGCGGGGCTTCACCCGGCACTACGGCCTGCGCGACCGGATCGAGTTCGGCGTGTCCGTCGACGGCCTGACCAGAAACGACGACGGGACCTGGACGGTGCGCCGGTCCGACGGACGGGCCGCGCGCTACCGGGGTGTGGCCTGCTGCTCGGGCGCGCAGTGGACGCCCCGCCTGCCCGAGCTGCCGGGCTCGTTCGCCGGCCAGGTCATGCACAGCTCCGGCTACCGGGACCTGGACCAGGTCCGCGGGCAGCGGGTGCTGGTGGTCGGCGGCGGCAACTCGGGCTGCGACATCGTGGTGGACGCCGGCCGGGTGGCGGCCAAGGCCGTGATCAGCATGCGGCGCGGCTACTGGGTCATCCCCAAGCACATCTTCGGGGTGCCGGCCGACGTCTTCGCCGAGGGCGGCCCCACCCTGCCGGCCTGGGTGCAGCAGCGGGTCTTCGGCCGCCTGCTGCGCGTCCTGTACGGGAAGCCGGAGAAGCTCGGCCTGCAGCGGCCCGACCACAAGCTGTTCGAGACGCACCCGCTGCTGAACAGCAACCTGCCGCTCAGCATCCAGCACGGCGACGTGACCGCCCGGCCGGGCCTCCGGTCCGTCTCGGGATCCACGGTGACCTTCGCCGACGGAACCGCCGACGACTTCGACCTGATCATCTGCGCCACGGGCTATCAGCACACCGTGCCCTACGCCCAGGAGTACTTCGGCGGCGACCAGCACCCCGACCTGTACCTGACCACCTTCTCCCGCGAGCACCCCGGCCTGTTCGGGGTCAGCTTCATCGAGACCAACAGCGGCGCCTACCCGCACTTCGACACGGCGGCCCAGATGATCGCCAGCTACCTGGACGATCAGGAGCGCCGCCCCGAGGCGGCCGGGCAGTTCGCGACGATGATCGCCGCCGACCGTCCCGACCTGAGCGGCGGCATCGCCTTCGACCACTCCGCCCGGCACGCCGGCTACGTCGACGCGCACGCGCTGGCCCGCTACCGGGAGACAGTGTTCAAGCGGATGGGCTGGCAGCGGCGCCACGACCCGGCCCCCGCGCCGGCCCCGCTGGCCCCGGCCAGCGGCCCGCGATGATCGCTGAGTCCGCCCGCGAGCTGGCCCGGCTGCTGCGGCGCACCCGGTACGACTTCCGGGGCAAGGTCATCGTCGTCACCGGCGGGGCGGGCGGCATCGGCCGGGCGTTCTGCCGGGTCGCGGCGGCCCGCGGGGCCAGCCTGGTCGTGGTCGACCTGGCCGCGCAGCGGGCGAAGGACCTGGCCGGGCGGCTGGTTGAGCCCGCGGGCGGGCCCGCGCACCTCGCCGTCGGGGCCGACCTGACCGACGTGGCCCAGATCGAGGCCATGCTGGCCCGGGTGGAGGAGCACGCCGGGCGCATCGACGTCCTGGTCAACAACACCGGGATGACCAGCAGCGAGCGCTTCGCGGACCGTGACCTGGCCAGCATCGGGCAGGAGATCACGCTCAATACCCTGTCGCCGCTGTACGTGACCCGGCTGGCGATCCCGCTGCTGGACCGGGCGGCCGACCCGCGGGTCATCACGACGGTCTCGCTGGCCGGGATCTTCCCCCAGGCCGAGACGCCCATCTACTGCGCGTCCAAGTTCGGCCTGCGCGGCGCGATGCTGTCGATCGCCCTGGACCTGCGCCGCCGGGGCATCACGGTCAGCTCCGTGCTGCCGTCCGCGACCGACACGCCCATGCTGGCCCGGGAGGCCATCGAGGGCGGCAACAGCCTCCAGTTCCAGGACCCGCCGCAGACGGCCGGCCACGTGGCCGCGGTCATGATGTCGCTGCTGGACCGCCCCCGGCTCGAGGCCTACCCCAAGCCGCAGGAATCCTGGCTGGTCCGCGCGGCCATGGCCGTCCCCAGCCTGCTGCCCGTCGTGCTGCCGTTCTTCGAGGGCCGGGGGCGCCAGGGCGAGCAGGAGTACCGGCGGCAGCTGGTCGCCCGCGGCGACGCCATCGAGGTGGACGGGCGCCTCCAACTCACCGACTGAGGGCACAATCGTTTCGCCGGGTTGCGGGTCTAAGAAGCTGTACGGACCACAAGGAAAGGAACCCACAGATGCGCAAGGCCCGTGTTAGCACCGAGGCGGCCGTCCGCGAGGTCAGCAAGCCCGCCGAGCAGTGGCGCGAGGAGCTGACGCCCATGCAGTACAGCGTGCTGCGCGAGGCGCACACCGAGCGGCCGGGTACCGGTGAGTACGTCCACAACCACGAGGACGGCTTCTACCACTGCGCCGGTTGCGGAGCGCAGCTGTTCAGCTCGGACGCCAAGTTCGAGTCCGGCACCGGATGGCCGAGTTT
>Ga0193726_1002665_pt1 | contig 11889 bp, 9 predicted proteins | sample H2c1metaG_FD_144928 | JGI IMG/M metagenome (GOLD analysis project Ga0193726, IMG submission 144928) | Soil microbial communities from a riparian zone of the East river system, Colorado, United States - H2c1 | ecosystem: Environmental > Terrestrial > Soil > Riparian zone | place: USA: East River... | reverse complement strand
GCGACTACATTACCGAAACACTTGGAAATTGCACGCGCGCGTACTACCAGCGCTGTGTCCATAGCTTCTGCCTTCTCCGTCGGCCTTCACGCTTTATGCGGCGAATGACGCACGCAGCGCCGGGAAGTTGAACGTCCACAAAGCACTGGTCGATGACGATAGGGCCAGTGATGACAATCTGGCCGGAAATGCGAATGAACAACGCATTAAAGCGACGCTCTCCACCGCCCGAAGTCGAGTTCGGCGACCGTCCACTCAGGACGGTCTTCCGTCGCCGCTGAATCTGGACTTGCACGCCCGGCTACCACGACCCCGACATGTTGTCGGGGCTGGGCAAAACCTGGAGGTGTCGGCGCCCGACATTGTGAAGACGCGACCGTCACGGCGGTCGGCTCAAATGGCCCAATCGACGTGGCCCGGCACCGACGTTTAACTTTCTGGTAACCCGTCCATCACGGACGCCCACTACCCGCGCCGAGCGAGCAAGCACGGCGACCGGACACCGCGAGGAAACGCCGCGAGGTGGCCGCAATTCCTCGCCCACCAGACCCGGCGAGTGGCGGCGTGGCTGGTCGCGGGCACCACGCCGGCATTCGTGGCCATCCGCCGCACGACGGCCGAGCCATCACGTTGGCCAAATAGCACGGCGTGGCAGTCAAGGGTCAGATGATCGACGAATAGCCATGTATCGACAAGAATTCGTTTGGCGTTCAAGAGGATGAGGATCACCGACGTGCTGGTCTCCGCGGACTAACCGATCTGGCCGTACGCGTCGAAGGTGTCCGAGCGCCCGACGGTTGCCCCGCGTTCCACTGGGCTGGTCCTCCAGCCGTGACATCGACGTCCGTCATTTACGCGAGGTTCACCACCTCCCGCTGGAGCTCGTTGAGTCCCGTCCGGCAGCGGCGCACCCGCTACTGCTCAGGCCGAACATCGGCCGTCTCGACGACATCGTCGGCGACCGCCGCGCGACGCGGCGCGGCTGGTCGTCGAGGCCGTGCGGTCGACAGACCGGGACTCCAGGCGCGGGCGCGATGAAAGTCATCAGAAGAGGTATTCGGCATCGACGGCGAAGCGGATGGCTGACTGACAAGAACTTCACAGCCGGCCATCAGAAAGCCACCGCCCAACGAATCCCCGTCGCAGGCAACCCTGCCCGCACTCGCATCGAGGCGCGGCCGTCTGCGGCCGCCAGAGCGAGAAGGCAGCGGCGACCGGCGCCGCGATCGACTCAACTATTGGGAGAGGACCGAGATGACGACGAGACGACGGGCCGTGGCCGCCATTTGCGCCGCGGCCGGACTGGCGCTCGGCGCCGGCCTTGCCGGCCTGGGACCGAGCTCTGCGGGGGCATCGAGCCACCGCGAGGCGCCGCTGGTAGCGGCGGACCCGGCAATCGACAATACGGACCTGTACGCGTTCGCGAGCCCCGATCGAAAGGGCTACGTGACGTTCGTGGCGAACTGGATCCCGTTCGAAGAGCCCAACGGCGGACCCAACTTCTACCCGTTCGCGACGGACGCCGCGTACAACATCTATGTCGACAGCGATGGCGACGCCAAGCCGAACGCCACGTTCCGCTACACGTTCCAGAACGTGGACAAGCGCGGCAACAGCACATTCCTGTACAACAACGGCCAGGTCACCTCGATCGACGACGAGAACCTGCTCTTCCGGCAGACGTACACGCTCGAGTCGTCGTTCAACGGTGCGCCTTTCAAGACCCGCATCGCCAACGCCCCGGTGGCGCCGTCCCGGGTCGGCCCGGCGTCCATGCCGGACTACGGGAAGCTGCGCCAGCAGGCGTCGGTGAGCCTGCCGGGCGGCTGGAAGTCGTTCGCCGGTCAGGCCGACGACCCGTTCTTCCTTGACCTGCGAGTGTTCGACCTGCTCTACGGCGGCAACCTCAGCGAGGTCGGCCAGGACACCCTGGCCGGGTACAACGTGAACAGCATCGCGCTGCAGGTGCCGTACAAGGATGTCGCGCTCAACGGTGACGCCAAGCGCAACCCGGTGATCGGCATCTGGACGACGACCGATCGGGCCAAGGTGCGCGTCAGCGGACAGAGTGCCCCACTCACCGGCCAGGACCGGGTGCAGGTCTCCAGGCTTGGTAACCCGCTGGTCAACGAGGTTGTCGTACCGGCCGGCCTGAAGGATGCGTTCAACTCCCTGACGCCGGACAAGGACGCGTCAATCAAGCAGGTGGTCGCGCGAGTCACGGATCCGGAGGTACCGCAACTGATCGAGAAGATCTACGGGATCCCCGCACCGGCGACACCCCGCAACGACCTGGTGGAAATCTTCCTGACCGGGCTTACCACCAAGGCGAACGGGCCGATCAAGGCGGATCTCAACTCGCAGCTGAACAACGCCGACGTGCAGGCCAGCAACTTCCGGCCGTCGGAGATGCTCCGGCTGAACCTGTCCACTCCGGTGACGGCCGAGCCGAACCGGCTCGGGGTGCTCGGCAAGGACCTGCAGGGCTTCCCGAACGGCCGCCGGCTGACCGATGACGTGGTCGACATCGAGTTGCAGGCGCTCGAGGGCGCGGCGCAGAGCGGCAAGCTCGTAGACGCGCTGGCAACCGGCGACAAGGTGAACGCGAATGACAACAAGTTCGGCAACTCGTTCCCGTACCTCGCCCTGCCCAATGTGGGCGCGGTGAACAAGGGTGGCGGTACGGCCACGGGCGCCGCGTACTCGGGATCGTCCGGCGATGGACACCCGGACGAGGCCACTTCGCCCAGCACCATGCCGGCAGTTGCAGCGGCAGGCGCGGATCAGGGCAAGGGAACGGTCACCGGCATGGCGCTGACCGCCTCAGGGACGGCCGGGGCGGCTGCCCTCTTGCTCGGAGGCGTGCTGTGGTGGCGGCGTCGCTCGCGCCACGTCATTCCGGTCACGGCCATCGGGTCCGATCACAAACAGTCGCATGGGGACGGCCCGGATCCGAACCAGCCGTCCTGACCTCGCTCACGACCCCCGGGGCGGGCGACGCCCGCCTCGGGGCCAGGACCCCGGAGGACGTCATGCCAACTGTCACATCTGCACCGCGCCGCTCGTGGGTCGGGCGGGCCATGGTCGTCGGCGTGGTCGCAGTCATCCTGTTGATCGGTGGAGGAATCGTCGGCCTGCGGACGACGAGCCACACGGCACCGGCGCCGGCCGCGGAGGTCACCAATGCCAATGCCGCGCCCGCGGCGGCGTCCGATGCCGCAATCCAGCGGGCACAGCAACGCCTGCGCCAGGTACCGGGTGACTGGGTCACGTGGGCGGCGCTCGGCTCGGCATACCTGGAACGGGCCCGGGTCACCGCCGATCCCAGCTACTACCCGAAGGCCGAAGGCGCGCTGGACAAGTCCCTGAAGTTGCGCAGTCGGGACAACGCAGCCGCCTTGACTGGGCTAGGTGCACTGGCCAACGCCCGGCACGATTTTGCCGGCGCGGCCCGCTGGGCGAAACGGGCACTTGCCGTCGATCCGTACGAGGCCGAGGCGTACGGCGTACTGACCGACGCGCGTACCCAACTCGGCGACCCCGCTGGCGCGACCAATGCCGTACAGCACATGCTCGATCTGCGGCCGGGGCTGTCCGCGTTCACCCGCGCCTCGTACGACCTCGAACAGCACGGCCGCATCGCCGACGCACAGACCCTGATGACACAGGCGCTGCAGGACGCGGTCGACCCGGCCGACATCGCGTTCTGCCGCTACCAGCTGGGCGAGCTGGCGTGGCAGGATGGCCGAGTTGCCGAGGCCGACGCACACTACGCTGCCGGCCGAGCTGCCGATCCCGTCTACCTGCCGCTGCGCGAGGGACAGGCCAAGGTCGCCGCCGCCCGCGGCCAGACCGACGCCGCACTGCGTGAGTACGCCGAACTGACCCAGGTCTACCCGTCTCCGACCTACTTCCTCGAGTATGCCGACCTGCTCCGCTCGCTCGGGCGCACCACCGAGGCCAATGCTCAGCTCTCGCTGGCCGCGGCGGCGCAAAAGCTGTTCATCGCAAACGGCGGCAACGACGACCTCAGCGGCAGTGCGGTCGCCCTCGCCCACGGCCGCACGAAGGACGCGGTGCGGTTGGCGAGCAAGGAGTGGCACCGGCGGCATTTCGCCGACGTCGCCGACGCGCTCGCCTGGGCGCTGCACGCGGACGGACGAGACGGTGCCGCACTGCCCTACGCACGAACGGCAGGCGCACTGGGTGCCCGCAATGCCAAGTACGCGTTCCATCTCGGCATGATCGAGCTTGCGGTGGGCGACACCGCCGCTGCACGCGCGGACCTCAGCCGCGCGCGGTACATCAACGCGAACTTCTCACCGCTGGACGGACCGGCCCTGCGTAAGGCACTGGTGCAGGCGGGTGCGTCGTGAGGTCAAAGGCACTGTGGTTGGTGGTGGCCTTTCTCGGCGTGCTGACCGCGATGCTGCTGCCGGCGAAGCCGGCCAGCGCCCATCCGCTGGGCAACTTCTCCGTCAACCAGCTCGATGCTCTGGATCTCTACCCCGACCGAGTCGCGGTGACCGCGATCGTGGATCTGGCCGAACTGCCCACGCTGCAGGAACGTGCCGGGGTGGACGGCAACAGCGACGGTACGGCCAGTGACATCGAACGGTCGGCGTATGCCAGGCGGACTTGTGCCACGCTGGCCGGCGATCTGACCGTTCGTGTCGGCGGCCATGGGCTGCGCTGGACGATCGGCCGCACCACGCTCGATTTCGTACCCGGCGCGGCCGGCCTGCAGACCAGCCGCCTTACCTGCACCCTGTCGGCGCCCGCGGAACTGGGATCGGCGGCCACCCTGTACGTCGACAACCGGTTCCGCTCCGACCGGATCGGCTGGCGGGAAATGACGGCCGTGGGTCATGATGTGCGGCTGATCGACTCGCCACTGCCCGCCGCTAGCGTTAGCGACAACCTGCGGGCCTATCCGAAGGATCTGCTCAGCTCGCCGCTGGACGTGCGGTCGGCACACCTGTCCACCGCGCCGGGACCCGGCCCTTCGTCCTACGCGGCGGCGCAGCCCACGCAGGCTGACTCGCCAACAGGTCTTGCGGGCTGGTCGGCTCGCGCGGAGCGAACGCTTGAGGGCGTTGTCGGCGGTCGCCACCTGACGCCGGTGGTCGGCGTGCTGGCGGTACTGCTCGCGATCGCCCTCGGTGCTGGGCACGCCGCGCTGCCGGGTCATGGCAAGACCCTGATGGCCGTCTACCTAACCGGCCAGGCCGGCCGAGCCCGGGACGCGCTCGGCGTTGCCGCCACCGTCACCCTCACCCACACCGGTGGCGTCCTGGCCCTCGGCCTACTACTGACCACAGTCGCAAGCCTGGCCGGGGAGCAAATACTTGGCTGGCTCGGTGTGATCAGCGGGCTGACGGTCGCGGCGGTCGGCGCGGGCATGCTGAGTGGCGCGGCCCGACGGCTGCGCCGCCGGGCACAGACTGCCGACGCACACGACCAAGACCATCGGCACGACCACCGTCATTCGCACGACGACCATTCGCACGACGACCATTCGCGCGACGACCATTCGCGCGACGACCATTCGCGCGACCACGATCATGAGCATCCGCACGCCCGCACGCGGCATCATCACAACGGGCGCAATCACTCGGACGGCGGTTTGAGCCGGCTGAATCTCGTCGGCATGGGCATTGCCGGCGGGCTCGTCCCCAGTCCTTCGGCTCTGATCATCCTGCTCGGTGCGATCGGCCTGGGCCGTACCGGATTCGGCATTCTCCTTGTCGTCGGCTACGGGCTCGGCATGGCCGCGACGTTGACCGCCGCTGGGCTCACGCTCGTATTGCTGCGTCGCAGGTGGGCTGGCCGGCTCGCCCACGCCGGCAATCGCTGGGCGAAGTTCGTCCGACTTGCCCCCGCCGGCACCGCGCTATTGGTGCTGCTGGTGGGTGTCGGACTGGCCGGCCGGGCGCTGACGGCGTTCGCTTAGCCACCGTCAGTGGGATGCTGAGGTCAGCCGGGCCTGTCTCATGTGGTCAGACTTCTTCCGGAGTTCCTGCCCGCCAGACGAGATGGGCGCGTTTCTCACCGCCGGTGACGGTCAGGTTCGGGCCGTCAGCGGCGAGTAGCACCGCCACCGATCACACCGTTGGCGGCGACTGCCGCGAGGCGAGTGGCGTGATGAGCATTGACGTGTGTGGTCTCGATTGGCGGTCACCGGGTGAGGGTCAGCAGGCAAAGTCGGTCGGAGTGCCACCCGCCGGCGGCAGCCCGTTCGGGATCGTGAACGTGATATCGGCTTCGTCGTCGCCGCCGTCCTCGTACGAGCTCGGCCGGTCGTCTTGGAAGCCTAGTTCGAGGCGGAACCGGAGGGTCGTCATGCCGATCTGGTGGGTGTCGGGGACCGGCACGCCGAACGGGCCGTCGGTGCCCGGCTGGGCGCTGCCCTTGACAATGGTTGAGGCGCCGGACAGGTCGACCTTGTAGGCCACCGTTTTCGGATGCTGCGGGCCTACATAGTAGATCCCGAAGTACGCATAGACCTGATACGTACCGTCGCCGTTGTCCTTCCAGCCGCATTCGTGCACGCCGTCGGCATTTGCGACGGCGACGCTGTAGTCGCCGGAATCGCTGGACGACGGCGACGCCGACGGCGAAGGCGACGGTGTATGAGTGTGGGTTGGCGGGTGCGTGTGGGTCGTCGGGCCCATCGGCGGGCTACCGGTGGATGACGAGGCCGGTGCGGTCGGGGGCACCGTGGTCATCGCCGGCGTCGGGCCGCTCGCGCCGCTCAGCCGGCCGACCGCGTGTTCGGTCGCGCACGCACCGAGCAACCCAGCCAGCAGAACGGCGAGCGGGACGACAGCGATCGCTACATGTCGATGGGTGCGCATACGCGCGACCTTAACGACGCGGTCGTGAGGTTACGGTGGGGTGCCCGACCGGGGAGGCGGTAACGCCCAGCCGGTCGCATCGGCAACTGCTGCGATGAGCGGTATGACGCTCGGGATCTCCCGATTCCGGCAAGATCTTGGAAGACTTGTGTCGGGATCGGCTCAGGTTGTTCGTCATGTGGCTGAATAACCGAGCACGGATCACGATCAAGGAGTGCCGATGAAGTACGCAATGTTCGTCGTTGTCGATCCGGAGGCGACCGACGCTGACGCGGCCGCGGCGCCGCCGATCGACGGCTGGTTCGACTACATGATCGGCAAGAGCGCCTACCTACAGGGCATCCGGTTGCAGCCGATCTCGGACGCGACCACCGTGCGGGTCCGTGACGGCAAGGTGCTGGTCACCGACGGCCCGTTCACCGAGTCCAAGGAATGGATCGCCGGGTTGGCGATCATCGAGGCACAGGACCTAGACGAAGCGATCGAGCAGGCCCTCAAGCACAACATGGCATATGAGGGTCGTCTGGAGATCCGGCCGATCCATTCCATGGGTGGGCCGGAGTACCACTGAGTGAGCGCGCCCGGTGCGGCGGCAGCCGCGGAAGCCGTCGGGCAGGCCGCCCGCCGTGGTCGATTGGCGGTCGTGGCCACGCTCGTTCGAGTAACCAGGGACTTCGACCTCGCCGAGGACTGTTGGCAGGACGCGCTGGAACGCGCCCTCGCCCGCTGGCCCATCGACGGGATCCCTGACAACCCCGAGGGGTGGCTGAGTGTGGCCGCCCGCCACCGGGCACTCGACGTCCTCAAACGGCGCCGCACCGAGCGCGACAAGCTGCCTCAACTACATGCCATGACTCCACAGAACCTACCCATGCCGGAGACGGGCGAGTCGGTCTACGACGATGACCGCCTCAAATTGCTGTTCGCGTGCTGTCACCCCGCCCTGCCGCTGGCCGGCCGCGTCGCCCTGACCCTCAAGACCGTCACCGGACGGTCCACCCGCGAGGTGGCTCGGGCATTCCTGGTGTCCGAGGCGACGATGAGCCAACGACTGCTGCGAACCAAAACCAAGATCGCGCACGCGGGGATCGCACTGCGCGTCCCCCCGCCCGACCGGCTCGCCGAACGAGTCGACGGCGTACTCGCCGTGATCTACCTACTGTTCAACGAGGGATACCTCGCCACCGAAGGTGAGCCGCTACGCGACGGTCTCACCCGGGAGGCCATCGAGATCGGAATACTGCTGGTCGACCTGCTGCCCGACCACGACGAGGCCAGGGCACTGCTCGCGCTGATGCTGTTGCAGAACTCCCGGCGCCACGCCCGGATCAGCTCGCTCGGCGAACTCGTGCCCATCAACGAGCAAGACCGCGGCCTATGGGACCGCGACCAACTCTCTGCCGGGCTACGCACCCTCACGAGCATCTCATCGGACACCACTCCCGGGCCGTACCAGCTCCACGCGGCGATCGCCGCACTGCACGCCACCGCGACCCGCCCCGAACACACCGACTGGACCCGCATCGTCTCGGCCTACGACGCCCTGCTCGGCCTCCAGGACAGCCCCGTCATCGCCCTCAACCGGCTCATCGCCGTCAGCTACCGCGACGGCCCCGAGTCCGCCCTCGCCCAATTACCCACCCTCAACGACGTGCTCGCCGAGTACCCCGTGCTGGCCGCCGCCCGCGCGGATTTCCTGCGGCGCGCCCGCCGCCCCGAGGAAGCCACGGCCGCGTACCAAATCGCGATCCAGCAGGCCAACACCGAGGCCGAACGACGTTACCTCCGGCGCCGGCTGATCGAGGTCTCGGAACAGATCTGACCACGGCAAGCCACCAAACTCTGTGCGCGGTGGCTACCATCCTCGAAGCCTGCCGCGTTGGCTGGCGGTCGTCGACATCGGCCGGCTCTCACAGTCGGAGGCGGCCCGCGGCGCGGAGTACCGCCAGCGCGTCTGCGGTGACCCACGGATTTGCTCGGCGGGCGCTGGCGCCGCCCCAATCCACATAGTCGTGATGTAGCGCAATGTTCGTAGACACTTGGTAGTAGCGAGTGTGGGCAGGCCAGCCGTCAGCCAGTCGCAGTGACTCGAGGAGATCCAATGCGTCGATGCAACGCTCGTCGCTGAGCAGCCCGAGTTCCGCCAGGCCGGTCAATCCGCCGAGCACGTCGTAGTGCCAGTACAGCGGGTAGTGCAGTTTGGCGAACTCCGGATGCATCAGCTCGCCAGTGTTGATCCGGTAGGCGAGTCGCCGTACGAGCAGGACTTCGGCCGCGCGACGAGCGGCTGCGCCCGCATCAGCGCTGGCTTCGGTCGCCGAGAAGGCAGCCAGTCCTCGCATAGGCAGGAGCGTCTCGCAAAACGACGATGTGTCGGCCGCCGGGTTCTTGTCGCAGTTCCAGCCACCGTCTGGCCACTGCCACAGCAACAGCCGCTCTACAAGGGCGCCGCACCGATCGTCGGTCAGCCCGAGCGCGACCAGAACCCTCAGTGCGTTGCCCTGTTGGGAGGCGCATCGGCGGTAGCGCCCATGCATGACCGGAACGCCCCGTCGTCGGTAGGCCGCTGACTTCGTGAACGCCTCGAACTCCACGAAGTACGTCTCGTCCAGCCACGTGTCGAGGAGCTGCTCGCGCAGCGGGTGCAGCGCTGCGTCGCCGGGTGGGTACCCAAGGTCCGCCAGCGCCGCCAGGACCCAGTGAGCGCCCTGCCATTTCGCGTACGTGGCCGGCCGTTCCGGCGACAGGCACGGTGCCAATAGTCGCCGTACCCGCTCGCTGCTGCGGATCTCCTCACGGAGTGCGATGACGCCGGGATCGTCGGGCGCTTCGTCCAATACACGGGTACGGACTTTCCACCGGATGGAGGGTTCAGCCGAGGTCAGCAGCGCGTCAACGATCGCTGCATGCACGCCGCTACCCGTCATCCGACCATTGTGCCGGGCTGTCTGGTCAACGAGGTACTGAAGCAGGGCAGCCGGCCGCCCCTAGGCTCGCCTTCCAGTCGGCAACTTTCGGGTCCGACTTTACGTGGGTGGGTTCTGGCTTTCTTGGCTGATCCAGGGCGGCGGTCCTTCGAAGGCGAGGGCGTGGACTTCGAACAGCACGGCGGCCTCGACGCCGAGGGCCGGCCCGCTCATGCGGGCGGCCCAGGTGAGGAACGGTGCCGGGTCGAACGCGGCGGCGCCGAGGCCCTTCGTGTACTCCGCGTGTTCGGCTAGTGAGGCGATACCGCGGCGCAGCGCGTCGCCGGTGATGTCGACGCCATGGGACGGGTGATCGGAGCCGGCCAGGCACACGTAGCGCACGCCGCCCCACGGCTGCAGATCCTCGTCGAGGAGTTCGGGGAAGACCCATCGGTTGCCGGCATCGCGGGCCGCGTCGAGGGCAGCGAGGCCGACCGCGCGGTGGTCGGCCTGGTTGGTCATACCGCCAATCATGCGGACCGCGAAGGCGCCCGACACGATGACCTCGGGCCGATGCCGCCGGATCGCCCGGGTGATATCTCGGCGCAGTGGAAGGCCGTACTCGACGACACCGTCGCGGTAGTCCAGGAACTCGACGACGTCAACGCCGACTTGCCCCGCACCCGCGCGCTCTTCGGCCTCGCGCACGACGGCGGCCCGATCGGGCGGCATTCCATCGATGCCTGCCTCACCGCGCGTCGCCAGCAGGTATGTGACCTGCTTGCCCGCCGCGGTCCAGCGGGCGACCGCCGATGCCGCGCCATACTCGATATCGTCGGGGTGCGCGGCCACCGCGAGGCACCGCTCCCAGTTCTCCGGCAGCGCCGGCAACAGGTCAGCCATGGCGGCAACCGTAGCGGGTCGTAACCGGCCCGTCACGCACATTGAGGGCGGTACGAATGGATCCCAAGCGGCTGCATCCGCAGGCGCGCGCGGCGCTGGCCGCGCAGCCTCGCGTGCCGCTGACGGCGTCAACCCTTACCGAGGTACGGCGCAGCATGGTCGATGCGACCGCAGCCGAGGTGGGTACCGGCCCGGCGGTCGCGACCGTTGTCGATCTCGACGCCGGTGGCGTACCGGCGCGGTTGTATCGGGACGACGCCGCGGACGGTGCCCCGGTGATCCTGTTCGCACACGGCGGCGGCTGGGTGATGGGTGACCTCGATACGCACGACGGGCTCTGCCGGCACCTGGTGGCCGTGTCCGGGTGGGCGGTGCTCGCCGTGGACTATCGGCTCGCCCCGGAACACCCCTATCCGGCCGCCGCCGACGATCTGTCCAGTGCGCTGGCCTGGCTGCGTGGTGACGGCTCTGCCCGGTACGAGCTGGATCCGCACCGGATCGCGGTGGCCGGCGATTCGGCCGGCGGACACTTGGCCGCGGTCGTCGCCCGGCGCGCCCGGGACGCCGGTGCCGGCTTGGCCGCGCAGATCCTGATCTGCCCCGTGCTCGACCCCGTGGCTGACTACCCGCCATTGGACGACTACGGCCTACATCGGGACGAGATGCGCTTCTTCTGGGACGCCTACGCGCCGCCGGGCATCGACCGCACCGAGCCGGATCTCGACCCACTCGCCGAGGACCTGGCCGGTCTCCCACCCGCGGTGGTCATCACCGCCGAACTCGACGTGCTGTGCGACGAGGGCGAACGGTATACCGCGAGCCTGCTACACGCTGGCGTCCCCGTAATCGGCGTCCGCTACCAGGGCATGATCCACAACTTTCCGCGCAAACTTGCCATGTTCGACGCGGCCCACGTCGCCATCGCCCAGATCGGTGCAGCGCTGCGGCGAACGCGGTAAGTCGACGCCGGCGCGCGTGTGGTGATGATTTCGCAGGTCACACGCGGACGGAGTCCCGATCAGTTCAGCCAATATCGACGTGTCCGGGCCGCCGCATATGCCGGAGGTTTGGCCGGCGGCGCTGATGCGGGCACCGGTCGATCGTCCACGATGGTCGCGCCAGCGACCCAATATCCTGGCCGGCCCGAACGTCACCGCGGGTACGTCGTGAGGCGAAGACCCGTCGCCGATAGCCTGAGGAACAGTGCGATGCTGGGTTTGCCC
>Ga0193726_1002664_pt1 | contig 11895 bp, 12 predicted proteins | sample H2c1metaG_FD_144928 | JGI IMG/M metagenome (GOLD analysis project Ga0193726, IMG submission 144928) | Soil microbial communities from a riparian zone of the East river system, Colorado, United States - H2c1 | ecosystem: Environmental > Terrestrial > Soil > Riparian zone | place: USA: East River... | reverse complement strand
CGACTCAGCCGATTGCGCGGCTTCTTCAGCGGCCTGGCGAAGGACCTCGCTCATGTTGGCGCCGCCATGAACTCCCGAGAGCGCCTCGATGACCGCCCGTTCGGTTGCGATCATCGGCACGACTTCGAGCTGCGTGGTGCGCTTCAGGTCGTCGACCGCGAGCACATTGGTCGGATCGGCCATGGCCACAAAGAGCTTGCCGTTCAGCCGCGCGATTGGGACGAGCTTATTCGCCCGGGCTATGTCGCGCGAAACCAGCGCCATGATATCCTCGGGAACGCTGAGCTTGCTCAGGTTAATCGGCGGCGTGTTCAGGCAACGGCCCATGCTGAAGGCCATGTCCTGTTCCGTGACGAATTGCTTATCCGTCAGGATCTTGAGCAGGCGTCCGCCTTCGCTCTTCTGGATCGAGATCGCTTCCTCGAGCTGGTTCGGCAGAAGCAAGCCGTCGTCGATGAGAATATCGGCGATTCTTTCTCCGAAAGATTTGCTGCGCGTCCGGCTCATTGGTTAGGCCCGGCTCTCAAGCCGGTAAATGGATTGCAGGCTCTTGATCAATGCGTTTGGCCTCGCGAGATACCACATGACTGTGTAGTCAACCGATTGCTGCACCGCTTCGCGCCCCTCGGCGTCGAAGGGGTTGCAGCACGCCACCATGAGCGTGCGGCTAACGAGGTCGAAGGGGACGAACAGCCGCCCAAGCGTCAGATGCTCCGGAAGCATCGGTGCAATCTGCCGGTCGAGATCGTAATACTCGAGCGGCACGTAAGCGAAACGCGTGCGATCGATCAGCGCCGAGAGAACCTTCTCGAGCTTGTCGATATTATCGCGGCACAATTCTTCGAGCAGCGAAACTGCCAGAGCTTGTCCGCTTAAATTCTTGTTCAGCCGCTGAACATCCTGCAGCGCCTTGCCCACCTGTTCTTCGCTGAAGAGTTGCTGAACGATCAAAAATTTTGCCAGGTGCTCATCGCCGTGGTCGCTGAGATTGGCCGGCTTGCCCTGGCCGCTGCGGTTCCCGATGTCGATCAGAGAGCCGTCTTTTGTGTTTGCGCCCGACGCGCTCGGGTCGTTTTTTTCGTTCGCGGAGTTCGCCGCGATCGCGTGGCCGGATGCCTGGAGCCGGCCCTCGATTTCGCCGAGCATCGCCAGGATATCGGGAGCATTCGGTTCCTTCGTGATGATGGCTTCGCACTCCTGCAGGGCCATTGTGAAGGAACCGGCGTTGAAATAAGCCTCTGCCAGCCGGCGGCAAATCTTCAGGGATTCCGCCGGTTTACCGATCTTTTGGTAAGCCTCCTTCAGGATCTCAAGTGACTGAGAATCATCGGGATGCGTTTGAGTGATCGCCTCAAACATCTCGATCGTTTGAACGATCTGATTATGTTCCTCTTCCGACAGAGTGTGTTCCAGCACAGCCAACGCTGAAAAGCTAGAAACGTGCCCCTACGCCGGAGGCGTCAGGGAAGTTCGAAGCTCCAAATTCGAAGCTGCAAACAACCTCCAAAATCCCAAGTTCCAATGGAGCCGGCCCGCCCCCGGGGCCGGTCTGGGATCGAGGAAGAACCGCGGACCTGTCGCGCCGGCTTGCCTGCCACGCCATAGCGTTTGCGACGGCGGGTCACGCCTTAGCCTTGTGCGTCGGCGGAAGCTTTGGCGAAGCGAAGGCGGAGCCCTATTTTTCTTCCTCTCCTCCTCGATCGAGGAGAGGATTGAGGTGAGGAGTCGGTTCACAGTCCGATTCCGCCTGATTTAGGAGAGACGAGCTTGTCTCGACCGCTTCGCCCCCGTATAATTTCTACACTCGCCCCGCCCGATGAATCGTCCCCGCTCGCTTTCAACTCCCTTCCTGTTCCGATCCGATAACTCCGTAAAGGAGCGTGGCTCCCACGGAGCCTTACGCTCACAACCGATAACCGATAACCGCGTAAACGCCTTGGCGTTTACGCTGATCGAGATGCTGGTCGTTATCTCCATCATCGCCATCCTGATGGGCCTCCTCTTCCCCGCCTTCAAAGGAGTCCAAGACCAGGCCAAAAAGGCGCAGGCGAAGAACGATGTCACTCAAATCGTCACGGCAGTAAACGCCTTTTATACCGAGTACGGGACTTATCCTTCCACTTTTGCGCCCGAGATGACGTTTGATGCCAAGAATGGAAACACTAACGACAAGCTTTTTAACGAACTTCGCGGCAACAATTTGGCGAAAATGAATCCGCGAAACATCCCGTTTATTTCTCTTCCGGTCGTAAAGGACGACAGCAACCCAAAGGGAGGTTTCGCCAAAAACGGTAGCCTGTACGATCCATGGGGCACCGAATATCTTGTTCGTCTCGACACCGACTACGATAACAGAGTGACCAATCCGTATTCTGCAAACGCGGGCACCTCACCACTACTCGACGCGGGTGTTCTGGCATGGTCTCTTGGCAAAGACGGACAGTCCGCGGGGGGCGATAAGAAAACTGGGACTAGCGAGGACGATGTCCTTTCGTGGCAATGACAGGCACTCGTTCAGTCCGACTCGAAAATTACCCGCCTGGGCTAACGCGAGCGCAGGGATTCACCCTTCTCGAATTGCTCGTCGTAATCGGGATAATCGCGATCCTGCTCGTTGTCGCTCTTCCGGCGGTAAACTCGCTTTCAAAATCGAGCGGACGCAAAGGGGCCGTAAGCAGTTTGTTAGGCATTATTGAGCAAGCGCGCTCTCTTGCGATAAATGACGGCCAGGCGACGTACGTGGTTTTTCCAGATCAACTCCCGGCAGCTGCGACCCCGACACAGATCCAGACCTATCTTTATCGGTCATTCGCGATCTTCGAAGACGATCCCACTACTACCCCGGCCGGTTTGAAACAGGTGACAGCCTGGCAGAGCCTGCCTACCGGCGTGAGCATCCGGACCGGGAGTATTAACTATCTGGCTAAGACAAGTTCGTTTCCGTTTGCTCCTGTTTCCGGCAGCCCTTTGTCGTCGTTCCCGTTTCTCAAATTTACGTCGACGGGCGAAGTCGATCCGTCAACGACACGCAATCCGGCCGCCACTACCGGAACCATTCAGTTCGGGATTTTCGAAGGCTACGTTGACACCACCGGGACCGAGAAGAGCACGAGCAAGACGAATCAGAGCGAAAGCATCGAAGTTTCTCGGCACACCGGCCACGCGCAACGCATGTAATGAAGAGACGTCAATCTCACGAAATCGGATTCAGCCTGGCTGAGATCGTTATCGCGCTGGGTGTGATGGCCTTCGGACTCGTGGCCATAATTGGCGTAATACCTATTGGGCTATCCTCTGGTCGCTCAGCTGTCCAGGACACCCGGGCTAACCATCTGGCGGAACAGATATTTGCAACCTTGCAGGTGCAACCATTTACGGCCGCCAGTCTCGCCACTCTCGGCAATTCCTCCAGCACGGTAGATCTGTCGACAGAGGACACCGCATCCGGAGCCGCAGGTGTTATTCTCCACGCCAATTACGACGGCCAATTCGTCACCGCGAATGATTACTTCACCATTGAACTCCGCTTTCGCAAGGCGCCGGACGGCGTCGTGGCCGGACACGCGAATGAAGTACATCTAAAAATTTCAGGGCGTGAGACAAACGCACCGCCCTCGGACTACAGCACGATCATCGCGGCGCATTGAGTGAAAACGAAAATTCTTCGCAACCGGACACGCGGCTTCACTCTCGTCGAGATCCTGATCGGGACGGCGATTGTGCTGTTTATGGTCGCGATGCTCGGCCAGATCTTGTCGAGCACGCAGTCGATCTGGCGAAGCTCTGAGTCGCGAACAGACCCATTCCGCGATTCGAGAGCGGCGCTGGAGCTGATGTCGCGTCAGCTGTCTCTGGCGACAATGACCATTCCGGCGACGAGTTCAAAGGCACCCGTCCTCGCGCTCAGAAACATCTATTCACAGGGCGGCAGTGATCCCGACGGTCCCGCCCATAATCAGCAAGTATATGTTCTGGCTCCCATCTCGAATTCTTCCAAGTCCGATATCTGCGCCGTCGGTTTTTATTGCTCATGGAATAGTGCGAAACATGCCTACATACTTCGACGCCACTTTCTGGACAGCGACGCGACGTTCGCTCAATTGACCAAGGCCGGCCTACCCGTAGGTGCGGGACCTATCGCTGCGGACAAGATTTTCCTGCCGACAAATCCGCTGCAACCCCCTAACCAGGATGAAGATCTCGCAGCGTACGTATGGGACCTCAAAATTGTGCCATACGAATACAGCGGAGGCGTTTTGAATCCGAACACCAATTATCCGATCGAATATAACACAAGCCTTCCTCAGTATATTGAGATCTCCTTCAAGGCGATGAGCCCCCAGACTGCAAACAAACTCACCGCGGAAGGTGTCGGCACCGACGTCTGGTTCGATACCAACAACCCCGTTTACAAAAACCAAATTCTCCCACAGCTGCATCAATTCGATACTCGTGTGAGGATCTACAACGCGACCGGACCATGAACTTGACCTGCTCGAAGAAACAATGGGATAGCCAACTGAAGGCCGACGGTTTCGCGCTGGTGCTGACGCTTATTATCTTGGCACTCACCGCGGTAACCGTCCTGGCATTCCTAACGAGCGCAAGGACGGAACGCGGTAATGCCGCTGGCTACGCTCGCATCGATAAATCGAACCTGTTCGCGCAAGCCGGCGCCGAGGCTGCAATCGCCCGCATCACGACCGAAATGCAGTATCGGCCCTACCACGCGCTCGGCTATCGAACTGTTTCGGTAGGTACCCCAGGCGTGCCAGTTACTGAAACGATTCCGGTGATCGTTGGACCACGAACGATTGATCCTACGCAGGCGACTTACAATACTGCGCCCGACAACGCGTCCGACGTTTACCTACTTTCGCAGACCAGCGCATCGTCAGCCACGACTCCGCCGGGATCGCTCCAGCCTGCGAATCTGGATGACAAAAATTCGATCGACTTGAACGCTAACCATCTTTCCACCGAGCCAAAAGGTTGGATTGGTTCTCCTGCGACAGCAGCCACGCCAATTCCTTACCGCGCTCCCTGGGTCGATATTCTCCGAGATCCCACCAAGCCACTGCAAGCTGACTCCAGCGCGAAAGACTATAATCCTGTAGTGGGTCGTTACGCCTACTGGATCGAGGACGAGACTTCAAAGCTGGATTCGTCCCTGGTCGGAAACAAGGATAACGCCGGCGGCTTTAAGCGCGGAGACGGAGTCAATCTTCCAGGCAACACGCCGCCCAAACTGGCTGTAACCGACCTTGATATCGGCGCTCTCCCGCTTGTTAACGGATCTCCTCTGCCCACAGGCGACACCAACACAAACCCCGTGGTCATGAACTTTCGCACGACTCAACCTCTTACCGACGCGCGGTTTTTGAACCGGGTCGGTGCGCCCCTTGCCACGGACGTCCATGAGACTACGAAGTTTTACGAGACGTCCTTTTCCTTATCGGACGACCTCGCTGGAACAGGCCGACGACGGGCCAATCTGAACGCGCTCGTTACGAATACGACGACCGCCGGGGATATAGCCGGCAATGTCGATGACATCGCGTACGTAATTAGCGGCAAACATCTCATGCCGCACCTTGGCCCTGCTCCAGCGTCAGACAACAGAGTCTTCAAAGGGGCTCCAGACAACTACAACAATGCCCTAACAACTTTTGGCTCACGGTTCTGGGTGGTAAAAGGGGCTACTCTTGCCCCAACCGCTGATCAACAGAATATGTATTTGGAGCGTATCGCAGCAAACATTCGCGATTACATCGATACCGATTCTCAACCGACATACATCAACAAGACTGACCAGGTCATTACCTCCAGACCCGCACTTGCGTGGCAGAGCGGGACAGAGCCGCGTGCTATCGGGAAGGAAGCTATCCCTTACCTGCAGGAGATCGTTTGGTACGGCTATCAACGGAAGATGTTGAACGATGCGCCGAACGGTCAGGGAAAGGTGGTCTCGCGCACCTTTGATGTAGATATCGATTTTTACTTTGAGTTCTACAATCCGACCACAAAAGACTTTGTGGCACCGGCGGGGGCGTTCCTAAAGGTTTATAACCGGGTCAGTTGGAGCCAGGGATCATATGGCAATCTGCCAATCTCCGACAACAACAGTGAATACCCGATAGACGGAATTACATTTCCCGCCGGCGCAGCGACCGTCTTAACAACCGAACTTGACCGCTCCCAGGATCCGCCGGGACTACTTCTCTCGACCACTAATCTTCACGTAATTTCAGGTGTTCAGCGCAATTTCAAGGGCCAGACCGACGAGACAATCAGCGGAAACATTGGCCTGCAAATGGAACGAAACGGCACCAACCCCACGACAGATTATCAGACCGAGGCGGTCTGGGGCACATCTAACGGCGTCTGCGAAGCGCTCGGATATTTGAATTCGGGGGGAGCCAGCCCTCAGACTTGGAACATGGATGGGAACGCTGCGGAGATCGGCAGCAAAACCCGTTTTGTCTACTCAGCCGGCCTTCGAGGCAATGATGACGCGAGCCGAACAGGTGATGCCCGCAGCTTGAGCGAACAGCTCCAGATGCTCGGGGGAGCTGCGTCACTCGGTAACGATCAAACACGATTCTATGCCGATATTGCAGGGACTGGCGTAATTCCTCAAAAAACTACGCTGGGGAAAGCGTCAACGACTTACGTGGATCCAACGACATGGCCTGATTATACTCCACCGCTGGCGGACAGCGCTGCCACTGCACTTGCATTTGTCCGCGACGACGCCATGCAGTCCATTGGCGAATTGGGATATATTTACGATCCGAACCGCGCCCTAGCCGCTGCCAATGGGTCGGCGGCTCCTTCTATTCTGCAAGCTCGAGGTGGAGGACGAACCCTGAAGACTGGTCAAATCGACGACTGGATAACCGGGGCTAGGTTTTCGAGCACTTGGTTCAATGCGGCCTGGCGGTTGACCGATCTTTTCTCCGCAGATCCGAAGGACACTACGTCCGGCATTTTTCTCAATGTTGCCAACCCGACCAGTAGTGGCAAAATCAATATCAACGGAGTTCTTCGCGACGATGGCGTGGCGTTCAAAGCGGCCTTGCGCGGCTTCAATTTTTCCGCATCCCCTAACAGCGATCCCCAACTCAGTGGTTTGGCCATAACAAACGCTGAGATTGATCAGCTCACAAACGAAGTAAAATCGTATCTCACCACAAATGGCCCTTTCATGGAACGTGGCGAAATCTCTCAGCTGCCGTTCTTCAATAGTAGTAGCGCTACAAAAGAAACAGCTGGCGGAAAGACACTCGACAAGGTTAACGACCGTGGACGGGAAGAGATTTTCCGGCGATGTGCAGAACTGATTACTACACGAAGCGCTTCGTTTACCGTCTATGCTATCGGCCAGGCCGTTAGACAGGACAAGAATGGAAATAAGACGTCAGTTGGCCAAAAGCGACTGGCTATCACGTTCCAGCTCGATCCGCGTAAGGGGAATTCGTCGTTGCAGAAAAGCACTACTCCGTACGATGTCGTCGATAGTTACACTGCAAAGAGGGTCTATGCGCCTAACTAATCTTGCTCGCTACATTATCTTATGCGGCGCGATCTGCACCGCTGTCGGTGATGCCCCAAAAATGAGAGCCGCGCAAAAGCCGCCCGCAGGCTATCTGCGAATCTGGCACTTCGCGCCAAGCCTGAGGACCCCTATTTCGCTCTCCCTTACAGGCGCAGGCGCCTCCGCCTCAAGTCCGCTTATCCTCATGAGAACTATCATTCCATCGAACGTAACTAACTATCGTGAGGTGCCACCGGGCCAATATCAGCTTCACGTTCGAGCCGCCTCGAAAGACCTTAACATCACGGAAGCCGATCCGGAGGTGTTACCTCCAGTGACGATTTCCGTTGGAAACGGAACGTTCCAGACAATCGTGCTTCAGGATCAGGGCAACTCGGCCAAGCTGCTTTTGTCGACGGATACCACAGCGGGCACAGGCCTTCCAATCGGCGCAAAACGATTGCGCATTTTTAATTTTGCTCCCGGACAAATGATTTCTTTAAAAACTATTCCCCAAAACGAGATTGTTTCGTCAAGCGTTCCGTCTGGGGTCTCGGAACATATTTTTGCGTCCGATCCCGGAACCACCAATCTGGTCATGACGACCAAACTGAGAAACGGTCAGGATTCAGAGCAAAATGCCGAAATAAGCTTCAAGGCGGTCGATTCGATGAGCGCACTCATAATCTACGACCGGTATGGCCGATTGTCCTTAATCGTGCAGAACGACGCGAAGAAAAATTAGGCGGGCGGCACTGCCTCAATGCGGCGTGGTCGATGCCGATGGGTGCGCCGACGGGTCGAGCGGAGAACGGTGATTCGGATCAAACATCCAGCCACCCCCGTTCGCCCCAGCGTGCGCATTCGCCGGCGCGGGCGTGTCGAGAGCCGTCCTATGATTTGGATCGTGCATCCAGGCAGGTTGGGAAGGCGGCGGCGTTGCCCGCACCACGGGGGCTGTTATGTCCGCCGCCGGCTCGCTGCCGAGCAACCAGTCGTGGAAAGACTTGTCCCAGCCAAGGTAGATCAATGCGCTAACGATCAGGATTCCAAGAGCGAGACGCATAATTAAATGGGTTGTGTTGAAGTCACGAGCGCGACTAGTGAAGCGGGAGGGTAATATGTTCGCCCGCGTAATCCACGACGACGGTATCTGAGGTCTTTGAGACGATGTGCAACGAAAGGCCTGCGGGCAACGTCGCGCTGCCATACTTCAGTTGAACAGAGGTCGGCTGCTGCAAAACGATGTAGTCGCCAACTGGCGTCGCGGAGGCCTGTGCCCCAGCCCCAGCCCCTGCCGCTGCGACTTCGGCGGGCTTGTTAGTGGGCAGCCTTTCATGGAAAGGCTTCTCCCAGCCGGCGTAAACAATCGCGCCGATGATGACCAACTCGCACAGCAACCGCATGCCTAATAGAAATGTCAGACACAGCCTGACCGGACAAGTCTTTTTCGTTAGGGATTAACACGCCCGATTCATTCACATATGCGGACGAGATCCGCGCGTCCGTCCAGGCCGACTTCCGACATGCGACCTCTACCTGCCACGCCGCAGCCTTGGCGAAGGCGGGAGTTCCGGGACGGCAACGCCGCCATGGCCTCCGCTTCCAATAACCGACAACAAATAACCCATAACCAGAGAAACAGTTATCTGGCGCTGATTTTGCTGTTTCTCTTAGCATGATCACCGGTTTCGCGCCCCGCATTTCCCGCAACGACATCATCCGTCTTTCGGTTTACTTCCTGCGCATCGCCAGCCTCGGCGCGGCCGTCCTCTACGCGATCGCGGCACGCTAGCGCGGCCGCGGGTTCTTGGTTATCCGTTGTTGGTTATTGGTAAGCCGATGGGACCAGCTGTCCCTCCAATCAATGTTGTCGCCTGTCTTAAGAACGGTGTAATATTGTGAATCTTAAGAGATGAAGCTCGAATTCAAAGTGGATCTGGACGAAGCGACTGAGACCTTCGTCGCTTCTTGGGACGACCCTGCAGGCGGTGGAATTACCACTCAGGTCACGAGTCTCAGCGAGCTGCGCAATTCAATCGCAGAAGCCGTCAGATGTCATTTTTTTGACCGCAAGGCTCCGGCGAAAGCGACCATTCACTTCGTCAAGGATCTCGAACTACAGCTTGCGTGAAGTTGCCACGTGACCTTTCCGGGCAAAAGGTCATCAAGGCATTGAAGCGGCTGGGATTCGAAGAGGACCGGCAAATTGGGTCTCACGTCCGGCTCAGCAGAGGTCCCTTGCACATCACTGTTCCTAACCATGCTGCGCTCGCTCCGAAAACCCTTCAAAGCATCCTTCGCCAGAGTCAGGTCTCGGTTGAGGAATTGAGGAGAGAACTTTGACTGCGGACGAGACCAGCCTTCGCAAAAGCGTCGGCTCGGCAAGCGAGCTCCTCCCTCCGATCTGACCGCTGACTTCCGACTGTCGGCCTCTTGAAACGGCGAAGCCGTTTCAGTGTTCCTGCATCCGCAGGAGCCTGATGGCGTCGCGCAATTCGGCGGCGCGCTCGTAGAGTTCGTGGGCGACGGCGCGTTCCATTTCACGCTCCATCACTTCCAATTTCGAGAGCGGCCGTTTGGCTTTCACTTCTTCGAGCCACTCATCGAGGAACGCGATCTCCGAGCTCTTCGCAGCCAGCTCCGGGGCGCTCGACCGCTGAAAGAAATCAGCGATCGCATCGCGGCCATATTGGATCTGCAACATGGCCTCGGAAAATTTGCCCTGGCCTAACAAGATCGAAGCCTTGGCCCGCGTGTTCATCATGAGCACGTAGGGACGGAATTGCTGCAGCGTCCAGGAAAGCTCTTCGCGGTCCGTGTGCTCGGTGACAAAGCTAAAAAGATCAAGGTTGCGCTGGGTGTCACGCACCACCCCGGCGAACTCGTTAATCTGAAAGAGGCTCAGGTAGCGATGATAATACTGAATGCCTTCCTGTTGCAGCTCGGCGCATTGTTCCGGCGAAAGCGCGTACTCTTCGCCGCGCTCCTCCGCGCGCAGGGCGCGCTGCTGATGATAGGTCAGAAGCGATTCGCAACCGTTAGGACGCACGCCATCGGGACGCCCGGTCATCTCCATCTGGAGTATTCCGAGGTCGATCCGGAGCTGCAGCTTCTCCCGGCCATCCAAGCCGAGAACCTTGCGCACTTTGATGGCACCAGACTCGTGCGGCCAATCCTTCAGGATCGTATTCAGGTCCAAACTCATCTTACGAGAAAGCATCGGATATTTAACCTTCGATTGTCAACAAGGTCGCGGTTCTGGGGAACTGTCGAGGGATCGGGCGGCATGCCAGATTAGACGACGAAAAACGGGAATTGTTCGAAGACCGCGGAGGCGGCGAATCCTCCCCCAGCACAAAGCAGGTTTGCTACAGCGTTTGGGACGATCGGGAGGTCGTCATTTCTCCAAGGCTGCGACTCGGCGACCGCCTGCGTTCTGGGACCGGCTTGGGAACTGCTAAACGGTCACGCATGTCGCAAATCGAAGCCGCAACCGCTGACATGGCCCTTTCCAGGCCGGCGGATTCCAGGCTGAAAATTTGCTGGCGCGCCCATTCTTATATCCTGCCGAGCTTCGGGCTCGCAATCATCGTTTGGTGCTGGTTCGTGACCGCGGGCAGCTGGCATTTCTTTCAGCAGGAGGATTTTTGCGGATTCTACGATGCTTACGCGCGCTCAATCATTCATGGTCACTTCGACGTCCCGCGGTCAGCTATCGGGGCCGAAGCTTTCACTTTTCAAGGGAAGACCTACGGATACTTCGGAATCGGGCCGGCCCTTTTGCGCATCCCCTTGATCCTGCTCTTTCCGGAAATGGATGGGTTATGGAGCCGCGTTATGATTCTGATCGCCGCCGCCATCAGCCTGGTCTGCGCCTATGTGTTACTGCGGATGTTCCGCGGCGATTCACCCCTAACGAATACCGAGCGTCTCTTACATTCGATTTTCATCGTCAGCGCGGCGATCGGATCAAGCGTGGTTTTTTTGATCAGCCGTTCCTACACTTATCACGAGGCTCTTATGTGGAGCGGCGCGTTTGCTCTTCTTTTCGCCTGCGCAATTGGCCGCTACTTCGCCCGGCCGCGGCCCGGACTCCTTCTCCTGGCCGGCCTTTTCTCTTTCATGTCGTTTCATTGCCGTCCCACGGTTGGGGCGGGCGCACTACTCGCCATGACAACAGTGGCCGCGATTTTGATTCTCCGGGCCAGGATCAAACCCGATTTTGCCCAACGCATTTTTGGGTTTGCCAAAGTTGTTAGGCCATTTCATCACGCGTTGCTCACCGTCGTGACCGTCTTTTTTACAGTCGGAATCTATTTCGGTGTTAATTACGCAAAGTTTCGCACGTTCGATGG
>Ga0193726_1002663_pt1 | contig 11896 bp, 6 predicted proteins | sample H2c1metaG_FD_144928 | JGI IMG/M metagenome (GOLD analysis project Ga0193726, IMG submission 144928) | Soil microbial communities from a riparian zone of the East river system, Colorado, United States - H2c1 | ecosystem: Environmental > Terrestrial > Soil > Riparian zone | place: USA: East River... | reverse complement strand
CCCGCCGCCAGGCGCGGCACTCTGCGCAATCCCGGCCAAAACTCGATCGACGAAGTCCCGGCGCCGCAATTGCAGCGGCGAGACATTGACTGCTACGCGCACGCTGGGCAATCCGGTTTGGCTCCATTGTTGAATGTCATGCAAGGCTTGCAGCACGACCCATTCCCCGACATCGACGATGGCGCCCGACTGCTCCAGCATGGGGATGAATACCGACGGTTGAATCAGGCCGTCTTCGGAATCCTGCCAGCGCAGCAGGGCTTCGAGTCCTTGGATCTTGCCGCTCTTGATATCGATCTTGGGCTGGTAATGAAGCCGGAACTCCTTTCTATCCAGGGCCCGGGTCAGGCGGGATTCAAGCGCGAGACTTCGCGAGGTCGGACGTTGGGTAACCAGCCCGTACATCATGTATTTTTCATTGTCTTCGCGCGCTGCTTTGAGCGCTGCTTCTGCGTATTGCACCAGCTCATCCGCGGCATTTGCATCATGCGGAAAGAAAGCGGCGCCGGAGCGAATGGTCGGCCGCAGTTCCTGTCCGTCGATGAAGAAAGGTTCGACGAATAAAGGCGTGGCCGCGCTTTGATTCATCAGACCGGTGTCCGAGGTATCGGAGCAATTGGCCAGGCTGATGACGAAGGTTCCGCCGCCGAAATAACCCACGCACTCGGAGTCGGCGTAGGTTTGCTTCAAGCGAGCAGCTATTTTCTCGATCAAGCTGTCGCCCACATAGCGCCCGAACGAATCGTTGATCGCGCCCAGTTTCTGCACGTCGAACACCAGCACGGTGCGACCTGCGTTTTCTTTGGCATCGTTGGCCAGAACTTGCGCCAGCCGCTGGCAGAACAGCGGCCGCTTGGCGAGCCCGGTGAGACTGTCGAAATACGATAGAAAATGAACGGCTTCGTCTTTCTCCAGATACTGAAGCGCGAAGCTGATGTTGGCGGTCAACTCCAGCAACACGCCGACTTCCGCTGCGTCGAAGACGCCGGGTTCGGTGCTGAACAATCTGATCACGCCGACGGCGGCGCCGCCGACTTTCAAGGGCAGGGCGGCCACTGCGCGGTAGCCGAGCAGGATGGAACTTTCGTGAAGCTGCGGGCTGGGCGCTTCGCGATGCAGGTCGTTGTGAATGACGGGAGCGCCGGTGCTGATCACCTGGTCCATGAGCTCCGATTGCGGCCCGAACGGATCCATCACGTGGGAGGTCCCAGCGTGCGGCTGAGAATCCAAGCCCGCGCAGGCAACCTGCAATAAAACCTTGGTGGCGGAATCAATCAGGCTGATGGCGCCGCGTTGGTAGCCGCCCTGCTGGACGGCGATGCGGCAGACCTCATCGAGCAGTTCCGCACGATTCTGCAGGCGCAGAATGGCGGAACTCGTGCTGCTCAGCATGCGGTAGGTGCGCGTCAAGCGGCGCAGCCGCTCTTCCTGCTCGGTGCGGACCTGCTCGGAGTGACGGCGTTCGGCCTTGAGATCGGCTTCGCGCAGCGCGCGTTCAATGGCAGAGGAGAGGCGCGATAAATTGCTCTTGAGCACATAGTCGGTCGCGCCGCGGCGCAGGGCATCGATGGCTCTTTCCTCGCCGATGGTTCCCGATACGTAGATAAAAGGCGTGTCGGGAGCGTGCACGACCGCGAGATCCAGCGCCCGCAGGCCGCCAAAATTCGGCAGGGAGAAATCCGAGAGGATCAGGTCGGGTTTGATCCGGTGCAGCGCCGCGATGAACTCAGGTTCGGTCTGTACCCGGTTGATGAGGCAATTGAGACCGGCCTTGGCCAAATGACGCGTCAGAAGCTCGGCGTCGGCGACGCTGTCCTCTACAACCACCAGTTTCAGTTGGCTCTTCATCGTGAGTAAATCGGCAATATTAGGCTGATCATGAGGCCGCCCGTAGCGGAAGTGCAAATTGGAAACAGGCTCCGGCATCGGGGGAACCCTTAGCCCAAATGCGGCCGCCATGGCGAGCAATGATGCGATGCACAATGGCAAGCCCGACACCGGTGCCGGAAAACTCCTCGGTCCGGTGCAGGCGCTGAAATACGCCAAATAGCTTGTCCGCGTAGCGCATATCGAAGCCGGCGCCGTTGTCCTCCACCTGGTATATCGCTTCGCCGTTATCGATGCGGCCGCTGACAGAGATCTTCGGTTGGGCGCGCTTGGCGCTGTACTTGAGCGCGTTGCCGATCAAGTTGCACCAGACCTGGCGCATGATCACGGCGTCGGCGTCGATGGACGGCAGGTCGGAAATCTCGATCAGGGGCTCCGGGCCCACGTATTGCGCCTTGACCTCGCTCGCGGCCGCATCAGCCAGCAGCGTCATGTCGATGCGGTCGAGCTGCAGCGCCGACCTGCCGGCACGCGAGAATTCCAGCAGGCTGACGATGAGTTCGTCCATCTTTTGGCTGCCGCCGCGAATGATGCCGATGATGCGGCGGCCCTCATCGCCCAATTGGTCGGCGAACTCGCTTTCGAGAATGGCGGCGAATCCGTCCATGGAGCGCAGCGGCGCTCGAAGATCATGCGAAATCGAATACGAAAAGGATTCAAGGTCGTGATACGCGGCCGCAAGTTCCGCCGATTGTTGCTTTTCGCGGGCATGCAGCGCCGCGTTTTCCCGACGCAGCCTTTGCACATCCAGCGCGCGCGAAATGACCGGCAAAATGACGTTGAGCTTGAAGGGTTTGAGGATGTAATCGAGCGCGCCGCCCTGCATGGCGCGCACGGCGGTATCGATGGTGCCATGGCCGGTCATCACCAGCGCGCCGAGCAAGGGGTCGATTTTCTTGGCGGCGTCGATCAAGGTAATGCCGTCCATGTGAGGCATCATCAGATCCGTCAACAGCAGATCGAACTGGCCGGGATGCAGGATTGAGAGCGCCTGGTCTCCTGAGCTGTACCCTTCCGTGACATAGCCTTCGATCTCCAGCGTGTCGCAGAGCGCGCGCAACTGCGCTGCCTCATCGTCCACGATCAGCAATCGGCCGGCGCTGCTCATGCGACCAACTCCGCCAACGCGGCGCGCAATTCATGCAGGCGCGGCGGTTTGGCGAGCACCTTGTCGACGTGCGCGGGCGTATCGTTGGTTGCCAAGAGCCGCTGTCCCCACCCCGTGAGCAGCACCACAGGAGTGCTCGGTGAGGCGCCCTTGATCGAAGATGCGACCTTGCGCCCATCGACATGCGGCATGCCCAAATCGGTGACGACAATATCAAAGGCCTCGCCGCGCTTGGCCGCCGCGGCGAAGGCTTCAATGCCTTCCCGGCCGCCATGAGTCGCCGTGATGAGATGTCCGTCCTCTTGCAGTGTGTCTTGCAGCGACTTGATCAAGAGCGGGTCATCGTCAACCAGGAGAATGCGCAGGCGCCGCTTCACCACGGCCGTAAGCTTCGACTTCGGCGCCGTGACCACGGATGAAGTAACGGCCGGGAAATTCAGGCGCACCGTGGTGCCCTTGCCGGGCTCGCTATCAATCTCGAGTTCGGCGCTGTGGCGCTGAATCATGCCGTAGACCATCGCCAGGCCGAGTCCGGTGCCGCGCTCGCCCTTGGTGGTGTAGAACGGCTCCAGGCAGCGGCGGCGGGTATCCTCGTCCATGCCGACGCCGGTATCGGTTACTTCGATCAAGACGCGCGTCTCGCCGTCCGCGACCGTTGCTTTGCGGGTTCGCACTGAAAGCGTGCCGCCCGTGGGCATGGCATCCACCGCGTTGAATATCAGGTTGGTGAGCGCGTCCCGGATTTCGTGTTCCGCACCCATGATGTCCGGAAGCGATTCCGCGAAATGGGTCTGCAGATCCACCATGGCGCCGCGCGCCTGCGGCAGGTCGCTCCACCGAGGCCTGGTCAGGTCGACAACCTGCTGAACCGCGCGATTCAGCTGCACGCGTTCGAGTGTGAGCTGGGCATCGCGCTCCCGATAGAACTCACGCATGCGCGCGACGGTGCGCGCGACATCTTCGATCGCGCGTTGAATGGTGGTCAGATAGTTGCGCGTGCGTTCGCTCAAATTCGGCTCGCGCTCGAGCAGCGATTCGGTATACAGCGAGACCGGAGAAATGGCGTTGTTGATGTCGTGCGCGATGCCGCTTGCCATCTGGCCGAGCGCGCGCAGGCGCTCCTGCTGCATAACGGTGTGCTGGCTTTGCCGCAAATCGTCATAGGCTTGTTGCAAGGCGCCGTACAGGCGCGCCTGGTGGCTCGCCAGGGCGACGTGCTCGCTCAGCTGCTTCAGGAATTCGCATTCACCGCTGCTGAACGCTGCGGCGTCGCGGCGCGCGCATACCAAGACGCCGAATACCTGGTTCTCGACGATGAGCGGCGCGAATACCACGGAGCGCAGACCGGCGGCAGTCAATCTTTGCGGAAAGGGGAAGGACACCTGCGCGACATCGGGCTCGTGCACCAGCTCGCCGGCGACGCAGCGCGACAGGCCATTGGCGTCGATGGGCACGGAAGTCTGCGGCAGCAAGCCGAGCTTCTCGGCAAAGCTTGCGCCCTTTATGCCCAGCGCGCCGACCGAGAGCGACTTGGCGATGGCATCGTGAAGCAGGAAACAGCCGAAGTCGATCGGCAGATTCTCCTCGAGGCTTCCCAGGACGACCTGAAAGATGCTGGGCAGGTCTTGGCGCTCGCCGGTTGCGCGCGTGATGTGCTGCAAAAGACTCAGGCGGCTCAATTGCGCGCGCAGCTTGCCCTCGGAGTCCTGGATCTGAGTCAGCATCTGATTGAACGTGTCGGTGAACAGGTCGAACTCGTAGGTGCCGGTGGGTGCCGCCCGCACCGTATAGTCGTGGCGCTCGGCCACCGCGCGGGTGGTGCTCGCCAACGCCATGATGGGCTGCAGCAAGCGGTGCTGAAGCCGGCGGGATATCAGATAGGCGAGCGACAGGGAGAGCGCGGCGACGAGAATGAGAATCAGGCCATACAGTTGCATGCGCGAGTACATGGCATTGAGATCAGTCTCGACAAACAAACTGCCCAACTGCTTGGAGCCTTCGGCAACCGGTTCATAGCCCACCAGCGCGGAACTGCTGAAAGCATAGCCACTATGGGGATGGGCCGGAAATCGTTCCGCCGGCAGCCCTTGGGGATAAGTCGCGAAGAGCTTGCCGCCGACGGTATAAAGGGCGGCGGCGGCGATATGCGGATCGGATTTGAAAGCGCTGAGAACGCTCGCGGCGTCTTCTGAGTTTTCGAACGCCAGGGCCGCGGTGCTGTTGCTCGCGATCGCCCGGCTCAATATCTGCAATTGCTGGATGCTCGATTGCCGAAAGGTCAGAAACTCATAGGCGCAAAACGCCGCCGAGGTCACGAGCAAGACAACGCCGCTGACGAGAAAAATCATGCTCATCAAGGTGCGGCGGATGGGTGTCGATGAGTTCTTCATCATTGCTCCTTAGCCTCCGTGCCGATGATGTCGGCGGGGCGAAGCAGCTTGGAGCTGATGGTCAGCCCGGCGGCGCGTGCCGATCCCACATTGATCCGCAGCCGTATCCGACTATTTTCCGTTGCAAACTGAATCATGACGCCCCGCTGCGCGGCGTCATCCGCCTGCGACACCGTCAGCGTGCTGCGGTGATCCAGGGCGGTGAGTATTTGTCCGATATGTCCCATCTCGGAGCGGTCAATGAACAGAATCTGGCAATTGTCGACCTCTGAAATGCTGTGGAAGCGGCGCACGGTGAGCGGATGTCCATTGATCTGTTCGTTGCGCACAGCCTCATCCAGGCGCGCGCCGAAGGGGTCGCTGCCGACGATGCAGATGACAAAAGGATCGTTGGGCGCCGCGAAAACTTGCGCCGGCCATTCCACGAAGCGCGAGAAATTGAACAGAAAAACGGCCTGGACCTGATTCTCCGTGGGCGCATCCGCGGCGCAGAGGCCGTGCACGGAGACAATGAATGCCGCGCCGGCTACCACGAGGAGCCTCAGCACCGGCCTCAATACCTCCATGCAAATTTTCCATAGACGCTGCGCTCGATCTCCGGCCTGCTCGCATCCGGAAAGCCGTATTCGGGATGGCGATTGTGGAGCAGGTTCTGGCCCACGAGCGAGAGCTCGAGGCGATCGTTGGCGTGCCACGCCAAACGTGATTCAAGTTCGAAATAGCTCGGCACGGTACCGGGGGTAGGCCCAGCGTTGTTGTGGAGCGTGTCGACCCAGCGCAGTCCAGCCGCCAATTCCATGCGCCAAGGCAGGGTGACCGAGGAGCGAATTGAAAGCTGATGCGCAGGATCGGCTGTTTCGTTGAGCGCGTTACTTAGGTCGAACTGACCCGGTACGACGTTCAAGTGTTCCTTGAGCAACGTGTAGCCGGCATGCAGGGACCATGCCTCCGATACTTGGTAGTCGGCGCTGAATTCCAGTCCGTAGGTGTGCCCCTCCAGATTGTTGGCAAAAAAGAATGGCAGCAGAGTCGTCGGAGTGATGCTGGTGCTGCGAACATGGTCGTATTGATTGTAGAAGCTCGACACCGACGTGGAGACCTTCGAGGTCAACTGCGCGCGGTAGCCCAATTCGTAGGCGAGCAGAGTCTCGGATTCGAATGTCGAGCCTCCTTTTAAAACCACGAAGTACGGCGGCGTTCCCTCGGAAAGGTCGTGATCGATGCGCGAGGGAGTGCGCACCGCGCGAGAAATGGCGGCCCACAATGCTTGAGTCGAACTCAATGTCCAACTCAGGCGTGCATCCGGTTCGAATTCGAAGCCCGTATAATCGTTGTGCTCGAGCTTGGTGCCGAGCGTGAACGCCAGATTCTTCCGAAGCGTAATTTCGTCCTGCACGAATGCGCTGTATAGGTTTTGGCGCAAGACGGAGGGCAAGAACCCTATCCCGGGTGCGTCGATGACGGCGTCGTGCGTCAGGCGGTAGCCCAGACCCCAGACCACGTGATTGCGCGCGCCGATGGGAAAACGATGTTGGAAGTCCACATCATAGGTGGTCAAGTCATCGTACAAGACCCCCGGCGGAGTGAGCGGCACCGCGCCCGCGGTCAGCGAGGGAATCGGATCGGTCAAGTGCGTCTGGTCAATATAAGTCTGCAGCGTCAGATCGGATTCGTCCGACAATGTGCGGGTCCAGCGGCCGAGGAGGTTTTGGCCGCTGGCATCGCCGGTGCCGCCGGTTTGCACATTTTCATGGCCATCGTAGTAGTCGCCTTGCAGCGTCAGGCGGTCGCGGGACGCGACCTGGGAATCGACGCGAAAGCCGGCCCGCCCCTGCCTCCATGCGTCCGGCTCGGGATTGCCATTTGCCAAGACTTCATCGCCGCGATCAAAGTACTTGGCATAGACGCGGAACTGCGTGTCGGCGCCCATGGATCCGCCGTAGCGAAGCGCGCCGAGCCCGCGCGGCTGCGTACCACCGCCTCCCTCTGCGTAGACACCCTGGGTGTCGGCGGCGCTCTTGGTGATGATATTGATGACGCCATTGACGGCATTGGCGCCCCACAACGCGCCTCCCGGGCCGCTGATCACTTCAATGCGGTCGATATCCGCGAGCAAATAGTCCTGTGCGTCCCAGAAAACCCCTGAATAAAGCGGCGTGTACACGGTGCGTCCATCGATCATCACCAACAGTTTGTTGCCCAAGTCCGTATTGAAGCCGCGCGCGCTGATGGCCCAGTCGTGCGAGTTTTTCTGGGCCACCTGAAGGTTGTCCGCGAGACGCAGTGCTTCTGGAATGCTGGTGGCCCCGGAGCGGCGGATATCGTCCTGCGTGATCACCTGGATCGCGGATGCGGCATCGATGAGTTTTTCAGGGTGACGGGAAACGGAGGTCACCTGCACGTTCATCAGGTCTTCGACATTGAGTTGCTTGAGCTCGCCAATGCTCGAGGCAGTGCTGTCCGCCGCCGCCACCCCCGCGGTGCAGCCGTACAAGATCAGCGCGCTGACAAACCAATTCCGTCTGACATTTCCCGCCACGATTTCATCATCCTTTGATTCACGGTCGTGCGATTTACCGTAGATTGCGCCAAGAGTGCACCGATTCGGAATTCGGGCAAACCTTAAAATGCGAGACTTGTGAGTATGTTCTCAGATCGCTTTTCTGCCCGATGATAGCTATATCTTTGCAATTCTTACCACTCAACGGAATGCGTTTCACAGTTCGCAAATCGTGGGCTCAATTGCGGAGAAGAAGGCTCAAGATCTTCTCTTTCAGGACGATAGCTGCCGACAACGGAGCCGCACGCCCGCGTTACGGTTGCTGGGGTCGAGACTGCCGCGCGGCCGGAAGCCGGCGCTTATTTATCGCAAGGATACAACGATGACCGCGGGCCAACGGCCAGATGGGCAGCGAACTGAGGCGTCGGGCGCCGAGAGCGATGTCCTACGCGCGGAGAACGATGCCCTGCGCGCCGAGCTGGCGCTGCGCGACCTGGCGCTCGATGCGACTCCTTCATTTTTCCTCATCACCCGGGAGCAGAGCCCGGCGCCCATCATCGTGTATTGCAACAGAGTCGTTGCCGAGCAACATGGATATCGGCGCGAGGAATTGATCGGTCAGCCGATCAGCCTGCTGACGCAATGGATCGGCGGCAATCCCAATCATTCGGCGGAGGTCCACGCGAAGCTGCGCACAGGCGAGCCCGTGCACTACGAGGATGAAGTCACCCGCCCGGACGGCAGCAAGTTTTGGCTCGGCATCTCCATCAGACCTCTGTTCGATGCCGCAGGACGACTCACGCACACGGTCGCGGTGGGCGCCGACATCACGGCGAAGCGGATCGAGTCCTTCAAAAAGCAGGAACTGCAGGACAAGCTGCTGGCGGAAATGAAGGAACGCGAACGGATGGTGCTGGAACTTCAATTGGCGCAGAAATTGGAATCGGTGGGCCGTCTGGCAGCGGGCATCGCCCATGAAATCAACACGCCCATCCAATATGTGGGCGACAGCGTGCATTTTCTGCGCAGCGCCTTCGATGACTTCGAAAAGCTGTTCGATAGCACGAAGCAGGCTGCGGCCATGCTGCCGGACTGCGCGGAGCGGCAGGCCTACGAACTGGAGATTGCGGAATTCGAGCGGAAATACGATTTGGAGTACATACGCGTCGAGGTGCCGAAAGCGTTCACGCGGACTTTCGACGGTGTCGAGCGAGTCACCAACATCGTCAAGGCGATGAAGGAGTTCGCCCATCCCGATGCGAATGAACAGAGCCCGGTGGACCTGCGGCACGCGTTGGAGACCACGTTGCTGGTGGCATCGAATGAGTACAAGTACGTGGCCAAGGTGCGAACCGAGTTCGGCGAATTGCCCCAGGTGGTTTGCAATGTAGGGGAACTCAACCAGGTTTTCCTGAATCTCATTGTGAATGCTGCACATGCGATCAAAGACTCGGGTAGGGATGTCGACAGTGGGGAAATCACGCTGCGCCTCGCCGCGGAGGATGATCAGGCTGTGATCTGCGTGAGCGACAACGGCTGCGGCGTGCCGCCGGAGAACTTGTCCAAGCTCTACGATCCGTTCTTTACGACCAAGGAAGTCGGCCGGGGCACCGGACAGGGGCTCGCCATCAGCCATTCCATCGTGGTGGACAAGCATGGCGGTGATATCAGCGTGAGCAGCGAAGTCGGCGTGGGAACGCAATTCACGGTGCGGTTGCCGATCGCGGGCCGCAATGGACGGGCGAACGCATGAAGGACATTCTGTTCGTGGACGATGACCGCGACTTGCTCGATAGCCTGCGCGCGCGGCTCTACAAGCATCGGCAGGACTGGGCCATGAAGTTCGTCCTGAGCGGCGATGAGGCGATTGCGGCGATGGAGCAGCAGCACTTCGACCTGGTCGTTTCGGATGTGCGCATGCCGGGAATGGACGGCGGGCAGTTGCTCACGGTCGTGAAGCAACGCTGGCCGACCGCGATGCGCATCATCGTTTCAGGCTACTCGGATCCGGTGCAAGCGGTGCGGCTGACCTCACTCGCGCATCAATACGTGGCGAAGCCCTGCGATGGCAAGGAACTGGAAAATATCATCGAGCGCTGCTTTTATTTGCAGGAATTGCTCGGTCAGGAACCGCTGCGCAAGATGGTGGGCAGAATCGGCAAGCTTCCGGCGATGCCGAAGACGTACGGTCTGTTGCAGACAGCGCTTGCGCAGGCGAGCGTGACGGCGGCGGAAATCGGCGATATCGTCAGCGCGGACGCCGCCATCGCCAGCAAGGTGCTGCAGATCACCAATTCGGCTTTTTTCCGGCTGCGCAAGCCGATGGTGCGAATCAAGGATGCCGTCACGTACCTGGGGTTTGCCACCGTGCGCAACCTGGTCTTGTCGGCCGAAATTTTTTCGCAGTGGCAGGCGCCCAAGGGCTTGTCGGACGTGGATCCCGAGCGGCTGCAAATGCACGCGCAATGCGCGGCGGCCGCTTGCAAGGCGCTTGCCGGCGGGCGCGCCTCCCCGGATGACGCCTGGCTCGCGGGGCTGCTGCATGACATCGGCTATTGGATTCTGATCCAGGAGTGTCCGAAGGAGCTTGCGAGCGCGCTCGAACTGTCGCATGCCGAGCGCCTGCCGCTGTTGGAGTGCGAGCGGCGCCTCACTGGCGCGACTCACGCCGAAATCGGCGCCTACTTGCTCGGCCTGTGGGGCTTGCCGTACGCCATCGTCGAGGCGGTCGCGTTGCATCACACGCCGACGGCAGTGACTCCGCATGGCTACGATCTGGTCGGCGCGCTGGCCGTATCGCATGCCATGATCGATCCGGACAACGCCTTTGCAATCATTCCAGCGCAGCCCGATGGCTGCGTGAATGCCGGCTATCTCGCCGGCCTGAATGCGCCGTTCGATTGGCAGACGGCGCAGACGCGCGTGGCGAACGCGCTTCGGCCAACCTGATGCAACAACAACACGGCAAAAACATGAACCGCGAAGACCTCCCCAGCATTCTGTGTGTGGACGATGAGCCCCGAATCGTGGACAGTTTGGCGGTGCACCTGCGCCGCGACTACCAAGTGTTCACCGCCAATGGCGGCACCAGCGCGCTGCAAATCCTCAAGGAAAAAGGCGCGCCCATGGTCATCGTCTCGGACATGCGCATGCCGGGCATGGACGGCGCCACATTGCTGAAACACGTCAGGCAGCTCTACCCGGAGACGACGCGCATTCTGCTCACCGGAGAGCCGGGACGCGATGCGGCGATTTCCGCGGTCAATGAAGGTCAGATATTCCGGTTTCTGACCAAGCCCTGTCCGCCGGATCAATTGCGCAGCGCCATTGAAGCGGGCGTGATCCATCACCGGCTGCTGACCGCCGAAAAAGTGCTGTTGCAGGAAACTTTGATCGGCTGCATCAAGGCGCTGGTAGACATACTCGCGATCACCAATCCGGTTGCCTTCGGCCGCTCTACGCGCGTCAAGAGTCTGGCGATCGAGTTGGCCGCATCTCTCGGCAAGACCGGCTTCTGGCAACTCGAGGCCGCGGCCATGCTGTCGCAGATCGGCTATATCTCTTTGCCGATCGAGCTGGTGGAAAAACTTTATTACGGCAAGCGCTTGACGCCCGAAGAGCGAATTCTCGCGGATGGCGCGCCCTTGGTCGCGCAAAAACTGCTGGGGCGGATTCCGCGGCTCGAGCCGGTCATGGAAATACTTGCCGCCAGCCGACAGTCGAAAATCGACCTGCCGGAGGGTTTGGTCAAACTGGGCGCGAGCGTTCTGCGTTTGGTGCTCGAATATGACGCCCAGATAGTGCAGGGCCAGAGTGCCAATGTCGCCTTGTCTTCGATCCGCGCGCAGGCCGGACGCTTCGACAACAAGCTGCTCGAGAGCCTCGAATCGCTGGTCGGCTTGGCCACCGGCACGCCGGAAGTGAAGGAAGTGCCCGTAGGCAAGGTCACCCCGGGAATGGTGTTCATGGATGATCTGTATACGCATGTCGGAACGCTGCTGGTGCCGAAGG
>Ga0193726_1002662_pt1 | contig 11896 bp, 8 predicted proteins | sample H2c1metaG_FD_144928 | JGI IMG/M metagenome (GOLD analysis project Ga0193726, IMG submission 144928) | Soil microbial communities from a riparian zone of the East river system, Colorado, United States - H2c1 | ecosystem: Environmental > Terrestrial > Soil > Riparian zone | place: USA: East River... | reverse complement strand
TGCGGTCACTTCCATGGATGCGGACCATGTGCGGGAGCGCCGAATTCCTGGACCGGCAAGCGGGAATGATCAACGCGTTGCTGAGCAATGTTCGAGCGGACGGGCTGCTTTACTATCCGGCCGATAGTGATGGTCCCGCCAAAAATACTTCCTATCCCGATGTGAACGGAATTCTGGCGCTTGCGTGTGAGAACCAATACCAGATGGACGGCGATCACCGCTGGCTCGATTGGATCGAACTGTTGGGGACAGGCCTTGAGAAAGTCGCAGTCCGGACGCAAGACCGCGCTTACTATCCGCCGGAGTGCAGCATTGATCCGGCGGGGAAGTGGAGTTGGACGCTGCGGGGAAAAGCCGGCTTGCCTTATGTCCCGCCGGAAGAACCATATCTAGACCAGCAAGGACTGGAAGGCACAGTAAAGTTTGAGCAGGCCTACACCATACGAGCATTGGTGCGCGCAAATCAGTATTCACCAAGCCAAAAATACACAGAACTTCTGCAAAGTCTCCTGCGCTTCTGCCTGAAGCCGGGCATGTGGGAAAACACTTCATTGCAAGGCTATTTAGGAAATGAGCATGGTATTTTTGGCGGACATTTCCACGGCAACACCGCCGCATTGCTCGCCCTTCTTGATCTGGGCCAGTCACAGAAAAATGTTTGGCTGAGACAGTTTGTCCGGGAGGCGTATGAACGCGCCATCCATACAGGCGCAGTGCACGTGGGCTGGTTTCCCGGCTGGATCATGCCAACAAAATACGGCCGCCCGGCTGGAGTTCACATCGCCACTGAGGGAGATTCGCTGGGCGAGATGATCGAGCTTGCAGTCAGGCTTGCCGATGCAGGAGTTGGCGAGTACTGGGATGACATCGATTCCATCGCGCGCAACCAGTTGGCGGAGCAGCAATTTTGCAGCCGTCAGTTGCTGAAAGAGATGTCTGGCGGAGCACCCGGAATCGAGGAATTCGTCGGCGGATTTACCCAGATCTTTTCGAATCCTCCCAACATCGCGTCGGCCGTGCCCGCCATGTACGGATGCTGTTCGGCCAACGGGTCCATCGGTCTTTACTATGCGTGGCACGGAATCACGCGGTTCAACGGTAATGTGGCGACCGTAAATCTGTTCCTGAATCGCGCTTCTGAATGGATGGATGTTGATAGTTATCTTCCCTACGAGGGAAAGGTAGTACTCCATAACAAGAAAGCGAAGACTGCACTGGTTCGTGTGCCCAACTGGCTCGAAATGGAAGATGTGGTCTCTTTTGTGGATGATCGTGTCACGAAGCCATTTCTGAGCGGACGTTATTTAGTCTTCGACGGCCTCTCCTCCGGTGCGACAGTCCGATTGGAATTTCCGGTCCCGCAAAGAACGGATAATTACACAATCGATGACACCAGGTACAAAATCACATTTCGTGGCAGCACGGTAATGGACCTCGAACCGCGAGTACAAGATAAAAGCCAGGTCGCTCTGTATCAGCGGCAGCACTATAAGGCAGCTCAATGCCCGACACGAAAGACCCGCCGGTTCGTCGCGGACAAAATCTTGCCGTTGCAATAGCCCCGTTGCAATATCCGGAATGTGGTACAGGTCGGTGTCACGAATCAGCCCCGGACGTCAAAACCGTTGGCCTGTGGCGCTTTCGTCGTCGGCATATCCCGCGGACCGCAGCTAGAATATTACGATGGCCCATAAAACCAATGCCGTTCGCCTGCTCGATCAGATGGGCATCGCTTACCGGCTGCGGGAATACACCGTCGATCCCGAGGACCTCGCAGCGGAGACGGTTGCCGCGAAAATCGGCTTGCCGTCCGAACAAGTCTTTAAAACCCTGGTGGCGCGCGGGGATCGCAATGGAATCTGCATGGCCGCAATCCCAGGCAATGCCGAACTCGACCTCAAGGCATTGGCCGAAGCTTCGGGCGACCGCAAGATCCAGCTGGCCCCGGTGAAGGAACTGCAATCGTTGACTGGTTATATTGGTGGAGGAGTTACAGCCCTGGCCGGCAAGAAGGCCTATCCCGTCTACGCGGACGAGACGATCGAACGGTTTGAAGTGATTTCCATATCCGCTGGCATTCGAGGAATGCAGATTTTACTCGCGCCGGCGGACTATTTAACAGTCACCAAAGCCACAGTGGCGCCCTTGGCGCACAGCAAACTTTAGCGGCACCCAGCCGTCGCCCTGTGTTAGTTCCATGAGGCAGCGAACATGTGGCCCAATGCTCGTATTCTCGATCTCTTCGGGATTGAGTTACCAATTATTCAGGCACCCCTGGCGGGATCGGTGTTTTCCGACATGGTGGTGGCCGTTTCCGAGGCCGGCGGACTCGGTTCGCTCCCTTGCGCCCTGTTGAGCGTGGAACAGGCGCACAGCGAGCTTGAAATCATCCGCCGAAAGACGTCGCGGCCGATCAATGTGAACTTTTTCTGTCACCGTCCGCCGCAGGGCGACCCCGCTCGCGAATCGATCTGGAGACGACGACTGGATGCCTACTTCGTCGAGCTGGGGCTCGATCACGGCACTCCATTTCCGAACTCCACCCGTGCTCCCTTCGACGACAAGATGTGCGACCTCGTCATGGAGTTCAATCCGGAGGTCGTTAGCTTCCATTTCGGTCTTCCGGACAAAGCTCTGCTCGCGCGCGTCAGGAAAGCCGGTGCGAAGATCCTGTCCTCGGCGACTTCTGTCGACGAGGCGCTCTGGCTCGAGGATCAGGGATGCGACGCGATTGTCGCGCAGGGTTATGAAGCTGGCGGACATCGAGGCATTTTCCTCACCCAGGATGTTTCGACCCAGGTCGGCACGATGGCACTGGTGCCGCAGGTGGTCGACGCGGTGAAGGCGCCGGTCATCGCGGCCGGGGGGATCGCCGATGGGCGCGGCATGGTGGCTGCGTTTGCTCTCGGTGCCTCGGCAGTGCAGATCGGCACCGGTTACATGCTGTGCCCCGAGGCCAGGATCAGTCCGGTTCATCGTCAGGCACTGAGAAATGCCAAAGACGATCAAACCGCACTGACCAATGTCTTCACCGGCCGTCCCGCCCGAGCGATCGTGAATCGCCTGGTTCGCGAGGTTGGGCCAATGTCCGATGTTGTCCCTGAGTTTCCCCTCGCCGCCGGCGCTCTCGCACCACTCCGTTCGAAAGCCGAAATGGCAGGATCGGGTGACTTCACCCCGTTGTGGTCAGGCCAGGCCGCCCGTCTCGCCCGGGAGCTTCCCGCAGCGGAGCTGACCAAAGGGCTCGCGGCAGAAGCCCTGGAAAAGCTCCGATCGCTCTGAACAAGAGCCCGGTCGCGCACCCCGGGCATGCAGAGACGGTGGTGTCGGTAAAACCAGCCATCCCCAAGGACAGAGATCATTTCTTAAAGTAAAGCTTTAGGCTCCCCGCAATCAGCCTGGGATACCCGAAGTGCGTGCCGGAAAAGGGATTGCCCCAATTGAAGGCGAAATCACGATTGGCCACATTTTGAATATCGAGCTGAGCCCCAACCTTGTAGTGGTCCCTCTCGACCACAGCCATTCCTCCCGACCATCCGAAAACATACCAAGGTTTGACCCGCCCGGTATCGAAGTTGACCAGGTTCGCCCCGGGAAGCGCCGCTAACTCGGCAGGATCAAGGTCGGGGAGTTCCATCGGAACCCCGCTTTCAAATCTGCCGGACACCGATGTCCAGATTCCGCGCTTTTGCGCCGCATACGTCAGTGCGAAGGAGGCGACATTGCGCTGGTCATGATCGGGTGTGAAGCGTGTTCCTGGCCCGATCTCGATAAAATCGTCGTCGAGGAACAGTCCGCCGTTGAGCGGTCCGATCTCGACCACCCGGTTGTTGGCGTAGCTTGCATAGGCGGAAAAACCCCTGCGCAGCGGAATGTCGAGACGGACATCCAGGCCCTGCGCTCTGGCCCGGGCCACGCTGTTAGGAAAGATGATGGTCGTGCCCAAAAGCACGTTGGGATCGTCAATATTACGAAATCTGCGCCACCAATAGGCGACGTTCAAGCGCAACGCTTTCGGCAGCTCCTGAGAAAAGCCAACCTCCCAGGACGACAGCGTTTCCGGCCGGATGTCCGCACCGCCACCCGACTGGGCAAAGGGCGACAGATCACGCGCCTGTTGGGAGCTGGCGATCAACAGGTTCTCGATCTGCGGCGGCATATAGAGGCGATTGAAGGAAGCCCGCAACGCGGTTCGGGTTTTTGGCAGATAGTAAATCGCGCCAATCCGCGGGCTTACCTGCTGATCGGAAACCAGCAGATGCGAGTGATCGTATCGCAGGCCCGCACTGATCGTAAGATTGCGGAAAGGGGAGAAATCATCCTGCGCGTAAGCCCCCTGCGTCCCGCGGCTCACCTGGTCCGAGAAAAAAAACGGGTGGTCTGGAGTGAAAGCCATGGCGGCGTCGCTGATGCCGGCTTCCTCGGCGGCCGCCGGGTGGGTAACCGCAAAGCCAAACACCTCGGCCATTGAAACCCGTGAAATCTCCACGCCTGCCTTGATGATCTGGCCATGGGTCAGATGCGTCAAACTGGCCACCACTCCCTGACGGGCTTGGTGACGGTTTTGATTGGCCGTTAAGGGTGTGTCCAAAGGACTGCCGTCGAGCTCGGAGCGGAAAAAGTTGCGGGAGTAGACAACGTCCGTCAGCGTGTTGACGGACCAATTGTGCTGCCAGGCGATGGACTCGTGGTCGTGCCGCACTTGCTGGCGTTGCCGCTGGCCGGCTTCCTGCTGATCTTCATTGTTCGGTACTCGAAAATTGGCGCCTTGCAGCGTGCCCGCCAGACGAATGGTGTCTGCTTCGGTGGCATGCCAATCGGCACGGAGATCAAGCGATACGTCCCCGCCCCCGTTGTTGAAATTGCGCGGATCGACGGGATCGAGAAACCGGTTGGACTGATGGCCCGAACCGGCGAAGAATAGCCCCCACTGTCGGGTCCCTCCCCCCAATGTGGTCGACAGATCTCTTGAATCGAAGCTCCCTTCTCCGAGCAATAGCGTGCCGTTAAGAGGGCTATCAAAGCCAGATTTTGGCTGGACGATGATCACCGCCCCCGAGCGGTCTCCGAATTCGGCGGGAATGTTTCCGGTGATGATGTCGAGTGAAGTGATCGCATCGGTGTTGAACGAACCGGCGAACAAACCGTCCACCCGATCCGGTGTCGGCACTCCATCCACTACGTAGAGGGCGCCGTCATCCACCCCGCGGATGTGCATCAGGCCGTCGTTTTCCGTATTCCAGCCAGGAGTGGTTGAGACCAGGGCCTGCAACTGATCGCGCCGCACCACGCTGGGTGCGAGCTTGATGTAGTTCTCGTCGATGACGACTTCCGTTCTGGGCGTTTCGTGCTGCAGAGTATCGGGCGCTGGAACCGTGATGTCGACCTTGCTGGTGGCGATCGCCAACTGCACCTGCATTTGAACCGCGACATTCGACAGGATGTTCACCCGGGTTACTGAGGGAGAGAAGCCGCCCGCGGAAACGCTCACAACGTAAGTCCCGTAGGGCACGTTTTCGAATTTGAACTGTCCCCGGTCGTCTGACGGTGCTTGCGTCTTTCTTCCGGTAAGCGGGTTTTCCGCGATGACCTGCGCTCCTTGTACCCTCGCGCCGCTGGAGTCCGCCACCGTACCCACAATCCTCCCAATTTCCATTTGGGCGCGCAGCAAAGGGGCAACCAGGAGAATGGAGAGAAAAGCTGCCACCCGCCGCGTGGTCCGGCGGCGGGACGATGTCCCATTCACCGGGAGAGGCGAGTGCGAGAGGCAGGGTAGGCCGGAATGATTCATTGAGGATGGCAAGCGGTCACCTCGAACATTCTTCCGGTACCGGTTTTGTTCAATGTTTTTTGTCCGCAGGCAAAAAACATTGAACCAGGCCGGTCGGAGGGGAATGTACTATAAAGGAGCCCGATACACTGAGTTCTCATGCCGATGCGTCCCGCAGACTCGCCGATTGCACTGCAGCTGGTGGTGACGACGACCGACAAGCCTGCTCACTCTTCTGGTCTTGAGAACGAAGTCGTTGATCTTTTCGATCAGCTCCGCGAGCCGATTTTCCGGTACGCGCTCTCTCTCGGCCTGGCGGCGGATGATGGCGAAGACATCCTTCAGGAGGTTTTTCTTGCGTTGTTCAGGCACCTGCAGTTGGGGCGCGATCGCGCAAACCTGCGGGGCTGGATTTTTCGGGTGGCGCACAACCTGTCTTTGAAGCGGCGGTTCGCCAACCAGAAAGCAGCGCGACGGGGGGAGGCGGGCGGTGAAATGGCGGATACAGCGCCGGATCAGGCTCCGAGCGCCGAGGAGCAAATGGTATTCAACGAAAAGCGGGCGCGCCTCAGTGCTGTTCTTCGCGCTCTTCCGGAACAAGATCAGCGCTGCCTCCGATTGCGGGCCGAAGGCCTTCGCTACCGGGAAATCGCCGAAGTCCTTGGCATATCGCTGGGCTCGGTTTCCATTTCCTTGACCCGATCCCTGGCCCGCATGCAGCGTGCCGAAGGAAGGTGAGCGAATGCGTATCCAACACATTCACGTACCCGACCAAGACCTCCTTCTTCTGGCCGACGGAGAGCTTCCCAAGCGTCGGTCGGTCGAAGTGCGGAGCCACCTGGAAGCTTGCTGGACGTGCCGTTCGCGGTTGCAGGAGATCGAAGGAGTGATCGCCGATTTCGTTCACCTTCACCACTCCGAGCTTGATCCCCGTTTGCCGCTTGCCGCCGGGCCCCGGGCTCTGCTCAAAGCGCGACTGGCGGAGACGGCTGCCGCATCGCCGGAGAGAGAGCGGTCGAAGGGGCTTCATTCCGTTGGGTCGTTTCGAGCCTGGAGTTACGCTCTGGCAGCCTTGCTGACGGTCGGGCTTCTCGCCCTGGTGCAGCGCGACCTGCTGCCGCGGACGACCCGGCTGGCCGGAGTCAAAGATGGGTCCGCCCCCAACCGCGAGCTCACGCCGGGAAAAACGCGGCCTGTAACCTGGGACCAAGTCTGCTCGGATGGCTATCGGGATATGAACCGGGTGGTCTCACCGGGAGTGCAACGGCAGGTCTTCAAGGAATACGGAATCTCTGGAACCCGTCGGCAAGACTATGAAGTCGACTACCTGATCACTCCCGAGCTGGGTGGTGCCGACGACCTTCAGAATCTCTGGCCTGAACCCTATTCCTCTACGGACTGGGGTGCTCACGTCAAAGATGCACTGGAGGACCGGCTCCACCAGATGGTCTGTGAAAAAAAGATCGATCTGGGCACCGCGCAGCGCGAAATGGCGCGCGATTGGATTTCTGCGTACAAGAAATACTTCCACACTGACAAGCCGCAGTCGATCGACTCGGCCAATCCCGCCGAGAAGTCGGAGCACAAAGTCGGGAGCGTCAAGTCCACCAAAGTTTGATCGTATTTTTGTTTGCGAAGGATCGAATCCCCGGTCCGCGGGCGAAGCTGCGGCATCTCGATTTTCTCGAGAATCCAGCCGCGCCTTTCGGACGGCTCTTCAGGTTTCATCTCCCTATTCCGAAGACCCGGCAAATTCCCCGGCTGCCGAACGCCCTGTTCCCGGCGCCCGAAACAAGCGCCCGGCCTCAGGGGTAAAAACCTCGGCGCAAAGTGACGGGCCTTGCTGTGCCGGCGGTGCATTGAAAAATCAGATCGGCGAATGCACAAAAAAAGTATTGACAAGGCTCCGCTTCTTGTAAAGTATGTCTATTATGTTAGTAGGGTATAGTGAATGAAACATTCCAGGATGCAAGGAGTTCCTGTTGTTCGCTGCCGTCTGTGCGCGCCGTCTTGTCTTTCCGGCCACGGGAGACGGCAAACCAGCCTCTGTTCCGGCGCTGGAGCCAAATCTCAGACCCTCCATCCGCCCGAACTGCCGGCAGTCCGGCTTCGGTTTTAACGCCAATGTTCAAAGATCTCGGGAGATCGATAGAGATGCAGTCTAAGTGGGTGCTCGTCCTAGCGGCAATATTCCTGACTGGCGCGCCAAGTCTTCGGGCGCAGTCCACGATTTCCGGGTCGGCCACAGGAGTGGTCACTGATTCCAGTGGAGCGGTCGTCAAGGCCGCCACGGTAACCTTACAAAGCACCGCAACGGCTTTGAGCCAGAGCGCGTCGACGAACGCGGAAGGGGTGTATCGCTTCGAGTTCGTCCCGCCGGGGAACTATAACCTGACGGTGAAAGTCGAAGCCTTCAACCCCTGGCGTGCGGCCATTACCGTCACGGTAGGCCAGTCGGCCACCACGAACGCTCAGCTGGTGGTGGGCTCATCCGCCAGCACGGTGGAGGTCAACGCCGAGAGTTCCGCCGTCTCGACCGAGGATGGGAATATTTCCACAAGCTTTAATGAGGCGCAGATTCGCCTGGTTCCGAATCCCGGGCAAGACCTCACCTACGTGGCGCAGGCCGCGCCCGGTGCGGTCATGAATACCCAGCATGGCGGCGGAAACTTCTCCGTGTTCGGACTGCCTGGCTACTCGAATATGTTCACCATCAATGGCATGGACTATTTGAGCACCTATGGAAACAACAACAAATCCGGCGCGACCAACAACAGCCTCGGTACCAATGAAATGCAGAGCGTGACCGTGGTGAACAACGGTTATTCGGGAAACTACGGCCGTTTGGTGGGCTCCAACGTGAACTACGTGAGCAAGTCCGGGGAGAATGAATTCCATGGAAATGCGGTGTACGACTGGAATGGTTCTACCCTGAACGCCAACAATTATTTCAACAATCTGCGGGGAACCCCCAGGCCTTTTGACAACGTGAATCAGTGGGCGGCCTCGGCCGGCGGGGCCATCTGGAAAGATCACACGTTCTTCTTCGTAAATAACGAAGGATTGCGAATCGTCATTCCCACCACCAATGCCGTGAACATCCCCAGCCCGCAATTTGAAGCGGCGACCCTGGCGAACCTGGCCGCGGTGAGCCCGGGATCCATACCCTTCTATCACCGGACCTTCGCAATCTATGACGGCGCGGCGGGCGCATCGCGCGCCCGGGACATTCTTCCGAACGGCGGCTGCGGCAGCTCGGCCTTAGAAACCACCATCGGTGGTCCGTGCGCCCTCCAGTTCCAGTCCACGCCCAGCAACTTCAGCGGGGAATGGCTGCTTTCTTGGCGCATTGATCAAATCATCGGCCCCAAGGACCAGACGTTCCTTCGCATCCAGACCGACCACGGCATTCAGGCGAGTTCGACCAGTCCCTTCAATCCGATTTTTAACAACTACAGCCCCCAGCCCGAATGGCAGGGGCAGTGGAACGAAACGCACACCTTCAGCAGCCGCGCCGTGAACCAATTGATCGCTGCTTTCCAATGGTCCAATATCCTTTCGGGCCCGACCGATATTCCTGACATGCTGAACACGTTTCCCACCCAGCTGAGTTTCTCCGGAGGCAGTCTTACGAACATGGGAAACAGTCTGGCCGCCCTCAGCGGCAGGGCGATCACGCAATATCAGATCGTGGATGATTTCTCGATCAACATCGGCAAGCACACCATCAAAGTTGGCGAGGACTTCTTGCGCGATGATCTCTCGGTTCACACCTACGGAAGCAACACCGCCGGCGTGCTCACCACTTCACTGGCAGATTTCTACGCCGGACAGGCAACCACCTTCAACAAGTCCTTTCCGAACACCCTGAACAGCCGCTTCAACGCCTACAACATCGGCATCTATGTGGAGGACGACTGGCGGGTTGCACCCAGTCTGAAGTTGACCGCGGCCCTCCGAGTGGACCGCGACGCAAATATCTCGAGTCAAGCGAACGGCTTTGCGCGCCTGGCGCAGCCCTTCGAATTTACCGACCACGATCCGGATATTCCCTACGACCGGGCGATTGAGAGCGGAGTCCACAAGGCGTTTTACGACACCACCGCGTTTTCCTTCGAGCCGCGCCTGGGATTTGCCTGGTCTCCGTTTGGCGCCAGCAACACGGTAATCCGCGGCGGAATCGGGAACTTCGCCGATACCTTCCCCCAATCGGTGCTGGGCAATTTTGCCTTCAATCCTCCGAGCGTGAACACATTTACGGTAAAGAACGGGGCCATTTCGCCCGACGTGGCCAACAATGTGTTCGCCAATGCCCTCGGTTCGCAGGCCACCTTTGTGAACGGGTTCTCGCAAGGATGGACGCTCGGACAAATTCAGGCGGCGAATCCCGCATTTGCGCCGCCTGCCTACTTTGGGGCGCGGAAGTTCACCACCGTTCCCACTTACCTGGAGTGGAACCTCGAACTCGAACATTCGTTCGGCAACGCCACAACCTTGAGCGCGAACTACGTCGGCAATCGCGGCATCCATGAGGCGTTTCGGAACCCGAACTTGAACGCTTATGATCCGGCTGCCTTCAACGGCCTGCCCTCCACCGCGACGGATCCGCGGTTCTCCACGGTAACGGAACTGCAAACCATTGCGACTTCGAACTACAGCGGGGTCGTGGTCTCGGCGCAACACAGGTTCGGTCACGGCTTGCAGGCCTCGGCAAACTACACCTACAGTCACGCCCTCGATGACGTTTCCGACAACGGCTTCTCCGCCGCCAGCAGCGGCACCGATGCCAGCATCGTCTTTCCGCAGACTCCGCTGGACCCGCACGCAAACTACGGAAACTCCGACTACGATGTGCGACACTCCTTCAACGCCAGCTACATCTGGACACCCGCCATCGGGTCCTGGATCGGCCGCGGGAAAAGAATCTTTGACGGGTGGTCCTTCGCGGGAACGTTCTTTGTCCGGTCGGGTCTTCCGTTCACCGCGGTCGACACCGCAACCACCGCGACGCTGGGAAAATTCAATTACGGCGGGACCGTCTTTGCCGGCTACCTGGGAGGCGCGCAGCCGGGCTGCTCGGACCCGACGAGTCCCTGCCTGGTCGCGTCTGATTTTTCCTCGGCCGGCACGCTGACGGGATTTGGGAATCAAAGGCGCAATCAATTCCGGGGACCAGGCTTCTTCAACACCGACCTGAGCATACTGAAGAGCACCAGGATCCGTCTCTATGGGGAAGGACAGGAGTTGGTCGTGGGAGCAAGCTTCTTCAACATTCTGAACCATCCCAATTTTGACCAGCCGACAGCCGACGTGGCCAACCCGCAATTCGGGAACATCACCAAGACGGTCTCCACTCCAACCGGAATTTTGGGAGCAGGGTTGGGCGGGGACTCGTCGCCGCGGCAAATCCAGTTGACGGCGAAATTTATCTTCTGATGCTGAACAGAAATGGCATGGGTATCCGGCCGGGCATCCAGAGAAATTTTCATGCGGGTGACAACCCTAGAGGGGTTGCGAAGCGGCTTGGCGAGCTTGCCAGGCGGGTGGCCGATGCGCCGGCGAGACCGTCATGATATCCGGAAAGTTTCTACCACCACCTTGCCAAGAGCCCGCACTCCCAGGCCGCGAGTGACTACTTAGGATGGATCCCCGATTTGGAGGACGGAATTCACATGCAGAGCCGGTTTTTCGTTTTCACCGTTTTTTTATTCGCTTCGGCGCTGACGTTCTCGCAGGGCGACTCGGATGCCAGGGCGAAGATCACGCTTGAAGATCTGGCTTCGATTCCCGCGGTGGGCACGCATGTGCTTTCTCCAGATGGCAAACGATTCGCCGCCATCGAGGAGGGGCAGATTGCCCTGCTCTCCTGCGAGGGCGGCTGGCCGGTCACGCTGACGACGACGGCCGGAGCGAAGTCTGAAGTCAGCTGGTCTCCCGACGGCAAAAAGCTGGCCTATGTGAGTTTGGGCGGAATCTGGGTCGTGGACGTAAATGGTGGCGAGCCGCGCCGACTGACCGATGGAGCCGCCGGTCCAGGCGATCCGCGTGGCGCGACGGATCGCTTCCCCAAGTGGAGTCCCGCGGGAACATGGATTCTTTTCCAGTCGGGACGGCGAGGCGAGAACG
>Ga0193726_1002661_pt1 | contig 11896 bp, 11 predicted proteins | sample H2c1metaG_FD_144928 | JGI IMG/M metagenome (GOLD analysis project Ga0193726, IMG submission 144928) | Soil microbial communities from a riparian zone of the East river system, Colorado, United States - H2c1 | ecosystem: Environmental > Terrestrial > Soil > Riparian zone | place: USA: East River... | reverse complement strand
GGCATCGCTGTCGGCGCCCTGTTGTTCTGGCTCCGCAGGCGTCGTACGTAGCGTAGCCTCTGCTCTCTTGCCCGCCGAAAGCGCGGAACGCGAAGTGAGCCTTTGCGAACGTAGGGTCCGGCTTTAACCGGACCGTGATGCCGCAGCCGTGGTACCGGCCGCCTGCCGTCGTCGATTCGCACGCCGGGAAGCCGCACTCCGCTTGCATGCCGTTCCCGTCCCGCATCGACTACGGGTTATTCCGAAGACGGTCAGGGCCGGAATGCAAGGCCATGAACCACTTGATCGCGAAAATGAGAAGGAAGGCTGCTACCGCCAGAGTCATGGCGAGGTTTATACGCGGGTCATCCTAATATTGCTGCCGACGTTTCATTACAGCTCTTGCGCGGCGGATGTATCCCTTCGCTTGCTTGATCATTTCATCAAGCCGACAATTCGATAGATTGACCAGACGTTATCGGCTGTGCCCGCTTCCATCGCTGAACGTTTAGGTCTTCGTGTCTTCGTGAGAAAAAACCGTTCCTATTGATGCGCGATGGCGGTCACGCCTTTGAGCGACGTCTGATACTTCCTCACCGCGGCGAGTAGGGCCTCCGCGATCTTCTGGCGGTACGCGGGGCTGCGCAAGAGCTTGGCGTCCTGCGGATTCGTGACGAAGGAGATCTCCGCCAGGACGCTCGGCATCGCCGCGCCGATCAGCACGACGAACGGCGCCTGTTTGACGCCGCGGTCCTTGAGCCCCTTGTTGGTCTGCCGCAGCTTTTCGAGCATCGCCTTCTGCACCTGCGTCGCGAAGTCGCGCGATTCGTCCAGCTTGTTGTTCAGCGCGATCGCCTTCACGAAGTCGGGCAGCGCGCCCATCGCCTGCGTGGATTCGGCGTTCTCGCGCGCCGCAACTGCGGCCTCGGTCTGATTGTTGGCAAAGTTCAGAAAATACGTCTCGATGCCACGCGCCTCTGGGCTCGGGCTCGAGTTCACGTGAATCGAGAGAAAGAGATCCGCGCCCTCGCGGTTGGCGATCGCGGTGCGCTCCGGCAGGGGAACGAAGTCGTCTGTTCGCCGCGTGAGGATCACCTCGACACCGGAAATCTTCAGCAGCAGCTTCTCGAGCCGCAGCGCGACGTCGAGCACGAGCTCGGCTTCGGTGACGCCGCGCGCTTTCGTCCATCGATCATGGCCGCCGTGGCCCGGATCGATGACGATGCGCGAGACGCCGAGTCCGAGTTGGCGCGCGATCGAGAGTCCGCCGGTGTACGGCGTCGTTGTGGGGGGAGCCAGCGTGGGCGTCGGCGTCGGCAGCGGCGGCGCCTCCGGGTGCACCGGCTCGGCGCTCGGGCCGTGAGCCGTCGGCTCTGCAAAGACCGCGGTTGACGCGGCCGTGAGGGCGGCGGTTGCCCGCAGCGGCAACATCGGCAGCCGGCGAGGCCAGTCGGCGGCAAGCGCGTGCGCCCGCAGCGGCGGCAGAACCCGAGCGGTGACCGGCGGAACGATCATCGGCGCGAGCGCGAGCGCCGGCGCGGCGGCCACAGACGCACGGGCGCAGTCGATCACGAGGCGGTACGGATTGTAGAGTGCGTAGATGCTATAGCTCGAGACGCCGGCCGCATCGAGTACCACGCGCGTCGTGTTGTTCGGATGCCGGCCGATGCGGATCTGATGCACGAGATCGGCATCGCCGTCGAAGCGCAGCGTCTGATCGAGCAGGGCAGCCACGGCTCGCGCCGACGGAAGGTCGATGAACACGCGGGCGGGATCAGCGAGCCGCTCGTCGTGGAAGGGGACTTCGGTATCGAGCTCGATGGTGACGCGAACCGCGTCAGGCAGCGCCTCGCGGCGGACCGCCCTGATCGTGGCGATGCGCGCGGGCCGCGCCGTGTCCGCGGCGGCTATGCCGTCGGGCCGAGCAAGCCCGGCCCCTACGGGATCCGCGCGTACTGGCCGAGCTTGCTCGGCCTGAACCTGCGCGGCCTGCACATCGAGAACAGCCGGAACCTGCCGCGCGAGCTTGCTGCTTGGATACTGGGCCGCGAGCGAGCGGAGCAGTCGGATCCCGACGGCCTTGTCCTGCGGCTGGCCGAAGCGCGCGAACGCGTCGAGCGACAGGCGTCCGGCCTGCCACAGGGCGTTGTCGCTGTACCCGCTGGCTGGATACCGTCGGACGATCGCCTCGTACGCGGTGATCACCGCGCGGACGTTCTTCAGCGCCGCTGCGTCGCCCTGTTCGTCAGGCCCCGCGTTGAGCACGGGCCGCACGGCTTCTTCGCGGGCGAGCGTATCGACGTACATCGACTTGGCCGTCGCCGCGGACAACGTCGCGGCGGCGAGCAGGGTCGCGAGTGCGAGCACGAATATGCGTCTTGCCATGATCTCCCTGCCGATCACCTCAGCTGCGTATCCACTTCCTCGAAGTAACTCTTGTCGACGAGCACCTCGCGCGGCTTGCCGCCGACCGCCGGCGACACGAGCCCTTCCATCTCCATCATGTCGACGAGTCGCGCGGCGCGGCTGAAGCCGATGCGCAGCCGCCGCTGCAGGAACGAGATGGACGGCTGTCCGCTCATCACGATGATCCGTGCGGCTTCGTCGTACAGGTCGTCCTTGTCCATGTCCATCTCGCCGACGGTGGTCTTTTCCTCGGCGGTGATGGTCTCGTCGTACACCGGCTTGCCCTGCTTCCGCAGGTAGCTCGCGAGGCGCGCGCTCTCCTGTTCGGAGATGTACGGGCCGTGCAGGCGGATGAAGCGGGACGAGGCGGGCGGCAGGAACAGCATGTCCCCGCGGCCGAGGAGCGACTCGGCCCCGTTGCCGTCGAGAATCGTCCGCGAGTCGATCTTCGACGACACGCGGAACGAGATGCGCGCCGGCAGGTTCGCCTTGATCAACCCGGTGATGACGTCCACGGACGGGCGCTGCGTGGCCAGAATCAAATGGATGCCGACCGCGCGCGCCATCTGCGCGAGCCGCGCGATCGATTCCTCGACCTCGTTGCTCGCGACCATCATCAGGTCCGCGAGTTCGTCGATGACGACGACGATGAACGCGAGCGGCTTGGGTTCCTTGCCGTCCTTGGGCGTGCGCTTCTCGGTGATCTGCTGCTGGATGTTCCGGTTGTACTGCTCGATGTTCCGAACGCCCTCGGCGGCGAGCGTCTTGTAGCGCTCTTCCATCTCGCGGACGGCCCACCGCAGTGCGTTGGCGGCCTGCTTCGGATCGACGACGACCGGCGTCATCAGATGCGGGATGTCGTCGTACATCCCGAGCTCGAGGCGCTTGGGATCGATCATGATCATCCGCACGTCGTCCGGCGTCGCGCGGTAGAGGATGCTCGTGAGCATCGCGTTGATGCCGACCGACTTGCCGGCGCCGGTGGATCCGGCGATCAGCAGGTGGGGCATGGCCGCCAGGTCGGCGACGTACGGCTCCCCGTGGATCGTCTTGCCGAGCGCGATCGTCAGCTTCGACGTCGACCGGCGGTACACCTCGGATTCGAGGAGCTCGCGCAGGGAAATCTGCTCGCGCGTGCGGTTCGGGATCTGGATGCCGACGGTGGACTTGCCCGGGATGCGATCGATCAGCACGGACTCGGCCTGCATGGCGAGGCACAGGTCATCGGAGAGGCCCGTGACCTTCGAGTACTTCACGCCGGTGTCCGGCTTCAGCTCGAACGTGGTGACGACCGGGCCGGGGTGAATCTGCACGACGCTGCCTTCGACCGAGAACTCGCGGCACTTTTCTTCGAGCAGGCGCGCGCTGTCCATGAGCTCGCGCTCGTCGATCTTCCGCTCGGTCTTCGGCGCGTCGAGGAGCGCCATGGGCGGCAGGGCGTAGTCGCCCTTGCGCCGCTCGGCCGGCGCTTTCGCGAGCGGCTCGGGATCCGCGAGCGGCAGCGGCGCAGGCATGCTCACGCGCGGCGGCTTGGCCGGCGCGAACGACTTGCCGTTCCCGAGCGTCGGCGGCTCGTCTCTTGACTTGGGCCGAGCAGGCTCGGCCCCTACACCTGCCTTGTCCACCTTCGCATCGATCTTCGCGACAGCCATGGCGGGCTGCGCGGCGGCGATCACCGGGGCGCCCTTCTTGGTGTGCTTCGCGACCACCTCGCGGCGCTGTTTCTCGCGCCGCCGATCCTCACGCCACGCGCGGAACGCGCCCAGCGCCTTCGCGCCGCCGTCCTGGATCGTCTCGATGATCGCGCCGAAGAGGCGGCCGAACGAGAAGTGGGTGGACATGATGATCGCCAAGAAGATCAGCGTGACGATCACGATCACCGAGCCGGTGCGATTCAGATACTCCGCGAGCAGCTTGGCGAGGAACTCGCCCGCGTAGCCGCCGGCCCGGAACGCCTTGCCCGACACTTCGAGGTTGCCGAACACGAGGCAGAGGAACGCGCTGACGCAGCTGAAGAGCAGTACGGCGCCGGCGATCTTCGTGCCCGCGGCGTCCACCGCGCGGCACCAGAAGTAGTGCCAGCCGACGACGACGAGCAGCGCGGGCATCAGATACGAGGCGTAGCCAAACAGTTGAAACGACAACTCGGCGAGGAACGCGCCGACGCGGCCGGCGAAGTTCACGGGCGCTGCGTGCGAGCCGGTGCTGAAGAACCACACCGGGTCGGTCGGGTCGTAGCTGGCGAGCGAAATGACCCAGATGAGCGCGACCGCAAACAGCGCGACGCCCACGAATTCGCTGACGCGACGGGAGGCCTTGGATCCACTCACGTATCAGATCTCCATGATGACGGGCAGCACGAACGGGCGCCTGCCCGAACGTTTGCGCAGGAACCGGCGCAGTTCCACGCGCAGCTTCTCTTTGATCAATCCCTGATCGGTGCGTTCCTCGATGCTCGCCTGATGGACCACATCCGAGAGGACGCGCACGCCGTCGGCGAGCAGCGCCTCGCTGTCTTCCATCACGAACCCGCGCGTGATGATCTCGGGCACGCCCTCGAGCGCGCCCGTCTGCTTGTTGATCGCGACGACGGGCACAACGAGGCCGTCCTCGGCGAGGTGCTTGCGATCGCGCAGCACTTCGTCGCCGACTTCGCCCGTGCGCGTCCCGTCGATCAGCACGCGGCCGACCGGCGCCTTGCCGACGATCTGTGCGCCGTGGGCGTCAATGTGCAGGACGTCCCCGTTCTCGGCGAGCAGGATCTCCGGCTTCGGCTCGCGTCCGGCGAACACCCGCTCGGCGATCCGCGCATGCTGCGACAACTGGCGATACTCGCCGTGAACCGGGACGAAGAATCGCGGCCGTACGAGCGACAGCACCAGCTTCAGTTCCTCTTCGCTCCCGTGGCCGGACACGTGGACGTGCTTGATGCCCTCGTGGATCACGTCCGCGCCGCGCCGAGCGATGTGGTTGATCACGCGGCCGATCGCCTTCTCGTTGCCGGGAATCGCGCGCGCCGAGAGAACCACGGTGTCGTCGGCCCCGAGCTTCACGTGGCGGTGATCGTCGATGGCGATCCGCGAGAGCGCCGACATCGGCTCGCCCTGCGATCCGGTGCACAGGCACAGGACTTCTTCGTCGGGATAGCTGCCGACGTCCGAGTCGCGAATCTGAATCCCGCCCGGCATCTTCAGGTACCCCAGCCGCTGCGCGATCTCGGAATTCCGCTCCATCCCGCGGCCGACGAACGCGACCTTGCGCTCGAACTGCTCCGCGAGATTCACGAGAATCTGCATCCGGTAGATGCTCGACGAGAACGCGGCGACGATCAGCTTGCCGGTGACGCTGGTGAAGATCTCCTCGAACGCTTCGACGACTTCGACTTCGGACCCCGTGAAGCCGCGCCGATCGATGTTCGTGCTGTCGGCGAACAACGCCAGGACGCCGGCCGTGCCGAGCTCGGCGAAGCGGTGGACGTCGAAGTGCTGGCCGTCGATCGGCGTCTGGTCGATCTTGAAATCGCCCGTGTGGACGACCACGCCCGCCGGCGTGTGAATCGCGAGCGCCACGCAGTCCGGCATGCTGTGCGTGACGCGGATGAACTCGATCTCGAACGGACCGACGACGACGCGGTCGCGCGGGCGGACGGGGCGGAGCCGCGCCTTGACGTCGATGCCGTGCTCGTCGAGTTTGGGCTCGAGCATCGCGAGCGTCAGCGGAGTGCCGAAAATCGGGCCGTCCACGAGCGGCAGGACGTACGGCACGCCGCCGATGTGATCCTCGTGGCCGTGCGTCAGCACGAGCGCGGCGACGCGCCCTTGCTGCTGCAGGTACGTGAGATCCGGGACGATGAGGTCCACGCCGAGCAGATCGGTGTCCGGGAACATCACCCCCGCGTCGACGACAATCGTCGTCTCACCCCAGGTGAGCGCGAGCATGTTCATGCCGAACTCGCCGACTCCGCCAAGCGGAACGATTTCGAGCATTCTTGGTTGGACACACGCACCACCACCGCATGCGTTCCTGGCGGAACGTTGACGGCGATGGGAGCCGCGAGAACGCAGCTCGATCAGGCTGCTGGGCGCGCCTGAGTTAAACGGGGCGGGATGAACGACTTACAGGCGAAACTATAACACAGCTCAACGGGGTTCCGCAGCAAGAGTGTCGGCAAGCCGGGCGAGCTCGGAAATGGCAAGCATCTCGGGACGGCGGGCGCCGTCGATGCCGGCCGCGGCGAGGGTCCGGGCGGGCGTTTTCGCGGCGGCCGGCGGGAAGGCGAGGAGCGCATTTGCGAGCGTTTTCCGCCGGCGCGTGAAGATCGCCTGGACCATCCCCGCGAACAGCGCCGCGTCCCGGACCGGCGGGTCGGGAGGATGAAACCGGAGCCGGACGAGGGCCGACCGCACCTTCGGCACCGGCCGGAACGCCCCCGGCGGGAGCGCCAGGATCCGCTCGACCGAGGCCGAATGGCCGATCAGGATGCTGAGGACGCCGTAGTCCTTCGAGCCGGGCGCCGCGATCAACCGATCGGCGACCTCGCGCTGGAGCATCAGCGTCGCGTCGGTCACGGGCAGCCCCGCGGCGTAAAGCTCCACAAGCTTGAACATGATGGGCGAGGCCACGTTGTACGGAAGATTGCCTGCTACGCGCAGACGCCGCGAGTCTCCAGTCGCCAGTCGCCAGTCGCCAGTCACATGTTCCAGGCGCTCCGCGCTCACGTCCAGAAAGTCGCCGGGCACGACGGTCACGTTCGGCGGCGGCTCCGCGGCCATGTCCGCCGCGAGATCTCGATCGATCTCGAACGCGATGACGCGGCCGGCGCGGGCGGCAAGGGGACGCGTCAGGGCGCCGCGCCCGGGGCCGATTTCGAGGAACGTGTCCGTCGCGGCGGGCGCAATCGCGGCGACGACTTTGTCGGCCCACGGCGATTCGAGGAAGTTCTGTCCGAACCGCTTCCGCGAAAAAGGGGCCGTACCCCTTTTCACTGGTCCTCTCCGCGCCAGTAGTTCGTCTCGATGTTCTCGATTTCTTCCTCGCTGAGGCCGAAGTAGTGGCCGATTTCGTGGATCAGCGTTTCACCGATCGCGACGACGAGATCGTCCTCGTCCTCCGCATCGCGTTCGAGCGGACCTTGAAAGAGCAGGATGCGATCGGGCAGCGCGTTGCCGTAGTCCCACCGGCGCTCGGTGAGAGGCAGGCCCTGATACAGGCCGAGGAGCGTATCAGGCGGTTCGACTTCCATCTGCCTGAGCAGCTCGCGCGACGGCTCGTCCTCGACGACGATCGCGAGGTTCTCCATCGCGTCGCGGAAGCGGCGCGGGATCGACGCGAGCGCGTCAGCGACGAGGCGTTCGAACGCGTCGCGCTGCATGATAGAAATCACACTCGTCCTGCACCGCGCACTGGTCGCAGAGCGGTTTGGGTTTGCAGATCCGGCGGCCGTGGAGGATCAGTGTGTCCGACGTGCGCGTCCACCGCTCGGGCGGCAGCGCGGCGGCCAGCTGTTGCTCGACAACCTCCGGCTTCTCTGAATCCGCGATGCCGATGCGGTTCGACACGCGCAGGACGTGACGATCCACCGGGAGGGCAGGCACGCCGAGGGCATGGCCGAGGACGACGCTTGCTGTCTTGCGTCCGACGCCTGGCAGCTCGACGAGCGCGTCCATGTTCGCAGGGACTTCTCCGCCGTGCTCCTTCACCAGCGCGCTTGCCATGCCCATCAGCGATCGCGCCTTGGCGCGAAAGAAGCCGGTGGAGTGGATCGCCTTCTCGAGCTCGCGCGGCTTCGCCTTGGCGAGTTTCTGAGCGGTCGCGTACTTCTTGAACAGCGCCGGCGTGACGCGATTCACGCCCGCGTCAGTGGACTGCGCCGACAGGATCGTCGCGACGAGCAGCTGGAACGCATTCGCGTGATGCAGCTCGGTGTCCGCATCCGGATGCTGCGCCTCGAGCTTGTCGAGGATGTGGCGCGTGTCGGCGGGCGATTTCAATGGACGGGCTTGTCGGCGTCTTTGTTCCAGCCGACGTTGCTGTACGACTCGTTGAAGACGCGCCAGTGTTCCTGCATCACGGCGATCAGGTTCGGCACGAACTGCACGGGCACGACGATCCGCGCGCGGACCGGGGCGCGCACGATGTGATCGTGCTCGGCGTCCTTCACTTCTTTTTCGGAGAGCGGCATCACCTCGCAGAAGGTGAGCGTGAAGTCGAACGGCGTGTGGGCGATCGAACAGAAGTTCGAGTACGTCCGCGGCGTCGTGCTGGCGTCGTCTGGAACGATGGTGAAGTTGATTTGCTTGGGCTGCTCGGGCATGCCCAAGTCTAAACCAACCTAGTACTTCCTCATCACCCCGACGACGACGCCCTGCACCTGCACCTGATCGGGCTCGGCGAAGATCGGCTGCATCGCGGCGTTCGCCGGTTGCAGGCGGATCATGCCGCCGGGGTCGCGGTAGAACTTCTTGAGCGTCACGTCCGAGCCGCGCAGCAGCGCGATGACCATCTCGCCGTTGTCCGCCGTCTTGCGATCCTCGACGACGACGAAGTCCCCGTCGCGAATCTGCTCGTCGATCATCGAATCGCCGCGGACGCGGAGCACGTAGGTGTCGCGCTTGCCGACGAGGTCCTCGGGAACGGCGATCGTTTCGCTCGACGCAATCGCCTCGATCGGGAGGCCCGCGGCGACGTAGCCGAGCAGCGGGAGCTCGACCGCGCGGCCGCCGGTGCGGGTCGGGACCATCTCGACGGAACGGCTGCGGTTCCAGGCTCGCTTGATGAAGCCTTTCTCCTGCAGGTTCGTCAGATGCTTGTGCACCGTGGCGAGCGAAGAAAGGCCGAATCGCCGCCCGATTTCCTCCAGACTTGGCGCGTAGCCGTGCTGATGGATGAACTCGTTCAGGTAGTCGAGAATCTCGCGCTGGCGCTTCGTGAGAGGAAGCATTTCTGCGTCTCCTTGGGCCGGAAGGGCAGGAAGGCTAGGGGGGGCGGGAGGTGCGAGAAGGGCAAGCGAAACCCCCCGTCTTTTCCTGCCTTTCCCGCCTTTCCAGCCCGTCCCGCCTCTCGCAACTGGACAGCACTATACGCAAAAGAAAGGCGAAAGGCAAATAGTTGAGTGAAGGTCGTTGGCCCGGCTACTGCTACGATGCCGAGGCGTGCGGATCCCATTCAAGATTCCCCCGGCCGGCCGGCCCTTCGACGTCGTCGGACTCGGCGAAAACAGCGTGGACCTCATGGCGGTCGTGGCCGAGTTTCCCGTTTCGGACTCGAAGCAGCGACTGCAGCGGGTGTCCCGGCAGAGCGGCGGGCAGATCGCGACGGCGCTCGTCGCGTGCTCGAGGCTCGGGTGGAAGACGCGCTACATCGGGCGATTCGGTAAGGACGAGTTCGGGATCTGCGCGCGCGAGACGCTCGCGGCCGAAGGCGTGGACGTCAGCGCGGCGCAGGCGATCGCCGGCGCCACGAATCAGTTCGCGGTGATCCTCGTCGACGCGCGCACCGGCGCGCGGACGGTGCTCTGGGATCGCCATCCCGCTCTGACCATGGAGGCCGGTGACGTGAGGGAAGACGTCGTCACGTCAGGACGGATGCTCCTCGTGGACTGCCAGGATCCGGGCGCCTCGGCGCAGGCCGCGCGCTACGCGAGACAGGCGCGGATTCCGACGGTGATCGACGTCGAGAAAGTGCGTCCGGGGATCCTCGACGTCCTGCCGCACATCGACGCGATCATCGCGGCGGAGGACTTTCCGACGGCGCTGACCGGCCACGAGGATCTCGGCAAAGCGCTCGAAGCGATGGCGCGCGAGGCGAACGCACCGTTCGTCTGCGTGACGCTCGGCGCGAAGGGGAGCCTGGCGCGTTGCGACGGACGCGAGATCCGGACGCCGGCGTTCGCGGTCGATTGCCTCGACAGCACCGGCGCCGGCGACGTGTTTCGGGGCGCCTTCGTCGCCGGCTGCCTTCGCACGCCCGATGGCGCGATCGAGGATGTCCTCTCCTATGCGAATGCCGCTGCGGCGCTCAACTGCCGGGGCCTCGGAGCCCGGGGCGGCCTGCCGACCCCCGACGAAGTGGACCGCCTGCTCCAGTCCGGCACGCACATGTAACCTTTATAAGGCCGCCTGGTCTAACGGTTTGTAGGCGGCAAATGGCACAATCCATCGCGTGGACGCTTCCCGGGACGTGGCAGCCCGACTGGCAGCCGAGCGCAGCGGTGCGCCGGGAAACGGTGAATAAGCCCGCGGAGGTGTCGTTCGCGGAGCTCGACGAAGCGGGCCTCGTCGGCGCGTGCCTGGCCGGCCATTCCGGCGCGTTCGACGTCATCGTCGAACGCCATCGGCGCCCGGTCTATCAGCTCTGTTACCGGTTCGTCGGCAACCACGAGGACGCGAGCGATCTGTCGCAGGACGTCTTCCTGCGCGCGTACCGCGGCCTGCGGAGTTTCCGCGGGCAATCGACGCTGGCGACGTGGCTCTATCGCATCGGCGTGAACGTCTGCCTGAATCGCGTGAGCGCGAAGGCGCCGCAGGTCGAGTCGATCGACGAACGGCCGCACGTCGACACGCGGCTTGAATCGGCGGACGAACGGATGCTGCGCGACGAGCGCGCCGCGAGAGTGCGCGCGGCGATCGCGGAGCTGCCGCGGAAACAGCGCGCGACGCTGATTCTGCGGATGTACCACGAGATGTCGCACCAGGAAATCGCCGACGTGCTCGGGAGCTCGGTCGGCGCGGTCAAGGCCAATTTCTTTCATGCGCTGGGCAACTTGAAAAAGCGGCTCGGCAGCGAAGTGTTCTAATGCGTCACCTGGCACCCGAAGAACTGATCGACGTGGCGGAAGGGACGCGCACCGAAGCGTCGGCGCCGCACCTGCAGACGTGCGAGGCGTGCCGCGCGCAACTCGCGGATCTGCGCGTGATGATGGCGCGGGCGGTCGAGGCCGACGGGGCCGACGTGCCGGAGCCGTCGCCGCTGTTCTGGGATCATCTGTCCGCGCGCGTGCGGGAAGCGGTGGCGGCTGAAGGCGCGCCGCCGCTCACGTGGTTCGGCTGGCTCCAGTCCGGGCTGATGACGCCGTTGTCAGCGGTCGGATTCGCGGTCATCGTGCTGGCCGTCGCCGTGACGTTCGGCGGGCGTCACATGCCGGGCGCGTCCGCGCCGTCGCCGGCGGGCGCCGTGGCCGACATCATCCCCATCGCGCAGCCGGGCGACGACCCGTCGCTCGACATGGTGGCGGATCTCGCCGCGCAGGTGGATTGGGACGCTGCGGGCGACGCCGCCGTCGCGCTGCACACGCACGAGGATGCCGCCGAGCGTGAGGCCACCCAGCTCTCCGACGGCGAACGCCGCGAACTGGGACGGCTGCTGCAAAAAGAACTCGCGCACACGGGCAACTGACGCGGTAGAGTGATCGCTGCCATGAGCATCAAATCGATCGGAATCCTGGTCGCCGTCTGCACGCTGATTGGCGGCGCCGACCCGGCGCGGGCGCAAGCGCGCGGTCAGCTGCGGCCGA
>Ga0193726_1002660_pt1 | contig 11897 bp, 10 predicted proteins | sample H2c1metaG_FD_144928 | JGI IMG/M metagenome (GOLD analysis project Ga0193726, IMG submission 144928) | Soil microbial communities from a riparian zone of the East river system, Colorado, United States - H2c1 | ecosystem: Environmental > Terrestrial > Soil > Riparian zone | place: USA: East River... | reverse complement strand
AGCTGACCACGAGCTCGGCCATCCCGCCGTTCTCGAAGCGGAGCACGATGACCGCGGTGTCCTCGGTCTCGCCGATGCACTTGTCGGCCCACTTCAGCACGCCCGCCTCGGCGTACACCCGCTTGATCCGGGACCCCATGAACCACTCCAGGGCGAAGATCCCGTGGATGCCCATGTCGATGACGGCGCCGCCGCCGGTGGCCTCGGAGTCCCAGAACCAGTCGCTGTGGAACGGCCCGTTGTGCACCTCGTTCGCGCGCAGCAGCAGGATCTTCCCCAGGCCGCCCTGGTCCACGATCGACTTGGTGCGGACCATGCTCGGCTTGAACCGGACGTTCTCCCCGTACACCGCGGTCACGCCCGCGCTGCGGGCGGCCCGGACGATCGCCTCGGCCTCGGCCGCGTTGCGCGCCAGCGGCTTCTCGATCAGGAACGGCTTGCCGGCCCGGATGCAGGCCAGCGCCGCGTCCAGGTGCAGGGAGTTCGGCAGGGTGATGTCGACGCAGTCGACCGCGGGGTCGTTGATTACCTCCTCGAGGTCAGCTGACCAGCGGGTGGCCGGCCTGGCGGCGGAGACGGCGCCCGCTGACCGCGAGGCGATCATCGAGATCGGGACGCCCAGCACGTCATAGCACTCGGCGTGGGCCGAGCCCATGAACCCGGCCCCGAGAATTCCGACGCGAACGGTGGTGCTAGTGCTCATGACGAGCCCTTCTCCTTGAAACGGGGTGTTACCGGCACACGTCTTCCCTCAGGTAGCTCACGGCCCCGACGATCGCGGCCCGGTCGATCATCTCGGACTTGCGCACCTGCAGGCGCGCCGCCTTCCCTGAGGCCAGGTAGCGGGACGCGACCTGCGCGATCTCCGGCACCAGCGGCCAGCCGATGTTGACCACGCCGCCCCCGATGACGAAGTGCGAGATATCCAGCAGCGTCCGGCAGTTGGCCACCTGGATGCCGAGGGCGGCCGCCGCCGAGCTGAGCGCCGTGATCGCCGGCGCCTGCCCGGCCAGCGCCGCCGCCGCCACGTCGGGCAGCGTCACCGGGCCGGTCAGCGCGGTCCCCTCCGCCGCCATCGCGTCCTGGTAGGCCCGGACGATCCCCGGGCCCGACGCGATGGTCTCCAGGCAGCCGATCCCGCCGCACGCGCACTCCCGGCCGTCGACGGCGACGACGACATGACCCAGCTCGCCGGCGTTGAAGGTCTCGCCCGCGAACAGCTGGCCGTTCATGATCATCCCAGCGCCGACGCCGGTGCCGATCGCGATGCACATCAGGTCGGCGGCCGGCGACGGCCAGCCGCCGGCCACGTACTCGCCGAGGGCGGCCGCGTTCGTGTCGTTCAGCACCCGGACGGGCAGCCCGAGCTTGTCCTCGAGCGTCGTCCCGAGCTGCTCCCGGTCCCACCGCAGGTTCGATGCCTCAACGACCACCCCGGAGCCGGAGTCGACCCGCCCGGGGGCCGCGACGCCCAGCCCCGCGACGACCTGGCCCGCCCGCACGGCGCGGTCGAGCGCGGCGGCGGCGATCTCCTTGATCGCCAGGACCGGCAGCGGCCGCTCGGCGGGGGTGGCCACGCGGGCTCCCCACAGCATCACGCCGTGGGCGTCGACCAGGCCGTACTTGATGTTGGTCCCGCCGACATCCAGTCCGAGATACGCCCGTTCCGCGCCGATGGCCATCAGGCGACCTCCGGCACGGCCGGCACCGTGACCCCCGCCCCGTCATAGACGACGTGCCCGCGGATCACCGTGGCCTGCGGCCCGAGCTGCGCGTCGAGCACCGCGATGTCGGCGTCCAGGCCGGGCGCCAGGGCGCCCGTCCGGCCGGCCAGCCCCAGGATGGCCGCCGGCACCGCCGATGCCATCCGCCAGGCGGCCGCGACGCCCACGCCGGCCCCGGCCATGTTCCGCACGGCCCGGTTCATGGTCAGCAGGCTGCCCGCGAGGGTCCCGTCCGCCATGCGGACCGATCCGCCGGCGACCCGGTACGGGCGGCCGCGCTTGGTGTAGGACCCGTCCGGCAGCCCGCAGAAGTTGACCGAGTCGGTCACCAGCGCCACGTGGCCCGGGCCGCGGGCGGTCGCGACCATCAGCAGCGCCGCCGGGTGCACGTGCACGAGGTCGGCGATCAGCTCGACCGTCGCCGGCGAGTCGATCAGCCCGGCACCGACCGCGCCCGGCTCGCGGTGGTGGAACCCGCTCATGCCGCACATGAAGTGAGTGAAGTGGCGGATCCCGGCGTCGATGCCGCGGCGCGCCTGCTCGTAGCTGGCGTTGGTGTGGCCCGCTGCCACCACGACCTCGGGGTGCGTCGCGGTGATGAACGCGATGAGCTCGCTCACCCCCTCGGCCTCGGGCGCCACCGTGATCATCCGGAGCGGGGCCAGGGCCGCCCACTGCGCGAACTCGGCGATGCTGGCCGGCCGGATGGTCGCGGGATCCTGGCCGCCGCGGCGTTCCTGGCTGAGGTAGGGCCCTTCCAGGTGCGCTCCGAGCAGCCGCGCCCCGGGCAGCGGCCGCCCGCTTCTGTCGGCCTGCGCCTGCTCGCTGATCTCCCCCGCGATGGTGCGCAGGGCGGCCGAGATCGCCTCGCCGGTCGCGGTGACCGCGGACGCCAGCATCCCGGTGACGCCGTGCCGCGCGGCGAAGGCCGTGATCTCGCGGGCGCCCCCGGCCTCGGCGGCCATGAAGTCCGCGCCGTTCGCGCCGTGCATGTGCAGGTCGATCAGGCCGGGACCGACGAAGGAGCCCGGCGGCGTCACGAGCACGGGCGAGGCCGGATCCGGCCGGGGCGTGTCCTCGTCGTCGAGGGAGATGATCTGGCCGCCCGCGACCGTCACGGTGCCGCGCCGGATCTCGCCGTCGGGCCGCACCAGGTTGCCGTGGATCCGCCAGGAGTCGCTGGCCATCAGCGGACCGGCACGTTCGCCCGCTCGATGACGCGCGCCAGGTAGTCGCGCGATTCGGCGACCCAGCGCGCCGGATCGAGATACCCGCCCAGCTCGATCGACAGGTAGCCGTCGTATCCGGTGGCGATCAGCTCGCCGACGATCGCGTCCCAGTCCAGCAGGCCCTGGCCGATCGGGAGCTGGTGCACCACCAGCGAGTCCGAGTCGCGGACATGCAGGTGGAAGATGCGCTGGCCGAGCTTGCGGATCGAGATCGGCACGTGCTCGCGCTGGTCGGTCTGCATGCCGGTGTCGTAGTTCATGCCGAAGTTCGGCCGGGCCACTTCCCGGTGGAAGGCCAGGAAGCTGTCGGTGTGGCTGACGATGACGTGCGGGTGCCCCTCCAGCGCGAACCGGAGCCCGTAGCCGGCCGCGATGTCGCAGCAGCGCTGGACCGAGCTCACGTACGACGACCACACCTCGTCCCAGTCGAAGGCCGGGTAGCTGAAGCTGATCTTCGGCGAGAACGCGCCCTGCGGTGACTTGCTCACGTGAACGAACGCCGGCGGGTACGGGTTCGGGGAGGTCAGCCCCGGAATCCAGTGCGACACCGTGTTGATCGTGTCGGTGCCGAGGGCCCGCGAGATGGCGCAGCACTGCTCCCAGATCTCCAGCGCCTCGCCGATGCGCGCCGGGTCCATGCTGGCCAGCCCGTCGATCATGTCCTTGTAGGCGACGAACTGGCTCAGCTGGAGGCCCAGCCCGCTGAGCCGCTCGCGCATCTGTTCGCACTGGGCGGGGCTGAAGAACTCGCGGATCTGGTCGGTGGACTGGACGATGAGCTCGGTGCCCTCGAAGCCGAGCTCCGCGATGGTCTCCAGGGCGTCGCCGTAGGGCGGCCCGTAGCGGCCGGTCAGGCTCCAGACCGAGCATCCCAGCTTCATCATCGTGCGGCTCCCTCGTTGATCTGTGCGGCCCAGTCGGCGTAGTAGGCGTAGCTGCGGTCGAGCGCTTCGTCCTCGCCGTCGCTGTCGAGGTCGGTCTCGAGGGCGAGGTACAGGGTGGCCTCGCCCGCGGCGTCGGCCAGGGTCTGCAGGATCTTGCGCACGGGGACGATGCCGTCGCCGAGCGGCACGCTCCGCCACACCCCGTCGTCGAGCGCGTAATCCTTGATGTGCAGGTGGATGGTGCGCGGCAGCAGCTTCTTGGTCACCGAGTAGGGGTCCTCGCCGGTGATCAGCCAGTTGCCGATGTCGTTCAGGAAGCCGTGGTTGCTGGCCCCCGAGCGTTCCACGACGGCCATCAGCTCGTCGCTGGTGAAGGTGTTGTAGTTCTCCGAGCACAGGGACTGCCCCAGCCCGGCCGCCAGCTCGCAGATCTCGGCGGCGGCCTCGGCGTAGATCGTGACGGCCTTCTCCCGGGTCAGCCGGCCGTGCAGGCTGGTGCCGAAGGTGGACACGGTGGCGCCGAGAACCGCGGACCGCTCCAGGGCCGGCTTGATCGCCTCCACCGACCGCTTCACGAACGAGGGGTCGGCGTGGATGTCCAGGTTCCCCAGGATCGGGATCACCTGCAGGCCGAGGTCGTCGAGCCGGCTGCGGACCTCGCGCACGTAGGCGTCGTCGAAGCTCGCCAGCTGGTTCTGGTCGCCGCCGACGCCGAGGTTGATGCCCGACTGCTCGAAGCCGTGCTTGCGGGCCACGGCCGATACCCGCGGCACGTACGACTCCAGGCTCGAGTTCCAGGCCCCCCAGTAGTCCCGGTGATAGCTCCAGTTCAGGACGCTCGGGATCAAGCGCATGGCGGATGCTTCCCCTTTCGTGTTGCTCAGCAACTGCCCGCCGGGCCGGCGGGCCAGGATCTGGTGCCGGTCAGAATGTCGAGTGGACCTCGGCGGGCCTGCCCTCGGCGGCGGACCGCCGCGCCGCCTCGATCACGTCGATGACATGGGCGGCCTGCAGGCCGCTGAGCGCGGGCGGCTCGCCGTTGCGCAGGGCGTCAACGGTGTGCAGCAGGTCGCGGACCGTCGGCTTGTAGTCGTTCGCCGGCGCGGGCAGCGCCGGCCGGGTCCAGCCGCCGTCGCCGCCGGCCCTGGCCGGGTCCAGGCAGGCCTCGACCGGCACGCTGGGATTCGTCCACCCGCCGAGCTGGATCACGCCGGCCGACCCGTAGATCTCCACCTGGGGGGTGTTGAACTTGCGGCTGACGAAGTTCGCGTGCACCGACCCGAGGACCCCGTTGCCGAAGTCCAGGGCCAGCACCCAGCTGTCGTCCTCCTTCAGCTCGAGCGGCCGGCCCTCCCAGGAGCGCTTCTTCAGCGCCCGCCCGCTGGCGGCGGTCACGGCCGTGACCGGGCCGAGCAGGCTGACGAGGCTGGTCAGCGGGTACACCGCCACGTCGGGCAGCGGCCCGCCGCCGGGCTGGTAGTACCAGGCCGGATCGGCGCCGTTGAGCGTCCCGTTCTCGTGCCCCGGGTGCGGGCCCTGTCCCCGCGCGAAGCAGACGTCTCCGATCGACCCGTCGGCGATGGCTTGCGCGGCGAACTGGTGGGCGTCGTCCAGCATCTGCCCCGGAGACGCGGTGAGGACCAGGTTCAGGTCGGCGGCGCGCCGGGTCAGCTTCTGGGCCTGGGCCAGCGTGCTGGTCATCGTCTTCTGCACGTAGACGTGGGCGCCGGCGTCCAGGCTGCTCACCGCCTGGCCGAAGTGCAGCGGGATCGGCGTCAGGATGGCCACCAGGTCCGGGGCGGCCTGCGCCAGCGTCGCGTCCAGGTCGGTGTACCCGGCACCGAACCCGAACCGGGCCGCGGTGTCCTGCGCGCGCCCCGGAACGGTGTCGCACACCGCGACGACCTCGACTCGCTCGCGGACCTCGTCGGAGGCCAGGACCGGGAAGTAGTCGTTCTGGGCCACGTATCCGCACCCGATCACTGCCAGCCTGAGCACATCGCTCACACGTCACCCCTGTTCTGCTCGGACTTGAACACCCACACGTTCTCGGGCTGGACCGATATCCAGACCTCTTCTCCTGGCTGCGGCGGCCGCGGGCGGCCGGCGAACTCCGCCTCGGAGACATCGGCCCGCAGCGTGAGGCCGCCGACGTCCACCATCACCCGCCACGCGGTCGGCGAGAACGAGCAGGTCACCACCCGGCCCGGATAAGCGTGCGGCCCGTCCGGCTCGGCCAGGCCGATCCGGTTGGCCCGGATCACGACGTCCACCGCGTCGCCCGCCTGGACGGCGTCCCGGCTCGCGAAGGTCAGCTTGGCGCCGGCCTGGGCGATCACCCCGGTCCCGGCCGAGTCGACGCCCACCACCGTGGCGGCCAGGCGATTGTTCGAGCCGATGAAGCCGGCCGTGAACGCCGACGCCGGCTCGTTGTAGACCTCGGCCACGGGACCGACCTGCTCGATGCGGCCCCGGTTCATCACCGCGACCCGGTCCGACAGCGCGAAGGCCTCCTGCTGATCGTGGGTCACGTAGATCGTCGTCGTGCCCGAGGCCTGCTGGAGCGCGCGCAGCTCGTACTGGACCCGCTCGCGCAGGCTCGCGTCCAGCCCGCTCAGCGGCTCGTCCATCAGCAGCACCGCGGGGTCGATGGCCAGCGCCCGGGCCACCGCCACCCGCTGCTGCTGCCCGCCCGACAGCTCGCGCGGGTAGCGCGGGAGCAGCTCGCCGATCTCGACGATCTGGGCCAGCCGGTCGACCTGCGCCTTGATCCGGTCGGCTTTCCACTTCCGCAGCCGCAGCCCGTAGGCGATGTTGTCCCGCACCGTCATGTGCGGGAAGAGCGCGTAATGCTGGAAGACGATCCCGATGTTGCGCCGCCAGGACGGGACGCCCTGCATGGGCTTGCCGCCGATGGCGACCGTTCCGCTGTCCTCGCCGATCAGCCCGGCCACGATGCGCAGCGTCGTGGTCTTCCCGCATCCGCTGGATCCCAGCAGGGTCACCAGCTCGCCGTCGGCGACGTCGAGGGAGACGCCGTCGACGGACTTTACCGCGCCGTAGGACTTCTCCAGGCTGCGTATCTCTACCTGAGCCACCGGCCAGGCCCCCTTCCATCGTTATCCGCCACGTGAGACCCGCCGTGCCACTACTTCGCCGACGCCCACCACCAGCAGCGACATGGCCAGCAGGATCACGGCGTTCGCGCTGGTCAGCTGCGGGATGCTGTAGTTCGTCGAGTTGTAGATCTCGATGGACATGGGCAGGAAGCCCACCGGGACCAGGAACAGCGTGATGGCGAAGTCGGTGATGCTCCGGGCCAGGCCGAAGATCGAGCCGACGACCACCGTCGGGAAGATGACCGGCACCGTGATCTTCCGCACCGTCCGGGCCGGGCTGGCCCCGAGCGACATCGACGCCGTCTCCAGCTCGGCGTCCATCTGCTCCAGGGCGGCGATCACCGGCCGGGCGATGACCGGCAGGACGATCACGACGTGCGCGGCGATCAGGAACGCCAGCGCCGGGATCTTGGACAGCACGCCCGTGTTGTACAGCTCCACCAGGGCCAGGCCCAGCGCGGTGCCCGGCAGCAGCATCGGCAGCAGGATCATCTGGTTGATCAGCCGCTTGCCGCCGAAGTCCCAGCGGGCCATCGCGAACGACAGCGGCATCGCGACGAGCAGCGCGATCGCGACGGCCGGCACCGAGATCTCGAGGGAATGCAGGATCGAGGCGAGCACGTCGGAGGAGTTGAAGGTGTACCACTTGGTGGTCCACTCGCTCGGGATCGCCTCCACGTGCCCGGACAGCGAGAACAGCACCATCGCCACCAGCGGCAGGATGATCACCACCGCGCACAGGATCGTCCCGGCGCGGGTCAGCCGGCGGAAGCCGCTAGCGGGCAGCAATGCTCGACGCCTCCTTGTTGAGGCGGCCGACCAGTACCTGGCCGATCAGCGCGATCACCACGAGAACCACCGCCATGGACGCCGTGAGCGGGATGTCAGGCGAGAAGGTCGTGGACCGCTGCAGGATGTCGACGGGCAGGTAGGGAACATTCAGCGGGCCGCCGCCGACGATCAGGGCGATCTCCACCATGCCGACCGCGAAGGCGAAGTCGAGGATCACCGCGGCGAGCATGGTCGGCCGGACGACCGGCAGCACCACCTTCAGCAGCGTGCGGAGCTCGCCGGCGCCGAGGCTCTTCGACGCGTCCATGAGGTCGGCCGGCACCTTGCCGAACGACGCGGTGAGCATGCGCACGTACAGCGGCACGAGGACGTAGACCGTGCCGAGCACCACTGCGATCGTCGTGTACGAGATGTTCCAGGTCGGCAGGTCCAGGGCCGACGTGGCCGCGTTCAGGATGCCGTTGGGGCCGAACAGGAGCACCAGCGCGTAGGCGATGACGATCGTCGGCATGTAGATCGGCAGGGACAGCACCCAGCTGGTCGTGCCGGTCAGCCGGGCGCGATCCACCGCCAGCTGGTAGGAGATCGGCGTCCCGATGATCACCGTCAGCGCCACCGCGATCAGCGCGATGACGATCGTGGTCACGATCGTCTGGACGTTGTCCGACTGGGTGAACAGGGCCTGGTAGTTGACCAGGGTGAACGTCGTGTGGGCGAGCAGCGACGGATTCAGGATCTCCAGGTCCGCCGAGTCGTTGGTGCTCACGCTCTTGACCAGCAGGCCCAGCGTCGGGATCACGATCAGCACGCCGTACAGCACCAGGAACGGCGACAGGGCGGCGTACGCCTTGAGGGTCCGGTGCTTCCGGGCGCCCGGCGTCGCGGCGGCCGGCGGTGCGGCCGGATCTATCGGCAGGGCCTCCTGAATGGCCACCATCTGCGTCTCCTCCGGATTTCAGGCGATCTCTTTCCACATGACACGCGGCCCGGCCGGGATCAGCCGCCGGGGAGCGGCTGATCCCGTCCGCGGGCCGGAGGCCCTACTTCTTGGCCACCTGAGCGATCTCGGTGTACAGGTCGGCCAGCTGCGACTGGCCCGAGGAGTTCGTCTTCACCAGGGCGGCCCAGTCGGGCACGTACGCCGTCTGCAGCACCTGCGCCGGCGTCTTGCCGCCGAGGCCCTCGGACAGGGTCTTGCTGGTGACCTTGACGTTGCTGTCGACGGCGATGCTGATGCCGAGCTGGTTCATGATGATGTTCTGCATGTAGTCGGAGTAGAAGAACTTCACGAAGGCCAGCGCGCCGGCCGGGTTCGGGGCGTGCTTCATGATGCTGATCGAGTTGAGCATCAGGAACGCGCCCTCGGACGGCACCACCGTCTTGATCGAGGCGCCGGCCTGCTGCAGCATCACCATCACCGAGCCCATCGAGGTGTCTTCCACGGGGATGGAGCCGCTGGCGAGCGCGCTTTCCTCGGCGCCCGGAGTGCTGTAGGTCAGCTTGGCGTTCTGGTACATCTGCCCGAGCAGGCTCAGCGCCTTCGCCTTGCCGTACTTCTTGATCATCACCAGCGTCGACCGGGTCGCGCCCTCCTGGGTCGGGTCGCTCACGCCGATCTTGCCCTTCCACTTCGGGCTGGCCAGCTCCGCCCAGCTGGTCGGAGCCTGGCTCGCCTTCAGGTACTTCGTGTTGTAGGCGATCAGCTCCATGTCGTAGCCCCAGACCCCGACCTGCGGGGCCTTGAACTTGCTGTCGATGGCACTGTCGTCCGGGAGCTTGTTCCAGGGAATGTTGGCCAGCAGGCCCTGCTGGGCCAGGGTGTAGTTGTCGGATGGGGTGCCGACGAAGATGTCGGACTTCGAGGCGTGCTCCGCGGCGATCCGCTGGCGCATGGTGGTCCCCGGACCGGAGATGTAATTCAGCGTGATGCCGGTCTCGGCCTTGAACTTCGCGCCCCAGGTCTTGAACCACAGGTCCCAGTCGCCGGACCAGCCGTAGACCGTGATGGAGCCGCCGGCCTTGGCGGCGGTCGATGCCGAGGTTCCGCCGCTGCCGCCGCTGGAGCCACATGCCGCTAGCGCGACGACGCTCATCGCGCACAGGACAGCGCCGAGTCGTTTACCCGTGAACTTGCCCATCCGTCCCCTCCGTTCCTTAGTAGTGCAAAATAAGATCTCGGACCGTCGGCTTCGTCCCGGACGGCCGCGCGGCCCGCCCGTCACCGCCGCCGCGAATGCCGTGCACCGCGCCGAAGAGCTGCTGGATCACCAGCGTCGCCGCGCCGCGCAGCCCCGAGTCCTCGTTCGACTCCGACAGCGCGAACTGCACCTGGCCGTTCTGCTCCGGCACCAGCCTGGGCCGGATCTTAGGCAGGAACTGCTCCATGAAGTAATCGCCCGAACGGGTAATCCCGCCGCCGAGAATGACCTGGTCGGGGTTAATGAGATTGACCATGTTGCCGATGCCGATAGCCAGGTAATGGAGGGCCGTGTCGACTATCCCGGCCGCTGCGGGATCTCCGGCCTGGGCCCGCCGGAAGACGGCCTCGGCCGTGATCCTGGCCTTCCTGGACCGGGATGCCTCCGGCGGCCGGGAGCCGCCCAGCGAGGCCCGGGCCATCAGCTCGATGGCGCTGCCGGACGCCAGGCTCTCGAGGCAGCCGACCCGGCCGCAGTTGCACAGCGGCCCGTCCGGCGCGACGGCGGTGTGCCCGAGCTCGCCGGCGCCGTTCCGCGCGCCCCGGTACAGCTGGCCGTCGAGAACCAGTCCGGCGCCGATGCCGTTGCCGATCGCCACGTAGATGAAGTTGGCGACGCCGGCTCCCGCGCCGTAGTAGAGCTCGCCCAGCGCCGCGGCGTTCGCGTTGTTGCCGACCAGCGTCGGCAGGCCGGTGACGGCCTGGATCTCCCGTCCCAGGTCCACGTCGCGCCAGCCGAGGTTCGAGGCGCTCACCACGAGGCCGGTGGACGGGCGGACATAGCCCGCGGTCGCTACGCCCACTCCGAGAATCGGCGGCGATTCCTGCGACATGGCCTGCTGGTAGACCTTCTGCACGAGCTGGACGGTCGCCGCCAGCGACTTGGCGGGAACTTTCGACGCCCTGATCGTCAGCTTGTCGTGAATCTTGGCGTGCAGGTCGACACGGCCGCACGTGATCGTGGTCGATCCGACGTCGACGGCAATGACATGACCGGCTTCCTCGTTAATTCCGAGGACGACGGGCCGGCGGCCGCCAATCGACGGCCCCTCCCCCACCGTCTTGATGATGCCGATCTCCATGAGCTCGGCGATCAGGGTCGAGACGGTGCTGTTGCTGAGCCCGCAAGCGCGTGCAATGTCATAGCGAGAGCTCGGCTCGTTCTGCTGGACGAATCGCAGGATCGCCATCTGGTTGATCCGTTTGATCAGCAGGGAGTCACCCTTGAGCAAGCTGTGCCCCCTCACCAAGCCGGTCCAGCCCGCAGCAGATCCGACCATCTTCTGCCGAGTGGCGAAAGAAGTTGACAAGAGTGAACATCGCCCAGTTCGATCTTGTCAAGAGGGTCTTCCGAGGCTCAGGCAGCCTCCGAGCCGGCTGGAATGGCCTAAGGCCGTCGCTGCCGCCGCCCTAGCTCAGGTGGTGTGGCGGACTCGGAAGCGGCCGGGTTCGGCCGGATCCCGGTCTGCGACCTGGGCTGGCGCCCACGCCCATTGCCAGACGCTGATGCCGGGCGCGCGAGAGAATCGGATCCGCCCGCGGGTGCCTTCGACGGAGACGCGCGGCCAGGACTCGGCCATGCGCACCTCATCCGGGCCGTGCGAACGCAGCAGGTCGGCGAGGACCGCCATCGTGTCGTAGCCCTCGAACGCGACGAAAGATGGCGGTTCGGCGAGTCGCTCACGGAGGGCGCTCTCGACTCGGACGCCGAGCGGGCTGAGGTGCTCGGGCAGGTAGCGCAAGAACGGAATTGCAACACTGTCGTCGCCCAGCAACGTCGCCCATTGGGCAAACTCCGGCTGCCCGGCTGGAGCACCAATCATGATCTCGGCCAGGCGCTTATCGCCGCGGACAGATTTGACGATCGACACGGCCGGCTCCGGGAAACCGACCAGCAGAAGGAGGGCTGTCGCGCGATTGCTGACGAGTTCGTCGCACACGGCCGCGGGGGC
>Ga0193726_1002659_pt1 | contig 11898 bp, 8 predicted proteins | sample H2c1metaG_FD_144928 | JGI IMG/M metagenome (GOLD analysis project Ga0193726, IMG submission 144928) | Soil microbial communities from a riparian zone of the East river system, Colorado, United States - H2c1 | ecosystem: Environmental > Terrestrial > Soil > Riparian zone | place: USA: East River... | reverse complement strand
CTGGTGCTTTCTTTCCGCAAACGACTAAGAAAGTGATTCGCGCCCAGCGCATCGCTTTTGAGTGTGCGCTTCCCATTATTTACCTGGTCGATTCTGCAGGCGTGTTCCTTCCGATGCAGGATGAGATCTTTCCAGACGAAGACGATTTCGGCCGAATCTTTCGAAATAACTCGGTTATTTCAGCGGCTGGGATTCCTCAGTTCGCCGCAATTATGGGTAACTGTGTGGCCGGCGGGGCCTATCTTCCCGTCCTTTGCGACAAAATTTTGATGACAAAAGGCAGCGGCTTATACCTGGCGGGTCCTTCCCTGGTGAAGGCAGCCATTGGCCAGGTCGTCGATGCCGAAGAACTAGGGGGCGCGCAAATGCATGCCGAAATTAGCGGGACGGTGGATTTTTTTGAGAAGGACGATCCATCGTGCCTTAAGCGGCTTCGTTCTCTCGTTGGATTGCTGCCTGAAGCCAAAGAATCCAAAACACCGCGGCCTTCGAAGGAAGCATTCAAACCGGCGAAAGACCCGGATACTGTTTATGATTTGATCAGTTTCGACGGGCAAAAGCAGTACGATGTTCGCGATCTACTGGCCACAGTGGTAGATGAAGGTTCTGTTGATGAGTATAAGGCCGACTATGGCAAAACGATCGTAACTGCGTACGCGCGCGTTAACGGGCGCCCGGTCGGAATTGTTGCCAACCAACGTTTGCAGGTAAGAACCAAAAAAGAGGGAATTCAGATGGGTGGCGTCATTTATTCCGATAGCGCAGATAAGGCAGCGCGTTTTATCATGGATTGCAATCAAACACACTTGCCCATCATCTTTTTCCAGGATGTTACCGGATTCATGGTAGGTCGCGACGCGGAACAGAGCGGAATCATTCGCAGCGGTGCGAAGCTGGTAAACGCGGTCAGCAATTCCATCGTGCCCAAGATCACGGTTGTTGTGGGCGGGTCATTTGGCGCGGGGAATTATGCGATGTGCGGCAAAGCATATGACCCGCGGTTTATTGTCGCCTGGCCAACTGCGCGCTACGCCGTGATGGGCGCGGCTCAGGCATCGGACACTGTGTTTTCGATTCTCGCTCGCGCACGGGACCGAGGTGACAAAAAGACGACACAGGAAGAACTGGAAGAGCTCCGCATAAAAGTGAAGCAGAATTACGAAGAGCAAACCGACATCCGGTACGGCGCGGCGCGCGGCTGGGTGGATGCTATTATTCAGCCGCACGAAACCCGCGATGTCCTGATTCGTTTATTGCAGTACGTCACGCGGCCGACGCCCGAGGCGAATTTCCACACCGGTGTCATCCAAGTGTAAATGAACGATTGTAGGGCGTCTGTGTCAGCTCCAAAAGCTTTCGGAGTTCACAGAAACGCCCTACAATTGTGGAAAAATCTGCGTAATCTGCGGTTAACAAAATGCCCACCATCCTTATCGAAAAGCAAACACCGCAAATCACTGTTCTTACTCTCAATCGACCCGAGCGCCGTAACGCGCTAACGATTGAGTTACTCAGTGAACTAACCGCCGCCATTAAGATGGCTTCCGATCAGCCGCAGCAGCGCGTGATCATTTTGCGCGGAGCAGGCGCGGCATTTTGCACGGGGTTGGATTTGAAGGAAGCGGCCGATCAGACGAACGCGCATGCGACCGCCGAGATGGTCGCAAATACTTTGATCGCGATCAGCCAAACGCGTCTTATCACGATCGCTGCCGTGCATGGCGCAGCGGTTGCAGGCGGCGCGGGTATTATGTCTGCGTGCGATTTTGTTGTGGCAGCACAAGGCACGAAAATCGGTTATCCCGAAGTGCGCCGTGGACTAGTGGCCGGTCTGGTGATGACTTTCCTGCGCCGGCAAGTCGGCGAACGAAATACGCGTGAGCTATTGTTAGGTTCCGAGTTAATCGACGCGGATCGCGCCCATGAAATCGGTCTCGTAAATCGTGTTGTCGTGAAAGCTGATTTGATGAACGAAGCGCAAAAGTGTGCCCAATCGGTTCTGCAAGCTGCCCCGGCTGCGCTGGCGCAAACAAAACGATTGATCGAAGAACTTTGGTCTAGTTCAGTGAAAGAAGATGTCGATCTTGCGCTAAAGTATCACATGCAAGCGCGCGAATCGGAGGAAGCGCGCGAGGGCATAGCCGCGTTCAACGAGAAGCGGAACCCAAAATGGGTGGAGTCGTAGCAGCAGAAGGCGGAACCGATTGTCCGCAATCGGTTAGCTGCGGGGCCCAGTCAACGGTTTGGGGACAACCACGTTCCACCTTGCGCAACGCGGACGGCGGAATAGATACCGCCGCCCTTGAGTCCGTGCCTAAGCAGGCCTAAGCGGGCTGCGGTGGCGGAGAAACCGCCAACCCTGGCGCCGCCGACGGTCCTTGGTACTGAGCGCTGCCGAAGCCGAGAATTGGAAAGAAAATTATCGGCAGCAAAAGCAAACCAATTCCAAAACCGACGCCTTTTCCGAAGCTCTTTGCCACGTCGATGCAAAGGATGATCCAGATGATGAAATTTACAAAAGGAATCAACATCAGGATCACCCACCAACCGGGCCGGCCTGCGACCTTGCAGACGAAATAAGTGTTTAGAATTGGAATAATTGATGCCCAGCCTGGCTGTCCGGCTTTTGTGAAAATTTTCCAAAGCGCCGCAATCATCAAAATTGCGAACGCGAACCAGCAAATCCAGAAGAGTGGACCAGGTGCCTGGCCTTGTGAGCTGGATGAGTACGAATACTCGACCTGCGCGAGCAATGATAGGGGATGGATGAGCAGATTTTGCATAAGTGATATCATATGGATTAAGGGGTTGAAGGCTCAGGTCTATCGGGGTGCATCTTTATGGGCAAGCAAAATCTTTGAACCTTGTTTTATGCAGGTTCTGCTAGTGAGCGTGAAGACATTCGAAGCTAACGAATACGTCTAATCGCTGCCATCATCACCGCCATCGTCTCCTCCGTTGTCATCGTCTCCACCATTATCGTCAGCACCTTCATCATTGCCGCTTTCGGCACCGCTTACATCTTCACCTTCATCGTCTGAGGCATCCTCCATGCTGTCGTCGTCGGCGGACGCCACTTCTTCAGCGGTGTCTTCCTCAGCAGCTACCTCTTCTTCCTCTCCTTGGGACATATCGAATGATTCGTGTTCGGCGTAAGATTCCTCTGAGCTGATTTCTTCGTTCGAAACCGATTCCGAAACGGTAACGTCCTCGCCTTCGTAGATCTCGACGCTCGTATCTACCAGCGCCCAGTCGTACGACACAGATGTTTCCCATTCGTAGTAACTGGTCTCGTAAGTGTGAGCCCAATCTACAAGGACGAGATAATCGGCCCGCCATGGCTTATCGACGTAGTACTCATAACCGCGAATGAGACCGATCTGGCCATCGAGCAGGTAAAGCGTCGCGATATAGGCATCCAGCGTAATCGGCTCCTTGATGATGTGGTTGGCCTGCTTCTCCATCTCGCGCAGACCTTTCTCGAGTGCCTTATCTTTTTTAGCGGCCGCCCTAAGCTTCGCGATCTTCGCCAGCAGCTCTTTCTGCTGGGCTTTGATCTTGTCGAACTCCGCCTTCTCCTTCGTAGTCAGCTCACCGCCTTTCTTTTTTCGAGCAGCCTCTTTCGAGAAATTGGTTCGCAGCAGCGCGATAGCGTGGCCCAGCTTCTTGCCGTTTTCGCTCACCTGTTTGTTCTTCGAATCAGTCAGCTCCCAATCCACTTTCATTTGCTCTTCAGCTTGGCGCGCTTCTGCGATCCCTTTGAAAAAGTCGTTGCTCTTCGCAGCAAGTGCCGTCCTCGCCATTTTCAAATTCTTGGCGATCAGTTGAGTTGATTTCCAGAATGGCTTGTTTTTCGGCGTTTTTGGATCCAAGCCAGTATCGGCGCGTGCCGCTTTAATCATTGCAGCCAGCGCCTTGCTCGCATCATCGAGTAAAGTCTTGGCATCGGCCTTTTCTCCGGTTGACTGTTTCTGAGCGGTTTTCGCAACTACAGCCAGGGTTTGTCCCGGCTTCGTCGCGCGAGCCACAGCAAAAAGACTGAGCGAAAGGCACAGGGAGAGACTAACGAGTTTGTTCATGGTGGCGCGGAGCGTAGCTGCGCACGAGATGTGCGTCTATAGGACTTTGGGGCTACATCCGCGGCAAGCGTAATTGGGCCAGAGACAGAGTGTCTATCATCAAGGCTCGGTAGCGCTGCACCTGACTTTACGAATCGGAATCAAAGCGCGATGGTCGCGCTCAGATGAAGATAAGGAGCGCATCATCGAGACTCAATTGGCGACCAAAGATCGGATGGGGCGTGCCAGTGGCGTGGCTGACGCTTTGTGTTGTCTGGAGTTCGACGTGGCTCGTCATCAAGATCGGGTTGCGCGATCTGCCGCCAATTTCTTATGCGGGTATCCGTTTTCTGGTCGCAATCATCGTCCTTTTCGCCGTGTCCGCTGGAAGAGTTGGCTTGTTTCCGCAGCGTTGTTTCGATTATTTGCTCCTGGCTTTTACTGGCGTTCTGATGTTTTCCGTGAATTACGGGCTGCTTTTCTGGGGCGAGCTGCACGTTTCCTCCGGTCTGGCGGCTATCTTGCAGGCGACCATCCCGATCTTCGGCATGCTTTCCGCGCATGCAATGCTTCCGGATGAACCACTCCAACTGCCCAAACTTCTAGGCGCACTTCTCGCGCTGGGCGGCGTGGCACTGATTTGCGAGCGTCTTCTCGGTTTCAACGGATTTATGGCTTTCTGGGGCGGGCTTGGCATCATACTGGGAGCGGCCAGCGCTGCATTTTCAAACGTGTTGCTCAAGGCGCGTGCGATCCAACTGGCTCCGGCGATGATTGCTGCCTGGCAAATGATTTTCGGTGCAGCGCCATTGCTCTTGATCGGATTTATGGTCGAAGGAAATCCGTTGAAGTTTCATTGGAGTGTCGTGTCGATTTTTTGTCTGCTTTACCTCGCGGTAATCGGTTCGGCGCTCACCTTTTTGCTTCTGTACTGGCTATTGCCACGAATGACTGTGGCGAGGCTACAAGCGATCTCGCTCATCACGCCACCTGGCGCCGTCGCGTTGGGTTGGGCAATTGGCGGCGAGACATTTTCCATTTGGTCGCTCCTTGGCGCGTGCCTGGTGCTCGCCGGTGTGTGGATGATTTTCCGAAAAGGAGATGAGCCGGAGCCGGTAATTCAAGAGGGTTAGCTTGCGAAGAGCGTTCGCCTCAATGGACGCGAGGAGTATCAGCTTCGACTTTTGCGAAATGAAGAGGTAGTCTTGCACTCCAGATACGCATGCAGTTGGCGAGTCGATCATGAGTTCCGAAATCTCGGCTTCAGTTGGGCGGTGGGAAAAAGGTGCGCGCAATCTTCAGGACGATGTAAGGACCGTGCAACGCCTCCTGGAAACGGCTGCCGAGATCTTGGAAGCTCCGGAAATCGACCCAAAGGGAGTGGACGGAAAAATCTCGCGACCATCTGCAACGTCAGACACTGTGGAAGCGATAGAAGCCTTTCAGAGCCGTTTCACCAGTGCGGTGGACGGAATTATTGCGCCAGGCAGCCAGACGTTGGCCACCCTACTGGGAGTTGCAGTAAAAGTGCCGACTGCGCCGGAAAATGTTTTGGACGTTTCTCAATGGGTTTTTCCTTTTCCTACTGTTCCAGCCGAGAGCTGGGAAGAACGACCTCGCGCGTTTGCATCCCCGCGGGCTGGTGGTGCCCGTTTGCATGCCGGCTGTGATCTTTACTTTCCCAAGGGAAGTCCGATCCACGCCGTAGCTGACGGCGTGGTCACGCGGGGCCCGTATCCATTTTACTGTGAAACTTCTGCCTTGGAGATTGATCATGGACCTTTTCTTGCCCGTTATGGAGAGATTCAAAACAAGACCGAGGTCATTGCTGGCGCTACAGTCAGGGCGGGACAGAAAATCGCCAGCGTCGGGCATTTGATCGGAATTCACGTGCCTAGCGATATGCTGCACTTTGAACTGTACGACAAGAGCCTATCGGGTCCTCTTACGGTTGCGAGTGATTCTGGCTCAGCCATGATGAACGGTGTGCCCTTTATGCGGCGGAAAGATCTGATCGATCCGACATTGAAGCTCAATCAATGGCGGGAAAATTTACCGGCCGCCTGAGTTTGTCGGATGGTTAGCCGACCCGTGGCTCCCCGATTCGTTAGGCTTACTGCGGGAAGATATCTGGCGGTGCCGCCGGGTATTTGGCCTTCAGGTTTTTGAAGTACTTCGTGTAATCGGTTCCTTCCTCGGCGGGCATCCATTCCAACAGCGTCCATTCGTTCGTCGCCTTCTCTTGCAGAAGCCCGGACTGCGATTCGTAATGTTGCTTCCCGTTTGCCGATTGAGGATTGACCTGTATCCAAGCCCATCCGTTATGGACTTTCAGGTACGGGACGACCAGCACTAGATTCTTGCGGCCCTGACGAGCTAATGCGCGTTGAGTTGCCTGCAGGATTGCATTTTTCTCCGCGCTACCATCCGGCGGCGTATGCGCGGTGTTTACTGAGGCGCAACTAGCCAGAAGCAGTGTAGTAACCAGGGAGGCCATTGTGAGATAGGTCTTCATATAGGCATTTGTTAAACCAAATTTCGATCGTGCCGTCAATCGTCGAAAGATGGTGCGTTTGAGCGAGGCAACAGAGTTCAACCTACCAGCATCAAAAACTCCGGATTGTCCGCCAGGTCCTTGATGAATGGCTTGCTGAATGGTCGACCGTCTTTGGCATCGTAACGGAGGATCTCATTCGAATTCCGACTGGCGACGTACAGAGAACCGTCGTCGCCGAATGCCATTCCGGCTGGGCCATTAAGACCACCGGATTTTGACGCGACAAAGACCTTCGTGGAGTTCTGGCGAAGGTCATGTCGCAGAATTGAATCGGTCCCGCCGCTTCCAATAAAAAGATAACGGCCGTCCGGACTGAGCAATAAATGGATCGGCCTGTCGACCCGATCGCTTCCTGAAACAAGATTTCTCAGAAAGTGCCCAGTATGAGCCTCATAAATCCGTACGCAATCGGCGGCACGATCTGCGACATACAGATTATTATCTGGCGCAAAAATCGCTTCTCTAACTTCTACGAGACCGTTAGACACATGCTTTGCTGATGGGACAAAGGTTCCAGGCGGCAGGTTCAAGTCGGGATCGAGACTCTGGGGGAATGGCATGGGCAGCCCTGGTTGGCCGTGCTTACTTGCGGGACCGTGATACCTTGCGACAAGACTCGTATTTTGACTTGAAACGTAGAGATCGCCGTTGGAATCAAACGCTACGTTAAAGGGATGATCGATCCCAGGGTTCAAGTCCGTATGGCGCTTTACAAAAACACCGGCAAAGTCGTGCCGCCCATCTTTGTTGAGCGCGCCGTCAAATTTTAGAACCTCGCTATATTCGAAATACGCGTTGACCACGTACAGATTCTTGTCCGGCCCAAACGCGAATCCGCGAAGTTCACGAAGAGTGATACCCTGGGGAACGCTCTTTTTGTTTAGAGCTTTGCGTAATCTTTTCCCGTCGGTGGAATAGACGTGAATGTTGTTTAGGGATGTCTTCTCGTCGCCGCCGTGAAAACTAATGTACCATTCTTTCGGCATTATTATACTTTACCGCCCTGCCATTTAACAAAAAGGTTTGTTCCTAGTCCAATCGTAAACATTCTCCGCAAGATATCGCCGGTAACAACGCCGTTTCTTGAAGCACTCCCAGTGGCAGGGGTGAAGGAAGAAACGTCTTTTTACAGAATTCCTGATCCGAATCTATTTTTGCCTTTTCGCAGATAAGATTTTGGTGAAGATTAGAGCGCATTACTGCACAATTGAAGGCTGAAACATGAATTCTGTTTCGGACAAGTCGCTCCCTCTTGGGGAGCCGCCATTGGTGGAACATCCAACGCCTAATGGCGTTACCGAAATCGCTCAACGATTGGTCGGGTTTCCATTTACTCCGCCGGATGTGAAGCTCAAAGACGATGCACTCTCGAGCTCGAAAGACTGGTTCACTAAGCATGATAAGAATGAAATTGATGAGCTTGATAGTCTCGATTTCCATTCGCCGAGCGGCCCTCAAAGCGTGGGCGTCGTCCCGAAACTTCATAACACTTCAGCGGGAATAGAAATCTACCAGCTTCCTCCAACGTCAAGCAAAGAGACGTTCGAAAAAACGGAAGGCCCATATCGCTCGGGTATAACGAAAAAGTACAGCAATAAGAGGTCTGGGAAGAAAATCGCCAAGTTTAAGGTAGGTACCATGGCGGAGTCGGGTCTTGCATGTTTTTACGTGTCTCGGCTGCTGGGGCATCTTGTTGAAGTGCCGCCTGCAACGTATCGGACGATGGATGTTCAGGAGCTCGAGAAAGTCGGAGAGCAAGCCCGCACGACCGGCCATCCCAGTTGCACGGAAGCTTGGGCTAACCTTCGAGCGATGGTGAAGTCAGGGAACCACAAGGTGGTGCTTCCGGATGGAAAGCTTGTCTTTGGATCCCTGGCGGAGAATCCGCGCGGCGAGAACAGCAGTCCTGAAGATTATTGGACAAGGGATGCAATTAGGGGGCACAGCTTTTACAAGGTCCTTTCATCAAAGGCGCCGGTTACGAGCATTTTGAACTTGAGCGACGTGAAGGCTCTTCAGGATTTGGCACTCGCGCAGGACATAACCCGAGGCGTGATTCTGGATTCAATTTTTCGTCAGGTCGATCGCCTCGGCAACATCAGCGCCGCAGTTTTGCAACACTACGTGACCAACAAAGGAAAAGTAAAATGGGATGACAAAGTAAGCGACAAGGACAAGACCGAAGCAGTAAGCCCGCTTCTGCCGCTGAAGCGAATCATGTACAAGGATAATGACGATGGCATGAACTGGGGAATGAATTCGATCTCGGTCACTCCTATCCTCAACGAGACGCATCATATCGATCAAACGATTTATAATCGGTTACAATGGCTGGCAGGGTTGATGCAGGATGGCGAACCAGGTTCGGACGCCAAGGTAAAGGACTACTTTGTGAATGCCGTCCATATCTCGGGCGATAACTATGATAACCTGAAAGCGAGTCTCATTAAGCAAGCGGCATCGCTCAAAAGCAGAGTGGACTCCAAAGACATTCTGGTCGACCTCGATTTCGAGGGAACGATAAAAAAGCTTTACGCAAAGGAGATAGAGTCCGCTCAGGGCAACACATCGGACGACACAGAACCTGTTACACCCTCGCCGCCTCCGGACAACGTCACGCCAATTCCGATGCCGCCACAGCCTGATCTTACCACACCTCGTGAACGCGAAATCACCCAACACGTAGCTCCAAATGGCACGGTCGAGTTTGCCACCAGACCAGCAACTTTTCCGGGACACCCCGAAATTTATAGCAAGAAGGACATCGAAAAGGAAAAGGAGCTCGCTGACATAGACTTTTATAATGGCAAAACGAAAGATGGATTGGATATTGTCCTGATTCCAAAGACGTATAGCACTTCGCCCGGGTTAAATGTTCATGCAGTGAAGTTACCGCCAGGACTGAGCCGTCTCAATTATGCTGAAGCTCATGCGACAAAGTCTCAACCGAGCGGTGACGAAGTAATCGCAAAATACAAGCAGACCATTCCCACCCACTTCACTTACAGTCCCTCTATTCTGGGTTATTATCATTTATCACGGTTCCTTGATGCAGGCCACGTCGAGCCTGCGATCGTTCGCACAATGGACCTGGATGCACACAAGCCTCTGGCTGATCTGGGCAAGGCAAAGGCTGTCGGATCGAATAATAGAAATCAATGGACAGAGCTAAGAGCCCTAGACGATGCCCACAGCAATCCGAGAGTTTACACTCAAGATGGAAAGCAGCTCTACGGCGCTCTCCAGGTTAATCCCAGTGGCGAACAATCCTATCCGCATTTGAGCGACCTCGCCGGAGCCGGTGCTTTTGCAGCTTCTACTGAGTTTACCAGACTAACTGACGGAAAGCCGCTCAAGCTAAACTACAAAGACGCAAGCGGTAAACTCAATCAGGCTGCTGTTCAGCAGCTCGTACAAGTCAGGGATCTCTCCGACATGCTGCTCATGGATTTCATCATGAGCCAGGCTGATCGTTTCAGCGGCAATATGCATTCGGAAAAGGTCTATCTGTGGGTTGAAAACGGGGTTCTAAAGACCACGACTAAAAAGAGTGATCCTGCAAAGGCTGCCGAACAGTTGAAACAGATCCCGCCTGGAGCAGTTCTAGTCGATCGTTTGATCATGAAAGACAACGATGCCGGTCTGATAAGCGGCAACTCAGCCAAGAGTTCTCATCTCCTGGAAAAAATCAGCCACATGGACCCCAAAAGTTATGACCGTCTGCTTAATCTACAAAAGGAGCTTCAGAAATCCGAAGTCGCGCAATGGTACCAAACAGAGATCCTATTTACCTTGGTAGACTTCAACACGATAAAGGATAACGTCGATCAAGCCGTGGCTATTCTGACGGCCCGCAAAGACAAAGGTCTCTTTTTGGATGCGAATGTGACAGCCGCCCTCGTGGCGGCAGGTACGCAGGAACAAGATCCCGAACCGACGCCCGAGTCGAATGACGTTACCAGCACTACGCTTGCACTTACTGGTTCCGTCGGCCGCTGGGAAAAGGGCGCGGGCAATCTTCAGGCCGATGTCGAAATTGTGCAACGCCTCTTGGAACAGGCGGCGCAAAGGTTGCAAACACCTGAGCTGAATCCGAAGGGCGTTGATGGAAAGATTGCGCGGCCACCCGGGAAGTCGAATACCGTTGGCGCGATCGAAGCTTTTCAGAGCCGGTCCAACATTTCGATTGATGGCTTGATTGAACCCGGCAGTCAGACGTGGCAAGCGCTTCTGCAAGCTGCAGGCAGCACCGAGCCTGATGCGGGCAGCACTACCACTCCGCAGGTAGTAATTACCGGCTCCGTCGGGCGCTGGGAAAAGAACGCGGGCAACCTTCCGTCCGACGTGGAAACTGTGCAACGCCTCTTGCAAACGGCCGCGCAAAGGCTACAAGCTCCCCAGCTTGATCCGAAAAGCATTGACGGAAAGATCGCACGGCCACCCCGGAACTCGAACACAGTGGCTGCGATCGAAGCTTTTCAGAGTCGCTCCAATATTTCGATTACTGGATTAATTGAGCCTGACAGTCAGGCCTGGCAGGCACTCCTGCAAGGTGCGGGCGAAGCTTAACCGAACCTGCTGTCGGGCCGTTTATTCGTCGAAGAAACCTGATGTATTCTGCTCTCAGATTAGATCAGTGGTAGAGTCAGCAATCGCAAGGTTAGAAACAAAGTTCTAGCTCCATTGCTTTGACGGCTTTGTCCAAGCTCCGCTCACAACGACCTGGGTCTCGTCTACTCGTGAGTTTTTCTGGATCAATCGTGCTACGTCCTCCGATTCGATTCGCACACAACCATGGGAAGCTGCGTACTTGGGAACGATGGGGAAATAATGCAGCGCAATACCTCGGCGCTGCATGAACCATGTGACGTATGTCGCACGAGAATCGCTATTCAGCCTTCGTTGGAAGCCTTGTACGGGATAAGTTCCTTTGGGTGTGCACTTGGAGCCCGATCGCCGACTCGTTGCCTCGTTATCACAATTGAGGCCTCTCAGACCTGCGCCGGGTGACGTTCTAAATGGTCCCGTTTCCTGACTATCAGCATTGGGCCCCGTCCAGGCAAGAGTGAGCCAATGATCAGGATCGTCCAGGCTTACCGAAATTTCCCGTATGTAGGTCTGAGAAGAATCATCGTTTCGTAAAGGACCAGCAGCTTTCAGGAGTGCCTGCCACGTCTGCCCGCCTGGTTCAATTAGTCCATCAATCGAAATACTGGAACGCTTCTGAAAAGCTTCGATCGCAGCGACGGTATTCGACTTCGCAGACTGCCGCGCTATCTTTCC
>Ga0193726_1002658_pt1 | contig 11898 bp, 15 predicted proteins | sample H2c1metaG_FD_144928 | JGI IMG/M metagenome (GOLD analysis project Ga0193726, IMG submission 144928) | Soil microbial communities from a riparian zone of the East river system, Colorado, United States - H2c1 | ecosystem: Environmental > Terrestrial > Soil > Riparian zone | place: USA: East River... | reverse complement strand
TGAGTAAGCAGTAGAGTCCAGAGGAGGAAACGAAAATGGCGTTCATCATCAGGCGGCGCGAGGCGATGGCGGCGGGGGCCGCGGCGGCGGCCATGGCACTGGCGCGCCAGGCGACCGGCCAGACCATTCCCAAGGCCGACGTCGCTGCGCCCAAGCTCGACCCGGAGAAGGGCGCGTCCTTGCGCATCCTGCGGCCGGCGCGCTTCGTCGAGCCCGACGAGGTGATCTTCCGCGCCAACACCGCCAAGTTCGCCAAGGAGAGCGGCATCGACGTGCGCGTCGACTTCGTCGGCTGGGAAGACCTTCGCCAGCAGGCCGCCGTGTCGGCCAACACCGGCGCCGGCCCCGACATCATCCTGGGCTGGGCCGAGGACCCGCATGTCTATGCCGATAAGGTCTCCGAGCTCACCGACGTCGCCGAGTATCTCGGCAAGAAGTACGGCGGCTGGATGTTCCTGGGCGAGAAGTACGGCAAGAAGGCCGGCACCAACAACTGGATCGGCCTGCCGTTCGGCGGCTCGACCGGCCCGATCGTCTATCGCAAGTCGGCGGTCAAGGAGGCGGGCTTCGACACCGTACCCTCCGGCCATGCCGACTTCCTCAAGCTTTGCCAGGGCCTGAAGAAGAACAACAAGCCGGCGGGCTTCGCGCTCGGCAACGCGGTGGGCGACGGCAACGGCTTCGCCAACTGGCTGATCTGGTCGCATGGCGGCTACCTGGTCGACGAGGGCGGCAAGGTGGCGATCAACAGCAAGGAGACCGTCGCGGCGCTCAGGTATCTCAAGGACCTCTACCCGACCTTCGTGCCGGGCACGATGTCGTGGGGCGACGTCAGCAACAACCGCGCCTTCGCCGCCAACGAGCTGTTCCTGACGGCCAACGGCGTCTCGCTCTACTTCGCGCTGAAGAACGATCCGGCGACCAAGGCGCTGGCCGACGACACCGACCACGCGCCGCTGATGATGGGCGCGATCGACAAGCAGCCGCAGTCGGCGCTGGTGCTGAACGCCATGGTGTTCAAGCACTCCAAGTTCCAGAACGCGGCCAAGGCCTACCTCACCTACATGATGGAGGCCGAGCAGTACGACACCTGGCTGACGGGATGCCTGGGCTATTGGGCCCATCCGCTGAAAGCCTACAATTCCAGCAAGGTGTGGGACAGCGATCCCAAGCTCGCGGTCTATCGCGAAGGCATGAACAACGCGTTCTGGACCGGCTACAAGGGGCCGATCTCCCAGGCCGCCGGCACCGTCGCCGCCGAATACATCCTGGTGCAGATGTGCGCCTCGGTGGCCTCGGGCCAGGCGACGCCCGAGGACGCCGCCAAGGAAGCCGACCGCCGCGCCCGCCGCTACTACCGCTGAGCTTTCCTCCCCAGCGAAGCTGGGGAGGTGTCGCCGTCACACGGCGACGGAGGGGTCATGAACATCAGTCACGTTGCTCATGACCCCTCCGCCCGCTGCGCGGGCACCTCCCCTCGCAAAGCGAGGGGAGGGACATGAACTCGTCGACGATGCTTCCGGAGCCCAGATGACTGTCGCCACCCTGTCCGACTGGAGTCGCACCCGGCCGCAACCCGGCTGGTTCGCGCGCCTGTTCGACTACAAGCCGGTGCTGATCCTGCTCTGCCTGTTTCCGGCGGTCGGGCTCCTGATGGTGTTCCTGACCTATCCGCTGGGGCTGGGCATCTGGCTTGCCTTCACCGACACCAAGATCGGCCGCTCCGGCCAGTGGGTCGGCCTCGAGAACTTCGAGTACCTGCTCGAGGATCCGCAGTTCTGGACGGCGGTCTTCTACAGCGTCTTCTACACCGCGGTGGCGACCTTCGGAAAATTCGCGCTCGGCCTGTGGCTGGCCATACTCCTGAACAACCACCTGCCGATGAAGAGCCTGCTGCGCGCCATCATCCTGTTGCCGTGGATCGTGCCCACCGTCCTGTCGGCCATCGCCTTCTGGTGGATCTACGATCCGCAATTCTCGATCCTGTCCTATCTCGCGGTCAACGTGCTGCACATACGGACCGAGAATTTCGACTTCCTCAGCACGACCTGGCCGGCACGCTGGTCGCTGATCGCGGCCAACATCTGGCGCGGCATCCCGTTCGTCGCCATCACGCTGCTGGCCGGCCTGCAGACCATCTCGCCCTCGCTCTACGAGGCGGCCCTGCTCGACGGCTCCACGGGATGGCAGCGCTTCCGCTACATCACGTTTCCGCTCCTGATGCCGATCCTGGCGATCGTCATGACCTTCTCGATCATCTTCACCTTCACCGACTTCCAGCTCGTCTACGCCATCACGCGCGGCGGACCGGTCAACTCCACGCATCTGATGGCCACGCTCGCCTTCCAGCGCGGCATCGCCGGCGGCGAGCTGGGCGAGGGGGCGGCGATCGCCGTGTCGATGATCCCGTTCCTGGTGTTCGCCACCTTGTTCAGCTACTTCGGCCTGGCCCGGCGCAAGTGGCAGCAGGGAGAGGCCAATGACTGACGCCCCCCTCAACGCGCCGCTCGTTCCGGAGCCGCAATCCACCGCCACCGTCGTGCCGGAAAAGATGGCGTGGGACAGCCGCGCGCGGCGGGTGGTGACGATCTACCTGCCGCTCGCCTGCTTCGTGATCATCCTGCTGTTCCCGTTCTACTGGATGGCGATCACGGCGTTCAAACCCAACGCCGAGCTCTACGACTACAAGACCTACAATCCATTCTGGATCGGCAGCCCGACGCTCGATCACATCTACAAGCTGTTGTTCCAGACGGCCTATCCGAGATGGCTGCTGACGACGATGGGCGTGGCGCTGTGCGCCACCGTCCTGTCGCTGTTCTCGAGCGTGCTGGCGGCCTACGCCCTGCAGCGCCTGCGCTTCCGGGGCAGCCAGTATGTAGGCCTGGGCATCTACCTCGCCTACCTGGTGCCGCCCTCGATCCTGTTCATCCCGCTCGCCACCACGGTCTACCAGTTCGGGCTGTTCGACACGCCGCTGGCGCTGATCCTGACCTACCCGACCTTCCTGGTGCCGTTCTGCACCTGGCTGCTGATCGGCTACTTCAAGTCGATCCCCTACGAGCTCGAGGAATGCGCACTGATCGACGGCGCCACGCGCCTGCAGATCCTGCGCCGCATCACCCTGCCGCTCGCGGTGCCCGGCCTGATCTCCGCCGGCATCTTCTCCTTCACGCTGTCGTGGAACGAGTTCATCTACGCGCTGGCCTTCATCCAGAGCAGCGAGAAGAAGACCGTGCCCGTGGCCATCCTGACCGAGCTGGTGTCGGGCGACGTCTATCAGTGGGGCGCGCTGATGGCGGGCTCGCTGCTGGGTTCGCTGCCGGTGGCGATCTTCTATTCCTTCTTCGTCGACTATTACGTCTCCTCCCTCACCGGCGCGGTGAAGGAATAGAGTCAGGCCACGGGCGCCGGCGGGCCCGTCGGATGCGGCACGGGCGTCGGCATGTCTTCCGGTGCCGGATCATCGACCGGCATTTCGGGCGGGATCGGATCCGTCTTGCCCGGCTCGGGCGGCACCGGCCCAGGTTCGCGTGGTCCTGATTTCTGCATCATCTTTCTCTCTCCCAAAAAGAAAGAGATGCCCGCCGTTCGGCGGGCATCTCGTCTTGAAGCCAGGACGTTACTCGTCCCGGTGCTGTGGCTGGCCGGGCTTGTTGCCCGGCTGACCCGGCTTCTGGTTGGGCTGTTGGTTCTGGCGCTGCTGCTGCTCGCGCTGTTGGCGCTCGCGCTGCTGCTGATCGCGCTCCTGTTGCGACTGCTGGGGATTGCGGTCCTTAGGATCGTTCATCGCTAGCCCTCCATTTTATTTTACCGGCGGCGCCCGGGATGGACGCCGCTGTCATAGGAACGCCCCCTCGGCGGAACGGGTTGCCGGTGACGTCGTTGTGGCCACACAGCTCAACCCACAAGATCTGGAGACGAAAACATGAAAAAGGAATCTGCACTTGCCGTGCTCGCGGCATGCTGCATTGCGATGCCGGGTGCAGCCTTTGCTGCATCCGAATCCGATTGTGCCGCTCAATGGAAAAGCGCCGACGGCAACAGCGACGGCGTGCTGGCCGGGCCCGAGGCCGATCGCTACCTCGCCTACTATCGCGTCCGCGCCCAGGTGACGCCGGCCGACGGACGCATCACGCAGGCCGCCTTCATGCAGGCCTGCCAGAACGACGTCTTCATGGCCAAGTCGCCCGAGGCTGGTGCTCCGATCAAGGGTGCCAACAGCTTCACCGAGGCGCAGGCCAAGGATCGCGCGCTGGCCGCAGGCCTCACCAGCGTCTCGTCGCTGGTCAAGGACGGCGACGGCATCTGGCGCGGCGCCGCCATGAAGGACGGCAAGACCCAGAAGGTCGCCGTCGACTTCAAGGGCAACGTCGTCAGCCAGTAACAACCAACCAACAAGGAACGTCCATCATGAAGACCATCGCTCGTGTCTATGACACCTACGGCCAGGCCCGCCAGGTCGTGGCCGACCTCGAGGCTTCCGGCGTCGCGCCTCGGACATCAACCTGATCGCCAACAAATACGTTTGCGACGAGAGCGCGCACATCCAGGAACAGTCGGCGGCAGGCCCGGGCGCCGGCGTCGGCGCCGCGTTGGGCGGCACGGCCGGCTTGCTGGCCGGCCTCGGCATCATCGCCATTCCGGGCCTCGGTCCGGTCGTGGCAGCAGGCGCCCTGGCGGCGACCGCGGTCGGCGCCGTTGCCGGCGCCGCGACCGGTGGCGTGGTGGGTGCCCTGGTCAAATCCGGCGTGCCGGAGCCGGAGGCTCAGGTCTACTGCGAGGCCGTGCGCCGCGGCGGCACCATGGTGAGCGTGCATGCGGCCGACGACCGCGTGGCCGCGGTTCAGCGCATCATGGACCATCACGAACCGATCGATCCGGCCGAGCGCCGCACGATCTATACCGGCGAAGGCTGGAAGCGCTTCGATCCGGCGGCCACGCCCTACACGCCGAGCCAGGCCGAGATCGACCGGCTGCGCCGGCCTTACGTGAACTAGCGACACTCTTGTGCCCCCCTCGTTCTTACGCTGTTGGATTCACACATCGCGTCAGAGGCCCTCTCCGCCCGCGTCATCGCGGGGGGAGAGGGAGGGGACCCGCGCTTGCGCGGGGAGGGTGAGGTGGGCTGCCTCCCACCGACAAATCTCGTTTGGACGAAGCACCACCTCACCCTCCCATTGCTTCGCAATGGGCCCCACCCTCTCCCCCGCTGCGCGGCGGAGAGGGAGCTCTGAGCGAGATGTGTGAATGCGATAGACTTCCTGGGGAGGAAACCTCGCCTAGTTTTCCGGCACCTTGCCGATCCGCTCGACCGCGATGCGCAGCCGTTCGGCGTCGCGGTCGAGGAAGGTCTTGAAGGCCGGGGCGTCGAGATAGGCGATCGGCGTCTCGACCTTGGCCATCGCCTCCTTGAACTCGGCGTCCTCGACCGTGCGCTTCACGGTATCGCGCAGCACGGACATGATCGGCTGCGGCGTGGCGGTCGGCGCGAACAGGCCCGACCAGATATAGAAGGTGGCGTCGTAGCCCAGCTCCTTCATGCTGGGCACGTCGGGCATCGAGGCGAGTCCCTTGTCGCCCCACACGGCGAGCGCGCGCATCTTGCCCGCCTTGATCTGGCCGATCGCTGCCGACGGACCGGAAGCCAGCGCATCGATCTGGCCCGCCAGCAGGGCGGCCACCGCCGGTCCACCGCCCTGATAGGGAATGTGAAACAGCTTGATGTCGGCGGCCGCGGCGAAGATCTCCATGGCCACGTGCAGGGTGCCGTAGACGCCCGATGAGCCGTAGTTGATCGTGCCGGGCTTCTCCTTGGCCGCGTCGACCAGGTCCTTCAGCGTCTTGTAGGGACCGTCGGCGCGCACCACGAGCACCGTGGGATCGGCGCTGATCAGGGCGATGGGGGCGAACTGGTCGAGCTCATAGGCGGCCGGCCGGCCCTGCAGCCTGTCGGCCACCGGCAGCACCGAGATCGACGATAGCGCCATCAGGATCGTGTAGCCGTCGGGCGCGGCGCGCGCGGCTTGCGCGGCGCCGACCGAGCCGCCGGCGCCCGCCTTGTTCACCACCACGACCGATTGCTTGAGCAGCCTGCCCATCACATAGGCTACCGGCCGGCCGGTGATATCGGCCACGCCGCCCGGCGGGAAGGGCACGATCATCTGGATCGGCCGCGACGGATAGGCATCCTCCGCCGCCGCCGGAATGGCCGGCAGCAGGAGTCCAGCGGCGAGCAGCGCGCGCCGTTTCATCTACTTTGCTGCCGTCGCGCCGGCCTTGGCCGCGCCCTCCTTGGTGCCGGGATAGGTGGCGGTGAAGCCGAATATGGTGGTGAGCGCATCGGGCATCATGACCTTGTCGAGGTCGGCGAGCCCCGCCGTTTTCTCGGGCTTCAGGCCCAGGGCCAGCGGTCCCTTGGGCGCTTTCCAGTCGGCGATGAAGGAGGCCACGGCATCCAGCGCCTTCAGGGTGGCCGCTCCCTGCTGCGCGGCGAAGGCTCCGATGGCTGCCTGCAGCGACTGCACGAGCTCGTCCGGCTTGGTGCCTTCCTCCTTGGCGTAGGCCGGCAGCAGCTTGGCCAGAAGTCCGCTGTCGTCGATGGAGAGCGAGGCGCTGCGCAGCCGGCCGTCGTCCTTGGCGCCGGCCATGCCCGCCTTGTCGCTGATGCCGTCCACTACCAAGGCCAGCGTGATCTTGGTCTCGCCGCGCATGTTGACCTCGAGCGTCTTGAGGTTCAGCACCTTGGCGTCCGAATCGATGCGGTAGTCGAGCGCGATATCGAACGGCACGTTGGGCACGCCGTAGGGTGCCAGTGCCGTGAACATCTCGTCGTTGCCGGTCATGCCTTCCAGCTTGAGCTTGGCGAAGCGCGGAGCCTCGTCGTCCTTGGCGGTCTTCTTCAGGCGGTCGAAATCGAGCTCCTCGACCGTCACCTTCTGGATCTTGATCGTGCTTTCCTTGTCGCCGGTCGCCTGGTTGGCCGGCACCACGGCCACCACGTCGTTCAGGACGAAGCCCGAGTCGCCAAGCGGTGCGGCGCTCGCGTAAGTGAACGTCTTCAGCTCGAGCTGCGGCTTGATGTCCTTCTCGAAGCGCTCCAGGCCGTTCTGCGCCCATGACGCCGCGGCCAGCCCGATCACCAGCAGGGCCGCTGAAACTCCTGACAAAATCGATCGCATTGAGACGCCCCCGTACATTGTCCGAAAAGTCTAACATCGTCCGGTTGCAGCGGCGAGCCGACTCTCGACAAACGATCGTATCGACACTGTCATTTTGTCGAGGCGGCATGCCGGTCATTCGCAATCAAGGAGATCCATATGATCCGCAAAGGACGCGCCGAATGGCGTGGCACCGGCCGCGACGGCAACGGCGGTCTTTCGACGGTGTCGTCGCCGCTGCTTCGGGAATACGCACGCATCGATCACGCTGACCGGGCGTCAAAATAGGCCTGCCGCGTGGCGGCAGCGGGTCTGCAATCCGGCGGTTTGGACACTTGATCGCCGCTTTCCGTTGCTAGGGAAGGGCATGACCGCGATCGTCCGCGCCGCGTTGCTCGGCGCTGCTTGCCTGTTGTCGATGACGGCGTTGGCGCAGTCTGCCGTGCCGCCACCCTCGTCGTCGGCGCCCCCTTCACCCTCTGCGGTGCCGCCGCCGTCGACGCCACCGGGCCCCGACGTGCGGGTGAAGATCACCGATGACTATGCCGCCCTGGTCGCGCGCGATGCCTATTTCTGGGCGTGGCCGATGGTCGACCTCTACAACCGCCGGCTCGCCGCCGCGCAGGTGACCAAGACGGTGCGGTCCGGCCCAACCGTCAGCGCGCCGCTCAACCGCTTGGGCATGATCACCGACTATGTCGACCCGGCCGAACGCCTGGTCGCCTGTCCCAACCAGGACGTGGTCTATGGCCTGGGCGTGCTGGCACTCGACGTCTCGCCGGTCGTGATCCAGGTGCCGGATTTCGGCGACCGCTTCTGGGTCTACCAGGCGGTCGACCTGCGCACCGACAGTTTCGTGCAGTTGGGCAAGATGTACGACACCAAGCCCGGCTTCTACCTGCTGGTCGGGCCCAACTGGAAAGGTGAGACGCCGAAGGGCATCACCAGGGTGTTCCGCGCCTCGACCAATACGGGCATCGTGGCGCCGCGCATCTTCCAGGACGACACGCCGGAGGACAAACGCGCCGTCCAGGCGCCGTTGCGCCAGGTCGTGATGTATCCGCTGGCGGAGTTCGACGGCACGATGAAGAGCATCGACTGGACCAGGATTCCGCAAGGGCCGGCGCCGGACAGCGGCGCGGAGGAAGTGAAGTGGGTCGCGCCGGAGAAGTTCGTCGCCCAGCTTGGCGCCGTGCTGGCCGACGCGCCGCCGCTGCCGGGCGAGGAAGCGCGCTATGCCCAGGTGCGCGGCGTCCTCGAAGCGGCCAAGACCGATCCACGCCGGCAGGACGCAATGACCAAGGCCGCCGTCGACGCCGAGAAGGATGTGGTTGCGCCCTTGTTCCAGTTCCGCGCCTGGGGCCAGCAGCTGCCTTATCACTGGAGCACGATTTCCAACGAGGCGGCGTTCGGCACCGACTATTTCACGCGCACCGCGGTCGCCAAGTCCAACATCCTGGTCAACGCGCCCACCGAGACCAAGTATTTCTACCAGGACTTCGACGGTGCCGGCGCGCGGCTGAACGGCCGTAACCGCTATACCGTGACATTCCCCAAGGGATTGACGCCGCCGGTCAACGGCTTCTGGTCGCTGACGCTCTACAACCAGCACCATTTCTTCGCGCCGAACGCGATCGGTCGCTACTCCATCGGCAGCAAGAACAAGGATCTGAAATACGGCGCCGACGGCTCGCTCACCCTCTATGTGCAGGCCGATCCGCCGCCCGATGACCAGCTCGCAAACTGGCTTCCGACGCCCAAGCAGGCCGACGAGAACGGCGACTTCTCGCTCTATCTCCGCGCCTATTGGCCCAAGGCCGCCGTCCTGGAAGGCGCGTGGACGCCGCCGCCGGTGGAGAACGCGGACTAGCGGCGTTTTCTTTGCTGGGAGCGCGCCACTCCAGTGGCGCTCATGGCCTGCCTCATCCACGAAGATGCGCCACTGGAGTGGCGCGCTCCCAGCAATGAGCGGACCCGGAGGCTGCGGTCCAGAAGACCACGACGCGCGTCGATCGAAACGGAAGCTGCCTAGGCAGGGCCCTCGGGCGCCGGCTGGGCGTCCAGCCACTGCCGCGCGGCATGCAGCTCGCGGAAGATCGCGAGCGGCCGGCGGGCCGGCGCTGCCGCGGCGAAAGTCTGGGCCTGGGCGAAGCTCTCGTCGGAGCTCGCGACGATCGCCAAGGGACCGATCTGGCCGTGCTGGGCGTAGAACATGACGCGCTGGCCGAGCGCCTTGAGGTTCTCTTCGGAGAGCGCCATCGGCGTGTGGGTGATCTCGAAGATCTTGCGGTAAGCCATGCCGCCTTCGGCGGTGACACCGGCGAAATACTGCTCGATGTCGGCCACCGTCACCTGGTCCTTGGCGACCGCGACGACCAGCCGCTGAGGATGCGAGACCGTCCAATGCACGGGCATGAGTGAAATGTAGCATCGCCGCGCCGCCGCGGCCACTTTGCATAGTGCCCGCAGCCTGCCTGCCGAGCGTCACTTCGGCGTCGCGCAGCCGTGATCTTGTCGCCATTGGCAACTCACGACGGGCGGAGCATCATCGCTACATGAAGCGCTTTCGCTCCCTCGCCGCCGTCTTGGGCTGCCTCGCCGTTCTGGCAGGCGGCTTCATGACCGTGGCCGCGGCGGCTGCTTCCCGTGCGCCTGTCGCAGAGAAGAGCGCGATCGGTGAACAGCCCTGCAGCCATTGCGAGGATTGCGGCGGCACGTCCTGCCCAGCGCCCACCACGACCTGTCTGCAGACCTGCACGAGCGTGGCGCCCTCGCTTGCGGTCGTTGCCTTCCGGTTGCCGGCGGTCGAGACCGGCCACGCCTCCTGGTCGCTTCGCGCGATCGTCCTGAGCGGCCTGTCGCCGCCTCCCGACCCTTTCCCTCCGCGCGCCTGACCCTTCTTCGGTCGGCTTGAGCCGGCGCGCTACAGGCGCGGAGATTACTCCGCGCGACGTGCGCCCGGCGTCGCGGAGGGATTCATGAAGTTCGTTGCAAAGTCGCGGCCCGGCATCGCCGGCGCTGCTCTCCTGGGCGTCATCGCCATGCTTGGCGTCTTGCCGGCCGCGCGCGCTGACCAAGCCTGCCCGGGCGGCAAGGTCAAATACTACCGCAATCCGATGGGCACGCCCGACACCTCGCCGGTGCCGAAGAAGGATTCCATGAACATGGACTACCTGCCGGTCTGCGAGGACGCGGACGGCGACGGTCCCGGCACGGTGACGGTGAGCCTCGACAAGGTGCAACGGCTGGGGGTGCGTAGCGAGGAAGTGGGCGAACGCCAGCTTTCCCGAACCGTGCGCGCGTTCGCCACGCTGCAGTTCGATGAGCGCCGCCAGTTCGTCGTCGCGCCCAAGTTCAGCGGCTGGATCGAGAAGCTCTACGTCAATGCGACCGGCGACGTCGTGACGGTCGGTGAGAAGCTGTTCGACGTTTACAGCCCCGAGCTGAACGTCCTGCAGCAGCAATGGCGGCTGGCCGGCCGCAGCGCAGATGCGACCGACAAGTTGCGCTATCTCGCCTATCCCGAAACAGCACTCGAAAAGTTGCGCCAAGGGGACCCGCCATCGCGCACCGTCACCATCCCTTCGCCAGTCGCCGGAACGGTTGTCGACAAGATCGCCATCGAAGGTATGCGCTTCCAGCCGGGCGAGACGCTCTTCCGTATCGTCGATACATCGGTGATGTGGGTGTTGGCTGAGGTTTACGAGCAGGACCTCGGCTACGTGAAGGTGGGTGACATCGCGAAAGTCACCGTCAATGCCTGGCCCGCGCAGCCCGTCGACGGCAAGGTCGCGTTCATCTACCCCACGATCGGCAAGGACAGCCGCACGGCACGGTTGCGCATCGAAGTCGCCAACTCCGACGGCAGGCTGCGCGCCGACATGGCCGCCACGGTCGAGATCACGACGCCGCTCGACGGCAGCCGTCTGGCCGTGCCGGAATCCGCCGTCATCGATAGCGGACGCCGCCAGGTCGTGCTCGTCGAGCGCGGCGAGGGCCGTTACGAGCCGCGACCGGTGAAGCTGGGCGCGCACGTGCCGGGCTGGGTGCAGGTGCTCGACGGGGTGAAGGCCGGCGAACGAGTCGTGACGCAGGCCACCTTCCTGATCGATGCCGAAAGCAACATCCGCGCGGCGCTGGCTGCGTTCGGCCATGCCGAGAGCAAGGGAGACGGCAAATGATCGCCGGCGTCATTCGCTGGTCGGCGCGCAATCTGCTGCTCATCCTGATCGCCACGACGGCCATCGTGGTGGGCGGCATGCTTGCCGTGGGGCGGCTGTCGCTCGACGCCATCCCCGACCTTTCCGACACCCAGGTCATTGTCTACACCGAGATGCCGGGGCAGGCGCCGCAGGTGGTCGAGGACCAGGTCACCTATCCGCTGACCACGTCGTTGCTCGCCGTGCCGAAGAGCCGGGCGGTGCGCGGCTTCTCCTTCTTCGGCGTGTCGTTCGTCTACGTGATCTTCGAGGACGGCACCGACATCTACTGGGCGCGTAGCCGGGTGCTGGAATATCTCAACTCGGCCACCGCGAAACTGCCGGCCGGGGTCAAGCCGGCCTTGGGCCCGGATGCGACCGGGGTCGGCTGGGTCTATCAGTATGTCGTGGTGGGCGCGAACCGGACGCTCGCGGAGCTTCGCTCGCTGCAGGATTGGTATATCCGCTTTGGCCTCGCCAAGGCAGCCGGCGTCGCCGAGGTGGCGAGCGTCGGCGGCTTCGTGCGGCAATACAACGTC
>Ga0193726_1002657_pt1 | contig 11901 bp, 9 predicted proteins | sample H2c1metaG_FD_144928 | JGI IMG/M metagenome (GOLD analysis project Ga0193726, IMG submission 144928) | Soil microbial communities from a riparian zone of the East river system, Colorado, United States - H2c1 | ecosystem: Environmental > Terrestrial > Soil > Riparian zone | place: USA: East River... | reverse complement strand
CTTCGCGGCCATTTGTCCGCGAACGTCGCGGAGGTCAACGGAATATTGCGCGGCTTCGCCGAGAATTTCGCGCGCGTTGCAGTGGACGGGCTTGAAAGATTCGGGCGCGTTGACGAGATCGACGGCTTGCGGGAGCGATTTCACAGCGAAAACGTCAATGCCTTCGACGACGGCGGCTTCACGCGCATTTGATTCGGGGACGACTACATTGCGAATGCCACGATCGCGCGCGGCAATTGCGGCGGAAAGCGCGCCGCGAACAGGACGCACGCCGCCATCCAGCGAAAGTTCGCCAAGGAAGACAAATTTGTCGAGACCCTTGCCGAAAAAAGTTCCCTGACAACCGAGAATTCCGAGCGCCATCGGCAAATCGAATGAGGAACCTTCTTTGCGAATGTCGGCGGGCGCAAGATTTACGGTGACGCTTTGCGGCGAGGGAAAATCAAACGCACAATTTTTCAACGCCGCCTTGATGCGCTCGCGGCTTTCTTTCACGGCGTTATCGGGCAGGCCGACGACGGTGAATTCGCCCTGGCGATTCGAGCCGACGTCGACCTCGACTTCGACAAGATATGCGTCAATGCCATACACGGCTGCGCTGAAACTTTTGAATAGCATGGGATGAAGGAGGGGCTTGTTTGGAGCAGCCGATGGATGGCCGCCCGTTGCAGGCGCCAGACAGATGCAACATAACTCATTTGCTATTAAAAAGCTATGACAACAAATCGAGATGGGAGGCGTTGATGCGTTCGACAACGGAATTGCATTCCGATGTGGCGCTTCATTGCGCGTCGGCTAAGATTCACTGGAGATAAATAATAGAGCAAGAGCGATGACAAACCCGGCCATCGAAACGCAGGACCTGCACAAAAAATATTTGACGCTTCGGCGGAAAGAAATTCCCGCGCTGAACGGCGTGTCTCTGCGCGTGGAGCGCGGAACTATTTTTGGCCTGCTGGGACCGAACGGCGCAGGCAAAACAACCCTGCTGAAAATTTTGCTGGGGCTTTGTGATTCAACGAGCGGAACTGCGCGTCTGCTGGATAGCACGCCGGGCGATACGCGAGTGCGCCGGCGAATTGGATATTTGCCGGAGCAGATGCGGCTGCCGGATTACATTAAAGCGGTTCCCTTCCTGCGATATATGGGGCGGCTGAATGGCGTGCCTTCTTCCACATTGAAAAAAAGAATTCCGGAATTGCTGGAGCAGGTTGGATTGGGCGGCGTGAAGAAGCCGGCGAAGTCATATTCCAAGGGCATGCTGCAACGGCTTGGATTGGCGGGCGCACTGCTGAATGATCCGGAACTTTTGATTTTGGATGAGCCGACGGACGGACTGGATCCGCTGGGCCGCAAACAAGTGCGAGATTTGCTGCAAGGCTTGAAGGCGGCGGGGAAAACAATTTTTCTGAATTCGCACATGCTTTCGGAAGTGGAGTTGGTGTGCGATCAGGTGGTAATTCTGCATCAGGGATTGGTGGCGCGTCAGGCGACGCCTGAAGAATTTACGCGCGGGACTGGCGAATGTTTGGTGCGCGTCGCGTCGGCGAATGATTCGGTGCGTGCGGCGGCTGCGTCGATTGCAGGCGCTGGGGCGTGGACTGATAACACTTTGCGATTTTCGCCGCGAGATCGTACGGAATTAAATGCGCTGATCGATAAATTGCGCGCGGTGCCGGTGGAAATTGAGTCGGTGGAACCGGTGAAAAATTCGCTGGAACAATTTTTCCTGAAAGTAGTTACAGGAGAGGACGCTTAATGTTTGCGGCGTACATACATTCGGTGCGCGAGGCCGTAAATAAACGGATGGCGCTGGTGTTGATCGGCATGGCGCTGCTTTTCGCAGTGCTATTTTATTTTATTATTTCGGTTACGCCGCTTGAGCCGAAAGATATGTCGATGGTTTTTCTGGGAAAGCGCTCGCTGGGGCCGGCTTCGCTGGCCGTGCCGGCTGCGATGAGCGCGGAAGTTTCCATCACTGGCGGGCTGTGGTTGTTCCTGGCAATTTTCGCGTCGGTGCCGCTGCTGGTTTCGTCGCTGGAAAAAGGCTGGGTAGAACTCACGTTGACCAAAGGCGTTGCGCGCTGGAAAGTTCTGATGGGCTGTTATCTGAGCGGGCTGACGCTTTACGTGTCCACACTTCTTGTGGCGATGGTGCCGACGGCATTGTGGCTTTGGATGAAAACGGGCGTTGGTTGCAAAACTTTGCTGGTCGCAATATTAATCGAGTCGCTGGGATTCGCGTCGTTGATGTCGCTGGCGGTGTTGGCGTCGTTGTCGCGAACTGGCGCGTCGCTTCCGATCATGCTCGCAATTTTCGTGGATATTCTTTCTCCGGTTCTCACGAACCGCGAGCAGGGGCTTTTCACGATAGTTACATCAAACTGGGGCCGCGCAACACTCAACTGGGCCTACAAGATATTGCCAAAGCCCGCTGATCTGGTGACCGCGGCAAATAATTACATTCAATTTGACAGCATTAAGAACTGGTTTCCGTTTTGGACGACCGGACTGTTTACTGTGGTGGTGTTGGGAATTTCGATGTGGATGTTGCACCGCAAGAATTTGTAATTTAGTTTTTTCCTTCCAATTTAATCTTCCAAATAAAACCGAACGAACTGCTCAGGGGCTAAAGGCCTTTCTTTCCTGTCGCGAATGTAGCGGCTGAAGCCGCTACCTACACACCAAATTCAAAAGACATCAATGTCTGGTCGGCGCGGACCTACGGCGAAACATTTACTGGCGTGGGCGTGCCTTGCTGAATTTTCACGAAGCGCTGCTGAATTGCGACATACGCCTGCGCTTCGTCGGACTGGAAAAGTTCGCGCGTGTTCACATCGTCATCCGCGACGGGCGTGAGCGCCAAATCCGTGTAAGCCATGCGCGCGGGATCGCGTTTAATTTTTTGGTAGATGAGATACATCCGCGTGTAAAGCGCGGCCCATTTTACGGCTTTCACGGCGGTGCTGGCCCAATATTTTGGATAGAAAGTTAGCGGCGATTGGTGCGGCAGGCCGGCTCGGCGGTCGCATCGGAATTTTAGGCGTAGGATTCCACCTTCTAGCGGGTGAATTTTTTCCACTTCCATGCAGCCTTTGAACCAGACCATGTAAAACAACGCTTTGCCGGGGCTGACTCCAGTGACCATCGCGCGGCGCAGGACTTTGTCCACATGCTCGAAAGAATAATATGTGCGCCACGCAGATTGGAACGCGTGTTCCCATTCTTCGGCGGACATGCGCGGATGCGCGGTGGTCACATGATTCACGTCGTACTTATTCATGTCCGGATCCATCGCGACACCGGCGTTGTAAAGTTTCTGATGATCTTCGGAACCGGGCAGCGGCGTGAGGATAAAAAACTCCAGCAGATCGATGGGCAATTCTTTTTGGATAATGCGGACGTCGTGAAGAATCGACTCTTCGGAGTCGCCGGGAAATCCCAGAATGTATCCGCAGCAAGTGAGTACGCCGACCTGCTTCCACTTCAGCAGCATGGCGCGATATTCTGTGATTTTATTCTGGCGTTTCTTCGCGCCGGCCAGCGCGTCAGGATTAATATTTTCCAGGCCGATGAAAATACGCTTCACTCCTGCGCGAGCGCATTTTTCGATGAAGTTCGGAATTTTGTGGCAGAGCGTGTCCACCTGAATCACAAATTTGATGCCAAGTTTTTCCACTTCGCGGAGATAAATCAGACGATCGAGAATTAATTCCCAATCTTTGTTGCGGGCGAAATTGTCATCGGTAATGAAAAAACTGTGCGCGCCCTGCGCGAGATTGGCGCGGACGATACGCTCAATATCATCAGCGGAGCGGCGGCGCGATTTGCGTCCCTGAACATTAATGATGGTGCAGAAGGAACATTGGTACGGGCAGCCGCGGCCCGCGTCGAAAGTTGTGTTGGTGCCGATGGTGCGCTTCACGCGCTCGATGGGAAGAATCGGTGTGGCAACGCCTTCGAGGTTCGGCAAATCGTCCATGAAATTGTAGAGCGGCCTGAGGGTTCCCGCGGCGGCATCGCACAATACTTGTCCGAGTCGGCCTTCTGCTTCGCCAGCGAAAATTGAAACGCCCATTTCCTGCGCGCGACGAACATCGGGATCGAGCGCGGTCAGCATGGCGATTGTGCCGGAGGCATGGAAGCCGCCGATGGCAACATTAATTCCCCGTTGGCGCAGCGGCGCAGCAATATCCAGCGCCCGTGGAAATTGATTGGACTGCACGCCGACGAGCATCACCATTCCTGAGCCAGCAGATTTTATGAGCGCGGAAATTTTCTCGGGACGAATGCGCGTGTTCGTTTCGTCGAAGGCGTGAATTTCGATTTCTACATTTTCGCCCAAAATTTTTTGTTCGGCGCATTCTTTGGCGAGGCCATAGAGTACGGCCAGCGAATTCGAGGGCATTCCGGCGCGCAGCCACTGAATCACGTATCCATCGTCGTCATAGTGCGACGGTTTGATGAACACGAGGCAGAAACGCGTCGGCGTTCGGGTCGATTCAGTCATTTTTCGTGTAGCTACAGGTGGCGAATGGATGGAAGCTACTACATACAGGACGCGGATACAATAAGGATTGGACTTTTATGGGGACAACAGGACATCAATGAAAAATGTGTTGATTCGCGACGAAGTGCCTGAGGAAATTCCTAGAATCCGAAAAGTTGTTGAAGAGGCTTTTCACCAATCAACAGAGGCGCGGCTGGTTGACCGGCTGAGGGCCGGCGGCGAGTCAGTTATTTCCGCAGTAGCTGCCGATGAGGGGCACATCATCGGACACATTATGTTTTCGAGAATGAAAGCTCCGTTTCGCGCCCTCGGACTAGCGCCGGTAGCCGTGATGCCGAGCCGACAGCGGAATGGTATCGGCAGCCAATTAATCCGATGGGGCTTGGCCCAAGCAAGAACTGATGGACGGAAGGGCGTTTTTGTGTTTGGCGATCCAAAGTTTTACGAAAAATTTGGTTTCAGCGTGGAGCTGGCAATTGGTTTCGAGTCCCCATATGCGGGCGAACATTTCATGGCGTTGGCATTGGATGGCGCTTTGCCCGCGATGTCCGGAAAAGTGGAGTACGCGGACGTTTTCGAGATGCTGGATTAGTTCAGCCCGCCGCGCTTTACAGCAATTGCGGGGCGGCTTATAGTTGGCGCAATGAGATATTGTCGCGCGAAAGTGGCGCGTTCGGAAAGAGGCTCCTCATGATGATCGTGGTGCTGGTGATAATTGCGGTAGTGGTGTTGCTGATCATCTCCATGTACAACGGCCTGGTGCGGCTGCGCGTGCAGTGCGATAACGCATGGTCGGATATCGACGTGCAAACAAAACGGCGATACGACCTAATACCCAATCTTGTAGAAACCGTGAAGGGCTACGCCGGACACGAAAAAGGCACGCTGGAAGCCGTGGTGCAAGCGCGAAATTCCGCCATGTCCGCGCAAGGGCCTGCTGCAAAGGCCGACGCCGAAAATATGCTGACCGGAGCGTTGCGACAAGTGTTCGCACTGGCAGAAGCGTATCCGCAGCTTCGCGCGGTGGAAAGTTTCACGCAATTGCAGAACACGCTGACGTCACTTGAGGACACAATCCAAAGCGCGCGGCGTTATTACAACGCCGTGGTGCGCGATTTAAATACGAAAATTCAAGTATTCCCTTCCAACATTATCGCGAACATGTTTAATTTTAAGCCGCGCGAATTCTTTGAAGTCAGCACGCCTGCGGAACGCGAAGCGCCGAAAGTTAGCTTCGGAACGCCAGCGGCTTAATTCAAATGAAAAAACGCCCCACGTTTTTTCGGAACAACCGAGTCCTTAATTTCCTTCGTGTGACGCTTGCACTGTGGCTGGCGCTTTCCTGCGCGGGCGCGGCTCCGGCGCGTACTCTAACCATCCAAAGTTTCAAATCGGAAATTACTGTCACGCCGGATGGAATGGTGGATGTGACCGAAACAATTACGGCGCATTTTGCGGGATCGTGGAATGGACTTTACCGCACGGTTCCGATTCAATATACGACGCCGCAGGGATTGAATTACACGCTGGATGTTGAGCCGGTCAGCATCACGGATGATTCCGGAAGTAATTTGAAATATGAAACTTCCAGCGCGAATGGATATTTGAAATTTAAGATTTATGTTCCCGATGCGGTGAACGCGACGCGAACAATTGTGGTGCACTATCGCGTCAGCAACGGGCTGAGTTTCTACGAAGATCACGACGAACTCTACTGGAACATCACAGGAAACGATTGGGACGAGCCGGTGGGAAATGTTTCGTCGACGATTTCGCTTCCTGCGGGCACGGCTGGCATTCACGCGGTTGCTTACAGCGGAACGTACGGGTCGAAAGAGCAAGACGCAAAAGTTACAGTGGATGGCACTTTAGTGGAATTGAAGATGCAGCGAACGCTGGAGTTCCATGAAGGCGTTTCGATAGTAGTGGGATGGGACAAAGGATTTGTCCGCGCGCCGACTAAAAGTGAAATGGTATTTCGTTTTCTGCGAAGCAACTGGCCGTTCGTTGTGCCGATCATCACACTATTCGTGATGTTCTGGTTCTGGTACATGAAGGGGCGCGATCCGCGGCGCAACGCCATCGCAGTGCAATATGAACCGCCGGACGGCATGACGCCGGGCGAAGTAGGCACGCTGGTAGATAATTCCGCGGCGATGCGCGACGTGACGGCAACGCTGGTGGATCTTGCGGTGCGCGGATTTATCGTCATCGAAGAAAAACAAACTTCGCACGCGCTGGGATTAATTCACAGCAAGGACTACACTTTCCATCTTCAGAAACAGGCGAGCGAGTGGACTGGCCTGAAACAACACGAACTGCTTTTGCTTTCGGCGTTATTCAGTGACGGCGCTATTGATGCTGTGAGCCTCGCCGACTTGCAAAATCATTTTTACAAAAATATTCCAGGCATTCGCGATTCCCTTTTCGATGCTCTACTCGGGCGCGGATATTATTTGCATCGCCCTGACTACGTGCGCGCGGGATGGATTGGCGGCGCGCTGGTCGTCGGGTTCCTTTTCTTCGTAATCGGGATGGGAACGTCATTCGCGATGCGGCAGGCGCCGACATCGCTGATTGTTTCCGCGATTCTGACGGGAATAATCATAATTATGTTCGGATGGCACATGCCCGGCCACACGGCCAAAGGTATGACGGCGCTGGAAAATACTTTGGGCTTCGAGGATTTTCTGCAGCACGTGGAATCCGACCGAATTGCGCGCATTGAAAAAACTCCCGAGCTATTTGAGAAATTTTTACCATACGCGATGGCGCTGGGCGTTGAAAAGAAATGGGTCGGCGCGTTTGGAGATATTTGTAAGCAACCGCCGAATTGGTATCAGGGTGGAGTCTACGGAAATAATTTTGTGCCGCTTTATTTTATTGCGAGTTTGAATTCGATGACGGCGCAGACTTCCTCGATCATGTCTTCAGCGCCGCGAAGCGCAGGCGGTGGTTCCGGATTTGGCGGCGGAGGATTCTCTGGCGGCGGATTTGGTGGAGGCGGAGGCGGAGGATTTTAATTACGCGCTGCGCCACCCAGAAATAATTCTTACCGCGCGGGCATCGGATGCGCGGCGAAAAATTTCCAAATTACTTCGTTGGCTTCCAGATCATCGCTGGACCTGCCGATTTTATTCGCCGGAACGTAAGGCTGCTCGCCGCCCGGCCAAAAATGTCCGCCGTCGACGATGCTGTATAGCAAAACTTCCGCGCCCTGCGTGCAATCACTGTACGAATCCACATTTGTTTGCAAACCGCCCGAAGCGCGCGGCGGAAGCGTAGTTCGTTGCGCGCTCTTGCCGCAGCCCGCCGTTTTCGCCCAATCCTTCGCGGTGTCCTGAGCGGAAATCGTCGCCGGAGCGGTTGAGCGTCCTTTGTATGGAAGAACGGGATCGTCCGTGCCATTGATCATCAGCAGAGCCACAGGACGAAACGTCCAATTTTTGCAGAACTCTTCTTGCGATTTCGCCATCTCCGCGCCAACGGGCGCGATGGCCGCGATGCGATTCGCAAGATTGCATCCCAATTGAAAATCCATAAATCCGCCATCGGAAAATCCCGTGGCGAAAACGCGGCTATCGTCCACAGAATATTCCGTGTCCAGCTGATCGAGGTCATTCGACGATTGCCGGCCCGCGCCTCGGCCGCCGCCACCGCCCTGTCCGCCTCTGGGGCGGCCCATTCCGCCGCCGCCAATCCCTCCGCCCATTCCCCCGCCACCGCGTTGACGCCCGTATCCGCCGCGATTTTGTTGCGGCGAATTTTCTTCAAAATTTGTCCATCGGCGCCGCAAGGCATTTGGATAAACAGCGATCGCGCCGTGCTCGTCGGCGGTTGCGTCAAAACGCGAAAGGCGAACCATATCCAGCGCGTCATTATCGGCGTCATGCAAAATCAACACGACCGGATATTTATTTTTCGGATCGTATGCACGAGGAAGATGCACGAGAAAAGTTCGGTTCACATCTTCGACCGTGACCGTCTCCGGCTTATCCTGCGGAACGATGGGGGCCGCCCCTTGAGGAGCGGGCGTTGCGGGAGGAGGAGTCTGCGTTTGTTGAGCGCGGATGGTGATCGCGCAAACAAATATTAGTGCGAGCGCACCAAGAGAAATCTTGCGTAGAGGCTTCATCTTCATGGATTCCTTTATAACCCCGTCCTTGATAAGAAGTTGCGCGACGCGCGCAGGTTGCCTGAGCTAGCGCTTAGTGTTTGCGGGCGGGCATGGGATGAGCTGCGAAAAATTTCCAAATAATTTCGCTGGCATCCAGATCTTCATTCGTTTTTCCAATGAAGCGCACGGGAATAAATTGCTCGCCGCCGGGCCAGGTGTGGCCGCCTTTTTCAATGGAATATAAAACGGCGGTCGCGCCGTCAGCGCAATCGGTGTAAGTATCCACACGCGTTTGAAGTCCGCCGCTTGTTTTCGGCTCGATAGTGTCGTGCGCAGGTTTCTGACTGCAATTATTTATTTTCGCCCACTCTTTCAGAGTTTCATGCGCGGGCAGAAAATAAAATCCCACGGATTGCGCCAGACGGCCTTTATAAGGAACCTGCGGATCGTCGGTGCCATTCATCATCAGCAGCGGCACCGCGCGCCACGACCAATTACTGCAGGTCTCCGCCAAACTTTCCGGAAGAACCGCGCCGACTGTGGCGATCGCGGCGATTCGATCCGACATTTCGCAGCCCAAACGAAAATCCATGAACGCGCCGTCGGAATATCCTGTGGCATAAATTCGCGAAGCGTCCACAGAATATTCTGATTCGATTTGATCCAGTACGTCGTTGAAAAATGGAATTTCGTTCAAGGGACGGCCGCCAACATCATCGGCACGGGGAGGGCGCGTCATGTCGTCCAAAATAGTTCTGCGACGGCCGAATCCACCGATGTTTCGGACTCCTTCGTCCGGCGCAGCCGTCCATCGGCCTTCGCGCGAATTTGGATATATAACGATAAATCCGAATTGGTCGGCGGTTTTATTAAAATGCGAAATGCGCGCGATAAGCGAACCATTGCCACCGAGTCCGTGCAGCACTAGCACGACCGGATAGCGTTTTCGTTTGGAATATTCCGGCGGAAGATGAACTTGAATCGTGCGCGGCTGACCATTTACTTTCACAACTTCTTCGCGATCCTGCGCGCGTGCGGCGGGCGCGTTGAACGCCCACACAAGCGCAGCCGCTGACAAGATAATCGTGAGCGCGCCGCGAAACTTCATTGCAATACTGTGACATGGGCAGCGAAGTGAGACAAGTTGTGACGTGGATGCGAAACATGTAAGCGGATGCGAAACTTCAGCCGGCCCCGTGCTTTCCGACCCCGTACGAATCCAGCACATCGCTAAGAGTAATCACGCCTTCCAACTTGTGAATATTTGCGCGATTCACAACGGGCAAAAGTTCCAGTTGCGCCGTGCCCATGCGATTCAGCGCCAAATCGAGCGATTGATCCGAGTGCACGTGCGGAAAAATAAGCGGATTTACGAGCGCACTCAACAGCTTGGCCGGATTCAGCGCGAGTTCCTTTTCGAGCGTCAACATGCTGACAACCCCGATGACGCCGCGCTTATCGACCACGGGCCAGGCGCGAAATTTGCTGATGCCAATTTTTTCAACAGCATCCTGGACGGTCAAATCAGCGGCGAGCGTGTCCATCGCGGCAATCATGGCCTTCGACACCTGGCGCTGCCCGTGCTCGCGAAGTGTTTCTGCCGTCGGGAGATGAATGCCGTCTTGCAGCGAGAGTGCATCGTAGATTGTCTTGTGCTGCAATCGCGATGAAATAAAAAGGCTCACCATGTTTGAAATCATGAGCGGCACGATGACGGAGTAATCGCGTGTAGTTTCAAAAATCATCAGCACGGACGTCATGGGCGCACGAACGACTCCGGCAAAAACTGTTCCCATACCGACCAACGCGTAAGCGCCCGGCGTTGCGGTGTGCATCGGAAGAAAATGATGCGCCATAGTTCCAACGGCGCCCCCAAGCATCGCGCCAATAAACAGGCTCGGTCCGAAAATTCCCCCGGCGTTTCCCGAACCGTAGCTGGTGCAGACGGCCACAGTTTTCAGAACAATCAGCAGCAACATTAATTTGAGCGCCATGCCGCCGTTTAACACGTCGCCAACATATCCATAGCCCACGCCGAGAACTTGCGGAACGAACCAACCCATCAGGCCGACGACCAATCCGCCGGCGACGGGCTGGAACCACACAGTACTTTTTGGAAATCGCAAAAAGCGCGCGCGAATTGCCAGCAATAATTTTGTGAACGCTACCGAAACCAGTCCGCCAGCCACGCCGAGCAACGCGTAAATTGCAAATTCCAGTGGATGAACCAAATGATATTGCGGAACTTTGAAAAGCGGGTTATCGCCAAGCAGCACGCGAAGTACAACCCACGCCGTGGCTGACGCGAGCACGATTGCGCCCATCACTGGCGCGTTCAGATCGCCCACAACTTCTTCGAGTGTGAACAGGACAGCCGCAAGAGGAGTGTTGAACGCCGCGGCAATGGCCGCAGCTGCGCCGACGGGAATAAGTTTTTTTACATTTTTCGGACTGAGCCCAAGAAAGCGCCCGAGCACCGAGGCGATTCCTCCACCGACTTGAACGGAAGGACCTTCACGTCCCAATGGAATTCCGCATGCAAGCGTGCCCGCCGTGCAAAAGAATTTTCCAAGCACGGTGCGGAGAGTGATTACGCCGTCGCGTGCGAACAATGCAGTTTTTGTTTGCGGAACTCCGCTGCCGCGCGCGTCGGGAAAATATCGGTATAGCAGATAGCCCATGCCCAGCGATCCCGTGACCGGAATAAGCACGCGGCGCCACGCGGCGCTACCAACGGGGTAAAGGCGCAGGCCGAGGCGTTCTGTTCCCAGGATAAATGCGACGACAACGGCGCCAGTTAACGCACCGATCACCAGCGCCAAAATCAGAATGAGCTGATCTTCGCGCCGGCCGAATTGAGCTTTCCACTGGAGGAGCCTCAGCCTCAGAGGATTTAGCTTCGTGCTTACCCGCGCTTCGTCCACTCTCGGAGAATCCTTTTCAAGACTGCTTTCAGTCTATTGTATGTGCGGCGTGCTTGGCCGAAAAGATCAGATCAGTTTACTTTCCTGCAGGTGAATTCGGACCCCTATTCAGATATTTCTTGAACCAGCCGTGCTCGCGATTCGATTCGTCATCCAAATGCCTTCCCCACGCGGACATTACGCTGGATCGGCTGACGTAGCCAATTAGATGATGCGGATCTTCGCGGCTCACCACCGGAAGCCGGCCGATATCGTTGCGCAGCATGCGCGTCAGCGCTTCAAAAACATTTTCGTCTGGATAGCAAACGACGAGCGCGCGGGTTCCCGCTTCCAGGACAGTTTTTTCGCGC
>Ga0193726_1002656_pt1 | contig 11905 bp, 7 predicted proteins | sample H2c1metaG_FD_144928 | JGI IMG/M metagenome (GOLD analysis project Ga0193726, IMG submission 144928) | Soil microbial communities from a riparian zone of the East river system, Colorado, United States - H2c1 | ecosystem: Environmental > Terrestrial > Soil > Riparian zone | place: USA: East River... | reverse complement strand
GCAACGCAGAACGCTAAACGCGCGGCGGTATTCGACGAGGGCCTCGCGAAATATCCCGCCGATATTTTCCTGTTGCGCAATCGCATGTCCGCCGAGCCGGATCACGAATCCGAAATTCGCTGGGCCGACGCAATGCGCCAAAAGCATCCTACCGATCCGGTCTACACGATCGTTTACGCCATCAGTCTGGAAGGGAAGAACACTCCGGAAGCAATCAAAATGCTGGAAGCGCTTCAAGTCGCGCATCCTGACGCAGCTCAGGTGTATTTGAGTCTCGCCTCTGTTTTCAGTTCTGGAAAATTCAAGGATAAGCCGCGCGCGCAGCAGGAACTGGACAGTTTTTTGAAAATTTGCCCCGTGCCGCTTACCACCGCCGCGCTTTCTTCAATTTCTCAGACCGGCACCAAAGAACAAATTGCTCAAACGGCCTCCGCCGTCCGCAAGCAACTCGAATCAGAAACAGATCCGACTTTGCGCACCGTGTGGCAGGAGCTTTGGCCCGTGGAGTTCAAAGCGCATCCGCCGACGGAACATGACGCGGTAAGAAAGCAAATTGCTCTGGATCTCGCGCGATTCGAGCAGTCACCCGATCGCCATAAGCTTGAATGGATTATTTTCTTGCGTACTGGTTACGGCGACTTGGGCGACACAGCGACCGTCGAAAAACTCAACGATGAAATCCTCAGTGTCTTTCCAACTTCGCAGTCTGCGAAGCAAGTCGTTCAGGATCGCTGGCAAAAATCTCATCCTTACCCGGTCTCCGCGGATAAATCGCAGAAAGAACCCTATTACCGCGCCAGTCTCGCGAACGATCAGGAATGGATTAAGCGCTGGCCCGGTGATTCCTTATTCTTGCATCAGAAGTTTTACGATTTGTCCCAATTGCCGGAAACCACTCCGGAACAAGTTCGCATTGCTGCCGACGAATTTCTTTCCGAATATCGCAAGAATCCGTACTGGTCCACCTCGCCGCCGCTCGAATTTCGTCTTGCTGACACATTCCTGAAATTTAAAGTTCACGTTGATCAGGTGCCCGCGCTTGTTAATGAAGGCTTCGCCGCTTCGCAGAAGCGCAATGATCTGATCGGCCTCGACGATCGCAACGAGGACCAACTTCGCGACTCGATGTCGAACTCCACTAATTTTTTGAAGCTCGAGCGCGCTCGCATCATGCTCGACTACGCCGCAACCACCAAGCAACCGGAAATCGCTCGCGCGATCGAAACCGATCTCGACTCAATCGATATATCAAAGCCTTTCGCAAAAGTTTCAGTGTTGCAGCGCCGCGGGCAGGCAGCCGAAGTAGAAGGTCGCAAACTTGACGCTCTGCTTCTCTATCGCGACGCTCTTGCTACACGCGCAACGCCTCCGCCCGCCGGCACTGACGACACGCTCAAGGAAAGTGTTGATCGTCTTTGGAAAGAATTGGGCGGCACATCCGCGGGATTCGCGCTTCTGCTCGATAAGCCCAAGCCCACCACCGCCAGCGAATCCAGTTGGGAACAGCCGAAAAATCCCATACCTTCATTTTCCGCCAGCGATCTCGAAGGTAAAACTTGGAAGCTCACTAATTTTCAAGGCAAGGCGGTGCTCGTTAACGTGTGGGCCACTTGGTGCGGTCCCTGCAAAATGGAACATCCAGAATTTCAAAAACTTTACGACAAACTCAAAGACCGCACCGACGTCGCGGTCATCAGCTTCAATGTTGATGACGACCTCGGCAAAGTCGCTCCCTACATGAAAGAAAATAAATACACGTTCCCGGTAATCTTAGGCCGTGACGTCGTTGACGCCGTCGTGCCCTCACTAGCAATTCCGCGCAACTGGTTCATCACACCAAAAGGAAAGCTCGAGTGGGAACAAATTGGTTTCGGCCCTGACCTAAAATGGCAGGACATAATCATGGAAAAACTCAACGAAGTTCTAAAGGAAAATCACTAAACGCTTTAGGTCAACACATTCGGGGTATCGTTTTTTTTAAATTGTCCCCCACCCCCCTCGATAACGATGTGTGTGCTAATAAAGGACTTACGCCGATCTGGGCGTAGGTGTGGCTAATAAAGGACTTAGCGGAAATTCGGGCTCCTCAGAAAATAACACGGTACCCCACCCCGGGTGTTTTTGCTATGTATTGCAACTAAAGGACTTACAGCGATCGATGGTCGATCGTTATGCAAATAAAGGACTTATCCTTCGGTTCTGAACGTGTAGAGCTACCCTTGAGGGTAGCAGCCGTGTGTCGAATGCTCATTTTAAAAGAGCCTCCAGTCACGGGTTTCCTCTACTTCCTCTCTGCGCCTCCGCGTCTCTGTGCTTAAAACAATACTTTTTTGTATTTCCCCCACTCCAAAAACTGCATTATAATGCAGTTTTACTCAAAAGTACCCGTCCAACATGCATTATAATGCAGTTTTTCGTAACCTTTCTACTCATTCAGCCTCCAACCCCATTTCACCCCGACGAAAAATCCACTCTCCGTTTGTCCTCTCTCCTCCACTATGGCAAACTCCCTTTTCGCACCAATCTAACAAGGCTTTTCGGAGGCAACAATGGCCAAAAACAATCTCGTCCGGATGCGCGCTCTCTGCGGTTCGCTCCTCGCAATTTGTTTCGCATTCAGCTTCGCATTCTCAGCCACTGCTCGCCGAACCCACACGGAAGAAATTCCCACAGCCACTCCGCAAACTGAAATCGATGCCGCCACCCTCAATTCTTATCAAGGCCAATACGCCGCCGACGCCGATCCCGACCGCATTTATTCTTTCTTCTACGAAGACGGCAAATTTTCCGTCGAGTCCGCACGCAGCGCCAAAACTTTTCTCGTCGCCGATTCAAAAACCAGTTTCACCGTAAAAGATTCCCGCACGCGCTTCGCGTTTGTCGTCGACGCCTCCGGAAAAGTTACAGGCGTCACCATCGGCGCCGGAAATAATGCGCGCCTAGCCAAAAAAATCAACGATAAGCCCATCCACAATCATTTTCGTCCGTACACTCGTCAGGAAGCCATGATTCCCATGCGCGACGGCGTAAAACTTTTCGCCGTTATCCTTCGTCCCGCGGACACAAACGCGCCGCTCCCGTTCATGATGGAACGCACTCCCTACGGCGTGAATGACAACGCCGCCGACAACATTAATCCAGGCATGCCCGAACTCGCCGCCAGCGGATACATTTTTGTTTTTGAAGATATTCGCGGACGCTACAAATCCGAAGGCAAATTTGTGATGATGCGTCCGCAGCAAGCCGATCACAAAGATCCAAAATCAATTGACGAAACCACCGACGCATACGACACCGTCGCATGGCTGCTAAAAAATATTCCCAATAATAATGGCCGCGTCGGCGTCATGGGCACGTCCTATCCCGGATTTCTAACTGCCGAAGCAGGCATCGACTCGCATCCCGCCGTGAAAGCAATTTCTCCGCAAGCTCCGATGACGGATGTTTGGAAGGGCGACGATTTTTTTCACAACGGAGGATTTCGTCAGACCTATGGCTACGATTACGCGCTGGGAATGGAATCCGGAAAAGAAAATGAATTCGGCGCGCTAAAAGAAGACGCTTACGATTATTTTCTACAAGCGGGATCATTCGCAGCCGCCGCGAAAAAATCCGGTTCGCCAATGTTGCCAACGTGGCAAGCTTTTCTCGATCACGCCAGCTACGATAAGTTTTGGAGTTCCCGCGCCGTTCAGCCGCACGAAACAAAAGTTGAAGTTCCCACGCTCGAAGTCGGCGGATATTGGGATCAAGAAGATATGTGGGGCCCGCAAGCCGAATACGCCGCGCTAAAACCGCATGACACCAATCACCAGGTTTTTATGGTTCTCGGTCCGTGGAATCACGGCCAGTGGGCTTCTTCGACGCGACGTCTCGGCGCGCTCGATTGGGGCGTTCCCGTCAGCGATCAATTCCGCGCACAAATCGAAGCGCCATTCTTCGCGCATTATTTAAAAGACGAAGGCGATCTTCCCATGCAGGACACCGCATCTTTTCAAACCGGCTCCAACACCTGGAAACATTATTCGCACTGGCCGCCGACAGAAGGAGTCGCCACGCAAAATCTTTATCTCGGCGAATCCGGCGCGCTCAGTTTCACCGCGCCAACAGGAAACGAGCAGGATGTTTTCGCGGAATATAAATCCGATCCGGCAAATCCGGTGCCTTATCGCAAGCGTCCCATCGAAGCAACGTATGCGCCCACTGGCTCGCAGTGGTACACGTGGCTAGCGCAGGATCAAAGTTTTCTCTCGGATAGAAAAGACATCGCCACATTCGCAACACCCGTACTTGATCACGACGTCACAGTAACCGGCGACGTAATCGCCGATATTTTCGCTTCAACAACCGGAACCGATTCCGACTGGATCGTAAAATTAATCGACGTCTATCCAACCACTCCGGGCGCAACCGACCCGCAAGCCGCAAGAATGTCCGGCTACCAACTAATGATCGCCGAGGAAATTTTCCGTGGACGCTACCGCGAAAGTTTTGAACAACCCAGCGCGATCGAGCCAAATAAAATAACCGAATTCAAATACAGTCTGCACGCCGCCGATCACGTTTTCCTAAAAGGCCATAAAATCATGGTACAGGTCCAGAGCAGTTGGTTTCCGCTCTACGACCGCAATCCACAAACTTTCGTTCCCAATATCATGACGGCCTCGCCCAACGATTTCCAAATTGCCACCCAACGCATCTTCTGGATGCCAAAATATCCGTCGCACATAGAACTACCCGTCGCACATTAAATGGTTTTTGAATTTGATTCAGGTTTTCTGGTGTCCCACGTTCGCCCGTCCCGAAATTCTGGGACGGGCGAACGTGGGGTTCTTGACTTTGACTCTATTTCATCTCAACCAGATCAAACTTCTAAAAATGCTCCCGCTCATCTCCATCGTGCCGTGGAACTCTTTCCACATCCGCTGAAATTCTCGCCCACGCTGTTGTCTTCCAATTATCTTTCTGTACTTTTGTGGAAATCCACGGAGCAACCGGCATCATCAATCGTTTTGAAAGTGCCGCAATATACGGTTCATACATTTGCCGCAGCTCCGTCAGCATTTGCGAGCAGCCTTCCATTGAATGAGGAATCGCCGCAGCTTCCATTAGCGCAATCATTTTTTCGCATCCACCAGCGGGTAATCGTTCCTCGATATTTTCCAACGGGGGACAATTCAGCACCTGAGCCAAATCTACAATCGCGTGACGCGAAATCGCAAACGTCATCTTCGCTTGCCATCGTAGCGCGCCGGTTCCATAGGCCAGCAGCAATGCGGACACATCCAGAATTGTCGTCAACGCCGCGAGCCACGACTCATTGTTGTGCTGCGAGCGGAAATAGCAAAGCACTGGATAGGAAAGATGGCTTTCCATCAACTCCGCCGACCATCTTTCCCAGTCCTGCAAATATGCTTCCAGAGCGTCCACGCTTTTCGGCTGCGTGTGCCGCTTCAAAAATTCTGAAGCGGTGGGAGGCGATCCCGCGCGCGCATCCAACAAAGAAATATTCACTTCGCGCCGGGAAAACGCGCCATACAATACCGGCAAATAGCTAATTCCCAATCCAAGAAATCCGAATCCTAATCCAGCTTCAAACACCATAATCACGCGCGCTGCAGTTGTCCGCGGAACCACGTCGCCCAATCCCAAAGTAAAAAATGTCGTGCCGCTCATGTAAATATCCGTCGCGAATCCCGCGTGCGATCCGGGCACGTCTGGCATTCCGGAAACACTAATCGCCGAACCCGCTGCGTTATGCAGGATTGCAAAAGCCAAAATTAATCCCGCTGCCCAAACGCCAAACAAAACCAGCAACGAAAGCGGTCCGTAAAAACTCAGAAAAGTTTCGCGCCGGTTGGTGGCGCGCATCATCCGGCCAACACCAGACCAAGGACGCCAACTCGCGCGATAAAAAGCTCGCGCCAAACGAAATTTCCGCGTAATGCGTCGCGGCAGAATAATCGTCTCAAACACGTCCAACAAGATAATGAACAGCAGAAGACTGCCCAGCACCGCTAACACGACTGGCATTTATTCCACTCCTTCACTTCTTCAACCGACGACTCTCGCCCAATCTTTATCGCCGCTGCGCAAAAAACTCTTGCATCACCGCAACGCATTCTTCCGCCAAAATTCCCGAAACAATCTCCACCCGATGATTCACCGCCGGATGATCCAACACTTGAAAACAAGTTCGCACAGCGCCGCCTTTTTGTTCTGCGCATCCGTAAATTAATCTCGCGACGCGCGCTTGAATCAATGCGCCTGCGCACATCGCACACGGTTCGACGGTCACGTAAAGCGAAGTTCCATTTAGCCGGTGATTTCCAATCGTTTGTGCGGCTGCGCGTATGGCCACCATTTCCGCATGAGCCGTTGGATCGTTATCCGTAAGGGTGCGATTGTGCGCGCGCACAATTACTTTCCCTTCGTGCACGATCACTGCGCCGATGGGAACTTCGCCGCGCTCTGCCGCAGTTCGTGCTTCTTCCAGCGCGGCGCGCATGAAGTCCAAATCTGATTCAGACATGCAGGGAGCATAGCAGGACGCGGGGTTTTCCGGGAACGCCAATCTCCCGATTGGCGATTGGGAAACCGAAAAATAAGATTCACGAAAGCAAAATCGCCAATCGGGAGATTGGCGTTCCCGGGGAGAATCAGTGAAAGTTTGGTTCGTCAGAACCGATCGAATATTCCACCACAACAATATCGCGACGTTCCTCGAATGACGTGTCGTGCGCAATATGGCGGCCAACTTCGCGCCATCCGCAAACCTGGCAGAGACGCAAACTGTCTCCGTTTTCCGCGAGCACCCGGCCAATTAATTTTCTATATTTTAAGTTCGCAGCTTCTTCTTGAATCGCCTGCATTAGTTGACGACCAACGCCGTAGTTGCGGAACGATCTCCGCACGCAAAGAAAAACTTCAGCGATATCCGCGAGCGCAGGACGAACGTCATAGGGCACGAGCGCAATCCAACCCAGAACCCATCCGCGCAATTCGGCCACAAGAATCGGACGGCGTCCATTCACAATTGCTTCCACGATAAAAACTTGCTGCTCTTCAGTGCTACGCGCGTGTTCTTCAAACGCAATCAGATGATCCTGCACGCCTTCGTTGAAGATTTCGCGCATCACTGCTGCATCGTCTTCGCGCGCAGCGCGAACAGTAAGCTGTGGCCGGCTTTCCGGAGTTGTAGCAGCCATGCTGAAATTCTACCACTACAGGCGATGAAAATATCCAGTGGGAATGCGGCAATGAGGTGCGTACGTGGCATTCGATCAAGCGCGCTTGACATTCTTGCTCAGGCGAAAGAAACTAACGCTCTATGAACGAGCTGCTGCGCCGGATTTTCATGGTGGATTTTATCAAGGGAATGTTGCTGACCTTCAGCTACCAAAATCCCAAGAAAATTTACACCGAACAATATCCGCAGGAACGTCCGATGGTGGCCGAAAGATTTCGCGGCGCTCCTCGGCTGAATATTAATCCTGAAACCGGCGAAACGCTTTGCATTTCCTGCAATCTTTGCGCGCTCGCTTGCCCTGAAAATTTAATTGTTGTTGGATGGCAACGCGACGACGCGACGCGCAGAAAAGTTCTGACAACTTTCACTTACGACACTTCGCGTTGCATGTTTTGCGGCCTGTGCGAAGACGCGTGCCCCACAGATTGTTTGGAACTGACGCAGGATTTTGAGATGGCGTATTACAGCCGCGAAGGCGCGATTTGGGATCGTCACCGGCTGGAAGTTGGGCCTACTCCGACGAGATACGTTCGATAGTTCGCCCCGCTCTATTTCTCATTGATTGAATTTCACAGATAAAGACAGTGTGGGCGACCTGAAGGTAGCCCCTACGTTTCCTTAGCCGGCGATCAGCAGCGTTTCGGAGAACGGCCATTCCTCGTCGGTCCATTGCGCGTGCGCGTGGAAGCCGGCGCGTTCTGAGATTTGAATTATTTCTGGGGCGCGATATTTGTAGGAACTTTCGGTGAAAATGGTTTCGCCGGAATTAAATTGAACGACGCAGTTCGCGGCAGGAATCGTGACGGTTTGATTGCGCAGCGATACGAGATGCATTTCGATGCGTTGCTCGAAAGCGTCGTAGCGAGCGGAATGTCGGAATTCTTTTAAGTCGAAGTCGGCGCCCAATTCGCGATTCATTCGCGTTAGCAAATTCAAATTGAATGCGGCAGTAACACCCATCGCGTCATCGTAGGCAGGAATCATGCGATCGAGAGATTTCACGAGATCGACGCCGAGGAGCAATGCGTCTCCCGGCACTAATTTGCGTCGTACGTCCGCCAGAAATTGTTCGGCATCACTGCGATGAAAATTTCCAATCGTGCTTCCGAGGAACATTACCAGCATGCGTTCGTTCGGCAGTCGTTGCGCTGCTACGCGAGCCAATCCTTCCAGATAATTCTGCTCGACGCCGATTACGTTTACGCGGTCGAGCTGGCTGAGTTCGTTCACGCATTGAGCGAGCGCGGCTGGAGAAATTTCAATCGGATAGTAGGTGGTGTGCTGGTGCCGCGCGAGAGCTTCCAGAATCCAGCGCGTTTTCTTTCCGCTACCGCTGCCAAGTTCTGCGACGACAATATTTTCTGGAATATCAGCAGATATCTTCGCGCGCAAAAGCGGCCGGACAATTTCATCCGCGTGCCGGCCCAGGATTCGTTGGTCAGCGCGGAACAATCCATATTCAGGTAACAAAGTAATCGCGTCGAAAAGCGCTGATCCAAGTTCGTCGTAAAGATAGTTGGACGACAATTCTTTTTGTCCTGGTTTAGCTAATCCGGCGCGAACATCGGACGCAAAATCCGCGATCGGATGTAGGGAAATTATTTCGGTAATCGTCTCTGCCATGATGACCCTCGGAATTATTATATTCCCCGCATATTTCTGCGGAGCTTCTGGCGCATTAATGTTCGATGCAGCGAAAGCCTGTGTAGACGTAAGGATAATGCGGCTGGAACCAATTGCGAAACGATCGGCGAAGCATGCACGCGGCTGTTCTGGACGAGCCCCCCTTCATTACGAAATGATGGCCGTCGAAAAAGTCGGCTGAATATCCCGGATAAAACGGAAATGGTTTGAAGCCGGCGAAGGGCGCGAAAATTGTGCGCGTCCATTCCCATCCATTTCCTATAAGTCCTTGCACACCGAAAGCACTTGCTCCCGCGGGGTACGCCCCAACCGGCGCAGGATCCCACCTTTGAAAATCGAAGTTGCCGTGAGTCGATGTTGGAAGTTGTTCGCCCCATGGAAAAGCGCGTTCTGAAATTTGCGTTTCGCGCGATTCAATCGCAACGCCATACGCCGCGCGATGCCATTCGGCTTCACTCGGCAATTCCTTTTTGCTCCAGCGGGCATAGGCCGAAGCTTCGGCGTGACTGACGTAGACGGGCCAGTCGAGCGGCAGAGGAATTTCGTCAAACATAGTGCGAAGAAATGGTTTCCCTTCGCGAAAAATCCAGAATGAGGGATGCGACTTGTCGCTGGATTGAGTCCAGCTCCAATCTGCATCGTTCCAGAGCGAGCGATCTTGATATCCGCCGTTGGATTGAAAATTCAGGAAGTCGCCGTTGGTTACTTTGTAAGCGTCGATGTGAAATTCAGGAACGTTAACTTGATGTTCCTCGAATTCATTGTCCCAGCCGAAGGAATTTTGCTGAGCGCGCAATCCGAGCGTCGAAGTTCCGGCGGGAATGCGAATCATGCGCGGCTTCGCTTGCGGTGCAACACCCGTAGGTGAATCTGCGTGATGAAATTTTCTGTCCAGCGGCATTTGGTGCAACAAATAAGAAAGCGTTTCGGCATGCATCAATCGATGTTCAATGGCGACTTCGATTAGCTGCTTGAGTTCGGCAGAATTTTCCGAGCGCAATTCGAGTGCCGGGCTCAATCGTTCGTCGAGAGTACTGCGAAGTTTCTGATTGTAGTCGGAAACTTTCGCGCGGATCGGCCAGTCTTCCGGAATATCCGTCGGCAATCCTCCGCCGACCGGATCAATTCCAAATGCGAAAAGTTGATCGAACGCGGGATCGAATGACGGCAGATCAAAATGGCGGCGGCCCAGCAAATTCCAGTCAAACGCTTCCAGGTGGCCGGCATAGAAAATAAGCCGGTGGCGTTCGGCAATCGGCCGATCGTAAAGCGCTTCGGGTCTCACGATGTGGAACAGTTCGTCCGTGCGTGCGCGCGCGTCGGCAAGTTTCTGTAATAACGATGGAGCCCGTTGCGTTGCGAAGGTAGTTGCCATGTCGCTGACCAAAATATTGGATGCCGCAAATCGAATTCCGGTTCTAGCGGAATAGCCCGGAAACAGAGGCTGTTTTATAATGAATTTGCGGCGGCGAGTCAATCCGCCGTATTCTAGCCGGGCCATTCCAGATTACCTTCGGAGGACGCATGTCTTCTCCATCCTTACCAAGCGCACTTGATGCCAAGACCCAGGCATTTCCAATCTTGACCGACGCTCAGATCAACCGCATTCGCACGGGCAGCAAACAGCGAACCGTCAAGAAGGGCGAAATTATTTTTGAGACCGGCGACGTGAGCGTGCCGTTCTTCGTTTTGCTTTCCGGAAACATGGAAATCGTGCAGCCGGCGATTGGCGGAGAAAGTCGGGTGGCCACGCATGGGCCCGGAGAGTTCACCGGCGAGATGCCCATGATTTCGGGAAGACGAAGTCTTGTGCGCGGTCGATTCACCGAGGACGGCGAGGTGCTGGAACTTCCCGGCGAAGCTTTGCGCACATTAGTTGCCAAGGACGCGGAGCTCAGCGAAATTTTTATGCGTGCGTTTATTTTGCGGCGGCTGGCGCTCGTCAATAGCGGGCAAAGCAATTTAGTTTTGCTGGGCTCGCGACACTCGGCAGACACGCTTCGATTGCGAGAATTTCTTTCCAGGAACGAACATCCGGTGAACTACATCGATTTGGATACGGATAAATCTGCGCAGGAATTTCTGGACCGTTTCAACGTCACAGCCGAAGACGTTCCGGTGATCGTCTGCAATGTGCGCGGCGTTCTGAAAAATCCTTCAAATCAAGAATTAGCGAATTGCATTGGCCTAAACATTCAAGTTGACGAATCACAGGTTCGCGATGTGGTGATTGTGGGCGCGGGGCCAGCGGGGCTCGCGGCCGCTGTTTATGCTGCTTCCGAAGGGCTGGATGTGCTGGTGATCGAAATGACAGCGCCTGGGGGGCAGGCGGGATCTAGTTCCAAGATCGAAAATTATTTGGGATTTCCCACCGGACTTTCCGGACAAGAGTTGGCGGCGCGTGCGATTGCGCAGACAGAAAAATTTGGCGCGAAGATGATGGTAGCGCATAGCGTCGAGAAACTGGAATGTTCAAAACTTCCGTACAAAGTTGTTCTGGATAACGGAAATAAAATCGCGGCGCGCGCGATTGTGATTGCCACCGGCGCGCAATATAACAAGCCGCCCATTCCAAACATCAAGGAATTTGAAGGGCAGGGAATTTACTACGGCGCAACGCACATGGAATCGCAGCTTTGCGGCGAAGAAGATCTGATCGTCGTTGGCGGCGGAAATTCCGCGGGACAGGCGGCGGTGTACATGTCGCAAACGGCGGGCAAGGTGCACATGCTGGTGCGCTCGCACGAGCTGTCGGACACGATGTCCCGTTATTTAATTCAGCGAATCGATCAAAATCCGAATATTGAATTGCATTACAAAACAGAAATTGTCGCGCTCGAAGGAAACAATAAACATTTGGAGCGCGTCACATGGCTCGATCGACCGACCGGAAAGAAAACAGTTCACGAAATTCGTCACGTGTTCGTGATGGCGGGCGCTTCGCCGCGTACCGAATGGCTGAAGGGCTGCATCGCGATGGACGACAAGGGGTTTATTATCACTGGACGCGAT
>Ga0193726_1002655_pt1 | contig 11906 bp, 14 predicted proteins | sample H2c1metaG_FD_144928 | JGI IMG/M metagenome (GOLD analysis project Ga0193726, IMG submission 144928) | Soil microbial communities from a riparian zone of the East river system, Colorado, United States - H2c1 | ecosystem: Environmental > Terrestrial > Soil > Riparian zone | place: USA: East River... | reverse complement strand
GTTCGCGATCGGGTTTCGCGTCAACTTGCCCGTCGCAGTGGCGGTCACCCTCTACTCCAATCCCTTCACCATCGGACCGATGTACGTGATCGCCTATGAAATCGGCAAGCTGTTTTTCCCCGGGGAATTTGCGGCGCCGAACCCGCCACCCGATTTCGACTGGTCGCACTTCGGCGCCTGGATAGAGGCGTTTCTCGCCTGGCTGCTGTCGCTGGGCAAACCGCTCGCGGTCGGCCTGCCGACACTCGCAGTGGGACTTGCTGTCGCGGGCTATGTATTCGTCCGTCTCGCGTGGCGCGCGTATGTGATACTTGCCTGGCGCAGGCGCCGGCGCCGGCGGCTGCGCGTTACTAGGGATTCAAGGCAGTAGGCGCTCTACAGACCGGCGATGTGTCAACTAAATTGGCAACTAATTTGTCAACTATCTAAACTGTCAACTTCATTCGTTAGGCGCCCGGATCACACGGCCGGTACAGTACCTCCGTCGATCACGTACTCACTGCCATTGATGGAGGCTGCACGTTCGGACACGAGGAAAGCGACCAGTTCCGCGACTTCCTCGGGGCGGCCGGGGCGGCCGATTGGTATGCCGCCGAGCGAAGCCATGAGGCTTTGGCGGGCAGCGTCCTCGTCAGTTCCGGCCTCCTCGGCGAGACGCACGATCAAGCGGTGCGCGGCAGCGGTCTCGATGAAACCGGGCGCAACGGTGTTGACCCGAATGCCTTTGGGCCCGAGTTCCTTCGACAGCCCCTTGCTGTAGGTCGTCAGCGCCGCCTTGGCCGCAGTGTAGGCGAGAGTGGCCTCGAACAAGGGCAGGCGTCGCTGGATCGACGAGACATGGAGGATGACGCCGGAACGCTGCTCTACCATCCCGGGAATGAAGGCACGGTCCAAACGGACCGCGGGCAGCAGGTTGAGGTTGATCTCGCTCTGCCAGTGCTCATCGGTTAACGCGAGCACGCCGCCGCCCGGCGAGCTGGACCCGCCCACGACGTTGACGAGAATATCGAGCCCACCGAAGCGCTGCAGCACGTGATCGACAACCTTGTCCGTCCCTTGGCGCGTGCTCACGTCTGCTTGGACGAACAAGTCAAGCGTCCGCGCTTCCGGCAGAGCGATCGGGCGATTGTCGCGACCCGCGCCCCGCCGCCTGCAAGGCGCCGCACAACCGCTTCTCCCATGCCCTCGGTGCCGCCGGTGACGAGGACGCGCTTGCCGGCGCACTCCGCCGGGTCGATGGAGTATTGCCACGCCGAGCCCATCACTCGATCTCCAGGCGGTCGATCTTTCCGCCAGTCACGGTAAAGGCGTAGCGGAGCTCTACCGGGCTGCCTGGAAAATCGCCCGACACCCTTCCCGTGACGACTGTCCGGCCGTCGCGTTCCGCGACCCCGAGGACCTCGACGGTCGGCCGGTACTTCTCGCTCACTTCCACGATCCATTCGCGGATCGCCGTGATGCCTCGGCGCTCCCGCTTTTCGTCGTGGACCATGGCGGTTCTGCTGAAGCACGCGGTCACCGCGTCGATGTCATGAGCGTTAGCCGCTGCGATGTAGTCTGCTACTGGTTGCGCAAGTTTCGTGGCGGTCATGTCCAGTCCTCTGCTGTGCGTTGCTCTGAAATGAGAATGGGACTACGCTAACCAAATGACAAGTACGCACGAAAAAGTAAGTCACTTACCTGCGAGTGAGCGACACGAACACACTCCGCTTTCCGCGGCACACGGCATCGAGCAGGCGCTCAAATTCGTCGAAGGTCGGTGGAAGCTGCTGATCCTGTTCCATCTGTTCGGTGGCAAGGTTTTGCGCTTCTCCGATCTGGAGCGCGCGATACCGGCGATCTCTCAAAAGATGCTGGCGCAGCAGCTCCGCCAGCTGGAAGCCGATGGGGTCGTGCGGCGAATCGTTCACAACCAAGTGCCGCCGAAGGTGGAGTATTGCCTCACGACCTGGGGCCAGTCGCTTTGCCCGGCGCTCGACGCCTTGCTCAAATGGGCGGAGATGCGCGGTCCCGGTACTCCCGATGCCGGCGCCTAACTCGAGGTCGAACGGACGGGCCACGAGCGCGGCCCTAAATCCGGGCTTGTGCGTGACGGCCCGCCGTTCACCAAGACGTTGGGCGTCATGAAGAAGCAAATCCGAAGTTTTGATCCAGTCGCCTCTAAGAGTGCGAGGATAGTTGTGCTTGGAAGCATGCCGGGTGTCCGGTCTCTGGACGCCGCTGAGTACTACGCTCATCCACGCAACGCGTTCTGGAAAATAATGCAAGAGCTCGTTGGAGTAGACACGGAAGCGACTTACAAGAAGCGGCTTCGGTCATTGACGGCTCGCGGCATCGCGTTGTGGGATGTTCTGCATTCTTGCCACCGCAAAGGTAGCCTTGATGCGGCGATTCAGAAGGGCTCTGTGAAGATCAACGACTTCAATGCATTCTTTCATAGGCATGCCCGAATAGGTTTCGTTCTCTTTAACGGTGCGACCTCAGAACGTTACTACAAGCGCTACGTTTTACCAGAACTCAAAAACGAAACGATCATCCACATTCGTATGCCTTCAACCAGCCCTGCTTATGCTGCTATGTCGCTCAAGAGGAAGATTGAGATGTGGCGCAGCGGTATAGATGCCGCTGCACGCGACCGCGTTACGAAACGCGGCACGTGAACGGTGGCGTTAGGCGGATGCATCGCCATTGCGACAGCTGCGAGAATGGCCACCGAGATCGAAGTTCACAATTCAATTAGCATCGTTGGTCGGGGCGTCGTGCTGATGGGCCACGTTCGGACCGGCACGGTGCGCATAGGGCAGGTGACGGTACCGCTCGTGCTTGGCCATGCAGCGGCGCGGCGCCTGGAGGTGAGCGCAGTCGAACGTTTATCCTCGATGGAGGGGCGCGGTCTGGCCGTTGGCATAGCGTTTCGGAATCCTCCACACCTTGACGATCTCAAGCGCGCGTTGCCCGCGGGCAGCATTCTGGTGCTTGAGGAACCGGGCGAACTCAAGGCGCGGATCATCTAGCATATTAGTGCGGACGAGTCTGAAGCACTGCACCTATAATTAACGATCATGCGGCCCGCCGCACAAAAGCGTTATGTCGAACGAGAACGGACTGTGACATGAACCACCAAGCAGGACTTGAGCGATGCCAGCCGCGCGCCGGTGGGCGCAAACGTTAAGGCCCATTCATGCCAGCCTGGCTGATTCCCGCACTCAAGGCCGCTCTGCCTCATATCGGCACGATCATTTCGGCTGCAGCGCCGGTATTCACGAGGAAAGCCGATGCAGCCGCCAATCAGACTTTATTGCTGCAGCAGCAGATCACGGAGCTTCAATCCGCGGCGTCTCAGAACGCAGAGCACATCAAGGAGCTGGCGGCGGAATTGCAAACCACGGTAGCGATTGCGGACGCGAAACTGCGCCGTGCGCTCTTGCTTTGCGCTACTTCTGCGATCCTGTCCGCAATTGCCATAGGCATCGCACTGGTTCTCATTGTCGGAAGATGAGCCCGGCAAGCCGCTAGGACTTAAACCTCCCGCGTCAGTACCCCGTCCTGAAGCCGCATCACGCGGTGCGCGCGCGCGGCGAGCGAGGGCTCGTGGGTCACGATCACCAGGCTGGTGCCGTGGGCGCGATTGAGCTCGAGCATCAGTCCGAATACGCCATCTGCGGTTCGCCGGTCGAGGTTGCCCGTCGGTTCGTCGGCGAGCACGCAGGCGGGCCGGGTGACCAAAGCTCGCGCGAGCGCCGCGCGCTGGCGCTCTCCTCCGGAGAGCTCGCCCGGAGTATGGCGGAGGCGCTCCGCGAGGCCGACTTCCTTCAGCATCGCCGCGGCCGTGGCGCGCGCTTCCGCCGGCGCGACGCGGCGTATGAGTAGCGGCATCGCGACGTTCTCGAGCGCGGTGAACTCCATCAGCAGGTGGTGGAACTGATAGACGAAGCCGAGCGAACGGTTGCGCACGCTTCCTCGTTCCGCATCGGAAAGGCTTTGCATGGGCCGGCCCAGGACGTCGACCTCTCCCGAGGTCGCGTCGTCGAGTCCCCCCAGGAGGTGCAGCAGCGTACTCTTGCCCGATCCGGAAGCGCCGACGATCGCGACGAACTCCCCAGGTGCGATCTCGAGGTCCACGCCGAGAAGCACGGGGACCTCGGTGTCGCCCTGACGGTAGATCTTGCGAAGCTTGCGGCAGCCGAGGACCGGCGTCCCTGTCTCATTCATAGCGCAGCGCCTCGGCAGGATTCACGCGCGAGGCGCGCCAACTCGGATAGAGCGTTGCGAGGAGCGAGAGCACGAGCGAAACGAGAGTAATGGCGATCACGTCCGCTTTCTGCAAGTCCGAAGGCAGTTCGCTGATGTAGTACACCTCGCGCGAAAGGAACTGGAAGCCCAACAGCCGCTCGACGAAAGGAACGATCACGTCCACGTTGAGCGCCGTCGGTATTCCAAAAAATACGCCGATCAGCGTGCCGATCGCGCCGATCAGCGCGCCCTGCACGATGAAAATCTTCATGATGCTCGCCGGGCTCGCGCCGAGCGTGCGCAGGATCGCGATGTCCGGCTGCTTGTCGGTGACCGCCATCACCAGCGTCGAGACGATGTTGAATGCGGCCACCAGCACGATCAGGAACAGGATGATGGACATCATCGTCTTCTCGATCTGCACGGCGCGGAAGAAATTGGCGTGGCTGCGCGTCCAGTCGGAAATGTAGAGATCGCCGCGCATGCGCGTGATCAGGTCGCGGGCCACCTCGCGCGACTGCATCAGGTCGAAGAGCTTGAGCCGCACGCCCGACACGCGGTCGGCCATCTGGTAGAGCTTCTGCGCGTCCTCGATATCGATGAGCGCGAGGCCCGAGTCGTATTCGAACATGCCCACTTCGAAAATGCCGACCACGGTGAATTGCTTGAGGCGCGGGAGGATGCCCGCCGGGGTCACCAGCCCCTGCGGAGCGATCAGTGTCACCTTGTCGCCGGTTCCGGCGCCCAGAGCGCGCGCGAGCTCCGAGCCGAGCACGATTCCGAATTCCCCGGGAACCAGCGCATCCAGGCGGCCCTTGGTCATGTGCGCACCGATGTCGGCGACCTTGTCCTCGAGCTTGGGGTCGATCCCCCTCACCACGGAACCGCGCACGCCGCCGCCGGAAGACAGCATCGCCTGCGCGTTAACGAAGGGCGCGGCGGCGGCGACCTGCGGGTGCCCGGATGCCTCCTTCGCCACGCCCTCCCAATCCGCGAGCTGATTGTTGAATCCGGTGATCTGTACGTGCGAAGCCACGCCGAGGATGCGCGCACGCAGTTCCTTCTGAAAACCGTTCATCACCGATAGCACTACGATCAGCGCCCACACTCCGAGCGCGATGCCGAGCATCGAAGTGAGCGAGATGAACGAGATGAAGTGGTTGCGCCGCTTTGCGCGCGTATAGCGCAGGCCGACGAAAAGTTCGTAAGACACGCGCGCCAGTGTGCCACAAAAGTCCTCAAGCACACACCGCTTCAGGGTCGATGTGCCGAAGCTGCCCGGTGCTACACTCGCGAAGCCGATGCACTGCCACTGTTTCATTCCCGATTTCTTTTCCGCCGAGGGAGCGCAGACCGCCGACCGCTTCGGCGCGGCCGAAACGCTGATTGCGCGGGGACGCCGCAGGCGGATGGCCTCGATCTCGCCCGAAACCTGGTTGTTCGAACGCTTCGGCGTGCCCATGCAGCGCGACTGGCCGGTCGCGCCCTACAGCCTGCTTGCCGACGGCGGGACGCCCGGGCGCCATTTCTGGATGCGCGCGGATCCGGTGCACCTCCTCGCGGGGAACAACAATCTCAGCCTCGACGAGCGCGCGGCGTTCGATCTCTCCCGCGCCGACTCCGAAGCGCTGGTCGAGACGCTCAACCGGCATTTCGGCGAGGCGATGCTCTTCTATCCCCTGCATCCCGCGCGCTGGTACCTGCGGTTCGACAAAGCGCCGGAGGTGCAGACCACGCCGCCTGCCGCGGCGCGCGGGGAGACGATCGAGGGAAAGCTCCCGTCCGGCCGCGATGCGATGCGCTTTCACGCATGGATGAACGAAGCGCAGATGCTCCTGCACGAGCACCCGGTCAACGCCGCGCGCGAAGCGCGCGGGGAGGCGGCCTTGAACAGCATCTGGTTCTGGGGCGGCGGTATCATCGACACCGTGAAAGCCCGGACTTTCTCGACGGTCATCGGCGACGATCCTCTCGCCCGCGGGCTCGCGCTCGCCGCCGGGATTCCGCACCGCGGGCTGGCGAAAGATGCCGGCTCAACGCTCGCAGGCGCAGAGGGCGAAGGCGTCGCGCTGATTGTGCTGGACTCGTTGCGAACCGCGGGCGGCGATCCCCGGGAGCGCCGCGCCGCATTCGAGCACGACTGGTTCGAGCCGCTGCTCGCGGCGCTGAAGTCCAGGCGGATTGGAATGCTCACGCTTCACCTTTGCGGCGAGAATTTCCTGCTCGAGGTCGAGACCGTAAGTTCGGACCTGCGCTATTTCTGGCGGCGGCGGAAGCCGCTCTCGACTTACGCATAAGACATGACGGAGATCCTTATCCGCCGGGTTCCCTTGCGTATGCAGGATCAGCTGGTGCGCGAAGGTTTGCACCCGGTGCTGGCGAGGATCTGCGCCGCGCGCGGAATCGCACGGCGCGGCGAGCTCGAGGACGCGCTCTCGGGTCTTCTCCCGCCTTCGGATCTGCTGCACGCGGACCGCGCCGCCGCCCTGCTCGCCGATGCGATCGCGGCGGGCAAGCGCATGCTGATCGTCGCCGACTACGACTGCGACGGCGCCACCGCCTGCGCGCTCGGCGTGCGCGCGTTATCTGCCTTCGGGGCGAACGTCGGCTATCTCGTCCCCAACCGCTTCGAGTTCGGCTACGGACTGACCCCCGAGATCGTCGCGCTCGCCGCGCAATCGAAACCCGATCTGCTCATCACGGTAGACAACGGAATCGCGAGCGTCGAGGGCGTAGCCGCGGCGAACCGGCTCGGCATCGCGGTCGTGGTCACCGACCACCATCTTCCCGGCCCGGAGCTGCCGAGTGCCGCGGCCATCGTCAATCCGAACCAGGCCGGCTGCGCGTTTCCGAGCAAGAGCCTCGCGGGCGTCGGCGTCATGTTCTATGTGATGCTTGCCCTGCGCGCCGAGCTTAGAAAGCGAAACGCATTCGACGGCAAGGACGAGCCGAATCTCGGCGATCTGCTCGACCTGGTCGCCCTCGGGACGGTCGCCGATGTCGTGCCGCTCGATTTCAACAATCGTGTCCTCGTGACTCAGGGCTTGAAGCGCATCCGCGGAGGCCGCATGCAGGAGGGTGTGCGCGCCCTCTTCGCCGTGGCCGGCCGCGATCCTTCCCGCGCGGGCGGATTCGATCTCGGGTTTCTGCTCGGGCCGCGGCTGAACGCGGCCGGGCGCCTGTCCGACATGAGCCTGGGTATCGAGTGCCTGGTCACCGAAGACCGCGGACGCGCACTCGAGATCGCGCGGCAGCTCGACGACTTGAACCGCACGCGCCGTTCGATCGAGGCCGACATGCAGGCGCAGGCCGACGAAGCGATGACGAAGGTTTCGGTGGGCGAGAGCTCCAGCATCAGCCTGTACGACCCGAGCTGGCACCAAGGCGTGGTCGGCATCCTCGCCGGGCGCGTCAAGGAGCGTTACCATCGCCCGACCTTCGCCTTCGCGCCGTCCGGCTCAGGCGAGATCCGGGGCTCGGGCCGGTCGATTGCCGGCCTGCACTTGCGCGACGCTCTCGATCTCGTTGCCAAGCGCGAGCCGGACCTGCTCCTGCGCTTCGGCGGGCACGCCGCCGCCGCGGGACTGACGCTGCGCGCGGCGGATTTCACGCGCTTCGCGGAAAGCTTCGAAGGCGTGGCCCGCGAGCTGCTGTCGCCCGCGCAGCTTGCGCGCGCGGTCGAGACAGACGGTTCGCTGGAATCCGCGTATCTCGACCTCGGCCTCGCGCAGCTCCTCGATCGCCAGGTCTGGGGACAGGGATTTCCGCAGCCGCTGTTCTGCGACGAGTTCGAGGTGCTCGCCCAGCGCGTGGTCGGCGAAAAACACCTGAAGTTGAAACTCGCGCGCGCCGGGCGCACCGTCGAAGCCATGCGCTTCAACTCGCTCGATCCCCTGCCCTCGTCCGTGCGCGCGGCGTATCGACTGTCGGTCAACGACTTTAACGGAATGCAGAATCTTCAACTCGTCATCGAACACTGGGAACCCGCCCTATGAGCCATGCACGCATCAGGATTTCCTGGCCCAAGGGTGCAGTACAAGCGACCCTGGAGGACACACCTACGACACGCGCGGTTGTCGCCGCGCTGCCGCTCAAGGCAAAGGCCCAGACCTGGGGCGAAGAGGTTTATTTCGAATTACCCGTGAAGGCGACACTCGAAGGCAGCGCCAAGCAGGTCGTGCCGCCCGGAACGGTCTGCTTCTGGACCGAAGGCAGCTCGCTTGCCCTGCCCTGGGGCCGCACACCGGTATCCGAGGGCGACGAATCTCGCCTCGTCACCCGCTGCAACGTCCTTGGGAAAATAGACGGCAATCCACGCGAGCTCGCTTCGGTGCGCTCGGGCGACACCATCGCGTTGACCCTCGAGTGAACATGGAGCGCAAGCGCGTCAATTCGAGCAAGATCCGCGCGGTCGGTTACGACGCCAGGGCGCAGGTGCTCGAGGTCGAGTTCAGCGACGGCAAGGTGATCCAATACCGTGGGGTTTCGCCCGAGGTCCATCGCCAGTTCATGGCCGCTCCGTCTCCGTCGAGCTTCTTCGAGGACAAGATAGACGAGAGCTTTCCTTCTACGCGCCTGCGCTAGACGTCCCGCCGCGCGCCAACAGCCCCCGGTGCAGCACCTGCTCAAACTCTTTGGCGGGCACGGGTCTGCCGTATAAAAAGCCCTGTACCAGATCACACCCCTGGCCTCGCAAATAGTCGCTCTGCAGCTCCGTCTCGACACCTTCGGCCAGCACCTTGTACCCCAGGCCGTGAGCGAGCTTGATAATTGCGTTGGCAATGACGGCATCCTTGGCGTCGCCGCTGATGCCCTTCACAAACGACCGGTCTATCTTGATCACATCGATCGGAAATTGTTGCAGGTAACTGAGACTGGAGTAGCCCGTCCCGAAATCGTCGATGGCGATCATCACTCCCAGCCCCTGTATCTCCTTCAGAAGACCGATGACCCGTTCCGGATCTTCCATCACCATGCTCTCGGTGAGCTCGAGGCTGATAAGCCGGGAGGGCAACGCATGGTCAGCCAGCGCCTTGCGCACGACGCCGACAATCTCCGTGCCGCGCAACTGGTACGCCGATAAATTCACGGAAACGGGCACGACTTTCATGCCGTCTTTCCGCCACCGGCTGTTCTGGCGGCAGGTTTCCCCGATCACCCATGCGCCCATGGCGCCAATGAGCCCCGACTCTTCCGCCACCGGGATGAACTCGTTGGGAGGAATCAGTCCACGCTCCGGATCCTGCCAACGCAGGAGCGCCTCGGCAGCCACCAGCTGCCGCGATTTCAAATCAAATATCGGCTGGTAGTGCAAAATGAATCGATCGTTCTTCAGCGCCTCCTGCAGTCCGGTGATTATCGAAAGATGCCTGGACGCCCGCTCACCCATCTCACGCTCATAAAACTGATAGTTACCGCGCCCTCCGGACTTCACTTGATACATGGCGATATCCGCGTTCTTCATCAGCGCTGTCGCGTCTTCGCCGTCCAGCGGATACACGGCAATGCCGACACTGGCTCCGATCTCCATCGTGGCCCCGCCCAGGACCATCGGTTTCGTAATGACCTGCATCAATTTCTGACCCACCAGCGCGCAGTCTTCCGGATGCGCGACCCCTTCCAGGACTATCATGAATTCGTCACCGCCCAGACGAGCCACCGTATCGGTGGCGCGCAATATGGATTTCATGCGTGACGCAAGCTCTTTGAGCAGCTCGTCGCCGGCATCATGGCCCAGGTTGTCGTTGACAAACTTGAATTTGTCCAAATCCACCAGCATCACGCCGGAATATTCCTTATTGCGCTTGGCGTGCAGGATGGCATGATCGATACGGTCATGCAGCAGGGTACGGTTCGGCAGTCCGGTAAGCACATCGTGGGTGGCGAGGCGGGTCAGCTCCGCCTCGTGCACTTTGCGCTCGGTGATGTCGCGCACGAAGGCGCAGTTATATTCCTGCTCGTAAACCCGCACGAGATTGGCATGGATTTCCGCCGGCATCGTGTGACCGTTCTTTCTCCGATGCGTGGTTTCGAATGTCATCGTTTTATGTTTCCGGAGTCTCTCCCAGTCTCTCGGCCAGGTTTCCGGCGTCATATTGGGATCGATGTCGAAGACGGTCATCTTGACCAGCTCGTCATGGGTATATCCAAGATTGCGGCAAGTCGCATCATTGGCGAAGATGATCCGCGCGTCTTTGGCAATCCATAGCGCGGAATCCGTCATCTGGTCGACGGAAAATTCCATCAGCTGCAGGCGCTGGGCCCGGTCATCCCGGTGTTCGACGACACGAACCACTGCGAGGGAAAACTCGTGTCCATCGACGCACTGGTAGTTGTCCACGACCTCGACCGGGTAGAACACTCCGGCGGCGTTACAGTGCTGAACCGTTACCGTCAGGACGCGGTTGCGCTTCAGGGCCTCCCAGTGCTGCGGCCAGCTCTCGCGGCGAAAATGAACGTCAAGGTCGTGGATCGTGAGCCGGGTAAAAGACCCGAGGTCATGGCCGTAGAATTTCAGGGCGGCGGCGTTGCCATGCAGCAGGCGTCCGTCATCACCGATCCAGACCAGCAGATCCTTCATGTGGTTCAGACAGTGTTCGAGAACGCGGGGAGAGCTGTAATTCATTGTTTAATATTGGCGGATTCGAGTACCGAGTGCAACGCTGAGGAAGCGGTTGGACAGCGAGATGCCGGATAAAGTGAGACGCCGTACCCTATAATGCGCGTTTCGCAGAGAAGACACATGGAAGCAGAACGCATCAATCAAATCGCCTCGACGCTCTCAGACTTGGACAAACGGTCGGCAGAGTTGCGGAGGTATCTTTGACTTCGAGGGCAAGCAGAAACGCCTGACGGAAGTCGAAACGCTCCTGACCGATTCCACGGTCTGGAACGACCCGAAGCGCGCGCAGGACCTCGGCAGGGAAAAGAAGGCGCTGGACGCGACCGTTACCGGGCTCGCCGCGATCGCCACGTCCTTGCGCGACACGCGCGAACTCTTCGAGATGGCGCGCACGGAGAACGACGACCCGACCTTGGTCAGCGTTGCCGCCGATGTCGCCAAGCTTGAAAAGGATGTCGGCGATCTCGAGTTCCGCCGCATGTTCTCCGATCCCCTGGACCCCAACAACTGCTTCATGGACATTCAGTCGGGCTCGGGCGGCACCGAGGCGCAGGACTGGGCGGCGATGCTCGAGCGCATGTACGCCAAGTACTGCGACCGCAAGGGCTACCGCATGGAAGTGCTGGAAGAGTCGCCCGGAGAAGTGGCCGGCATCAAGAGCGCCTCGCTCAAGATCAGCGGCAGCTACGCCTACGGCCACCTGCGCACCGAGAACGGCGTGCATCGCCTGGTGCGCAAGTCGCCGTTCGATTCGAACGCCCGCCGCCACACATCCTTTGCGAGCGTTTTCGTCTACCCCGAGGTGGACGAGAACATCGAGGTGGAAGTGAATCCCGCAGACCTGCGCATCGACACCTACCGCGCATCGGGCGCCGGCGGACAGCACGTCAACAAGACCGATTCGGCGGTGCGCATCACCCATATTCCTACAAACATCGTGGTACAGTGCCAGAACGATCGCTCGCAGCACCGCAACCGCGCCGAGGCCATGGCGATGCTCAAATCCCGACTCTACGAGCTGGAGCTGCGCAAACTCCAGGCCGACCGCGAC
>Ga0193726_1002654_pt1 | contig 11908 bp, 10 predicted proteins | sample H2c1metaG_FD_144928 | JGI IMG/M metagenome (GOLD analysis project Ga0193726, IMG submission 144928) | Soil microbial communities from a riparian zone of the East river system, Colorado, United States - H2c1 | ecosystem: Environmental > Terrestrial > Soil > Riparian zone | place: USA: East River... | reverse complement strand
CCGGAGCTGATCCGGGCGACGAGCGGCACGGTCCAGCCGGACGCGGCGATCTGGCCGGGATTCGTACATTGCAGAGCGACCAGCGACCCGGCGGCCCGGGCGGCCCCGTCGGCCAGCGCGTTGACGATCTCGGTCGCGAACGCCTCATGCTTCGCGTACGCGTCCGGATAGGCGCTGCGCTGCACGTCCTGCGCGGCCTGGGTCAGCGGCATGGTCTGCCAACCGGCGACGGTGACGAGCTTGTCGTAGAACTTTCCGGTGGCGTACGCCGGATCGGCGACCTGCTCCGGCGTACCCCACCCCATGCTGGGCCGCTGCTGGAACAGACCGATCGAGTCGTGGTCGTTGCGGGCGCCCAGATTGGGCAGGTCGTGCAGCCGGGATTCCTGCAGTGCCGTCGCAATGGCGATCACCCAGCCCCGCGGCGGGATCTTGCGATCCTGGCCGACCTTGATGATGATCGCGGCGTCGCGCACCTGCTCCGAGTCGAGCGATGCGACGGTGGGCAGCGTGCCGTCCGGGGTCACGTCGGCGTGCTGGCCGCACGCGGTGAGGTTGGCGTTGGCGGCGTCGGCACCGTTACTACCGGCGCCGGCGAACCCGCCGAAGAAGTACGCGGACACGACACCGCCGCAGCAGACCAGGGACAGCACGACCGTTCCGGCCAGCGCCAGGATCGCGCGGCGCGGCCAGCCGCGCGCCGGGACGACATCGCCGGCTCCGGGCCGACCGTCGGGCGCCAGAACATCGACCGGCGCCGGCCGACCGGTCTCGCCGCTCACGCGGGCGCCCAGTCGATCGCATCCACCTGCCAACGCCCGCCGGTCGCGAGCAACGACAGGGTGAGCGTGCCGGCATCGGTCGGGACGTCGGCCACCACAAAGCTCGCGGCGTGGTCGGTCAGCGTGACCGGACCGGTGATCCGATCGGCCGGTACGGTCTGCGGATCCGCGTCGGCCAGCTCGCCGTCCAGACGGTCGGTCGACAGCGCGGCCAGCGCCGCCCGCCAGCGGGCCGCAGTCACGCCGGCATGCCGCAGCCAGTCCGTCGCGAACGTCGTCGCGACCGCCTGCGGAGTCGCGCTGCCGGGACTCGTACTCGGCGGCTGCGGCGCTGGAACGCTCGCCACGCCGTCGTCGGGGATCGGGCTCGTCGACGGGACCAAGCCGCCGTCCGCGCGGCCGGTCACCAACGAGCCGGTCGAGTGACTACGGGCGCGGGCAACGACGATCACCACGATCACGACGACGACCAGCCCGAGGCTGATGCCGTACCGGAGGCCGAGGCGGCGCAGCGCCGAAGCGTAGCTGTAGCCGCGAGGCGCAAATGACGGCGTACGCACTGCTAGCCGCCGACCGGGCTCGACTCCGGCCGGCGCGCCGGGCGCGGGTCCGTCTCGGCCGGGCTCGGCGACGTCGATGCCGGCCGGTAGATGCTGTAGTTTGCGGGCGCGGTCGGCACGTCGGGTTCGGTCCAATCGCCGGCCGGGCGGCCGGACTCCGGCCGGCGCTGCCGGGGCGGAGTCCGACGCGGTTCCAGCTCGATCGGCGCACCATCCAGACTCCCCGGGCGGGTCACTGTCACGTCTTCGGAGCGCCCTTCCGGCCGCACCGCTCGTGGTTCCAGCTCACGCCGTGACGATGAACGTCTGGTCTCGAGCTCTTCCTCGGCGAGGTCGAGGCGCGCAGCGGCGCGGGCATCGCGGAAGAATCGCCGATGCCAGGAGCCGTCGGTCACTGTTCTCGTGTGATCCTTGCCGCCCAGCTGGGTGAGGCGACGGTACGGCCGGAGCAGCAGCCAGCCGACCACGCCGACGAGCAGGACGAGCACGACCTGCAGCCAGCCGGGCAGCGTCGACGTGTTCATGACGAGGTCGACGGCGTAGAGGTAGATCGCCGCGCCGGTGCCGAAAATGACGACGTTGAACACCGCCGCGACGACCGCGTTGGCCAGCCGTCGCAGGCCGCCCGAGGCGGGGCGCAGCAGCCCGATCGTGCCGAGCACCGGCGCCGCGACCACAGCCCAGCGCACGATGAGGAAGCCGATCAGGACCAGTATGGACGCGGTGATGTCAAACATCGCGAAGAACAGCGCGGACAGGATCGCGATGAAGCCCGCGCCGATGCGGTCCATGCCCTCGTTGCCCTGCAGGTAGTCGTACGCCTGCGGGTCCTCGGTCTTGATCTGCTCGGCGACCTTCTGCCACTGGCGTTGCTTGGCCTGCAGCACGGCGGTGCGCGTGTCCGGGTGGGCCGCGATCTGCTGGGCCTGGTCCCAGGTGAGCGAGCGCGAGTCGTAGAGGACGGGTCCGTACTTGATGGCGGTCGGGCTGTCGGCCGAGCCGAGCAGGCCGCGCAGCCAGTTGCGGTAGAGCAGCGTCTCGGTCGCCGTGTCGCTCGCCCGTACGGCCGGCGGCCGGTGATCGACGCACGCGTCCGCATCGGGCAGTGCGCACGGCGCCGAGCCGGTCTGGTCCTCGGGTGCGCTGATCGCACTGTGTACGACGTCGAGCCCGCGTACGAGCCCCGAGTCGGCCAGGTGCGCCGATCGCACCGGCCACGCCGCGATCGCTGTGACCGCCACCATCACCAGGATCGCCCAGCCGGCCGTCGTGAGCGCCGCACTCATGTCCGCCTGGCGCGCGCGCCACAACAGATAGAGCCCGACGATCGCCAGCGTGATCGCGCCGAAAACGGTGAACACCTGGGTGTAGATCGAGCGCGTGGCGTTCCGTACGAGACTGTCGGCCCAGCCCCACATGCTGCCCGGGTCCCAGGCCTTTTCGCGCAGCGCGTCCGAAGCGCCGACGATGGACGTCGCCGCCATGAACTCGCCGTTCGCCACGGTGTCCTCGAACGTCGCCGTCGGATGCGTCAGCGGCGACACGCAACCGACGTCGTACATCGTGTAGTCGTAGCCGGCATACCCGTACCGGCTGTAGAGACCCTTCGGTCCGTTGAGCTTGGACGATGCCGGCTCCGACGCGAACCAGCCGGCCAGCCCCGAATCCGGTGTCTCCGGGGTCGGCGGCGACAGGCACTGAAGCCGCGACGAGCTCAGGTCCGAGAGCTTGCCGACGCAGGCCGAGAAGTCGCCCGGATCCTGCCACTGGGCCACCGAGCACTGGCCCGAGGCCGGCGCCTGCCGGGCCGGACTTTGCGCCGGCGGTGCGGCGCTGGCCGAGGACGAACCGGCCAGGACCGCCAGCGCCCCGATGAAACCCGCGACGACGAGTGCCGCCAGGCGATGACGGCGCGCTCCGGCGACGCCGTGCCCGAGGCGCAGCGTGGGTACGGTCATCCGGGCTCCGCGCCTCGGTGCACGACGCCGGCGAGGCTCGCCGTCGGCGTGGTGTCCAAGTAACCGAGCAAGTCCGGGACGTAGGACATGTCGACGCGGATCTTCTGGACCCGACCGTCGACGTCACGCATGACGAACTCGCGGAAACCGAGCCGATCCGACGTGCCGCCGTCGTTAGCGGACAGCGACGCGAGCGTCTCCTCGTATCCGACATCGGTCGGTACGCGCAGCATCCGCAGCGCCTCGGCGGCGACCTCCGGATCGGAGGCGATCCGCCCGACGAACACCGTCGACACCAAGTTTTGCACGTCGAGGCCGAGGATGTCCCGCGGGTTCTGCGACGCCACCAGAGCCGCGAGGTTCCACTTGCGACTGTCGCGGGCGAGCCGGACAAGGAACGACCGCCCCGAGCGCCAGCCCTCCATGAAGTGGCCCTCGTCGAGCCCGACGAGCTTGCGGGTGTGCATCGAACCGCCGTAGCAGCGGCGTACGGCCAAGCGGTGTGCGGTATGCAGCATCGGCAGAGCGAGCGCCTCCTCGGCCGACCAGTACTCCCGCTCGATCTTGAGATCCGGCAGCCGCAGCCCGGCCATGGTGATCACGGTCAGTGCGGCGTCGGCACCGAGCAGCCCGGGTGGCGGCGAACCGAAGAACAGCATCGCCAGCGGCATCTCGGCCGTGTCCAATAGGAGGTGCGCGAGTTCCGTGGCGGCATCGTCGCCCATCGCGGCCAGGCAACGGACGATGTCATCCAGCGTCGACGTCTCCTCGGCGCGGACCGACCGGACGGCGTGCCGCAGCAGCGTCGCCGTCGACGCCTCGCGGGCGACCTGCGGCGGGACGAGCATTGCGCAAATGTCCTGGACGAGCATGCGGCGTTCGGCCCGCGCGTTGGACAGCCCGATCTCGTACTCGCGATCGCCGGTCGGGCCGACGTCGAAGTGCTGCCGCAGCGGCGTCGGGATCAGCGCGTACGGCGCGAGCGTCCCCTGGTCGGAGCCGGTCAGATTCAGCACGCGGGCGTATGGCGCCAGCTCTGGCATGGCCGCCAGTCGGGCCAGTGGACCGGACGGGTCGAGCAGCGTCACCTGTACGCCGCGCCGTGCGGCGAGATATCCCAGCGCACCGAGCAGCGTCGACTTGCCGCCGCCGGGCTCCGCGACGAAGACCGCGAGACCGGAGCGTTCCCGGATCTCCATCGGGAAGTGGAGGTCGACGAAGACCGGGCGGCGGGATGTGCCGGCCGTCCGCCCGATCAGATCGCCCCGGCGGTCGCCGACGTTCGACGCCGCCTGCGGGAGCGCGGCGGCCAGCAGCTTCGTCGGCATGCGACGTACGTACCCGGTGTTGGCGATCGGTTCGCCCGGGATGAACTCCCGCGCGAGCCAGTCCTGGTTCTTCGGATGTTGTAGGGCGATCCGCAGCTCGCGGGCGTAGAGCGTGGTCAGGCGCCGGGCACGTTCGAGGCACTCCTCGCGAGTCGCCCCGCTGATCGCGATGCGGTGCCAGCCATGCGCGCGCGAGGAATCGACCGGGAGGCCGGTGGTCATCTCGTCGCCGATCCGCAGCGCGCGTTGGGCGAGGCGCTCCAACTCGGGCGGCGCGTCCATGCCGTGCTCGGCGTAGTCGAGCTGCTGCGACCGGATCATCCGCAGGCGATGTTCGAGATTGCGGAACGAGTCGCCCGGTCCGAGGATGTCGACGCGCGACGAGATCTCGGTCGGCCACGGCAACCGCTCGTGGAAGTGCAGCCACGGCTCATGGCGCTCGGGGATCTCCAACGGTTCCATCCGCCCGACCGAGAGCACCGCCACGTGCCGCTCCTCGCCGGTCAGGCGGTTCACGAGCTTGACCGTCGTGCCGTACGGCGTGCGATAGCGCTCGATCTGTTCGGTCAACGCGAGCAGGTCGCCCTGCTCCCAGTCGCCGTGCTCGACCGGCGAGAGCGCGTCGGGCGGGGCCATTCCCAGCGCGACCGACCGGTAGAGCAGCCACTCCAACTCGTGGGCGGTCGCTCGCCGGCCGCGCATCCCAAACGCGCTCAGCACCTCATCGAACTGCACGACCGTACGATCCATCCGCTTGCGCTCGCCCTCCGGCACGCCCTTGCCGAACAGGTGCGAGATTCGCTCACTGAACGTGGCACCGAACGACCGTCGGGCGAACGTGACGCCGAGATAGGTCTGTCCCTCGGAATGTCCGGTCGCGTGCAGGTGGTGCTGGGCCGCCACGAGATGGTCGGCCCAGCTGCCCGCGCCCGGCACGTCCGGCAGCGGCGACGGCGTGAGCCGGTCGACCGTACGGGCCCAGTCCTCGATCGGAAACGGTCGCGTGGTGCGCCGCAGGTGCAGCCGGAAGCCGGCGAGGCTCGCGTACTGCTCCGCGACTGCGGCGATCAACGCCTCCCGCTCGGCGTCCGGACGGAACGCCCACCGTACTTCGGGCAGCGCGTACCACGCGGTCACACTGGACGGCGTGAACGTCAGATGCCCAGCCACCTCGCTGATCGCGAGTTCGACCGCGGGGTCGCGATCCTTGGTTTTCGGCGCGGCTGTCTTGCCCGACGGCGGCGATGGCGGCGCCAGGTCCGCCGGCACGAGCTCCCGACCGGATGATGCCGGCGTCGCGCCGGGCGCGGGCGGCAGAGCGGGCGTCGCGGTCCGCGTCCGGCGACTCATCGGTACGCCGGCCGGCGCGTCGACGCCGGCAAACCAGGCGTCGTCCGACACGAGTGCTTCGTCGTCGACCGTGTCCACCGGGCCGCCGCTGTCGACTTCGTAGGCGTAGTCGATGTGATCGACCACGCGGGCGGCGACTGGCCCGTCGGCGTACCCATGGGGTTGGGATGGGATGTCGGCGGCGCCCCGCGCGGAACCATCGCGGTCGGCAGCCGTCGGCGGATGTCCGGCGATCGGCGTCTCACCGACCGATTCGGGAAGATTGGCGGTCTCATCGAATGCCGGGCGCTGCGCCGGAGTCGGTGGGTCGGCCGGCTTGACGAGGTGCTCGAACGGCGAAAGGTCGAACTCGTCGACCTCCCCGTCCAAGGGGCCTTCCGCACCGCCCGCGGCCGTGACGCTGCCGGCAGAAGATCCATTCGCGGGTGGGTTGTGCGCCGCCGTGAGCGGCCATGTCGACGGCGGTCGCGGCGCCCGCTGACCGTTCGGCGTTGCGCCGGACCAGGGCAATCCGCCGTCGGACGGCGACGGCTGCGCCGGTACCGTCGGGTGTGGACCGTGGAAGACGGCGACGGCGGCCCGCGGCACCATGGTCACGTCGGTCGCGTCGACGTCGATGGGATCGGCGCGCGTCGATGTCGATGTGCCCGGGTCCGGCGGTGTCCATGCGCCCGGGTCCGGCGGTGTCCATGCGCCCGGGTCCGGCGCGCGATCCGCGTCGCGAGCCGGCGGCTCGTCCGACTCGGGGGAGCGCGGCGGTTGCGTCACGTCAGTTCCTCCCGGATGCGCACCCGGGTTGCGACCAGACGCGGCTCGCGACGCTCGGCCACCGGCTCGCGGGATCGGCGCCAGTCGGTGAGGGCCGTGCGGACCACCTTGCGGGCCGGCCGGTCGGGATCGACATGCCTAAATATATACGACGTCGTGACGATCGACAGCGCGATCTCCCACGCCGGAATGATGTCGATGTGGAACGTGAAAAGGTAGTGGATCAGCATGAAGAGCGGCACGAGCAGGGCAAACACGCCGTACTGCGCGTAGGAGAGCTGGATCGGCAGTGTGTAGCCGGGCGGCCCGAGGTAGACGAGTCTCGCTCGGTATATGTCGTCGTCTGTGCGTAACCGCATGATGGACTTACTTGAAGGCCAGACCGATGAGGTAGTCGCCGACGAAGAAGAGCGACACCGCGCCGGCGATGAAGGCAAGACCGATAACGGCGATCGCGGAGCTGGTCAGCACCTTGGAGATCTCGCCCTTGCCGGCCCGGCCGATGAAGATCACGCCGAGGACGGCGAGCAGAATCGGAGCGATCTTGCTCGCGAAGAACGAGACGATGCCCTGGGTGTTGATCTCCTTGGGGGCCGCCGGCGCGGAGAGGAGATGCTCGGTGTGGATGACGGTCGCGTGCACGGCTTGAATCGTGGCGACGATGATCATCTTGCCCTCCCGCACACCGTCCGCGCGGGCCGGCCGCGTCTCGCGCTCCCGTGAGCCTTTCGTCCCCTCTGGGCGGGTATGGCCTACCAGGGTGACTGTGACACCGGGTGGTGGGGGTAGGCCGCCCAGTCGGGAATAGGAGAGAGCCTACGTTGCCCTCACGTATCGAACAAGAAGCGTGCTCACGGTATGACTGTGCCTGCTCGTGTCGACCCGAGCCAACCCGGCCCGTATGGGTGAATCGCCTGGCCACGACGGTGCTGGCGAATCGGCACGAATGTTCCGACGGTCGTACTGAACGACCCGGCTCCGCCATCACGCTTTATGACGTTAAAGCGATCTAAGTCGATCCACTGGGCCACTCGTGGATAGCGCAGCCGTTGGTCGGTCCGACAGCCATTAGGGTGGCGGCTGTGACCAGTTCACGGCGCAACAGCGGCGTTGACGGACCGCTCGGTGGCGGCCCGGGTCACCCGATCGTGATCGGCGTCCTCAACGTCACGCCGGACTCGTTTTCCGATGGCGGCCGGTACACGCGTCTCGCGGACGCGCTGCAGCACGCCCGCCGCATGCGCGCGCAGGGTGCGGCCCTCGTCGACGTCGGCGGGGAGTCGACGCGCCCGGGCGCGGAGCGTATCGATGCGACTATCGAATGCTCTCGCGTCTTGCCGGTGATCCGTCAACTCGCCGCCGACGGTGTCCCGACCAGCATCGATACGACGCGGGCCACGGTTGCCGCGGCCGCACTCGACGCGGGCGCCGCTGTGGTCAATGACGTCTCCGGCGGCCTGGCCGATCCGGACATGGCCCGGGTCGTCGCCGACGCCGGCGTGCCGTGGATCCTGATGCACTGGCGCGGGCACTCCAAGGACATGGCGCGACTCGCCGCGTATCACGACGTGGTCGCCGAAGTGTGTGGGGAGCTGCGCGCACGGGTCGACGCGGCGTTGGCCGCGGGCGTGGCGGAAGACCGCATCATCGTGGATCCCGGCCTGGGTTTCGCCAAGACCGCCGAGCACAACTGGCAGCTGGCCGCGCACCTCGATGCCGTTCTGGCGCTCGGTTACCCGGTGCTGTTCGCGTCGAGCCGTAAGTCTTATCTCGGTCGGCTGCTGGCCGGGCCGGACGGCACCCCGCGGCCGGTGGACCAGCGCGATGCGGCGACGCTGGCCACCTCTGTCTTCGCGGTGCTGGCCGGCGTCTGGGGGATCCGAGTGCACGACGTAGCCGCCACCGTGGACGCGATCCGGGTCTGCCAGGAAATGGAGGCGCACCGGTGACATCGCCCGTTTCGCAGCCCGCGCCGGGAGCCTCCTCGGCCTCGGCGCCGCCGTCCGACCGGATCACGTTGACCGGCCTGCGGGCGTACGGTCGCCACGGCGTGTTCGACTTCGAGCGCGCCGACGGGCAGGACTTCGTTGTCGACGTGACGCTGGAACTCGACCTCGCGCCGGCGGCCTCGATGGACGACGTCACCGAGACGGTGCACTACGGCGAACTCGCCGACCGGTTGGTCGCGATCGTCGTCGGGCCACCGGTCGCGCTCATCGAGACGCTCGCCGACCGTCTCGCGGCAGCCTGCCTCGACGACGTGCGGGTGGCGGCGGCGACCGTCACCGTACACAAGCCGATGGCGCCGATCTCCCACTCGTTCACCGACGTCGCCGTCACGATCCGCCGCACCCGCTCCGACGTCCACGAGGCGCGGTCATGACCCGCGCGCTGCTGTCGCTCGGCAGCAACCTCGGGGACCGCTTGGGCAACCTCCGCGGTGCCGTCGCCGGACTCGCCGACGTGCTGGTCGTGACATCCGGCGTCTACGAGACGCCCCCGTGGGGTGACCCGGACCAGCCGCCGTACCTCAACGCGGCCGTCCTCGTGATGGGCGACGGCGTGACGGCCGACGACTGGCTCAGCCGCGCCCACGAGCTCGAACGGCGCGCCGGTCGCGAACGTGATCCCGCCCGGCCGTACGGCCCGCGTACCCTGGACGTAGACGTGATCATGGTGTGGACCGAGGACGGGCTACCAGTCGTGTCCAGCGATCCGGTGCTCACGCTTCCGCATCCTCGGGCCCATCTCCGTGCGTTCGTCCTGCGCCCGTGGTTGGACATCCAGCCGTACGCTCAGTTACCCGACCACGGATGGCTGACCGATCTGATGCGCACCCCGGAGGTCGCCGCCGACCTGCCCGCCCTGTCGCCCCGAGCCGATTTGTCGTTGGAGCCGTGAAATGAGTGCCGAGCCACCGGGCAGGACCCGACAGAACTCCCAGGGCCCCGTCAACCGTCCGCGACTTCGCCCGACGAAGCCGGCGACGCTCGTGGTTGCCGCGCTGGCCGCCGCGGCGATCGGGTGGCTGATCATTGCGAATGACTACGGCAGCTTCCCGACCGTGACCTGGCTGCCCGCGCTGATTCTGGCCGGCCTCGGCGTTCTGCAGATCTTCGCGGCGATCAACACGAAGTCGCGAATAGACCGCAAGCCGGGCGCGGCGCCGGTCGAGCCACTGACCGTCGTCCGATATGTCGTGCTCGCCAAGTCTTCGTCGATCGTGGGTGCGCTGTTCGGCGGATTCTTCCTCGCGGTCGCGGTGTGGCTGTTCGGGCAACCGCACGGTGCGCAGTCGGCACCGGGTCGCGATTTGCCGCCGTCGCTCGGCGGCGTCGGCGGCGCGATCGTGCTGCTCGTCGGCGCGCTGCTCTTGGAGCACGCGTGCCGCGTGCCGCCGCCACCGGATGACGAGGAAGAATCCGGCGAATCCACCAGCTGATCGGCGGAAAAGGCCGATTTCACCGCGGCGGAATCGGCAGGACTTCCCCGAAACCGGTGCGACGGGTACGGTCGTGCACCGGACTACGCGCAGGTCTGCGCGGCTGATGTGCGCTTGTCGTCAACACATCACCCGGTGTGCCGTCCCATGACGTGCGAGGCAGGCCAGGCGCCAGCGAGAAAGGTGCGACATGTCGTACCCACCCGAGCGCAATTCGTCGAAGAACCGGTTCCTCGGCGAGGGATTTCGCGTTGAGCCCGACTTTCGCGTGGAACCGGATTATCGGACCGAATCGGGGGCAAGCGTGTACGACGCATCGACCGTACCGGTGGCCGGAACTGATGTCGGGGCGGCCGAATCAGCGACCGGTGATATCGGCGAGGACCGGCCAGGCCTGCCTCCGCGCGCGCCGCTCGCCTTGCCGGCGACGCCCGACGTGCCCTTCGCGCCGACGCCGGTCGAGCTGAACAACGCGTTCGACGATCCTCAGCACGGCGAGCCCGGCCGCGATCGCTTCGGCGTGCACGCGATCATCGAGATCGTGCTGTTGCTCGCCGCGGCCGGTCTGGTCGTGGCGGTAAACCAGAAGTCGCATCTCGACAGCTTCGGCATCCGCAACCTGTTGGCTCTGGTCACCGTGTATGGATTGCTGGGCGTCGGTGCCGGTCTGTCGTTGCGGGCCGGCGCGGTGAATCTCGCGATAGGGCCAATCATGGTCGCCTCCGCGCTCTATTTCGGGCAGCAGCGCGCACACCACAACTGGTACGTCGCCGGTGGCCTCGCGCTCGCCATCGTGGCCGGGATCGGCGCCGTCATCGCCCTGATCGTGGCGATCCTCCAGGTGCCCGGGTGGGCGGTCAGTCTGGCCGCGTTCGTCGGAGTGAGCGTGTGGATCAGTCATCTGCCGGCCGACGTTCGCCTCGTCGACGTGCCGGATCCCGTCACGCACGCGTACGAGATCTTTGGCGCGTTCGCCATCGTTGCCGTCGTCGGGGCGATGATCGGAGCGATCCGGGCGGTCCGTCGCGGTGTCGGGCGCTTCCGTCCGGTCAGCGATCCGGCCGACCGGCGCGGTGCGGGAGCGGCCTGGACGGTCGGGATCGCGATGGTCGTGTCGTCGGTGCTCGCCGCGCTGGCCGGAATTCTCTACAGCATGACGACCGGTGGCGCCGTGACCGACACCGGCATCACCTGGACGGCCGTGGCCGTGGCGATCGCCCTCGCCGGCGGCACCAGCGCGTACGGCCGCCGTGGCGGGATCTTCGGCACCGTCCTGGCGGCGATCGTGTTCGTCCTCGTCGGCCGTTACTCCGACCTGGCCAACTACCGGATCGACCCGCGGGTGTTGATCGGCAGCGCGCTGGTCATCGGGCTGCTCGCGACGCGGCTCGTCGAAACGTACGGGCGGCCCCATCGGGCCTACGACGAGGCCACGAGCCGTTGGCTCGGCGGGTCCGCTTCGCAGTGGCCGGGCGACGACGAAACGTCTCGGACGGTGGCGACACCGGCGGCCGAGCCGGAGCGGCCGCACGCCGACTGGGTGGATTCCGGGGGCGACCCGTGGCCGGGTCGTTAGCCGTCCCGCTCCGCGCCTGGCCGTGTTTGCGCCGGCCGGGGTACGGATACGCTGGCAACCATGAGCACTGACGCGCCGCCGCCGACCCTTGACGAACTCGACGCGCTGACGACCGAGGAGTTGCGCGAACGCGCGTTCCACGTG
>Ga0193726_1002653_pt1 | contig 11917 bp, 8 predicted proteins | sample H2c1metaG_FD_144928 | JGI IMG/M metagenome (GOLD analysis project Ga0193726, IMG submission 144928) | Soil microbial communities from a riparian zone of the East river system, Colorado, United States - H2c1 | ecosystem: Environmental > Terrestrial > Soil > Riparian zone | place: USA: East River... | reverse complement strand
GATGATCCGCGGAGTCAGGAAGAACAGCAATTCCTGAGACTGTACGGAAACGTTGGTCCGCCGGAAGAGGTGGCCAATGAGCGGCAAGCTGCCGACCAAAGGAACCTCGGTAATGTCCACCCGCTGCGACGAGATAATAATTCCACCGACGACAAACGTCGCGCCATCGGCAACGGTAATTTTGGTCTCCGCCGATTCCGTGTTCAAGGCAGGAATACCCTGCACCCTGGGAATGCCGGCATCGATCTGCGTATTTTCCACAAGCACGTCCATGAACACGGTGCCGTCTCCGGTGATCTGAGGAGTTACTTCCAGCTTCAGCACGGCATCGATGAACTGTACGGAAATCGTGTTATTGATCGTCGTTTGAATGGGAATCTTCGTACCTTGTTTGACGATCGCCTTTTCGTTATTCTGCGTCGTGATCTTCGGCTTGGAAAGCAGTTTTCCAACGCCCTTGGCCTCCGCCGCGGTAATGAAGAAGTCGATGGCGAAGTTCGGCGAACGATGCGAGAAGCCGAAACCGCTTGTTGGAACCCCTGCGGCAAGATTCGTTGCCAGTGGAATACCGCTCGTCACCCCGTTACCGGAGGTCTGTCCCGTTCCGACAGTTACCGGAGAGCTCGGAAGTCCAGTGCCCGTCGTCACGCCGCTGCCGCCGACTGCCGGCGTACCGCTGAACAGCGAGCGTCCACCGGTTGTCGTGCCGGCAAATCCAAGTTCGGTTCCGATGTCCTGTGCGAAGGAACGCGAAGCCGATACCACGCGCGCTTCGATTTCCACCTGCTGGGACTTGCGGTCCAGCTGGCGCATCAGGTTGTCAAGCACCGGGATAACCGAAGGAATGTCGCGAATGATCAATTGGTTGGAGCGGTCATCGAACAGGATGTCGCCGCGCGCCGAGAGAAATTTCTTGAGCGTGGTCGCCATACTGGCGGCCTTGGCATAGTTCAGGATGCGCGTAACCGTGACCGGAGCCACTGCCTCGGCTTGCGCTTTTTCCAAATCGCGTTGCGTTTCCGCTTCCTTCTTCAGGGTGTCGCGGGTGGCAATGCGCAGGACGTTGCCGTTCAGCTGCTTGTCCAATCCGTTGTTCTGCAAAACGATGTCGAGGGCCTGATCCCAGGGAACTTCGTCCAGTACAATCGTCAGCGAACCCTTCACGGCAGGATCCAGCACCACATTCAATCCACTGATCTCGTGAATCAAACGGAAGAAGTCACGAAGGTCCACTTCCTTCAAGTTCACAGAGATGGGCTCGCCGGTATATTTCCCGGTAACCACGGCCGGCGGTGACATTTGCCCGGCAATGGTGCCCGCAGCGGTATTGGCCTGCTGCGTCGCTTGTTGTGCCGCCTGCTGCGCCGAGCCTTCCGGACGCGCGGGCTGATTGGATCCGCCAAACGATGCCAAGGCGACTGAGGGCTGGGTCAGTTCCCGAGGCAGAGTGAAGCGGGGAGCCGAAATCTTGGAGCCGTTCGACAATTTCGCCGAGACCGTGCGCGGCGATTTCTCCTCGTAGGAAAAACCGTTGCGCTTCGGGGCCGCCAGCGAGGTGATCGTCGCCGCGCTGGCCGGGACATCGGTAGGCTGGGCATCGAAGGAAATCACGACAGCGGTTCCGTCATGCGAAATCTGATAGGGCGTCGCACTCGTGAGATCGATCACCACGCGTGCCACGTCCGGACGATATTGTCCTAGACGCACTCCGCGCACAGGCGCAGAGACCCCAGGAATCACCGTCTTGGCAACACTCATGCGCGCCCCGGAAAAATCCAGCACGAGCCGGTCCGGGTTTTGCATGCGGGCGGCGCGAGCGTCGAGTCGCCCTTCGCCTTCCACACGCACGCTGGCGCTCTGCGATGCCTGCGTTATCGCCACACTGGAAATCACCGAAGTCGTTGAGGTCACGCCGGCGGGTTCCTGTGTCTGCGCGTACACCGGGCTGGTCGCCAGTGCCACACTCGCTAGTATCAGGCAGCCACACCGAAGGGCCGGCCAATTCGTCTTCATTGCTGTTCTCCTGAACTGGAGTAAATTCTCTTATTTACCTGGCGTTCCACAGGTTTGCCAAAAGCGTCCTTGCCTTCTTCATGGAACGAAACGCTATCCATGGCAATCTTTTCGACTTTTCCGTCGTACAGCTGGTCACCTTCACGCAAAAAGTAGGTGCGCGCTTGCGGATTGCTTACCACCGCAATCATGCCGTTCGGAGCATGCACAATTCCGTCGAGACGCAGGGTGCTTACCTGCAATCCGGCCTTGCCCGGAGGAAGGCTTGCTGCAATCTTGGCCTGATTCATCTGCCGGCTAACCAGTGACTCAAAAGGATCGCGCCGCGCGCCTTTGGCGATGGCTTCATCGGCCGCCGACGTTCCGGGTGCTGTCGTGGGAGTCCCCGTGCGCTTCGCGCTGGCTTTCTTCGTCACAGGCTTTGCGGACTTCGTCGGGGCCGCCGCCGCAGGCTTGGCTCCCGCCGCTGGTGCTGGCTGTGTTTGCGCCAACAGGCCTGGTGCGCCGGTTGCGAGTAATATTCCTAATGCGAGAGTATTCACAGAACGCATAGTTCGCTCATTCCCGCTCAGTGTTTTCCAGCCGCTGCCGCAGCAGGCTTCGCCCCAGTTGCAGACGCGCTCGCCGATTCAGCAGGCTTGGTGAAAAATGTTGTGGCCGTAAAGACTCCGGTTACTGTCGCTCCAGGCCGCACTGGATACTTCGTGCCCTTCGCGGTGTTTCCGGTCGGATCGTCAAACTGCAAATCTCCGACATTGATAATGCGCGACAAACGGCTCAATCTTCCGAAGAAGTCCAAGATGTTGAAGTACGGGCCGTCGGCTTGCACTTCAAACGGCATTTCGAAGTGATATTCCTTGCTCACAATCGCTTGTGAAGTCAGTCTCCGCAGTTGCACATTGGAAGCGCTGGCCGCTCCCTGCACCAGACGGATAAACTCGTCGGCTTCTTTCTCTTCCGGAACGATGGTCTTTAGCGTTTCCAGCTGCTTGGACAGCGCATCCATCTGCTGCTTCAGCTCTCCGTAGCGCTGCTTGTAAACCTGAAGCTGGGTTACTTCCTGGGTCAGGCTCGCTTTTTGTTTCACGGCCTTGTCCACTTCGTCGCGCTCGCGCGCCACCGGCGAACCGGGAACGAAGACTCCGATAAGCACCAGGACCACGGTGACCGCTACAGCCACCAGGGCTTGCATAAATGCCGACATGTCTCGTAACGGATTCGCCATGGTGTCCCTTATCCCTTCTTCGCGGGAGCCGCTGTGGCTGCAGGCGCCGGGGCGCTTGCAGGCTTCGCCTGCCCCGTGCTCGAAATCGCAGTTGTGGGCGGCGTTATTTCAGCGGTGATTTGGAAAAGATACGTCTGAACGCTGGTATTTCTATCGTCCTGCTTGGATTCCTTGATTTCCACTTTCTGGAAATACCCGGAACGCTTCAGCGCGGTAATAAAGTTTGCTACCGAATTGATCGACGCCGCAGATCCATCCATCGACAGGGTGTTGCCTTTGCGGCTCATCGTCGTCAGCCACAGATTTTCCGTGCGCGAAACCGTATTCGCTACCATGTCCAGCAGTTCCTGCGCTCCGGTACGATCCTTCTGTAGCTGCTCAATGGTTGAAACGCGCTGTTGCAAAATCACCTTCTGCTTGTCGAATGCTTCGACTTGCAATTTCGTCTGTTCCAACTGGGTTTTTTCCGCAGTCAGCTTCTTGATGCTGTCGTTCGTTTCGTTCAGCTGCTTCTGCAAGGTCATGTAAAAGAAGAAAAGTACCGCCGCGCCGAGCACCACCCCCGCTCCGATGAACACGATCGGAAGAGCTGCGCCCGTATTCACGGGGCCGCGCGATGACTTCGGACGATTCTGACCTAATAGGTTTATTCGAATCATGGCTAGTCGAAGCTCCTCAGCGCCAGGCCTACAGCAATTGCCAGCCGCGGAGCCATCTCGCGGATCTGATCGTCGCTGTGCCGGCTGGGATTGATGAGCACTTTGCGGAACGGGTTCAATTCTTCGACAGGCATTGCAAACTCTTCCCGGAGCAAATCCACCAGCCCCGGTACGCGTGCCGTGCCGCCGGCTACCACGATGCGTTGGATATTCTCACCGCTCGCCGTAGCGCGGAAAAAGTCGAAGGTCTTCTGAATTTCCAGCGTCAGGATGTCAGAGACGCTGCGCAATATCTGTTGTTTCTGGTCGTCGGTAACGCTCGGCAACGTATCGCCCTTTTTCAAGCGCTCCGCGTCCTCGAAGCTCAGATCCAATTCCTTTTGCAGCGCGTCGGTGTACTGGTTGCCGCCCACACTGACGTCGCGCGTAAATAGCGGAATGCCGCCGCGCACGATATTGATGTTCATGACGCTCGCGCCGATATTCAGCAGCGCCACCGTCTGCCCGGCGTCTGGTTCGTAATTCACTTCAAAGCAGTTCTGCAGTCCGAAGGCGTCAATGTCCACAACCACCGGGGTCTTGCCGGCCTGCGCCAAAACGTTGGTGTGGTTCAGAATCTTGTCTTTCTTCACCGCCACCAGCAAAACGTCCATCTGGGCGTCCATCGACTCCAGCAACTGGTAGCTGAGATTCACGTCGGCGATATCGAATGGAATGTGCTGGCTGGCTTCAGAAGGAATCCGGTCGTACAACTCTTCTTCGGTCATCAAAGGAAGCGGAACTCTTTTCACAATCACCGAGTGTCCGGAAACCGAAGTCGCAACGTTTTTTGTCTTCACACGCTGGGCGTCAAAAATTTTACTGATGGCGTTGGCTACCTGCGGAGCATCCATGATCGCGCCGTCCACAACCGTGTCCTGCGCCAGCGGTTCCATGCCAAAGCTCACAAGCTCATAGCCCGCTTTGGTGGACTTCAGTTCCACAGTCTTGATCGAGCTGGAACCGATATCCAGTCCGACAAGTTGCTTGTTCTTGCCCCCGCCCAATAACCACATATCGAGGCCTCTTTCCCTTCGCCCGCGTCTACTATCTGCGCCGCGCGTGCGCTTGGCTCATCTTGCGTTCCATCCAGCGGTCCAGAATGGTCTTACGCAGTTTCCAACGGTTTCCCAGTTTAAAGGCAGGAATCTCACCCTCGGTGATGTAACGGTACAGGGTATCTGGTGATATACCCAGATACTGTGACGCCTGCCGCACATTCATCACTTCGCGAGATTCCATCACGAGGAACGCCACCCCGGCATTCAGCTTCTCTTCTTTTTCTTGCCTGGAACTTTTGTCTGAACTACTTACTCCGCAACGAACATTGCATTTGCGGAGTTGCTTCCCGTGAAAGAGTTATGACATCGCGAGTGTCGGACCGTCAAGGAATTCTCTCCCGTTGTTGTCCTATCAATACGGTGTCTCGCAGGAAATTGTCCGGTATTCTAGGCACTGCTCCCCACATATAGAAGCATGGCCACCGTTAACCGCTATATCTTGTATTTTTTGCCCGGCAATGACCTGTCCTCTCGGACGGTAATGCTTTGAAAGCAGGTTATCATCGGTTTTCTTCCGGTCTTGGCCGCAATTCGTCCCGGCAACTTCCCCGCTACTTCCCTATTCTTTTCTGTGAGAACATAGCGCCGAACTTTTGCACTTGTGCAATTTTTCTTTACGCGGCCGCATAACTCAATAGCCCGAAAGGTCCACCAATGCCCCTATCTTTGCCACTGGTACTCTTAGCCCTCGCCGCTGCCCTGGCTATGCCCCTTGGCGCGCGCGCACAATCCGGCCCCGGCTTCCTCGCCGTTGCCAATCAAGTCGATCACACTGCGCTTCTCGTGGATCTCTCGACAAACACTATGCTTGGCAAAGTGGAGGTCGGTGTGAACGGCCACGAACTCGCCGTCTCCCCCGACCGCCGTTTGGCCTACGTCCCCATTTACGGGAACTCCGGGGTCGGCAAGCCCGGCACCGATGGCCACTCCATCGACATCGTCGAACTGCAGAAACACACACTCGCCGGCCACATCGATTTAGGCAAGGCAGTTCGCCCGCACTGCGCAAAATTCGGCCCGGGCGGATATCTATACGTTTCCGCCGAACTTGCCAGTGCCGTCTATATCGTCGACGTCCATGCGCGCAAAGTAATCGGCGAAATCCCCACCGGCGCGATTGAAGCCCACATGTTTGTCCTCTCTCCGGACGGCCATCGCCTGTACACCGCCAACGTCGGCGCAGGATCGGTAAGTGTCCTTGATGTGGACAATCGCAAACTCCTCAAAGTGATTCCGGTTTCAAGACAAGTCCAGCGCATCTCCATCTCGCCTGACGGCCGCCACGTCTACACGATCAGGATTCTTCGCGCATCGCGGTCATCGATGCCGCAACAAATGACGTGCGCGACTGGATCAAGCTCCCCGCCAGCGTGTACTCCTCCGCCATCACTTCCGACGGACACTCACTGGTCGCCAACTCCACTTCCGGTAAATTATTCGTGTGGGATCTGCAAGCCGGAAAACTCGCAAACACGTTTGACATCCCACCGGCCAACGGCGAAATCTCGATCAACTCCAGCAATTCCCGGGCTTACGTCAGCTGCCCGTCCGCTGGAAACATCCAGATCCTGAATCTGCAAACCGGGAAACTGGAAGATCCCATTACCCTCACGCGCGGCGTTGACGGCCTCGCGTGGTTCGCCTCTCCTGAATAACTCCCCGACTCTATTGCACGCGGGTAATCCATCGCTGGGAGCCCGCCCATCGTCGCGCAGCACTTCGTTTTGAATGCGTCATGACTCGTCTGGAAAAACACCGTTCGGTGTTGTGAACAATCCGGGCGCCGCGGTCTGCGAACTAAAGGCCAACCCGGTTCTGAATTTCAATTGCAAATTGCTCGTGGAGTTCGCTTGGGGTATGGTCGGAGGCGAGCCCGAGCGGATCATGGAATCTGGCTATCCCCACCGCTCCTGCATTGCTGAGCACTGTGTACGGCCAGGAAATGTATAGCCAGAAGCCCGCGGTCCCGGTCCGCGCAAGCGGGGGGCACTTCTAGGAAATCCCGAGCGATTTCCAAAGCGCATCCACTTTCTTTCTGGTCTCCCCGTCGGTCAGCAGCTCATCCGGCCAGGGCCGCGTAAATCCCTCCGCCGCCCACTTGCGCGTCGCATCAATTCCCATCTTGGACCCGAAATCCTGCATCCGCGCCGCATGATCCAGAGTATCGACCGGCCCCAGAGTAAACTGTACGTCCCGCTCCGGATCGAGCGCACACAACGCCTTCCATGTCACCTCACTGAAATTGTGAATATCCACGTCGTGATCGACGACCACGAGCACCTTGGTGAACATGGCCTGCCCCAGCGACCAAATCGCATTCATGATTTTCCGGGCATGTCCGGGGTACGACTTGCGGATGGCCACAATCATCAAATTGTGAACAATGCCTTCGGCCGGCATGGCCACATCCACAATCTCCGGATACTGCATCTTCATCAACGGCAAAAATATCCGCTCAATCGCATAACCCATATAGAAATCTTCCTGCGGCGGCGGCCCCACAACCGTAGTCAGATAAATCGGGTCTTCCCGCCGGGTCACGCACTCCACATGAAACACCGGGTACTCCCCTTCGAGAGAATAAAATCCCGTGTGATCGCCAAACGGCCCCTCAGTCCGCATCTCGTTCAAATTCACATACCCTTCCAGGACAATCTCCGCATTCGCCGGCACTTCCAGATCATTGGTCTCGCACGCCACCATGGCGACCGGTTCGCGTCGCAGGAATCCTGCGAACATCATTTCATCCAGGTCCGGAGGAATCGGCAAAATTCCCGCCAGCGCAATCGCCGGATCCGCTCCAATCGCCACGCTCACGGCTATCCGCCCGTCCGGATTCGCCGCCCGGGCCCGCCGAAAATGCTCCGCCCCATGCTTCTGCGTCTGCCAATGCATCCCCGTCGTTCGCTCGTCATACACCTGCATCCGGTACATCCCCACGTTGCGCTTGCCGGTCTCCGGATTTTTCGTAAACACCAGCGGAAAAGTAATGAACCTTCCGCCGTCCTGCGGCCAGCATTTCAATATCGGAAAATCGAAAAGATTTACGTCGCTTCCCTTGCTGATAACCTGCTTGCAGTCGCCGGACTTCACGCTCTTGGGAAAAAACGAACCCAGCTCGGCCAGCTTCGGCAGCATTTTTATCTTGTCGAACAATCCCTGCGGCGATTCCATCTTCAAGAATCCCTGAATCCGGTCCGCCACTTCCTGCAGCTCGTCCACTTCAAATGCCAGACACATCCGCCGCTCGCTGCCAAACGCATTGATCAAAAGCGGATGCCGCGACCTTGTCGGTCTCTCAAACAACAAGGCCGGCCCCACACTCCGCGCCGCCCGGGCCGGGTCGCGCGCCACCCGCTGCGCAATCTCAGTAATCTCGAGCACCGGGTCCACCTCGGCCCGGATCCGCTTCAACTGGCCTTCACTCTCCAGTTTCTTCACAAACTCGCGCAAATCACGATAGGCCAATCCACCCTCCTGAACCGAAAATCAAACTCTAGCATGAACCCGATTCAGCCCGCGGTCGCCTGTCCATTATGCCGAACGTTGCAGTTCCTCTGGCCCTTTCTCTCTCCATATCCAATGGCTTGGTCCTGGCATCCAAGCAGGCGATTCAGTATCCAGAGGAGCTTTTATGGCCAAGATGAAAATCGCCGTAGTCACAAAAGCAGGCGCAGATTTTGAAATTCAAGAACGCGAAATACCACAACCACCGGCAGGCCACGTTCGCATCAAAGTACAAGCCTGCGGCATCTGTTTCAGCGATGAAGTCACAAAAGACGGAATGTTTCCCGGTCTCACATTCCCGCGGGCTCCTGGCCATGAAGTAGCCGGGGTCGTCGATGAAGTTGGCACGGGCGTCACGGTCTGGACAAAAGGCCAGCGCGTGGGGGTGGGCTGGAACGCCGGACACGACGGAACGTGCGATTCCTGCCGGCGCGGCGATTTTGCGTTGTGCGTCAACGGAAAAATCAGTGGCATCAGTTATGACGGCGGTTACGCCGAATATATGATCGCTCCCGCCGAAGCTCTGGCGCGTATCCCTGAAGCACTGAGTCCTGTCGAAGCCGCGCCACTCCTGTGCGCCGGAATTACAACGTTCAATGCCCTGCGCAACAGCGGCGCACGTCCCGGAGATTTAGTCGCGGTATTCGGCATTGGCGGCCTGGGCCACCTGGGCCTGCAGTTCGCCAATAAATTTGGTTATCAGGTCGTCGCCATCAGTCGCGGCACTGAAAACACCGGGTTGGCAAAAAAGCTCGGCGCGCATATCTATATCGATAGCTCGGCCACCGATGCCGCTGCCGAACTCGCGAAACTGGGCGGGGCCCGCGTCATCCTGGCTACGGTACCAAGCTCGAAAGCGATGTCGTCCATTATCGGAGGCCTGGGACCAAACGGGAAGCTGCTGGTGGTCGGCGCGGACCAGGGAACCGTCGAAGCACCCACCATAAAAATTCTCTTTGCCCGCAACAACATTCAAGGTTGGAACTCAGGAAGTTCGATCGACTCTGAAGATACGCTGCGCTTTGCGGCGTATAGCGGCGTGCGTCCGATGATCGAAACCTTCCCCCTGGAAAAAGTGAACGAGGCCTGGGCCCGCATGACCAGCGGCAAAGCCCAATACCGGGTCGTCCTCACCATGTAAGAACGCCAACGCGGCTTTGCTCCGACTCGCTGCCCCGCGGTCCCGCCTTCTGCAGCGGACCGCGCTTTTCCTGTCGCCTCCCGCGCCGCCGGCTTGCGCACTCGCCACGTTCAGGTTTCACGGCTACCGGCCCGTCCAAACTGTTCGCAATGACACATTTTACCGCTCACAATTGCCTGTTACAGTAACCGCATCATACCGTTACATACTTCTACTACTCTAGCGTTATCTGTTACCTTCCCGCTCCTCAGCCGACGGTAGAAGGTCCCCTCGCTCTAGGCGCCTCACAAGTGGCAGGACCCTCCCCCGAACCCACTGGAGGGACTCAATGCATACCAACCTGTTCAGGACGCTGGTCGTCACCGCGCTTCTCGCCCCGGCCATCACCACGCAGGCCCAAGACTTCAAAAAACAGGTCATCTATCAAATCGTCACCGATCGCTTCGTCGACGGCGATACGTCCAATAACAACCCCTCGCAAAGCTCCGGCCTATACGACTCCACAAAAACGAATTGGCGCGATTACTGGGGCGGCGACCTTGCCGGTATTCAATCCAAAGTCACCTATCTCAAGAATATGGGCGTCACCGCGATCTGGATATCTCCTCCCGTCGACAATCTCAATCTCAACATTCCTGATGGCTCCGGGAATCCCACCTCCTCCTACCACGGCTACGGAGCGCGCGACTTCATGCGCGTCGAAGAACATTTCGGCAGCACCGCGAGCACCTGGACCGCCTTTGACAACCTGGCCTCTTCCCTGCACAGCAACGGCATGAAACTCATCGTCGACTTTGCCCCCAACCACAGCAATCCGAACAACGCCGGCGAATTCGGCTCGCTCTACAACAACGGCGCATTCCTTGCCGCCTACAATAACGACCCGAGCGGCATGTTCCATCACAACGCCGATATCGGTGATTTCTCCGACCGCTACCAGGTCCAGTACCTAACGCTGGAAGGACTCGCCGACCTCAATCAGGAAAACGCGTCGGTCGATTCCTACCTCAAAACCGCACTCCTGCAGCTGCAGACGCACGGCGCCGACGGCTTCCGCATTGACGCCGTAAAGCACGTCACATGGGGATGGGAGTACAGCATGTCCAACACCGCCTTCACCGCCGGACCCAGTTTCTTTTTCGGCGAGTGGTATCAAGGCATCAACGACGCGCTGTATCACGACTCCTACAAATTCGCGAACCACAGTGGCATCTCGCTCATCGACTTCCCGCTCAATCAAGCCATCCGCGACGTTTTCATGTCCAACAGCAATTTTTCGGAAATCGACACGCAACTCTCCGCTGAAAATTCCAATTTCACCTGGCAAAATGATCTGGTCACCTTCGTCGATTCGCATGATCTCCCGCGCTTCCTGAGCGTCAACAACAACACCAATCGCCTCAACGAAGCGCTGGCCTTCATCCTCACCACGCGCGGCATCCCGGTCATCTACTATGGTGACGAACAATATCTTCACGTCGACACGAGCGGAGGCGGCGATCCCTACAACCGCAACCAGATGACCACCTTCACCACCACGACGACTCCCTACAGCTTCATCCACACTCTCGCCGGGCTCCGCCAGACCAACGACGCGGTCGCCTACGGCTCGAGCACGCAGCGCTGGCTCAGCAACGACGTGTATATCTACGAACGAAAATTCTTCAACGACGTCGTCCTGGTCGCGATCAACAAAAATGACACCAGCAGTTACGTCGTCAGCGGCTTGAACACCAGTCTTCCCGCCGGGACTTACACCGACTATCTCAGCAGTCTGCTCGGCGGACTTGGCATCACCGTAACCACCGGCACCGGCGGCAACAATCCCGTTGGCACGTTCACGCTTCCTGCGCACACCGTGAGCGTGTGGCAAAAGACCACGACCGCCACGGGTCCCGAAGTCGGCTCGATCGGTCCAACTTCGGCCCAGCCGAGCGTCTCGGTAACTATCGCCGGAAAGGGCTTTGGCACCAGCACCGGCTCGGTCCTGGTCGGAGGCACGTCCGCCCCTGTCACCAGTTGGTCCGACACCGCGGTAAAATTCAGCGTCCCGAGCGTCACCAGCGGCGTCTACAACGTCACTCTGAAAAACTCCGGAGGCTTGGCCGCCAACACCATCCAGTTCACCGTCCTGACCGCCAAATTAATCCCGGTCACGTTTACGGTGAACAACGCCACCCCCACCACCACCGGGGATTACATTTTCCTCTCCGGGTCCGGCATTGAGCTCGGTAACTGGGGTACCACTTGGGACGCCGCCATCGGCCCCATG
>Ga0193726_1002652_pt1 | contig 11925 bp, 12 predicted proteins | sample H2c1metaG_FD_144928 | JGI IMG/M metagenome (GOLD analysis project Ga0193726, IMG submission 144928) | Soil microbial communities from a riparian zone of the East river system, Colorado, United States - H2c1 | ecosystem: Environmental > Terrestrial > Soil > Riparian zone | place: USA: East River... | reverse complement strand
TTCTATGGACCTGATCGGAAAAGCAATTTATTGTTTCGGCAGTGGAGATAGTACAATACTCGTTGTGCATCCTACCGACAGTATTCAGTGGTTTAAAGATAATCTTGCTATAAATGGAGCGAACCAAACGCAATTCAGGGTAACGAAAAGCGGAACGTACTATGCCATTCTTTATAATAAAGATGGTTGCTCTTTGTCCACCATCAAACAGGATGTACTTATAGATGTTGCGAGGCCAGGCATCACCTACCCTGTTCAATATGCTATCATTGATTTGCCTCTCACTTTAGAAGCAAGGGAGTTTGGTGCTACAGCATTATGGTCGCCTGCCATTGAATTAGATGACCCCGTTGGCTTTACTCCTGTTTTCAAAGGAACTTCCGATGAATTATATACCGTAAAAATAGAAACGTCCACAGGCTGTGAAACTGTAGACACCCAGCTTGTAAAAACAGTTTCTCATGCAGATATTTTCGTTCCTAGTGCCTTTACGCCCAATAACGATGGATTGAACGATCTTCTCCGACCGACTCTAATGGGCATAAAAGAGCTTCACTATTTCAGGGTGTACAACCGCTGGGGTCGGCTATTATTTGAAACAAAAACCAATAGAGCCGGTTGGGATGGAAAATATGATGGCGCCGGATTACCGACACAGGTTGTGGTGTGGATAGCCGAAGGTTTGGGTGTGGACGGAAGAATATATACGCGAAAAGGAACCAGCACAGTGGTGAGATAGTGATTTCAATTTTTCAAAAGAGATCCTTCTAATTATTTTTTTGCCTTCACATAATATCCTTTGTCATAAGAATAGCTTACCGGTTCAAATTGCTCGGATTTAAGCGCCTCCAGCACTTCTTCAATTGAGTATTTGTTAAAAACTTCATCTGCAGATTTTTTCTTAATCAGAAAATCCCTATGCGCCATATAAAAACAAAATAGACCACCGGTTTTTAAAAGGGACCTGATTTTTTTAAACGGCTTATGAAGATCGTCCCAGAAATAAATAACGTTTACGCAAAATATTTTGTCATAGGTACTTGCATCGCTTGTGACCTCTACAAAATCTCCTAATGCTAGTTTTACTTTTTTCTGATCAATATATTCCCTGTTTCTTTTATACGCTTTCTTAAACATCAGTTTGGAGAAATCAATTCCATGAATAATACAGAAGTCACACGTTTTTGCAAGCATTGAAATTCCAATGCCAGGACCATATCCAATCTCCAGGATTTCATCTCCCGCCGTGGGGTTCAACTCTTTTAGCAAAACCTCATAATTACGCCAGTTTCCTTTTTCCATAAGATTCGCTGTAAATAATCCGAGCAACCCGCTTGGTCTTTTGAAATGAGCTGATATTATTTTTTCAAACATAAAAATGATTTAACCCCTCCAAAAATTTTAATATTCAGAGGGGCATTAATAAAGTCCACCATCCATAAATCTCTTAGCCATGATGCGCACGGTCCTGTACCACCGGCACCGTTTCATGTTTCAACATAAATTCTTTTGCCAATTGGAGGTCTGGTGTAGGACCTGAATTATAAATCCTGCCTATTTCCCTGAAATAAGATGCCCCTAAAAGACCTGGTGTGATTAAGCCCAATGCCCTGGCTTTTTTATTGGTGCGATTCCCTAAGTGATGTACCATGCCTCGTGGGATAAAACAACAGCTTCCTGCTGAAATTACTTCTTCTTTACCATTGATGGTGACGGTAACCTTTCCTTCCAGCACATAGACAATTTCGTCAACATTTTTATGAAAATGAGGGGGGACAGCCACTTTTGATCCGGCTGGAAAGACGGCTTCAAACATTACAAGCTGCTTATTCGTATCCTCGCTGTCTAAAAGAAAATGTAATTCCAGGTGTCCGGTCCGAATGATTTCATTTGATTGTATCATACCCATATATTTTTTTAATTGATCAATAAATTCCCGAATTAAGATTCACCTGCGCTCACTTTTTTGTTTCAAGGCATTTAGAAATAAATTACCTGTAAGCATTACCAGTGAACTAATCATCCACAACCAATAACCCATTTTATACCCAACAATTTTATTATAGTTTCCCGCCTCATCGTCAATAATTGTTTTGAATAAAAGAAATGACAAACAAATAAGTAACGATACAATACTGCAAACCAGGGAAATTGAATTTTTTTTTATAAAAATCCAGGAAACCCATAGAAAAGGGTTTGCAAGCCATGTTATCGCGGCTCCCCCGGTAGTCAATCCCATCCAGCCAACAAGGAGCACCATGATCGAATCGCCACATTGATTTGTTGTGCAGAAACATTTTTGTGTCAGCGACAAAACAAATAATGCCATACTTACAATAAGTGTCGCTCGCTTTATTTTTATTCCTGGTTGAATGTTGTTCATGATATTTTCCACCGACTTTTATTGCTTTTGAAAAGTATCTTCAATGTCCACCACCATGTTTTTACCACCTGCTGTTGTTTCAGCTCCATAATGCACTACCAGCGTATTCCCTGTTTGGGATACAATGGTCATTGTTTCGGGCCATTTACTCATCGGGCTGGTTGAATATTTTGTGTCTGTCGCCGGCGCATTGTTTTTGATTTGTTTTATTTTTATCTCTTTACCTGAAACGCTATAAGTTCCTGTTCCTTCAAATCCTTTTTTATTTCCGGTCATGGTATTCGATGTGAAATAGGTGTTGTCGGGATGAAACTCTATTATTTGTTCCATCATTTTTACTACATCTTTTACCTGCGGCGTTAAATCATGTTTTTCTCCTGTGGCTTTGTCAGTAATGGTTTCTTTTGCCGATACCAATTTCCATTTACCAACAATAGATTGGGCGTTTGTGGTAATACTATACAGGATACAACCGCTAATAATTATCGCTTTTAAGGCAAATGCCTGGATTTTCTTTGTCATGATTTCTTATTTAATTGATTAATTAATTTTTTTGACAATAATTTTCTCTAATGCTTTGACAGTCCTCCTAATGTTACTGTATATAATTTTTTATTGCCATCATATTTTGCCTGGTAGTTTGTTGCATAAAAGCCGCTTCGCTGAAAAGCCTGTGGCTGTTTTACAGCGGCCGAATAATCAGGATGTGTTTCTAAAAAGCCTTTTGTTATCATGGACTCTACAAATGAAAAATTACCGTGGTAAAACCCATAAATGAAAGTTGCAGTAAAAGGCACGCCATGAAACTCAGATGCCGTAGAATCAAACCAGTGAGTACCCATGTCAGGCACAGCAGCACCAGAGGAAATATAATCCTTTGGGATAAACTCAGGTGAAACGGTTACAGTATCCGGACCAGGAATAACGGCTGCCTGGTCGGCTTTATTCACATAGTAAAAATGAAAATCAAAATGAGGTATTCCATAAATGGGGTAAGGATCATGGCCAAAAGGGTTCCAGTCTACTTCAATATGGTCCACTCCGGTGATATTATCTGTTTCAGGCAAGTGTATTTCATAATCATAATCCGGTTTCCCGGGTGTTGTATCTGTTGGTAATCCGTTTAAGGCATTTTCTCCAATTTCCAATCCTATGGAAACAGGCTGCCCATTCTCCGTTGTTATAAAACTCCGGATACTGTCTTCACCAACCGGAACGGGGGAACTGTAAACTGTATTTGAAGGGACGTGAATGTGATCGTCTTTTTTGCAGCTGGTAAAAATAATGATCAATGAAACCACACTAATAGGAAACGATATTGATGTTTTCATTTTGGTTAGGGTTTTGAATTGTTTTTAAATTATTAAACAACAAAATTTGGACAAATATCCATTGAAGACAATACCGAAAATGGGTGAAACTGAAGCGATGATGACTGGATGGGATGTTAACCAGGGGGAGCAATGCCCTTTGATTCAAAAGATCAGGAACGCGAATAAATAATCATTCTATTTAACGATACGATTCTTTAATGCTTTGGCAACGGCTTCGGATTGATTGTGCACCTGGAGTTTTTCATATATCCTGCGAATAAATGTTTTTACTGTTTCAAAACTGATATTGAGTGCCCCGGCAATCATTTTATAACTATACCCTTTCACCAATTGCGTTAATATTTCCTTTTCCCTCGTAGTTAAATGATACTCTTCCGTTCCAACAAAATCATTTGAAGCGACATGCTCTAAAACCATCCGTGCAATATTTGCAGACATGGGCGCACCTCCATGGAGTACTTCCTCGATGGCGTCAAATAATTTCTCAAAAGAATATTTTTTGAGCAAATACCCGGAGGCACCGGCACATATGGCAGACAATACATTTTTATTGTCATCAAAAACAGTAAGCATGATGATCTTGACCTCCTTATCAAATGTCCGGATAAGCTGAACGGCTTCAATGCCATTGCGTCCGGGCAGGTCAATGTCCATTAATATTACCTGTGGCTTCAATGATTGAACTTCCTTAAGTACATCGTTGGATTTGTAAAAAGCGCCGGCACAAAAATAATTTTCGGACGTATTGATCAACTGCACGACGGCCTCCCGGAAATCACTGTTATCCTCGTATATGACAATGCCTGTTTTCATCTATTTTGAAGTGAGATTACAGAACCTTAAACTTAGCACAATAACCCGGCATATTTTGTACCGAAATCAGGTGACAGGGAACCGCAGGGTAATGCTCGTACCCTTATTTATCTCACTCTCAATAGAAATAGAAGCGTTGATTTTTTCCGCCCTCTGCTTCATGTTGTGAATGCCATTTCCCAAACTGTCCTTATTCACATCAAATCCTTTTCCATTATCCCGGATAGACAAAATGCTTGCCTCTTTTTTTCTTGTTAGAGAAATATTAACGCAACTGCAATGGGAATATTTACAGGCATTATGGATCGCTTCTTTAAAAATAAGGTAAAGCTCTTTTCTTATGTCCATACCGAGGTGCAGATGATGGGTGCCCTCATCAACCATAAATTCATACCTGATGCCCTGGGGTTCCAGAACTTCCGAGAGATATTCCTGCATCTTTGCAATCACATTTTCAACGTCATCATTCTTTGTATTTATCGACCATACAATATCAGATAAGGCATCCATCGTCTTTTCTGATCTTTCGCTGATCTTTTGCAGTAGTTCCTTGCTACCACTTTCTTCAGTCCGGATTTTTTGCAAGGCGATTTTGCTGAAAATGGTGATACCACTAAGTGTAGAGCCAATATCATCATGAAGGTCGCGGGCAATTTTGTTGCGTAACTGGTGTCTTATTTTCCACTGATTTATCCTCATCGTGTATAACGAATAAATGACACCTGCAACAAAGACAATAATTAATGAATAAAACCATAGGCGATGCCAGAAAGGAGGTTCAATCGTAAAAGTAACAGTAGCAGGATTATTATTCCACACACCTTCATTGTTGGCTGCCTTTACTTTGAATGTATACGCTCCCTCCGGTAATCCGGCATATGAAATATATCGGCGATTTCCGGCATCATTCCATTGCTTATCCAACCCTTCCAGTTTATACGCATACCGGTTAAGTGAGGGTTGTGTATAATTAAGAGCCGTATACTCAAAAGAAAAATAGTTTTGAGTATACTTAAGCCTGATGTCCCCATTCCCCCCAAAGGGATAATCCCTATTAGAAATTTTGAACCCGTTTATGAAAATTCCCGGCGGTTCATTATTTCTTATTATCTCAAATGGATTTAAAAAATGAATACACCCCATATCACCTATGGCAATATTCCCATCTTCATCTTCCTCCTGGCAACTTAAGTAAGTTGAATTCCTGATGCCCTCCTTTTTATCATATACTTTAACCTGGTTGTTGAGTGGTTGAAAATCTACAACACCTCCCTCAGTGAGCAGCCATAGGTGATTTCGCCTATCTATCATAATGGAAGAAATGTTCATGGATGGTAACCCATCCCGGATTGTATAAGGGGTAAATTTTTTAAGCTGGTCATTTGTCTGCCACAATCCATTATTATCGGTCGCCAGCCAAATCATTTGATCCTTTTTCAGGATCTCATTAATCGTCATTCCAGACCCTGTTTTCCCCTCTTTACCGTTCCATATTATTTTTTCATACCTGCCAGAATTAGTATGAAGAAGCCATACGCCTGAATATTCTCCTGCCACTAACAAACTATCTTTTGATATCTCACAAAGTCCTCTTACCTGTCCTAGGTAACCTGGTGAAAGGGAATCATTGAAGGGGTAGGCGATAAACTTTTTTGAAGAAGCGTCAAACCTGAAAACACCATTCGATTGTGCCCCAATCCAAAGTTGGTTCTCATGATCAATATACATTTTGTAGATCATGCCCCGGATGGAGGGCGATGTAAAAGCCTTTGATTCTAATAAAAAACCATGAGTTTTCTTTCTTTTAATAACCTGGAAGAGTTTATTTCCTGCAGATATCCATAAAGTTCCATTTGCATCCTGCAAAATATTTGCGACGGTAGTAGCATTGGGGATCCCTGCCTTATTATTATAATTATCCAGGATCCCTGAGGTTACATCAAGCAAAAACAATCCTTCATACGTACCGATCCACCACAAGCCATCCCTGTCCTTCAACATGCAGATAGGAAATAATTGTGTTCGCACAAGACCCGTATCCATTTTCCACAAAAAGTCAATTTTTGATAAATGGATGATATGAGGGTCATACTTATAAATTCCATTTTCTGTCCCGATCCAAACAATACCGGATCTGTCGCGAAAAAGAGAGTAAACCGCATCGGATAATTTTTTTTCATTGTCCCATTCAAGAGGGTAATTAATAAAACTATCGGTTTTGGTATTTAAAATTGTTAGCCCTGCATCCTGGTTAGCGATCCAGATATTGCCATCATTATTTTGCAGCATGTCGAATGCTGTTTTGTACGGTTTTTTATCATGTATGTTTTCCCGCACCCATTCTTTAATTTTTTCAGTTTGCGGGTTGAATTGTACAAGGCCCCATGCCCATGTCGTCATCCAGATATTGCCATCCTTATCCAACAGTGACCGGTGGACTACCTGCATCGAGTGTTTTTCAACGGGAGATAGAGGAAGCAAATAATGTTTACAGGTTTTTTCGGTGGTATTAAAGTTATAAAAGCCGTCATGAGCTGTGATAATTAAATTTTTTTTCCCATCATAACACAATGAGCGGATCACGATATTTTTATTTATCTCAGGAATGCGTTTCCATGTATCCATTTTTTTATTGAACTCAAAGAGTCCTGTCGAGGTACCAATCCAGAAAATAGAATCATTTTGAGGAACAATGGAGTAAACTTTGAAGACCTCGTTTGAGGGAAAATTTTTAACATTGCCCGTATTTATATCAATGGAGGTCAGTCCTCCCCAGGTGCCGCCCCATAGCAATTTATTATCCGGGAAAAGAAATTCAAAGTTATCGTTGATTAAGGTATGTGGGTCCCCGGGAAAATTTTTAAAGGATTTAAAGGAATAGCCGTCATAGCGAAAAAGACCTTCTGATGTGCCAAACCAAATAAAGCCATTTGCATCTTGTTGAATGCATTTAATGTAGTAGTCCGAGAGTCCCTCACCCTGGACCCTTTCAAAATGAATATTTGAAACATCTTGTGCAAAAAGAAATTGCACAGAACCAAGCCAGAAGATCAGGCAACAAAGCTTAAGAAAGGTGTTTTCCGTGCGCCACATGAACAATTCTTTTAAGCTATCCGCTACAAAATTACATTAATGTGATTAATGCCGGTTATACCACATTCTTTACATGTTATTTGCCTTTATCCATTTTATAAATACCTTCATTGACAAAACTTAAAAGCCATGTTCCGCCAATCACCAATTTTCAGATTATGTTTTTATTGTTTATTTGTTTTCGCATCGTGCAATTCAGGTTCTGCGAACAATGAAACACAGCAGAGCAACCCCGTTGCCAGTGATGTAAAGCTTGTTGATGGCCATCCGGATTGGATCATGCAGGGAAATATTTATGAAGTGAATGTGAGGCAATACACCCCTGAGGGAACTTTTAAGTCATTTGAGAAAAGTTTAGATCGCCTCAAAGAAATGGGTGCGCAAACTTTGTGGTTTATGCCCATTAACCCGATAAGTAAGGTTGATCGCAAGGGCGCTCTCGGAAGTTACTATGCTGTATCGGACTATACCCAGATAAATCCGGAATTTGGGACATTGGAAGATTGGAAAGAATTGGTAAAACATGCGCACGATATGGGATTTAAAGTAATCATTGACTGGGTTCCTAATCATTCGGGTGCGGATAACAGGTGGTTAACTGAACATCCTGATTTTTATGTAAAAGATAGCACAGGAAAAGCCGCTGTGGCACATGACTGGACCGACACACGAAAACTCGATTACAAAAACATGGTACTGCAGGATAGTATGATGAGCAGCATGAAGTATTGGATCACAGAATCAGATATTGATGGCTTTCGTTGCGATGTGGCAGGAGATGTTCCAGATGAATTCTGGAAAAAATGTATCCGCGAATTAAAAAAAACAAAGGCAAACATCTTTATGCTGGCTGAAGCGGATAAACCATCCTTGCACGATGACGGATTTGATGCAACCTATGCCTGGGCGATGTTTGCCATGATGAAAAAAGTGGCAAAAGGGGAGCGTTCCGCAAATGCACTGGATAGCGTCCGCAATAAATTTGATACGACCTTTCCTGTCAATTCATTAAAGATGTTTTTCACCAGCAACCATGATGAAAATAGCTGGAACAAGGCTGATTATGGCACTATGCCAGGAAGCATTCACGCTCCGTTTGCAGTATTTACCCAAACAATGCCTAATGATGTTCCTTTAATATACAGTGGCCAGGAAGAGCCTGTCCTGGATAGTATAAGTTTTTTTTATAAGGACCCGATCCATTTTAAAAACTATGGCCGCGCGAAATTTTATAAGACCTTATTGGAACTCAGAAAGAATAATCCTGCACTTTCTGCCAATGCGAGCTTTAAAAAAATTGACCTTGGAAATGATAAATCATTATATGCCTATATGCGCGAAGGCGGAGGTAAAAAGATCATGGTAATATTAAATCTTTCACCAAAAGAGCAAAAGATCAGGATCGGGGATGTTAGCCTGATGGGGAATGTTCATAATGTTTTTATGGGGACAAATGAACAACTCACCAATAAAGAATGGAAGCTCGAACCTTGGGGATATGTAGTGTACACTTATTGAAATGAACAATTGAATACATTACCCTCAAAGACTATATTTTTTCTTTTTAGCAGGGGTTCTCTTCCTGGATACAAGGCCTGATGTCCCTGAATAAAGGGAAACTGCATCTTTGCAAAGATTGAATACATAATAAATGACCAGGAAGGCGACACAGGCTGATTTTGATTTTATTTTCCATCTGCATGTCCACCCGCAGGTGAATCGCTTCCTATTTTATGAAATAATGAGCGCCGAAGAATTTAAGTCCATATTTGATGCTCTTTTGGTTCAGGGTATCCTGTATGTTATGAGGAAGAAGGTATTCAGAAAGGCATGTTTAAACTTCTTCCCAAAGAACATCGTTGCGCTCACATCGGCGTTCTCGGCGGAGTTGCTATTCATCCCTTGTTTGGTGGGCAGGGCTGTGGACAAAGGATGATAGATGAAATCATCCAGCTGGGAAAAGAGCGCGGATTTCTCCGGATGGAGCTGGGGGTTTCGACCATCAATACAAAGGCCATTCACCTTTATGAAAAAGCTGGATTTGTAAAAGAAGGATTGCTGAAGAAATATATTTTTCTTAAAACGGAAAATCTTTTCCTTGATGATCTCCTTATGGCGTACCTGTATGAATGATTCAAGGCAGTCTTTTAAAATTTGACGGCCCCCGATCTTTTAAAACTTTCAGGAAGCTGCAACTTCGGCTGGCTGCATCGGTAGGATTTTTTTCAGGACGGTTCTCAGTTTATGTTTTTTCAGGAATCTAAAATGCAATATTCCAATAAGTATCGCCACAAATCCTTCGCCCATCACGGTGCCGGGCACGCCGATCCATTGTGACACAGAACCAATGATCAACCCCCCGAGGGGTTGCATACCAAAAAAGGCCATAGCATAAAAACTGATCATCCTTCCCCGCATATTCGATTTTACCGTAGTTTGAATGATGGTGTTACTGATCGTGATCTGTGACATCATACCAAACCCTGCAATCATAGCGCAGATAAGCGCGGCAGGATAAAAATGCATGTAAGAAAATAAAACAAGGCCCGCACCAAATAATATCGTGTTAAAAGCAAGAATTTTCCGGTAATCCCTTCCAGGTTTTAATGAAGCAAGAAACATGGCGCCGCCAAATGCTCCTAATCCTATCATGCTATCAATAATACCAAAGGTAGATGCGGTGCCTTTAAAAATATCTTTTGCATATACCGGTATCAATGTACTGAATGGCAATACAAAGAGACTGACAGCTGCGAGCATTGTAATGATAAATTTGATTGATTTTGTTTGGTTGAGATATTCCCATCCATCTTTCAGATCCTGCAACATATTTTTTCCATTCTTTTGAGGAGAGGTTGTCGGCAGGCGCATCATCAACACAGATACGATCACTGCTATAAAACTCAGGGCATTCAATCCAAAACAAAAAACGTCCCCAAATCTTTCAAGAATAAGCCCTGCAATGGCCGGACCAATCAATCTTGACAGGTTCACCATTGATGAATTTAAAGCGAGTGCATTGGGCAGGTATTTTTTATCATCCACCAGTTCATTCACCAGTGATTGCCTTGCCGGGACATCAAAGGCATTGATCACTCCTAAAACAAAACTCAATGATAGGATTTCCCAGACCGTATAATGATTTGAAAAAACCAATAGGGTGAGCAAAACAGCCTGGATCATAGAAGCGATCTGTGTTATTAAAAGAACCCTGTAACGGTTGTAACGATCAGAAACTACACCTCCGATAAACGAAAAAACAAAAGAAGGGAACATGCTTGCAAAAAGGGAAAGGCCAAGCATAAACTTTGAATGGGTAAGTGAATAGACTACCCAGCTTACCGCTGTTTTCTGCATCCAGGTACCAATGAGGGAGATGGTCTGGCCAAAAAAATATAGCCTGTAATTCCGACTCTTAAAAGCATTAAACGTGGAAATCTTCATTTTTCATTTTCTTTTCATGCATCCTCAAAATCAATCAACCGCCTTAACGGTTCGATCGCTTTTTTTAAAATTTCTATCTCTTCCGCCGTGGATGTTTGGTTTATGGCATGGTAAAGCCAGCTATCCCGCTCACTGCGGACCTGCCTTAGCACGGACGATCCTTTTGCAGAAAGCGAGATGATGGATTTTCGTTTATCATCTTTTGATATCCGCCTGTTTATGTAACCCAGGTCGGTAAGATGATTCAGGATCTGCGACATGGACTGGTTTGTAATTTTTTCCATACCCGCCAGTTCATTCGGCAATAATTCGCCATGCTGGTCCAACAACCCCATGGTTGATCTCTCCGTAAGGGAAAGCAACATACCTGTTTCGGATTTTTTGCGAAGCTTTTTAATAAGCCTTGTAATCACCGTCCTCAGGTCCGAGGCGAGGTTGATATCAGTTTGTTTTGCCATTATATAAAGTAAACTTATAAGTTTACCTTACAAATTTACTAAAATGTACCGATATTAAAAATGTAAAAATTAATGCCCGCAGCAATGAAAAGAATTAACGCTTATTTTGTGGGGTCAATGGAGAATTTATCGCCATCTGTATAGACACTAAATTGAAGGTCTTTTAATTTGATGAGCCCTGACGAAGTGATCTTTAATTGCTGCGGATTTTGTATAACAACGACCTGGCCCACACCGGCAACTTTTACGCTGCTGCCCTGGACGATAATAGCGGTGGCCTCATCAATACCAATGCATGTATTGGAAGGATATTTTGCGAGGGCTGAAAGCAGGCGGTTGTACCGGCTACGCACAATGAAATGCTGGTCAACGATTGCCCCGGTTAGAAGGCCCAGCCCTT
>Ga0193726_1002651_pt1 | contig 11933 bp, 12 predicted proteins | sample H2c1metaG_FD_144928 | JGI IMG/M metagenome (GOLD analysis project Ga0193726, IMG submission 144928) | Soil microbial communities from a riparian zone of the East river system, Colorado, United States - H2c1 | ecosystem: Environmental > Terrestrial > Soil > Riparian zone | place: USA: East River... | reverse complement strand
GCACGCCAGATCGCGATGAGAATGGATTGGCGGTGACCATCTTTTTGAATACCTTACTCGCCGAGCGGTTCGGAGGGTACCATTGGGCATGAGCGGAATACATCCCGAATGCCCGACTCAGACCCTTGTGATCTGTCGGTAGCTGCCGCTGTCCTCCTTCGGCAGGGCCAGACATGTAAGAGTGCTCCGACCGTGGGATCGATTGGCTCTTCTGTGAGAATTGGAGACGATATCTATGTTGCCAGTGCTTGAGGGCATTATTTCGCGACGGATCCTGCTTAATTTTCGATGTGACCCGGCCACAGCGCAGAGCCTTATACCGCCTCCACTCGAAGTGGAAACGCACAGAGGGTTCGCGATTGCAGGCGTTTGCCTGATTCGTCTGGAGCAACTCCGACCAAAGGGACTACCGAAAATCGTCGGGGTGTCCTCTGAAAACATGGCGCACCGAATTGCAATTCGGTACCCGACCGACGAGGGGATGAAACCGGGCGTTTTCATCTGGCGTCGTGAAACCGATCAAAAGCTGGTCCAAATGCTCGGGGGTCGAGCTTTTCCGGGGGTGCATGGTGCTGCGCAATTCCATGTATCGGAGAATGCCGAGCAACTCACCATGGAAGTCAGAACCGAAGGTGGACAGACGGATGTTGCCTTTACGGCGAAGTATGGCACGGATTGGCGACCAACCGCTGCATTCAGCGATTTCCCGGAAGTGTCGGAATTCTTCAAAAAGGGTGATTGCGGTTTCTCGTGCTCGCTCCGAGGTGACGAACTGGAAGGGATGCAATTGCGCACGTTCCGTTGGGAGATGAGTCCGCTTGAGGTTCAACTGAAGCGCTGTGTTTTTTTCGCAAACAATGCACGTTTTCCCGCTGCTAGCGTCGAGTTCGATTGCGGGCTATTGATGCGTGGTCTGCCGCATGAGTGGCATGAGCTTGATTCGGTCCCCGAATTCGCATCCAGCAAGTAGACCGCCATCGAGCATTCATCTTGAACCGACGATGGGTCGAGCGGTTCGCCGTAGAATGGTGCGCTTTTTCCGTTTTCCACGAGTATCCCACCCGAGCCATACACCCCTGGTTGTGAACCGACCTCGGGGGAGAGCGGTTCGACCGACGTCCCATGACAGCCTGGCAGGATCGTCGCTGTATGAGATAAAAAAAGTGAGAGTCGTCGGGTCTTCTCCTGGGATTGCGGCGAAAGCCGCGAGCAGCAGTTCCCAAACTCCATGTTTGTTGCGTGGACCAACTACAGCGCGGCATACAGGTCCCGGCCATTCTTTGCAAACTGAAATTCCAAGTGGCCGACGACAACCGAGACCTCCGAATCGCCACGAGCTTGGAGGGTGTTTGAGCTGACCGTTGCAGGACTGATCGAACAGGAACGCGAGATCATGACGGACCCTTTGCTCGAGGTCCGCATCTTCAGTCTCCTTGGTGTGGCGGTTAAACATGCAGCAAAGATTATCGCAGTTAGCCACCCCCTCGCTTCAATCGCCTCGTTGCCGCGAACAGTCAATGGGAATTGATCTTGTTTTCGGTTTCGAGAATACGCGGCCGGGATGAGAAGCGATGAAGATCGCCTTTTTGCTCCCCAGCCCTGCACAGCAGTCTTGCACCCTTTGCGAAACAACTGATGCAGGTCTGTGTCTCAGGCGCAGGTTCTGGGACTAGCAAGCTGAATCGGGCGTCGCACGCGGCGCACTCGTAAACAAAAGCTGCAACCATTGGGAAACTCCATTTGAGAGAATATACGCCTAACGAAGGCGATTCCGATATTGACATAGGGCGGTCGGAGCCTCCGGATGGAGTCAGGATCCAATTACACATCCAAGTCCAGCGGCGGGGCTGTGCGCACTGCGCACGCACGGCTCTAGGAGACGGGTCGAATCATCCGCTTAGTGCCATTAGCCTGCGGGCGGGAAACCAAAACAAAACGATTGCCGAGGAATGCCTGGCTGCATGGTGCTCGAACGAAACCCGATTGCTCCCTGAGTGCCAGAACGCAGGAAAACGTGGAAAGCAGTCGCTGTGGATCTTGGTGGACGTGAGCGAGTCATCGATGGCGGGACCCTGACTGACACCAGTGCGAACCGAGAGAACGCCCTGCTTGACGGATGCGCCTCGGAGCAAGGTTCCAACGGGAGCAGCGTGTTCACGGAGCACATCGTGCAACCACCCCTGGCGGCTTGCGGCAGAAGAACGCGAGCGGACAACTTCCCGCAACTTATGACCCTTTCTCTTGACCTTTTCTCTCTCAGCCGATGTCACTGGACAAGAGACTGCGGGCGATCTTTCCCATATCCTCTCGCGACCCGCGAAACGCCCAGAGTTGTGAACGATCTTCAATCTGACCGAGCCCGGTCTCGCCGCCGATCGCAGGAACGTGATATTCCATTTCGCTGAACATGCCCCATTTGCCGTTCACGCTGCAGGCCTGCACGGAGTATCCCTTGTCTTCGGGCTCCGTCCACGGAACGTCGGCATATTCGCCCGAGGGATTGACTGAAAAATTGCGGACGATGAGGGCGTACTGGTTACCCGCCGAGTACCTATATCCGATGCGGCCGGTGGTGGCGGCGGCGTAGACACCGATTTTGTGTTCGCCGCGTGCCCGCATCTTGAAACGGACCATGCGATCCGTTGCCGAAACCTCGTCCGCAGGAGTGTTCTCCAGACCAAAGTAAATTCTGGGCTCACTCTTGGAGTAAGTGGGAATGAAGAGTTCTCCCTGATGGGGCATTTGCGTGAGATTCCAAAGGCCGACCAGGGGACAGTCCTTCGGATTCGCATTGACAACGCTTAGCGAGGTAACCAGGGTGTGCCCGGCATATTCGACCCGGCTGTTGCGAACCCCTTGGTCAAAGCGCAGGGGATTGGGGGCCGATGCAACCGATTTTGTGATCTCCAGCTCTGCCGTCTTCTTTGATCGAAATCCTTCGATGGAGAGACGGTTGGTGAGTTTCACTCCCTGAGCGCTTCTTGTCAGTTCATACTTGCCGGGATCCAAGCTACGCGGCTGCCAGTAGCTGGCGATATCAATGTTGGGAAATTTCGGGAAGAAGAAATCAACTTCCGGCGCAAGCCAAGTGCGGTCACCTCCCGAGTTTTGCCAGTCATCGCCAGCGTAAAAGGCACGAGCCGATTCCGCGCTGCTCAGTGCTGAATTCGTCCACAGGAAATTCTCCTCGCTGCCGGGTGCAAACACGCCCAGAATCCTGCCGCCGTGCGGCAAGATCAACAGCCGGGTTCCGTCGTTGGTTTCGACCAGTTCCGTGGTCTTGCCGGCCGCCTTCAATGTTGCCATGAGTGCCTGAAGCATGGTTCGCCACCTATACGCCCGGGATATAACCTCTACCAAAAGTGTTGGTTGATTCTTTTCTGAAATCGGAGACCAGGGACATGAGCGCCGTAGTGCCTCCGTCGGCGGTGATGGTCTGACCGACGATGAAGGAAGCATCATCGGAACACAGGAAGGCCGCCAGGCGGGCGATGTCGATGGGCTCGCCGCAGCGGGCAACCGGAATCGCCCGGTAGCCGGTTTCATCGGCCATTTCCTGCGTGAATCCTGGAATGCACTTGAAATAGTTCTCCACCGTGATCCAGCCGGGGGCGATCGCGTTCACGCGGATGCCTCTGTATGCCAGTTCCACGGCCAGCGATCGCGTGTAGGCGATGATCGCGCCCTTGGTCGCGGCGTAAACCGAATGCTCAGGCACGCCCTGCAAGCCATGCACCGAAGACATGTTGCAGATTACGCCTCCGCCCTTTTGCAGCATGTCTTCCACAACCCGCTGCGTCAGGAAATACTGGCCGCGAAAGTTGATGTGAAACATTTTGTCGAACTGTTCCGGAGTGACTTTCAAGAACGGACGGTTCATCGTGACACCGGCATTGTTCACCAGGCAATTCACGCCGCCGAGAAATTCGCGGGCTCGATCGGCGAGACTCATAACCTGATCCAGAGCGTCAAAGTCGGCGCGAAATGCCGCCGCTTTGCGGCCGAGGGACTCCACTTCCTTGACGGCCGCCTTCACACTGGAGTCGTCTTGAACGTAATGGAAGACCACATCAGCGCCCTGGCGCGCGAATTCGAGACCAATTTCGTGGCCGATGCCGCTGTCGGAGCCGGTGACCAGCGCTCTTGTTCCTTGCAGTCTGAGTTGCTTCGCCATAGAAAGCCAACCGAAAATGAATTTACATGGTGCAGTTCCGGGAGCGTTTGCGTGGTCGGCAAAACATCTTTCCGTTTGGTTACGATAACACCTGAAGACGCTGCTCAGCCCTCGAGCGTGGCAGCGGACAATCTACGACTTGCATGCGAATATTGTCAACAATAATGTTGACTATAGCAAGCGGCCTCAGAGATAATGCGGGTCGCGCGGCAAACTTCTGCCATGAAAATCACTGCGGTCGAAACCATTTACCTTCCTCGCGGAATTACGGTCCATGCCGGCGCGATAACCTACCTTTGGGTACGGATCCACACCGATGAAGGCATCCTTGGACTCGGAGAAAGCTATCCCAACGCCGAGGCGGAAGCGGCCATTGTGCATTCCCGGCTGGCGGCGGTCCTGCTGGGAAGAGATCCCAGTTGCATCGATAAACTGTGGGCAGATATGTTTCTCGCCGTCTCCTACAGCGGGTGGGGCGGCGCGGAAATGCGCGCCATCAGCGCGGTCGACATTGCGCTGTGGGACTTGATGGGCAAAGTCACCAATCAGCCCATTTACAAATTGCTGGGAGGCGCATCGCGGGAGTCCATCCGCATTTACAACACCTGCTATGACAGAGTGGATTTCAATCGCCAACCGGTGGAACTAGCGCGGCAACTCCTTGCCAGTAATGTCCGGGCCATGAAGATCTGGCCATTCGATGAGATTGCCAAGGAAAATTGTGGCAACTACATTTCCGCGGATCAGATGAAACGTTGCATCGAGCCGCTGCGGCTCATTCGCGAAGAATTTGGCGAGGCCATGGAAGTGGCGATTGAATTTCATGGCTTCTGGAACCTGCCGTCGGCGACCCGCATTGCGGCTGCGCTGGAGCCCTACCGGCCCATGTGGCTTGAGGAAATGCTGCCCCAGGACAACCTAGCGGCTTATGCCGAACTGGCGCGATCCACTTCGCTGCCTCTCTGCCTGAGCGAGCGATTGATGACCCGGTGGGGATTTCGTGAGTTGCTTGAAAATCGCGCGGCCGGAGTGATCATGCCGGACGTCTCCTGGTGCGGAGGGATTTCCGAATCCAAAAAGATCGCCACCATGGCTGAGACACACTACCTTCCGGTCGCTCCGCACAATTGCGGCGGGCCTATTTTGCACTTTGCCACAGCGCACCTTGCCGCCAATGTGACGAACCTGTTCATTATGGAGAGCGTCCGCCGCCACTACAACGAGGAGTATGACGGGTTGGTCACAGGGTCACTGGGTCCGCAAGCCAGCGGCGACTTGCCGCTGCCGCCGGGGCCGGGGTTGGGCGTGGAGTTGAGCGCGAAGGTGCTGTCGAGCCACGATGCGGTGGTCAAGCGGACATCCCTGTAGTCGAGCGCCAGAGCGGGTTCAGGCGCCGGTGTGTCGCATGCTTTGTGAGTGGCGCGTGTTTAGGCATCCGTTTCGGGTTTGTCATGCAGCGTCGCCAGCAGGGTTCCCACCGGTACTTTTTGATTCGTTTCCACCTGGATTTCGCCCAGATAGCCCTTGCCCATCGATTCGACTTCCATCTCTACCTTGTCGGTCTCGACGGTAAACAAGGGATCGCCCTTCTCGATAAAGTCGCCGGGCTTCTTCAGCCAACTCGTCACCGAGCCTTCCTCCATGGTGAGACCGAGCTGGGGCATGACTATTTTGTAGGCCATCTCTAAGACTCTCTCCTTACGTTTTCAACATTCCGTGGATTTCCCCCACGATCCTCTCGACCGAAGGAATCATGAGGTTTTCCAGCACCGGGCTGAATGGATTGGGTACCGGCATGGAGCAAATACGCCGGGGTGCTACGTGCATTTCCTTGAAGCAATCTTCGACGGCAATTGCCAGAAGCTCGGCAGCAAAGCTGCAGAACTCTGGCGACTCATCAATCACAACGAGTCGCCCAGTCTTCTTGATGGAATCCGTAATCCGTTTCCGATCGAGCGGGACAATCGTTCGCGGGTCAATCACTTCGGCGGAAATGCCTTCCTGCCCAACCGCCGCAGCCGCCTTGACCGCCAGATCCACCATGCGCGACATGGCCACAATGGTCAGGTCCTTGCCTTCGCGGACGATGCGAGCTTCGCCCAGTGGAATTACGTACTCCTCCTCAGGCACGACGCCCTTGGTGTTGTAAAGAGACTTGTGCTCGATGAAGACGACCGGACCGGGCTCGCGCAGGGAACTTTTGAAAAGTCCCTTCAGATCGTAGGGCGTGGCCGGCAACACCACCTTCAATCCCGGGGTATTGGCAAACCAATTATAAAAAGTGTGCGAGTGGTGTGCTCCAGCGTTGCGCACGGCTCCCATGGCTCCCCGAACCAGGACGGGGGCCTTGATCTTTCCATTCGACATGTAGGAAATATTTGCGGCCTGCTGGACGATTTGCGTGATGGCTTCAAGAGCAAAATCCAGAAAGACTTCGTCCACGATTGTGCGCGTCCCTGCCATGGCAGCGCCAATGGCGACGCCGGTTGCGCCCAGTTCGCAGATACCGGTGTCCCGCAGGCGGTCATCGCCGAATTCTTTCCAAAGTCCTTTGGTCTGCCGGAAGTTTCCACCGCGAGGTCCGATCCCCTGGCCGATGTAGACAATACTGCCGTCCCTGCGCATTTCCTCGCGCAGCGCTTCCACTCCTGCATCTGAATAGGTGATCACGCGGCCCTGCTCTGACATGCCCACTCCTCGATGTACAAACCTGGATCCACGCACCAGGACTAATAAACGTGTTCCGTCACGGATTCCGGCAACGGCTCCGGACTGCTCTCCGCAAATTGCACTGCTTCTTCAATCCAGACTTCCACTTCCTGATCGACGGCCGCCAGCTTGCTTTCTGCGATTCCAGAATCAAGCAACTGTTGGCGCGCGCGTTTCACAGGATCTTTCTGCTTCCATTCCTGAACTTCTTCGCGGGTTCGATAATCCGTGCCAGGATCGCCTTCGTGATGGCCCACATAACGGTAGGTCTTGCACTCGATCAAGGTTGGCCCGCCGTCCTCCCGAGCGATCCGAATTGCCTCCGCCGCTGCGTCGTGCACCGCCATGACATCCTGGCCGTCCACCTCCACGCCCTTCATGCCGTAGGCGGCTGCCCGACTGGCTACACTGGTGTTCTTTGTGGCGCGTGAAAACGCCATCTCGGTGGCGTACAGATTGTTTTCGCAGACGTAAATGACGGGAAGGTTCCACACTGCTCCGAAATTGACTGCTTCGTGAAACGAACCGCTGTTGACCGCGCCTTCGCCAAAGAAACTGACGACGACGCCACCCACCTTGGCCAGCTTGGCGGTGAGCCCTGCGCCGGTCGCGAGAGGAATGGGCGCCCCGACGATCCCGTTGGTTCCCATAAAGCCCCACTCAGGTGCATACATGTGCATGCTGCCTCCCCGCCCGCCGGAGCTGCCGGTCACTTTGCCCCAAAGCTCGGCAAGCACCACCCCGGCCGGTACCCCCTTGGCCAGCGCGTGACCGTGACCCCGATGCGTGCTGAAGATTAGATCTTCAGTCTTGAGGTCTGAGCACACTCCCACAGCGACTGCTTCCTCGCCGACGTACAGATGAACGAACCCCGGCAGCCTTCCATTTCTGTACAGCTCCTGAACCTTGACCTCAAACACTCGCAGCTCGAGCATCTTCTTGTAATAGTCAAGAAGTAATTTGTGATCGACTTGTTCTGCCACGCTTTCGGTCATGCTTCAAACCTCCGAGATTCATTGCGACAACGGCAACTTCAGGACTGCGTGTTCGCTCTGTGAGCGGTAGACCGCCGTGAATAGCTCCACCACTTGACGCCCAGCCCCGGCATCCACTGCCGGTGCGCGATCTTCTGCTACGGCCTCAAGAAAATCTGCGAGCTGCATTTCGTGATAGTGGGTCATTACATCCCAGGGCCGCGATCGATCCTCGTCGGTCCATTTCACGAGATTGCTTTCTTCGCCGGGAATTGTCCAGATGTCGTTGAAAGGTGGATCCATTTTTTCCGTGACGCCCGAGATGAAAGGTGAACCGCTGTCGATTTCGGCGCCCACTGAAGCTCCGGAAGATCCGTGAACGTGAATCTTTCCGTGCAGGCCGGGCTTTTGCGAGTTGCTAAGAACGACCGAACCCATCCCGCCACTTTTGAATCGGATGGACGCCACGACGGTGTCGTCGACCTCAATGCCAGGGTGGTTGTAGTTGTCCCAGTAGGCATGAATTTCGGCGGCCGGGCCCATGAACCAACAGAGAAGGTCGAGATAGTGCGGCGCCTGACTGACCACAACGCCGCCGCCCTCGCCCTTCCAGGTGCCGCGCCAGGGATCGGACTTGTAGTACGCCGGCTCGCGCCATCCCAGCATCGTGACCATGACCAGCGCAGGCTTGCCGATCTTGCCGGCGTCCATGGCCGCCTTCATGCGCTGCACTGGTTCGTACCACCGGCGCTGGCTCACGACTCCGAGTTTGATTCCAGCAGCACTGGCCGCCGCAATCGCACGGTTACAAGAATTCAGGTCGGTGGCCAGCGGTTTTTCCGAAATTACATGCACCCCGGCGGCGGCGGCCGCCTCGATGGCGGCAGGATGCTGGGTGTGCTGCGTGCAAATCGACAGCACATCGATCTTTTCGCGCCGCAACATTTCTTCAAGCCCGGTGTATCCCTTGATCTTGAATTTCGCGCCGAAGGCTTCCGCGCGCTCAGCAGAGATATCGCAGGCCGCAATAAGTTCAGAATTCGCCAACGCCTGATAGGCGAGCGCGTGAGTGCTGGCAACTTTACCGCATCCCACGATGGCTGTCCGAAGACGATTTGAATTCTTCTTGGGCATAATCATTCCACTTCAACCGCAGCGGCGAAGGGTATCGCAATCAAGAAAGGGAAGTGCCATTTGATTCACCTGGGCGATGCCGTAATTCCACATAAAATCCAACTTGTTCGCGCGTGTCCAGCAGCGCCCAGCGCGTGCCCGGACGAATGCCCGTACCAGACTGCAACACCGTCACTCCCGACTTTGCCAACTCCCGCAGCACCGGATCGATATCCTGCACTTCAAAAAGAACGTGGTGGATTCCGCCACCGGTTTCATCGAGAAAATCCTTGTAGGCGTTTCGACCTTCAAGCGGCTGGATCAGTTCAACCTCGACGTCTCCCAATTGAACAAATGCCTGCCGGATGCGAATCTTCTGTTCGACCCCGCGATACTGGTACTTGGATTCGGCGCGATCCGGCCAATCGACCAGTCGAAATGGTCCGATGCCGAATAAAGACGTAAGCGCCTTCGTGGTTTGATCTCGATCGGCTACGACAATTCCGATTTGTACCAGCTGCTTGAGTTGCAGCCCGCCCGGAAGGGAAGAAGGAGGACCCGCTGCCGCGCTTGATTTCTGGCCGCCTGTGGAAGTCATCGCGCCAGGTATCCTCCGTCCACGGGAAGAATCACACCGGTCACCATGGAGGAAGCCTGGGAGGCGAGAAACAATGCCGGACCCACTATTTCTTCCGGTTCACCCACGCGACCAAGCGGAATGTTGGAAGTCCAGGTTTGCATCAATTTCTTGGGATCAAACTGCGGCTTGGCCATGACCTCAACCAGGCCGGGGGTCATAAACTGACAGGGAGCGATGGCGTTCACTCGGATTCCGCGGTCCGCCCATTCCAGAGCGAGTTGCTTGGTGAGTGTTTCGACTCCGCCTTTGCTGGCGCAATAGGCGTTTGCCCCGCGCCCCACACCGACCGATCCTGCAATCGAAGAAAAATTAATGATCACGCCACTCTTTTTTTCGAGCATCACGCGCGCCGCCGCCTGGCAAGCCAGGAAAGTGCCACGCAGATTGATGTTCATCACTCGGTCCCAGGTTTCCACCGGAGTCAGTTCCGCCGGATCATGCTGGGGAATCCCGGCGCAATTGACCAGGATGTCGAGCCTGCCAAACTCGCGGACCGCCGCATCGACCATGGCGGTGACCTCGGCGGGGACGGCGACATTCGCCTGCAAGGCCAGGGCGCGTCTTCCTTTCTGCCGGACTCTGCCTGCGGTACGCTCGGGGTTCTCGAGGTTCAGATCGCAAGCTGCGATATCGCAGCCGAAATCCGCAAAGCCCAGCGAGATGGCCTCTCCAAACCCGACGCCCGCGCCGGTGATGAGCGCCACCCGGCCGCTGAGATCAAACATTTCTCGAAAGCCGATCTTGTCAATATCCATGGTTCAAATCCGGGAAGGCTCTCCCCTCGCTCTGGTCAACGAGTCTTCCTTGTCTTCGCCGGCCCTTTTTCAGCGGTGCTGGCGTTCGCTTCCGCGTTTTCAAATATCAGCATTTCCGAGGTCCCGGCGCCTTCGAGCCGGACAGAAATCCCGTCCTGCATCAGTTGATAGCCCGTCCGTTCCACGGTTTCCCCCCGGTTTTGAAACGTGATTTTGTAATTGCCGGAGAGATCGAGACCGCGCGGCGTAAAGTGGTAGACCGGATCTTCAAGACTCGAAGTTCGGAACAGTGCCGCCACTGCGCGCCGCTTGTCGGGGCTGGCATATTCAAGGACCACCCATGGCGTCTGTTCAAGAAACTTCGTCAGCGCCGTGTGGTGATAGACCAGGCTGCCGCGCATGACCGGCCGTAGCTGGTTCTTGTAGAGAGCGACGCCTGCGCGAAGCCTTTCCCGCAGCAACGGATTTTCTTCTGCCAGGGTGGGAGAGATTCCACGGAAAATCGGCAGTGACATCTGCGCCTGGCGCAGCTGGGAATCCAGGTCACCATCGCCCGCCAGGTCGCCAACTTCTGTGCCAAAGCTGCGCAGCAGAATTTCCGGCGGGAGCAGCCATGTCATTCCGTTCAGAACTTTCACCCCGCGCGGTTCACGCATCCAGTCAGAGAGTTCGGTATTGTCGAACCGGCGAAGAATGCCCCAATCCAGCCGCCCGCCGCCGCCCGCGCAATTCTGAAAAATGACTTTCGGAAATTGGTGCCGCAGATGATCGAACATGGCGTACAGATTCTCGACGTGGCGCCAATACGAGTTCTCCACGAACCCATCACGCACTTGATTCCCGTCCTCTTCCACCGACATGTTGTAGTCAATCCGGAAGACGTCGAGATCGTATTTGCTGATGATGCGGACCATCTCCGACTCCATCCACTTGGCTACCACGGGATTGCCAACGTCGAGATGGCGGCTGTTGGCGAATGGCTTGCCATCGCGGGTGAGAAGCCAGTCGGGATGTTCCTGGCGCAATTTCGAGGCGGCTCCAGCCGCCTCAATTTCCACCCACAGGCCGAACTGCATTCCCTTTTTCCGCGCGTACTCACGAATTGGCCCCAGGTCATTCGGCAGCCATCGCCCGGCATACCAATCGCCGGTATTTTGGAACCAGCGGTTCGGCTCCTGTCCATACCAGCCGGCGTCGATCACAAACTGCTCGGCACCGATATCCGCAGCCATATCAATTTCGCGGTCGATTCCTTCTTCAGTCTCGTGATCGACAATGTATCCGCGGTGGTTCGCTTCGACGTCGAAAACGTGATCGGAAGGAGGCGGGGGAAGGACATCGCGGCGAACGTGATCCACCAGCGCCTGCGTGACGTGGTCGAGATCCGACTTCATGCACAGAATGTGGGTTTCGGCGGTCTTCACCGATTCGCCCGGTTGCAGCACTCGCAAGGCCTGGTCAACCGAGGACGGCCCCAGGTCGAAGAACAATCGGGCTTCGCTCGCCGCCCTGTCGCCCCCATCGCTGCGCTCCACCGGTGATGGTTCCACCGTGCTGGTAATGCGGGC
>Ga0193726_1002650_pt1 | contig 11935 bp, 6 predicted proteins | sample H2c1metaG_FD_144928 | JGI IMG/M metagenome (GOLD analysis project Ga0193726, IMG submission 144928) | Soil microbial communities from a riparian zone of the East river system, Colorado, United States - H2c1 | ecosystem: Environmental > Terrestrial > Soil > Riparian zone | place: USA: East River... | reverse complement strand
CTCCTGCCACACTGGAGGGTCGGAGGAACTTTATCAAAGTAGATGCCGTCAAGAGAGCCTTCGCCCCGGCCAGCCCAGAGGACGCCAGCGAAACTGCAAGTCCGCAGCGCCACGTTTCCCGCCGCTGCTTCACGCGTCCTCTCGACGCGTTTTGGGTCACCGTCTTCGAGCGAGCGGTGCCTCGATGATTGGGTCGGCACCCCGATCCAATCGGAGCAAGGAAAGCACTGGTCCACCAAGGCGAAAGAATTCAGCTGATTTCAGAGGGACGTCAATGGCCATCCTGTGCAGTCGCGCTCGCAACCGAACCGCGCAGGACCGTGATGGATGCCTGGGGAAGCCGATAGAACGTTTCCGCGCCGGACTTGACCGTCGATTTTGAGAGTGGCCCGTCGGGATCTGCATGTCCGCCCGCGCCTTCCTGGTGCCATTGATATTCATTGGATCCGAACGTAATGCAATCCACCGGCCCAGAGAAATAGCGATCTTGTTTTGTGTCAGGACCGGCGAAAACCACCTTCACGGCGTGGTCATTGTGCTGGTCCCGGTTGACCAGCATCACGGACCACTGCTTGTCCGGCCGCTCAACCGCATAAGCGGTCACCAGCACGGTGCCGGCTGCATCTTTCACATCGCTCGAAGCCCTAAACTGGCGATGAGGAGCATCGATCGGCTGCACCCACTCCTTGGTGATCAACTGGGTGGCGAGATACTGCGGGGGGTATCCCTTCAAATTGTAATTTTGATCGATCATCAAAAAGCCCGGGTGGTCGGGCGAGGGCATGTAATGGAAAAAGTAGGTTGCCCCTGCGCCGGCCGCCATCATCGAGCCTACATAGTCGGCCAACCACAGAGCGCTCTTCACGGTGGAAGGTCCGGCCCCGCCTCCGATATTTCCCTCGGTCATGAAAAATGGAATCCCAGGCGGCAGACCATTGTCTTTCCAGACTTGCACAATGTGGCTGACGAATTCAGGCTCTGGATAGAGATCAGCCCAGGAGTATGCAGGTTTGTCCTGATAGGGATAATGCTCGAACGAAAAGAACGTGAAATCGTCAAGGCGACCGTGTGCCTTGAGGTAATCGACGAACCTGCCGATCCATGAGACTTTTCCCGCGGCGTCCGGCGTTCGCGACGGCCATCAAAAAGTTCCTTCGAAGGCGGGACCGCCAAGCTTCGCTTGGGGAACCAACTTGTGAATGGCCGTCGCGAACTGCAGATAGAGAGCGCCGTAGTCTTCCGGAAGCATATGCTGACCGTCGGCCTCCTCTCCCATTTCAATCCAGGAGATCGGATAGTGGCGTTTGAACAGATATGCAATCTCGCTGGCGGCATCCTCCGGGGTGGAATACAACATCGCAATGGGTACCATCGTGGGAAGCCCGCGGGTGACTCCGCTGGTGAAGAAGAAATCGAAACCGACCTGGTCTCCTCGCGACTCGTCCATATCGGACGCCGCGTGCCAAGGATCAACCGAGGAAGGCCAAGTCACAGTCTGCTGCCGGCTGGGAAAATGGGTGATGGAGTCATTGAACTGGCCATCCGCCGAGAGCGCGCCGGCATACACCTCCTGAATGGCGTAGCCGACGCAATTGCGCTGGTCCGCCGAGCCATGCGTGTCACAAGTGTTCGAGGACTCGGTCATTAGGATGCGAAGATATCGAACCGGAATCATCCAGGAAACAAGTTTCAGCGTGATCGTCCCGCCTCGGCCCTCGGTCACCGCACCCAGCGGGAAGGTTTGCCATGTGCCCCTGGTGGTCCCGTCATAGAAGGGCTCCATCTCACCCGTCCAGAACTGGACTGAGTAGCGTCGCGCGTAAGGTTCCGCCCAAGCGATTCGGATGGCATTGAGGTCAATCTTGCTGCCAAGATCGATCATCACCCATTGCGGATGCAGGGAGTCCTGCTCGCCGGTGTAGGCTTTGGCCAGGTATGGATTGCTCTTCCAGTACGACTTCGGGTCGCCGTCGGTGAGCCGGGACCAGCCGTTTCCATCCCCGCGACTGAAGCCGCGATGCGGAAGAGGTGCGGCCCAGGAGTGGCGGATCATTTCCCCGGCCGGATCAGGATTGCCCACAAAGTATCCTTGTTGCTTCTCCCCGTCGCTCCATTTGCCGTTCGGATTCCAGTGCCAAGCCTCAACCATGAGTTCCGTGTTCTGGCGATAGGTCACGGTCTGCCATCCCGCGCCAAGAATTTCCTTAAGCAGCGGATCGGTGAGCAGCTTGTCCGGAGTTCCGGTCCGCAACCTGTCAATCGCGGCGCCTAGAGCGTGTGGCGGACTGAAAGTGTTCACCCGGTGCGACGGAGCAGCATCGACGATAACTTCCTGGCCGATCGCCCGGCTCATCGGGAACAGGAACATACCCATCGCCAGACAGCCCTTGAAAACCCTGCGATTGATGTGCAATGCCATTCAACGGCCTCCGAAGCCCGGCTTGAGATCAGGAAATTGCGGGTGCATGCGCGCAGAACTTCACGGCTTGCCCATGCCGCGACGCGAAATGACATTTATACCATCTCGGTGAAACCGGACAAGCATGGCATCTCAAAGGGCCATCGTGTGAGTCCACCGACTCGTCCGAACCAGCGAATTGAAATCCTGGGCGGAATCGATGGCCTGGGCCCGGATCGTGCCCCGCCAGTCTGTGCGAATCCGCAGCCCCGGGTCAACCGGGCGACCAAGGCTTCGGACAGAACACCCATCGAAGATGCCTGGGACGCATGCGCCACGACTCCCCCGGTTCGCATTCTTGACCCATGCCGCGACCAGGACTGTCCTGACACCCGGTGAAAGGCCAGGCGCTCAGGGTCCAAATCTCCTTCAGATTCCTTACCCACCACTGGTGACTCGTTTCGCCGTGCGCGGTCCCCGGACTTCATGGATGACGGAGCTTGAAACCCCTGGAGCGACGGGCGTGCGGCTTTAGGAAGTCGAACCCGGCTGTGTCCAGAGAGATGCCGAGGAAAGGGGCGTCCAAAATTGTGGCTGGCGGGCGAACTCCCGGGGTGTGCAGTTCACATATTTCTTGAAAACAGATGCAAAGTAGGCCGGATTGCAGAACCCGCACCGTTCGGCGACTTCCGCGATATTGAGGCGGGGATCCAGCAGGGTTCTCTTCGCCAGGTCCACTCGTTGCCGAATCAGGAAAACCTCCAAAGTCATCCCCGTATTGCGGCGAAACACCCGGCTCAGGTGTCCGGACGAAAGATGGATCTCATCGGCGAGGAACTGAATCGTCACCTTGGCCACCCCGTGTTTTTCAATTAAGCGGGTGACAGCCAGCACGACCTTGTGTTCGCGCTGGCTGAACGTGGAAGCCACCTGCGTGGCCACCAGATCGGCAAAGCGGCGGAACGCCTCGCAGGCGCTAAACGGGCTGGAAGCGTGGACGACTCCACTCAAGGCCTGTTTCTTGGCCGCGGTGATGTCGAGATTGTCGGCGCCGACGCTGATCACCTCCAGAGCGAGGTGCTCGATGGCCCAAGTCAGCAGCGCGCGCGACTGTTGCAGGCCGGATGCGGATTGCTCCGACGGCATGGCGTGCGCGAGAAATTCTGGCAGCGCCGCCAGCCCGTTCGCCCCCTGCTGGATCGCTTTGACCAGACGCTCCAACGCCTCGACGGGGCGGCTGGCTCCGGCCGCGGAGAGTTTGAAGAATGAAATTGCAGAGTCGGTTGCATTCAGGGCGGCGCAGGCCTGTTGGTAGCCCTGCACCAGTTCGGCCGGCTGCGAATGCGCCGCGCTGACTCCGATTCGCCCGCTGGCCCCGGGGTGCGAGCTCACCGCAGCCAGAATGGCTTCCGTCATCTCCTGCAGGGAAATGTTTTCGTGTCCTCGATTGCGGGCCTCTTGACCGGTGAAGATACAAAGCTCTCCCGGCCTCACCACCAACGCCAGGGTATTCGCCCAGCTCTGGCAGAAGTCTTCCATGATATGGGAGAGACGGTTCAGCGTGACCGGAGCGGAGGTTTGGCCCGGGCTCGCGGGAAGTGCATCGGAATTCTTTATGTGCAAAACCAGCACCCGATCGGGAAGGCGCTGCAGACCGGCGCGCCGCGCCAACGCCGTCAGTTCGTTGCGGTCCCCGAGTTCGCCCGAGAGCAGCGTCATGGCCAATTCTTTCCGGTCGAGGGCGAGTTCGCGGTCGTGCGTTTTTTGAAATTCACCCATGATCTGCAGACGCTTCCACGAATTCCCGATGTAGCGAGCGAACAGTTCAAGCACCCGTACCATCTCCGCTACCTGGGCATCGTCCACCACCGGAACGCGAAAATAGGCGGATTCCAAACTGGAGAAATCGATGTGCCGCTGTCCCGCCAATGTCTTTCGGACCTGCTCGAATCCTTCGGCTGAGGGAGCATGGGTCAAAACCTGTCCGGAAAACAGAGTGCCCAAATATTGGTGATCGCAGACCACCGGCACGGCGATATCAATCAGCCCCACATGGCAGGAATAAACCTGGGAACAGCCGCTTTGCTGGCATCGCTTTTGGTTCACGGCATCGGAGTGCGCGCAGGTCGCTTCCTCATGGGCTCCGAAGCCGTGAACCAGATCACAGAACATGGTGCTGGGCGAGCTGCGATTGACGCTGCTGCCGCCCGGCTGCAGTTGAACCAAAGCGTCTTCGGTTCCCACGCGATTCTTAAACTTCGGCTTTAAGGGGTCAAGTTCTTCATTCCACATCAATTCAACGTTGCGGATCGGGCCGGAATTGTTAATGAGAAGGAGGAAGTGCTTGAATAGTTCCAGATCCTTTTGGAATTCCTGCTTTAGAGTGCTGCTGAGAACCAATCTCTTCACCGCGAACACCCCGTTTGGTGGCGCGATTCTATTATAGCGATGGAAGAACCTTCATCATCAATAATCCAATAGTTCTATCGTTTAATCGGCTTCTGTTGCCGCCTAAGGATGAACCCGGACGGTCAGGCCTCCATCCACGAGCAGGTCGGAACCGGTGATGAAGGAGGCGTTGTCGGACAGCAAAAACAGCGCCGCTTCGGCCACGTCGGAGGGAACTCCTCGTCGGCCGAGGGGATGCAAGGCGGTCGTCTGCTCCGCCAGGGCCTCTGCGTTGTTCGAGTTTTTAAGGTATTCATCCCAAAGGCGGGTGTCGATGTACCCGGGACAAATGCTGTTTACGCGGATGCGGAAGGGAGCGAGCTCAAGCGCCAGATTGCGAGTCAGGGCGATCATGGCCGCTTTCGAACAGGCGTAAGCGATGGATCCGGGGAAAGCATGGGTGGCGTGGATGGAGCTGATGTTGAGGATCGCGCCGCCCCGGGCGGGAAAGAGCGGAAACGCCGCCTGAGTGAGAAGAAACGCTCCGCGCAGATTGATCCCAAGAATCCTGTCCCAATCGGCAAGGGTGTGATCGGCGAAGGATTTCTCCATCTCGATGCCTGCGTTGTTGACCAGAATGTCGATATGGCCGTGGTCTCGGCGAGCGGTTTCCACCGCGCGCACGATCTGCTCGGGCTGGAGCAGGTCCGCCGCTGCAAATTTCACCGGAACCGACGGGAGCCCGCTGGTCAGTTCGGCTGCGGTCGCCTCTCCGGTTTCGCGATCGCAATCGAGCAGCAGAATTTGGACGCCTTCGGCTTGCAACCGTTTTGCAATCGCCCGTCCGATTCCTTGTGCACCACCGCTCACCAACGCCACCCGGCCCGCGAGGCCCGATCCATGCTGCCCCGAATTGAACGCTTCCATAAAGAGTCGCTTTCTCCTGCGGGCGATGGTGCTGCCGTCCACGGCTAGTGACGCGTGATGTCTTCCACGAAAATCAGTTCGGAGCTCAGGGGCGAACGGAGTTGAACCGAGAGTCCTTTTTCCAGCAGTTCCTGTCCGGTGGCGGTGCGATTCGGCGCGCTCTGATCCTGAAAATGCAACTGATATTTGTGATCGGAGTGTAAGCCTTGAAGGGCAAACCGGTGCTCGGATTCGGTTTCGGTGGAGCCGCGAAAGACATAAATGACTCCTTGCCCGCGATGCGGATCGAGGTATTCGATGCCGTCCCAATGAATCCCGTCCGGCCGGTCGGAAATATGGTACAGGTCGGCGTCGCGGATAAATTCCCGCAAACGATTTTTATAGAGGGCGAACTCTTCCTTGGCCACCGTGTGTTGTTCCGGCGTCCAGGCGGTGGTGTCGAGCATGATTGTCATCCATCCCATCATGCCGCTGCGCAACATGTAGCGAAAAGTTTCGATCCGCGGTGTCGGCCACTTTTCGATGTAGCTCTCCAGCATGGCGGCCGGAAGCACGTGGCTGGTGTCATAAAAGGCCCGCCGGTTGGACAACGGATCGTAAGTGTCGGTGATGGAAAAATAGTCGCCGTGCGCCGCGCTGCCAAAGTCGACCATGCGGCCTCCGTCGTTGCAGACTTCCAGCAACAGACCGGGGTGAGAAGCGCGGAGCTGGGAATAGATATCATAGTAGGCGCGTACCGCGTGATAGCTGACATCGGTGGAGTTTGCGCTCAGAACCCAATACGATCCCCATGCCTTGTGAATGCACGTGTTCCCCGGATCGGGCGGCGCATGCGGGTGGTCGGTGCGGTCACAACCCTGGGCCACCAGGTAGCCGTCATGTTCCAGCATGTCGAGGTGGTAATCGTCGACAATTCGCGTGACTTCGCGCTGTGCCCAGTCTTTTGCTGCCGGCACGCCGAGATCGATGGTCTGACCTTTGAAGGGCTCGGGTTTCCAATCCGGCAGCAGATCGGTCACCATCCAGTCGCGGACCATGGGATCGCGAGCGTTCAAGGCGCCGGGATTGGTGTCGAGGGCCGCCTGCGTCCAATCCACCCAAAGCCCAAATTTCAGTCCGCGGTGATGGGCCTCGTCCGCGATGGCCGCCAAACCGTGAGGGAATTTCTGCGGGCTTGGATACCAATCTCCCACGCCGCGAAACCATCCGGCATCGATGTGGAACATCTCAAGCCCCAGTTCGGCGGAATCACCAATCATCCGCCTTGCCAAGACTTCGTTGATGTCCATGCCGCTTCCCCAACTATTGTTCACCGCCAGGGGATAGTGGGGATCCTTCCAGGTCAGGGGATTGCCGAGCACCTGCCGGACCCATCGGCGCAACACGTTTCCGGCGCCATCGACGCCGCCGCTGAAGCCACCAACAAAGATGGTGGGAGTGTCAAATTTCCCACCCGGCGGCATGCGTGTGCGAAAGGGGCCGGGGTTGGGATTTAATCCGGCTACGCCACGCAGCGAATCCCCGTCCCGCGCCAGGGTGAGGTGGATGCGGCCGCTGAATTCAACGCCGGCGTACCAGCCGCTCTGCGCCTGGTCTTCGAGCTTGACCAAAGACCAGGGAATCACCTCGCGCGCCTCGTCTTTTTCGGGATGAGCGTACGTGCTCGACGTGCCTTCCCATTGATATCCAGCCGGGATTTCCAATTCACGAGTGCCCGTGTCGGAAGGTTTGTTGGCCCCCTTCTCGATGTAAACCTGATCGACCTTCAGCTGCGGATTCACCCGCCAATCAAAGCGGAAGCTGTCCTGCAATGGAAGCCACAACTCGCGCGCCTCCAGGTTCTCGATGTGAACCTGATGTTCGACCGGACCAAAGGCCGCCGGGGCCCGCCACTCCCACTCCAGCCGCAGCTTCGGAGCTGCGGATTCGTAAACGAACACCACTCGGTGGGCGTCGGTGTGGCTGGCGTTCGCGTTAAACTTCCATTGGAGCGCGATGGCTTCACCGTCAATCTCGGCAAATTCGATCGGGGGTTCCGCGCTGCGGTTCGTCCACTCGGTTTGTCCGGTGGGTTGCAGGGCGACCAAGCGGGGAGCGGTCGCCTCCGCTCGGAACCTGAGAATGGCATCGGCAGTCTGCAAGGTGGCTTCCACCTGGGCAAACGCAGCCACCCAGGCGGTAGAGAAGAAAAATCCGAGGATGACGTTTCGCGTCAATCGACACATGGATCCGCTCCAGGAGAGTGAAAACGGAGCCGGAGACATGCCGGCTCCGCGAACAGGTATGTTAGAAGAATAAACGGACTCCGATTTGCATCGTACGCTGACCAATTTTTTGTTGGATTCCTCCAAAGGTCGAAGAATCGGGATTGTTATCAATCGTGCCAAAGTTGGCGTGATTGAAGACGTTGAGCGCTTCGATGCGGGCTTCAAAGTAGCGCGATTCCACTTCGGAGAAGTGGAACTTCTTCAATAGCGTGGCATCGGTGGTAAAGCTTCCCGGATTGCGCAGGTTCGGGAACACGAATGGTGCGTTGCTGAAAGTGTAATCCGCAGTCCGGCTGAACGCGCCCGGGTTGAGCACTCCGGTAGCGCCGGAATGAACAAAGGCTCCGTTCCCACCGATCAGTGCGTCTGAATAACTCTTCGAAGTGCGGACCTTGGCTCCGGTTGTGGACCAGCGAATGGCCGCTCCGGGCGCGGTATTTCCACCACTCACATCCGGCATGAGTACCGGCGTTCCCTTCGGATTCCAGGTGCTGACGCCAGCCAGACCCCAGCCACCGAGGACAGCGTTGAGCACATGATCTCCAAACCTGCTGCTGGCGTTCATGAATTGCCTGCCGCGACCGAATGGCAAATCGTAGGAATAGTTGAGAAGAAGAGTTTGAGGTGTTTCATACAGGGCTACCCCGTAGCCTTCCATCAGATTGTGCGGGTCCTGGAGAAGCCCGCGGCCCGCCGGGCCGTTGTGCTGAATGTCCTTCCCCGCGGTGTTGGTGAGGGTCTTACGAATGGAGTAGGCCGCCAGCAGGGTCAAACCATGGTAGCCGCGCGATTGAATCTGCATGGTCAGGAAGTTCGACAAGGATCGGCCCCAGGTCGCCTGTCCCGGGGATACCTGCGAATATTGGGGTGAAAGACCGAGCAGGTGGGACAAGGGAACCGTTGGCTGGCTGGCGAAGGTCTGCGACTGTCCAAAGAACGGATTGGGAACGTCGGTGTTGAGATCGGTCCCGAGTTGGTAATAGGAGAGTGGAATGTTGTTGGTGCTCCAGCCCCACACCGGCATCAGCAAATGAATTCCACGAATCCCGGTGTAGTCGGCGCTGGCCACCCAATTCCGGTTGATCTGGTGCTGAACGCTCAGGTCCCAGCTGTAATCTGTGGGAATTTGCATTTTACCCAGCAGGGTGCCGCCCTGGTCAAGATTGGCGGCGGCGCCGAAAGTTTGGAAGCCGTACGCCGCGTTGGTCGTCACCGGACCGTAAAATCCGAGATTGGTGCCCCCGGCTTGTATGGGAAATGTTCCCAGCCCGTGATCGTTGCCGAACTCGCTGATCCAATGCTGGCCGTCCAGCGAAGAAATCTGGTTAAACGTGTTGGAGTTGTAATAGAAGCTGAACCAGTCCGTCGAGAGTCCGTTCAGGCCCTGGTAGATGGTGCCGGCGCTGGCGTGAATTACCGTGTTGTCGTCGATTGCATAGGCAATGCCGAGGCGGGGTTGGAAATTCAGCCAGGGAGTTGTGTAGAGATTTTTCTGCGGATGTTCCGGCGTATCAAGAAGATTTACCCGCCCGGTGGCACCCTGCGAAAGCCACGCCGGTTGCGGCAGGCCCGCGAGTGCAGGCACGGTTGCGGTGACCTGGCTCCAGTCCCATCCGGTGTTGGGAGTCAGCACATTTTTTGCGTTGATGTCATACTGCAGCTCGCCCTTCGGGCTCGTACCTTGACGAGATCCGTCGTGGTCCCAACGCAATCCCAGCTGGACGGTAAGTTTCCTGTTCACCTTCCAATCGTCGGTTACAAATGCAGCTTCGTTCCATCCATAGGGCGTAATGTTCCAGTTGCCCCACTGAAACATATTCGACGAACCCATCATCAACTCCGCCAGCGGGCTGCCGGTAAGGCCATCGTTGTTGTTCCAGAACTGGTTCGATCCGCCCCCGGGATTCACCCACGCCGTCCCGGTGTGATCGCCGCCGTTCTCATCAAAGCGTGCGTAGTACTGCTCGTAACCGACCTTGATGGTGTGGCGGTTCAGCACCTTGGTGAAGGCAATCGAGCCGTTGGTGGTCTGATTGGTGAAGCTGTCGAATTCTGACCCGCCGACCGTGGTGTAGCCATAGTGGCCCGGGCTGGGGTCCCCCAGAGCAAGTCCGGGTGGAATTTGACTGGTGGTTCGTTCCGGATTGCTCACAATGAGAGGATCGAAGCCCCAGGTGGTTGTATCGATGGCGGGATCCGAGGCCGCTCCATAGCCGGAAACTCCGTTGCTCACGAGTTTGGCGACACCGAATCCGAGGTGCGCGTCCACGATGGAAGTCGGCGAAACCACCCAGTTATATTGCAGGCTGCCGCTCCAGTCGTGGTCGGTCGTGATGGAACCAGCTGCGTGAGCAAAGGGCGCCGGAATGTCATTGGTCAGCCGGGAGCGGCTGAGGCTCAGGTTGATGCGGTGGTTGTTGGAAAGATTCTCGTCGATGCGTGTGAAGAAACGGTCGGTCGGACGCGTGACACTGATCGCGGAATAATAATTGTCAATGTGGTCGGTGACACCGAACGGAGTATGGTTCGGCATCGGCCAGAGCGCCATGTAATGTTGGAAAAGTGCGCTCTGGGTGGAGAGTGCACCGCCGGTCGCGGGAATGATTTCGCCCGGGAACTCCGGACGAACCCAATTCCCCGAGCCATCGTCGGCCCCCTTGAAGGGATCGAAAATGCGGGCGTCGACTGGCGCTCCGCCCTGCTGATTGATCACGGTTTGCGAGAAGTCACCTTGATGATTGAGCTCGGTTGGCACCGAGCTCAAGATATTTGCTCCCTGGGAGAACCGCTCTCCTTCCCAGCCAAAGAAGAAGAAGGTGCGGTTCTTTCCTGAATAAATGTGAGGAATGCTGATCGGTCCGCCCAGCGACAAGCCATAGTTGTTCTGGTGGAAAGCCTGCTTCGCGAAGCCCTGCGCATTGTTGTTCCAGCCGTTGCTATTGAGTGCCTGGTTCCGGAAGTACTCGAACACCCGGCCATGCCAGTTGTTGCTGCCGCTCTGGGTGTTTACGGTGATGATGCCGCCGGAGTACCGGCCGTGATCGGCGGTCAGAATCCCGGTCTCCACGCGGAACTCGCCGACCGCATCCGGAGTGGGAACAGAACGGTTGGTCGCGTTAAACTCGGAGTCCTGCAATTGGTTGCCGTCCACGGAGATGCTGGTGCCATTCACCTGTCCGCCAGCTACGGAATAGGAGTTTCCGTTGTTTGCCATCAGATATCCGGCGTTTCCCAGAGTGCCAATCTGATCGCTCAATGGACCTGCGCCCTGAATCGATGGAATCACGGAGGTAAGGTCGAGAGTGTTGCGATTGAGCTGCGGCAGTTCGGTGATCATTTTATTGTCGAGCACCGTGGAACTACTCGACTGATCGGCGGAAAGCAGAGGGGCAGTGTCGGTCACGGTGACGGTTTCGTTGGCAGCTCCCGCTTTGAGAGTGAAATTGAGAGCCAGGGCATCGCCGGTGCGCAGGGTTAATCCCGGACGCTCAGACTTTCCAAATCCCTGCGCGGTTGCCGTGATGCTGTAGGAGCCGGGCAACATTTGCGGAATGACGTACAGACCGGAATCATTGGAGGTGGTGCGATAAATGACGCCGGTTGCGCCGTTGACCGCGACCACGCTGGCGCCAACCACCGCCGCGTCCGTGGAGTCGGTGACAATTCCGCTCACCTGCCCGTTCGAGGACTGTGCCTGCAGCAATGCCCCGCTGGCAAACAGCAGCCATGCAGCTGCGAAAATTGTCATGGCCAGCATCCCGGACGTCCCACGCCACCTTTTGCTGCTCTGCATAGTTGTCATCTCCCTTGGAATCGAGTCCCATGCGAGTGCTCAAACAGGAATCATCCGAAACAACCGAAGCCTGATCCCGCGACGCTACTTTATCCGGGCGGCCGACGCGTATCTACGTGAGATCAGGTTTTTTCTTGTGTTTAATGAGCCTGTGGCTGGGGG
>Ga0193726_1002649_pt1 | contig 11947 bp, 9 predicted proteins | sample H2c1metaG_FD_144928 | JGI IMG/M metagenome (GOLD analysis project Ga0193726, IMG submission 144928) | Soil microbial communities from a riparian zone of the East river system, Colorado, United States - H2c1 | ecosystem: Environmental > Terrestrial > Soil > Riparian zone | place: USA: East River... | reverse complement strand
TGGCGCTCGCCGGTCCCCGGTGCCTGCGAGTCAGTCGCCAGCGGCGCCGCGACCAGCCGGCCGATGGCCCGCCGCCAGTGCCGCCGCTCGGTGAGCGGCCGGTCCACTCCTGGCGAGGAGACCTCCAGGGTGTACGGCACCTCGCCCATCACCTCGCTGTCGTCCAGCACGGCCGACAGCTCCCGGCTGGCCAGGGCGATGGCGTCCAGGCTGACGCCGCCATCCCCGTCGATGACCAGGCGCAGGACCCGGCGGCGGCCGGCCGCGGTGATCCGGATGCCCTCCAGGTCCAGGTCCAGGGCGTGAATGACGGGCTCGGCCAGGGCGGCCACCCGGTCCGCGTCGACCGCCGGCAGAGCCCGGCCGCCGACCCCGGGACGGCTGTCACCTGCGCCCTTTCCCGTTCCGGGACGGCCCGCGGCGGCACGTCCGGTTCCGGGACGGCCCGCGGCGGGACGGCCGGCCGACGAGCCGCCGCCCGCGGTGCCCGGCCTGCCGGCCGGCCCGCCCGGTGACCGGACCGAACCGTGGCGAGAGCTACCGCTCATGACGACCTCCTCGCCTCACGACCTGTGCTTTTGTACTGTGCTCAAGAGTAGGCCGCGGGTACGTGCATGTACCCGCGTCGCCGTCTAGCCTAGCCGGATACCGGGACTGCGGCCGTTCTCTGCCGGGCCAGCGCCGCGAGTGCGGGCCGGGCGGGCGGGCGGGCGCTGCCCCGGTCGCGGCGCGGGCACACACGTGATGCTGCCCCGGCAGCAACACCGGCGCGCCCGTGACATGCTGGATATCCGGCCCGCCCGGCAGTGCGCGGGCCTGCCCGACCTTGCGTTTCACCCCAGCTGGAGGACCTTCTGTGTCGGCCGACCCGACCCGGCGAGTCGTGCTCGCCGCGAGCGCCGCGCTCCCGCTGCTGGTCGCCGGCTGCCGCGGGACCCAGGTGCTGGGCAGTCCGCCGCAGCTATCCGCCGCCGTGCGGCAGCTCCGGTCGGCGATCACCGCCGAGCAGTCCATGGTGGCCAGCTACCAGCGCGTGCTCACCCTGCTGGCCGACGGCCGGGCGGCCGCCGGCAGCGGCCCGGCCGCCCGGGCCACCCTGGCCGGGCTGCTGGCCGAGCACCAGGATCACCTGCGGCAGCTGCGGGCCCGCCTGATCCCGGGCTCCCCGCAGGCGGCCGGCGCCGGGCCGCTGCCGGCTCCGTCCGTCACCGGGGTGCCCACCGCACCGCGCCAGGCCATCGGCTACCTGGGCGCCGCCGAGCAGGCCGCCTCGGACCGGCTGCTGGGCGGGGTGCTGCAGGTCCCGCCGTCCCTGGCCCAGCTGTTCGCCAGCATCAGTGCCTCCGAGGCCACGCACGTCCCGGTGCTAGCGGCCACGCAGGTGACCCAGTGACCGCAGCGGGCCGCGCCGGGCGGGCGGCCGGGCGGCGGCTGAGCCAGGCCGACGTCGGCGCGCTGCAGGCGGCCCTGGCCGCCGAGCAGGCAGCGGCCTACGGGTACGGGGTGGTCGGCTCCCACCTGTCCGGGACGCAGGCGGAATCGGCCTCGGCCGACTGGATCGCGCACCAGTCCGCTGCGGACAAGCTGGACGGGCTCCTGGCCGCGGGCGGCGCCACCGCCAGCCCGGCCGGGGTGGCCTATCAGCTGCCCGGCGCGGTTCACACGGCCGCCCAGGCTGTCGCCCTGGCCGCCACCCTCGAGGACCAGGTCACCAGCGCGTACCTGGACGTCGTCGGCCGGGGCAGCCGGGACCTGCGGATGCTCGCCGCCCAGCAGGCCCGCGCCGCCGCGCTGCGGGCGGCCCGCTGGCGAGGCACCACCGTGGCCTTCCCCGGCCTCCCAGGGGTCACCCACTAGCCGAGTGCCCACCCCGCACCCAAGCTCCCGCCACCCTCTGTCCCTGTCCCGCTCTCGCACCCCAAGCCCCCGCACCCCGCACTCCCGGACGCGTAGCCGAGCACCGGATCGCGGCCGCCCGTCATGATCATGACCGTCTAGGGGCGGTTTTCCGCCGGCAGTGTGAAGGATGTGGCTGGTCTGAGGCGGGCTGGCCGGCCTCGGACGGGTAAGCGGGTGAGCGGGTGCCTGCTGCGCCTGGCGCGCTGACCTCGCGAGCGACGCCCGACCGCGCCGCCGGGCGGCCGCCGGAACGACATGAACGTGCAGTTGCTGCTTATAGAGCAGCAGCGTCCTTACGCTCATGTCGTATTCCGGGAGTCCGGGCCGCGCCTTTCCGGAGAGCCCGGGCCGCGACTTCCGGAGAACTCCGGGCCGCGCCTTTCCGGAAAGTCCGGGCGCGCTAGTCGCGGGCGGCGAGGACGCGGCGGATCTGGCTGGCCGCCCCGTCCAGGTCCTCGCTCGCGGCGATCCGCTCGGCCCACGACCACCAGAACCACCACTGGCCGTCCCGGCCGACACCCGCGTAGACGTCCTCGGCCAGCGCCGTGGCGGCCGGGTTCACCACGTGCAGGCTGGGCAGCCGCCCCGGCGGGGTGACCATCCGCGTCCGCAGGCCAAGGTCGGCCAGTTCCCCGGCGAGGCCTTCCAGCCTGGTCAGGTAGGCGTGCCAGCTGTCGGTGCCCTCGCGGGGGGCCTGGGTCTCGACCGTCATCCGGTCACTCCTAGTAGTCAATTAGCCTCTCCTGGTAATTACATTCACCAGCATGCCCGTGCCAGACGATAGATGCAACATGCATATAGAAATTCGCACGACACCGCAGGATCGTTACACCTTGCAGGGAATGACCCCGCACTGGACGCGAGGGCCGCACCCCGTCACACTGGACGGTCACGGTGCGAGCTGACTCCAGGCCGAGCCGACCGCCGACCGAGCAGCGAGCTAGCCGGGCTACGAGCTAACCCGAGCAACGAGCAGGCCGGGCTACGAGCTGACCAAGCTACGAGCAGGCCGGGCTGTGAGCGGACCGACCAACGAGCTGACTGAGGGAGGGATAGATGGCCAGTACCCAGAGCCCGACTGTCCGGCGCCGCCGGCTCGCGCTCGAGCTCCGCCGGCTCCGCGAGTCGGCCAAGCTGACGTGCGAGGAAGTCGCCGACCGGCTGGAGTGCTCAGCGTCCAAGATCAGCCGGGTCGAGACGGGCCGGGTCTCCGTCTCCCCGCGTGATGTCCGCGACATGCTGCAGATCTACGGGGTGCCCGAGGACCAGCGGGAGGAGCTCGTCCAGCTCGCCCGCGACTCCCGGCAGAAGGGCTGGTGGCACGCTTACAGCGATTCCATCCAGCCGCACTTCGCCACCTACCTGGGGCTGGAGAGCGCCGCCTCGGAGATCAGGATCTATGAAGTCAGCCTGATCCCGAACCTGCTGCAGACCGAGGACTACGCCCGGGCGGTCATCGGCGCGGGCATGCCGACCAGCCCCCAGGACGACATTGAGCGGCAGGTCGCGCTCCGGATGGCCCGCCAGCCGGCCCTGACCCGGGCCGACCCGCCCAAGATCTGGGCCGTCCTGGACGAGGCGGCGCTGCGCCGGCGGGTGGGCGGCGCCGGGCTGATGCGGCTCCAGCTGGAGTACCTGATGGAGCTGGCCCGGCTGGGCAATGTGTCGCTCCAGGTGATCCCGTTCGGCGGCGGGGCGCACCCGGCCATGGGACGGCCGTTCGTGATCCTGGTCTTTCCCGAGCGGGTCGACCCGGACGTGGTCTACCTCGAGGACCTGACCAGCGCCCTGTACGTGGAGGACGTGGACGAGGTCGACCGGTACAACATGTTCTTCAACCACCTGCGCGCCACCGCGCTATCGTTCGACGCCTCGGCGACGCTGATCACGCAGGTCATGAAGGAGATGTAGCTAGCGCAGCGCCTCGGGCAGCGGCCCGGTGTGCAGCACCGTCAGCCGGGAGACCGCGCGGGTGAGCGCGACGTAGAGCCGGTGCAGGCCGCGCCGTTCGGCGCCCGCGATCCGGTCCGGCTCGACCACGATGACGTGGTCGAACTCCAGGCCCTTGGCCAGCGTGACCGGCACCAGCGTGAGCCGGGGCCCGGCCGTCCCGGCCGCCTCCCCGGAAGCCCTCTCCTCCGAGGCCCCCGCCGGAACGCCCGGAGCCTCCTCCTCGCCGAGCGAGGTGAACGCCACGCCTGCCCCGCGCAGCGTGGCCGCGAGCGACGGCAGGTCGGCGTCCGCGGCGATGACCGCGGCTGATCCCGGCCGGGCCAGCGCGTCGGCGCCGGCCGCGATCAGCGCGGCACCCAGTCCGGCCGGGCTGACCTGCACGACCTGCAGCGCTCCCGCGTCCTGGCGGACCGACCGGGCCGCCCCGAGGCCGGGGGCGATCTGGTCCAGGAGCCGGCTGGCGAAGTCCAGGATCTGGCGGGGCACGCGGTACCCGGTCTCCAGGACCCGCAGCTGCGCGTCGTCCTTCCCGAGGTGGCCCAGCAGCTCGGGCCAGCTCGCCGCGGCCCACGGGGTGGTGCCCTGGGCCAGGTCGCCGAGCACGGTGGCGGAGCCGGTGGCACAGCGACGGCCGATGGCCCGGCACTCCATCGGAGACAGGTCCTGCGCCTCGTCGACGACGACGTGGGCCAGGCTGGGGGTGCGCTCGATCAGGTCGCGCGCCTCGTCGATCAGCACGGCGTCCGCGGCCGACCAGCGGGCCGAGGCCGGCCCGCGGGGTGGCGCGGCCCAGCTGATGGCGGCCTGCTCGGCGGGCTCCAGCAGCCCGTCGGCGGCCCGGCCCAGCAGCTCCGGGTCCGACAGCAGCCGGAACAGCAGGCGCACGGGGTCCGGCTTGGGCCAGACCGCGTCGACCGCCGCCCGCACCTGGCGGGTCCGCCGGACCGCGTCGTGGGTGCGGTCGTCGCAGCTCTCCCCCGCCGCCTCTATCTTGGTCAGGATCACGTGGGCGATCCGGTGGCCGAGCATGTCCCGGCCGGTGCCGTACCGCACGCCCCGCTGGTGCAGTTCGGCGATCAGGTCGCCGATCTCGGCCGCGGAGACCCGCCAGCGGCGCGAGCCGCGGGGCAGCAGGATGGGCTCGGCGGGCTCGGAGACCTGCGCCCAGAGCGCGCGCCGGAGCACCCCGGCCATCCGGGCGTCGCCCTTGACCAGGGCGGCGCGCTCGGCGTCGGTGCCGCGCACCGGCACGCTGGCCAGCAGGTCGGTCACCGACTGCTGGGCCACGTTGAGCTCGCCCAGGGCCGGGAGGACGTGCCGGATGTAGGCCAGGAAGGCCCGGTTCGGGCCGATGACCAGCACGCCGCCGCGCCCCAGCCGCTCGGCGTAGGCGTACAGCAGGTACGCGACCCGGTGCAGGCCGACGGCGGTCTTGCCGGTGCCGGGCGCGCCCTGCACGCAGACGGTCTGGTCGACCACGGCCCGCACGATGTCGTCCTGCTCGGGCTGGATGGTAGCCACGATGTCGCGCATCGGCCCCGATCGCGGCCGCTCGATCTCGTCGATGAGGATCCGGCTGGCCGACGCCGCCCCGGTCCCGGCCCGAGCAGCCGAAGCGGCGCCGGCCGAATCAGCCCCGAACTGCTCGTCCTCGTACGCTGTGAGGTCGGCCCCCGAGAAGCCGAACCGGCGCCGCCGCCGCAGCCCCATCGGGTCGGTCTGGCTGGCCCGGTAGAACGGCCGGGACACCGGCGCCCGCCAGTCCACCACGACGGCCAGGCCGCCCTGGTCGTGGACGTGACGCCGCCCGATGTGGAACTCCTCGCCTGCGAACGAGTCAGCGCCCGGAAGCGCCCCGGCGCGCGCAGCCGAGTAGTCGACCCGGCCGAAGAACAGCGGCGTGCCGGGAATGTCCTTGAGCGCCTCGGCGCGGCGGTACAGGTCGGCCTTGAGGTACTCCTCCGAGACCGGATCGCCGCCCAGGGCGCGCAGCGACAGCACGTCCTCGCGCATGAGCCGGAGGAACTCCAGCGACTCGCTGAGGTGCTCGCGCTCGGCGGCCAGGATGGCAGCGGGATCGTCGTGGACCTTGGTACCGGCACGTTCCGGACTGGCCGGCGGCATGGCGCATCTCCTTCGCGGGGGAAAGCCTGCGGGCATGAGGAACCGGCCGCGGCCGGGTCACGGCGGCGGCGAGGCTGCGGGCGGGCATGGGGACAGCAGAGGTGGCGTGGGGGGAGCGGACGAGCTTAGCAACGACCGGCCCCGCCCGTCACCTTCTATTAACCCGCGCCCGCCGGCCCGCGCCTGTCACTGGTTAACCCGCGCCCGCCGGCCCGCGCCTGTCACTGGTTAACCCGCGCCCGCCGGCCCGCGGGCTACCACGACCAGTGGAAGCCGACCACGTTGCGCTCGATCGACCGCAGGTAGCGGTGCGCGGAGTGCTGGACGTCCAGGGACGCTTCCTCCTGGGCGGTCACCGCGCCGTCGACCCCGTCCCACGTCGCCCACCAGACCTTGGCGGGCAGCGCGCCGGGATGGAACTGGACCCGGATGTCCACGTTCTCCACCGAGCCCATGACGGCCCGGCGGTACTGGCAGTCCTGCGGTGTCAGCGGCTCGGCCTGGAACTGGTAGGTCGTCCAGTACTCCAGGGTGGCGGTCTCCCCGACGTCGAGCTCCCGGGCCAGCAGGATGTGCGTCGCGAAGACCTCCCCGACCTGGTAGAGGTCGCGGGATATCCCCTGGCAGCCCTGGCCGACGTCCAGGGTCAGCGCGCTCGTGTCGTACAGGTACGGGATCTGGCCGGTGCCGGCCACGGTGGCCTCGATGACCTGCATGGTGCGGGTCCGCACGAGCAGCCGGTCGGCCCCGATCTCGGCGTGGTCGTGCAGCGCGAGCGTCTGGTGCCGGCGCGGCCCGAGCGCGGCCCGCAGGTCGCTCTCGGCCTGCGGGGACACCGCGCGCCGGCCGTGCAGCACCGTGACCGACGACGAGCCCTCGTACATCCGCCACAGCCGCTCGGCCTCGCTGGCCGCGATGGCGAACGCCTCGATGAACAGGGACAGCAGCGGGCGGCTGAGCAGCTTGCCGGACAGGGCACGGGAGACGGAGTCCTTGAGCTGGCGGGGCAGCACCTCGGCGTCGCCGGCCCGGCGCGGGTAGCTCCACAGGTGCCGGGCCAGCACCTCGGCCACGGCCAGCTGGTTGATGTCCCCGTGCCGCGCGCGGACGACGTGCTGCTCCCACAGGCGGCGGTAGCTGCCGGGCTTGAGCAGTAACTGACGCAGGTACGACGCCGCGACCCCGCGGCCCTGCTCAGCGGCTGACGCCGTATCCGTCACGGGCTATTTATCGTCTTTCGTGCGACCTTAGTGCGACATCCAGGAGTTAGTTTACGACTAAGGGACGGTGGCTAGCGCCACGGCTTGGGGGGACAACAGGACCCGCCGTTTACGCGGCGGGTCCTGCTGCTAAGACTAGAAAAGCACCGACGAGAACGTGGCCGCCTGGGTGAAACCCACCCGGCTGTAGGCCGCCCGGGCCGGGACGTTGAAATCATTCACGTACAGGGTGACGACCGGGGCCAGGGTGGCGAGCCCGGCCTGGACGACCGCCGCCATCCCGTGTGAGGCGAGCCCGCGGCCGCGGGCGTGCGGCGGGACCCAGACGCCCTGGACCTGGCAGGCCAGCGGCGTCACGGCGCCCACCTCGGCCTTGAACAGCACCTCGCCGTTCTCAATCCGCGCGAACGAGCGGCCGGCCCGGATCAGCTCACTGACGCGGGCCCGGTAGGCGAGGCCGCCGTCCGGCCCGATCGGGGAGACGCCCACTTCCTCGGTGAACATGGCGATGCAGGCCGGCAGCATCACCTCCAGCTGGTCGAGCCGGACCGGGCGGACCAGCGGGTCGGGCGCCACCAGCGGCGGCCCGGAGATGGTCATCACGGGCTGGTTGGCCCGGATCTCGCGGGGCCGGCCCCACGACGGCGCGAGCAGGTCCCACAGCTGGGCCACCACGTCAGCGGGCCCGACGATCGAGGAGCACCGGCGGCCGTGGATCCGGGCGCGGTCGGCGAACACGGTAACGGCCTCGGGCGTCGCCGCGACGGGCACCAGATTGGCGCCCGAATAGCACAGCGAGGTCAGGCGGCCGGCCTCGAAATAGCCCCAGACCTGAGCACCCAGCCGGCGCGGGTCCAGCCCGGCATGGCGGATGCGGGCGGTGACGAAGACATTGGCAACGGGATCCCGGTCGCAGAGGGCGAGAACCTCTTCGCGATCGTGATCGGTCATCAGGCGGAGGGCGGAGGCCCGCCACGCCCTGGTGCGCAGCACCTGTCCAGCGTAACGGGACCTGGCCGTAATTGCGTTACGGGGCTGGTCGCGGCTACGGGGTCGGGAGCGGGCCTGCCGGGCAGGTCGCGCTGACCAGCCCGGTACCGCCGGGCAGGGTGCCCGCGGCCAGGTACCGGTTCAGGTAGCCGTCCACGCACGTGTTCGCCGGCTGCTCCAGCGACTGGCCGTGGTTCCCGCCGCCAGGCACGGTGACCAGGCGCGCGGTCGGCAGCCGGCGCCGGGCGGCCAGGGCGCCCTGGTACGGCGTCGCCCCGTCCAGGGTGCCCTGCAGCATGAGGACGGGCGGCAGGCCCGCGCCGCTGATCTTCATCGGCTGGGCCGGCCCGCGGACCGGCCAGAACGCGCAGGCCGCGTTGAACCACGTGTTGTCCCAGGCCTCGTACGGGGCGGCGGCGAACACCCGGCGGGTGGCCGCGTCCCAGGTGGCCCAGGTCCGCGGCCAGGCCGCGTCGCTGCACTCGACCGCGTTGTAGACGGCGAACTCGTTCTCGTCCTGCACGCCCTCCTCCTCGTACAGCTGCCGCAGCGGGCCGGCGTCGTCCTCGCGCAGGTACGCGGCCAGGGCGGTGGCCAGCAGCGGCCAGAATTGGTCGTTGTAGCCGCCGACCAGGAAGGTGTCGTCGAACTCGTCCGGACCGATCAGCGGGCCCTCGCCGCCGGGAATCGGATGGCGGGCCAGCTGCGCGCGGGCCTGGTGCCAGGCCCGGCTCACCGCCGCGGCGGTGGCGCCCAGGCGGTAGCTCGCGTCGTAGCCGGCCGTCCAGGCGAAGAACGCGGCGATCCGGCCCTGGAACGCGTAGTCCTGGCCGAAGTTGTCGGCGTACCAGACGCCGGCCGGGTCGACCGTCGAGTCCAGGACCATCCGCCGCACCCGGCTCGGGAACAGGGTGCCGTAGACCTGGCCGAGGTAGGTGCCGTAGGAGAAGGCGAAGTAGCTGATCTGCCGCTGGCCCAGCGCGACCCGGATGGAGTCCATGTCCCGGGCGAGGTCCTGGCTCGTCATGTACGGCAGCAGCCAGCCGTACTTGCGCTGGCAGTCGGCCGCGTAGGACCGGGCCCGGCCGACGAGCACCTGCTCGGCGGCCCGGCTGGCCGGGATGTAGTCGGGCCGGGCCGTCGCGAAGAAGCCGGGGTCGCAGTGCAGCGAGGGCACCGAGGCCCCGGTGCCCCGGGTGTCGAAGCCGATGATGTCGTAGTCGGCGGCGACGGACGGGCTCAGCCCGGAGGCGACCTGCTGGGCGAAGGCGCGGCCCGGGCCGCCGGGGCCGCCGGGGTTGACGAGCAGGGCGCCCTGGCGCCGGCCGGCCGGGGCGGTGGCCGGCATCCGGGACAGCGCCAGCGTGATCTTCCGGCCGCCGGGCCGGGCGTAGCTCAGCGGCACCTGCAGGCTCGCGCACTGCAGGCCGGCGGCCACGTGCGGGCAGGCCCGCCAGGCCAGCGCGGTCCCGGCCGCCGCTCCCCCGCCCGCGCCGCCGGACGCCGTCCCGGCGGAGGCCGCGCCGCCGCCCGACGGCGAGCTGCCCGTGGTCCCGCCGCTGGTGCAGCCGGCCAGCACCAGCCCGGTCGCGAGCACCGCCAGCAACACTCGCCCCGCAGGCCTCAGGCCCGGACGCCTCATGACTAGGACCCTATGCCGTCCGGGCCGGGCCGGGCGTTCCCGCCCGTGCGCCTCTGCCGCCAGCAACGACATGACCGAAAGGTCGCTGTCGCCAGAGCAGCAGCGTCCGTACGGTCATGCGGTTCCGGCCTGGCGCGGCGGGGCGGCACTGGCCCGGATGACCAGCTCGGTGCCGACCGGCTGCTGAGGGCCGTCCGCGTGGCCGCCGGCGATCTTCAGGACGAGCAGCCGCAGCGCCCGCCGGCCCAGCTCGGCGAAGTCCTGGCGGACCGTGGTCAGCGGCGGCCGGAAGAACTCCGCCTCGGGGATGTCGTCGAAGCCGACGACGCTGACGTCGCCCGGCACCGGCCGGCCCGCCTCCGACATGGCGCGGATCACGCCCAGCGCGATCTGGTCGTTCACGCAGAAGACGGCGGTCAGCTCGGGGATCGCGGCCAGCGCCTGGCCCGCCACATAGCCCGACCGGGAGGACCAGTCGCCGCGGATGACGGGCGGCGGGACGATCCCCGCGGCGGTCAGCGCGGCCCGCCAGCCCGCTTCCCGCTCCTGGGCGTCCAGGCTGGTCTGCGGGCCGCCCACGTAGTGCACGCAGCGGTGGCCGAGGCCGAGCAGGTACTCGGTCGCCCGGGTCGCGCCCGCGGTGTTGTCCACCGCGACGGAAGGCAGCGGGGCGCTGGTCCCGCAGCCGACGGCGACCAGCGGCACCTCGGCGGGGAACCCGCTGAGCGCCGCCACCGCGGACGTGCTCGGCGCGATGACGATGATTCCCTCCACGCCCTGGCCGAGCAGCCGCTCCACCGCGTCCATGGCCACGCTGTGATCCAGCGCCGGGAGGCTGGCGACGGACACGAAGTAGCTGCCCGCCGCCGCCGTCTCGATGCCGTACAGCATCGACGCCGGGCCGACCAGGTCGGTGTCGCAGCTGATCACCCCGAGCGTGTGCGTCCGCCGGGTGACGAGCGTGCGGGCGGCGGCATTGGGCCGGTAGGCGAGCTGGGTGATCGCCGCCAGGACATTATCGCGGGTCTGCGGGCGGACGTTGGGGTGGTCGTTCACCACCCGCGAGACGGTCTGGTGGGAGACGCCGGCCAGCCGGGCCACGTCCGCCATGACCGGCCGCCGGGTGGCGGCCGACGGGCTGCCGGCCTGGGCCGCCGGGGCCGGGTCCGGCGCCGGGGACGGCCGCCTCGCCGCCGGCCGAGTTGCCGAGCCGCCAGCCGACGAAGCCATTGTCCGCTCCCCTCTGCCAGGCCGGGTGCAGCCTGCAACTGGGCCCCAGCGACACCATAAGCGAGGAGCGGACAGGCCGCCATGCCCGGCCGCAAAACTGCGGGCCCCGGGGGCCCAGTCACACCTGGACGAACTCGATCCCGGCGAGCTGGCAGAACACCCGCCAGCTGGCGGCATGATGCCCCAGGTTCATCACCTCATGATGCGGGCCGCCGGCGGTGAGCCATCCGTTCAGGAAGGTACGCAGTCCGGTGGCGGGCCGGAACTGGCCGTAGGGCATCTCCAGGGCGGGCAGTTCCTGGCTGTCGAGGTTCTCCCCCTCGGCGACGACCAGCCGGAACCGCTCGCCCTCGAGGGAGACCAGGGTGGCCAGCGTGGCCGGGCCGGGCTGGTACTGGAACAGGAACGTCGGCGGGTCGGCGAGGCGGCCGATGCCGAGCGGGCGCTTGATCAGCTTGACCGGCCGGTCGGCGCGGGCGATCTTCCAGTTGCCCTCGCCCATGTGGCTCATCAGGACCGAGTCGGACGGGAAGTCCATGGCGTACATCTCGGTGAAGTGCGCGTCGCCGATCAGCTCGTGGCCCGCAAAGACCAGGCAGGCGGTCAGCACGTCCCCCTCGGCGGCGTACCCGTAGCCCTCGGCCATCAGGGTGCTCGCCGCGGCCAGCGGCAGCCGGCTGAACCGGCCGTCCTCGCCGATCGCGTCGAAATGCGCCGTGTAGGCGCCGAACCCGCGGTCGTCCAGGATGGCCTTGATCGCGACCTGCATCCGGGCGTGATCCTCGCGCTCCGCGGCCGACAGCCTCGGGTCGATCTCGAAGCGGCCGTCCTCGGTGGCGATGACGTCCGCGACCTGGCCGTCCGTCACGGCCTGCATCCCCCGGTACAT
>Ga0193726_1002648_pt1 | contig 11947 bp, 7 predicted proteins | sample H2c1metaG_FD_144928 | JGI IMG/M metagenome (GOLD analysis project Ga0193726, IMG submission 144928) | Soil microbial communities from a riparian zone of the East river system, Colorado, United States - H2c1 | ecosystem: Environmental > Terrestrial > Soil > Riparian zone | place: USA: East River... | reverse complement strand
CCCAGGCCAATTGTATTTAAATCCGTCTGTGCAATCCGGTAGAGGCCCGTTGCGCCTACCTTGAATTTATAATACGTTTTGTTGTAATCAATCCATTCATTGTTATACACCTGTGCCCTTGCTATAAGGCCGGCGCATATGAATAAAAGGAGTAAAATTCTTTTCATGGACCAGGGATTTATTAGGGTACTGATTATTTTTTCTTTTTGTTTTTGTCATTTATAAGATCAAGCTTTAATGAAAACACATGTGTAAATAAGGGATTCGACTGGTTGGCAAGGTTTGCAAATGCGTAATCAATTGTTACATTCTGAATTTTAAATCCCGCGCCAACACTCGGTTGATATATCCATACCTTTTTCTGATTCAGGGTGTCTCCATCTGCCAATGCCTGTTGAAAATTATTGATACCCCCGCGCAGGTAAAATACATTGTGAATATTCAACTCTAATCCTAATTGCGGGTCGATACTAACCGGGTCGGCACTGACAATCGTATTTCTTTTGCCATCAAATGTGAGGTCAAAATTTGCTTCCGCCAGGAGACTTAATTTTTTGCTTATCTTAAAATCCCTCGAGGCTCCAAGTATTAACCTGGGGGCGGTAAGCTCCGTTGATTTTACGGGAATATCATTTTTTGTAAGATACAGCGCCTGCTTCTCTTCATCGGTAAAACTGAACGACCAGGAATTGAATGTGGTGGTAACGTCTCTTGCTACAATTCCGAATTTCCATTTACCTGTAAATATCTGCAAGCCACCATCCAAACCAAAACCCCATGCCTTCGCAAATTTTCCAACACTCCGGTGAATAACTTTTGCATTTAACCCAAATTGAATATGCTTGTTCTCGGTTTCCTTAAGTTTCTGGGCAAAAGAAAAAATAAACGCATAATCTGCCGAAGAAAAAGCCTGGATATTATTATAATTTATGGAACCATCAGGTTCAACTAAAAACAAAGTATTCATGATGTCGTCGACAGCAAATCGCAAGGCTGTAATTCCAATAGCCCTTTTATTGTTGGCTACCGGAAAGGCAACGCTTGCATAATCATACTTACCAATACCCGCAAAATATTCTGAATGCATAAGGTTGATTTCAGGATAGTCTTTTACCCCTACCAGTCCCGCAGGATTCCAGTAACCAGCTGTTCCATCGCTTACAGATGCAACTTGTGCGCTCCCCATTGCCAGGCCACGGGCCCCTGCTCCTATGTTCAAAAATTCATTGGAATATTTTCGGAATTGAGCAAAACCAGATAGAGAAAGAATGGTCATTAATAGGGACAGGTGGAATTTGGTCATTTTCATTCTTGCGATTTTCGGATAAGCGATTTTTATGTTTGGTCTTCAGCAGGGTAATAAGCATTCTCAAAAATACTTCTAAACCTCCGAAATACATAGTTTCAGAGCCGAATTAGTATAAGGATTGTAAACGAACAAGTTAGAAAAATATTGCACGAAATTTAAAGGCTTTACTTTCTGACTTACTTTTGCCCAAACCCAGGGAAAAATGAGTTTAATCGAAGAATTACGATGGAGAGGAATGGTGCAGGACCTGATGCCAGGAACCGAAGAGCAACTGAATAAAGAAATAACCTCAGGATACATTGGTTTTGATCCTACCGCAGACAGTCTTCATATCGGAAGCCTGGTCCCCATTATTTTGCTGGTTCATCTTCAAAAGGCTGGACACAAACCCATTGCGCTGGTCGGTGGCGCTACAGGAATGGTTGGAGATCCCAGTGGAAAAAGCGAAGAAAGAAATCTTCTTAGCGAAGAGGCACTTGCGCACAACCAGGAAGGAATAAAAAGACAATTAATGCAATTCCTGGATTTTGATTCGTCAAAAACGAATTGCGCAGAAATGGTGAACAATTACGATTGGTTCAGGAACATAAGCTTTCTGAATTTTATCCGTGATGCAGGCAAGCATATTACCATAAACTACATGATGGCCAAGGATAGTGTGAAAAAGAGGATTGAAGGCGATACGGGGATGAGCTTTACTGAATTCAGTTACCAACTGGTGCAGGGTTATGATTTTTACTGGTTGTATGCAAACAAGAATTGCAAATTGCAAATGGGTGGTAGTGATCAATGGGGCAACATTGTAACGGGTACGGAACTTATTCGGCGAAAAGCCGGTGGAGAAGCATTTGCATTTACCTGCCCCCTGATTACAAAAGCAGATGGAGGAAAATTTGGAAAAACAGAAAAGGGAAATATTTGGCTCGACCCACAAAAAACCTCACCCTATCAATTTTATCAATTCTGGTTAAATGCGAGTGATGCTGACGCGGAAAAATGGATCCGGATATTTACTTTTCTGACATTGGAAGAAATTGAAGGGTATACAAATCAACATGAACTGGATCCTTCACTACGGATTTTGCAAAAAAAATTGGCCGGAGAAATAACGGCACTGGTACATGGCCAGGAAGAACTGGAAAAAGCTATGGCAACGACTCAAAAGCTTTTTGCCAATCAATCAACACCGGCTGAGTCTTTGAGTATCGATGAACTTGAGGGTCTTGAAGGCATCGTAAAATCGGACTACGACAAATCAAAATTGACCATGGGACTCGACGTGATCAGTTTCCTTGCAGAAACAAATATTTTCCCAAGCAAAGGAGAAGCACGGAAAACTTTACAAGGCGGTGGTGTGAGCATTAATCGAAAAAAGGTAGGGGATATTCAAATGAAGATCGACCCTTCGATACTGCTTCATGAAAAATATATACTGGTTCAAAAAGGAAAGAAGAATTATTTCCTCGTAAAAATAACCTGACCTATAAAGCTTTTAATGCCTTCCACATTTCATCGGCAACAAGTTGATTTCCCTTTGCATTCAGGTGAACCCTGTCCCTGGTGAGAATCCCGGATTCTTTATTTTCAGTGTTGAATTGTTTATTATAGTCCAGGAATTCCTGGCGCAGGTCAACCAGCGGCAAATTGTGTTTTTTCGCAATGGCCCGTATGATGTCCGCGTATTCATTCATATCTCCATCCTGCTGGTTGGTAAAATCTGTTCTTTCTCCTATCACCGCCGGCGTACAAAGAATTACATTGATATTTTTTTCTTTAAGTTTTTTAAGGATGGCTTCATAAAATTTTCCAAATTTATCCGCATCAGTGCCAGTGCCGGAAGACGTTTTGTGCCATACATCATTTACGCCAATGTATATCACAACAATATCAGGGTTCTTCGCCAATACGTCATCGTCAATTCTTAAATAAAGATCATACACTTTATTTCCCCCGATGCCAGCTCCAACAAATTCAAACCCCGATGACTTGTTTTCAAGTTTACACATGCTGTCGATTCGGGTAATATATCCACCTGGTTCCAGGCCTTGCTGTGTAATGGAGTCACCAAAAAAAATCACTTTCTTTTTCTTTTGAGGCATAAAAGCAGCTAATAAAATAAGGGAGGATAAAATAACCGATCGCATAAAAAATTTTCTGCAATATAAAACAAATGCATTCCAAAGAATGCATCATACAACCCGAAACTATTCCACTCTCACCTGCTTCCTGATCAGGGCTCCTTCCCTCACCTCCATCAAAAATTTTCTTTCACGAAGCCAATAACCATTTCCTTTTTCACAAAAATGTACTTTCAGGTTTTCAATGCTTATGGGGTTGCCATCAGGTATATCCGCAATATTGCTGTACCCAATATCGTGACCATCGATAATGATCACAAGCCCGCTGCCGATGGCTTCCATCTTATTTCCTTCCAGGATCAGCATTCCTGTATCTTCTCCCAATCCAATTCCGATACATTGCGGATTTGTAGCAACCGCCTGCGCCAATCTTCCAAACCTTCCGCGCTTTTCAAAGTGTGAATCCACGATCACATCATCAATAAACCCAAGACCCGTTGTGATCTTCACTTCACCTTTCAGATGAGCCTGCGTGGCATTGCCTTCATAGATCATTGTATTGCTCATTGCCATCGCCCCGGCACTCGTTCCGGCGATCACAAAATTTTCGTTTTGGTAACGATCCAACAGAATATCAAGAAAATCTGTACCCCCAAAGGTTGCACTCAGGCGCAATTGGTTCCCCCCGCTAAACATTACAGCATCGCAATGACGAATACGTTCAAGAAATTCTTCTTTCAGCGCATCCTGGCGGTTGCGTATTGGCATTAAGCCCACATTAGTGCAGGAGATCTTTCCAAATGCGTTCAAATAATTTTCGCCTACTTCGTTAGGGATCACTGATGCGGTAGTGATAATTTCGATCCGAACTGAGGGGCCACCAGCTTCCTCTACCACCCTGCGGAGAATGCCCAGTTCAAAAAAATTAAGATTGTTGCGTGAGATCTGCCCCCTTTCAAGGTCGGTACCTTTGTCTTCTGCTCCTCCAACAGCAATAAGTTTTCCTTTGGGATGCTCCATTCATCGGGATTTGATTAACGACAAAAATAATCGAAAACAGTTTAACGAAAAGATGCATTAGCAAAGTATGTGGAAATGTGGAGAACATTATAGTTCGCGGGTTGCGAGTTCAGAGTTCACAGCCTCGAGCTATGAGCTGCGAGCTTCGAGTTAAGAGTTAATACAAGTTCAGAGTCAATACAAATTCGGAGTTCAGAGCTTTGAGCTACGAGCTGTGAGAAATCAGAAATCAAAAAATCAGAAATCAGAAATCTTGAAATGCGGGTTGCGAGTTTAGAGCCTTGAGCTACGAGCTGCGAGGACTGAGCTCACTTCCCTATCGATTTTTTTTGGAACCGTTTGGAAATAAAGAATACGACAACACCACTTATCGCTATTAAAATACCCCATAAAGCAAACCATCCCGTACAAATAAAAAGAAATAGCCAGATGCATATGGATAAGATGACTGGCAAAGGGTAGAGCCACATTTTAAATGGAAGATCTTTGGTGCCAAATCTCTTGCGCAGCAGAACGACGCCCACAGCCTGCCCGATGAATTGAATAATGATCCTCATTGCCAATATGGCACTGATCGTTTTCTGGAGCGAAAAGCTGCATGCGAAAATGATGGCAAGGCCTGATATAAAAAGTAAGGAAACGTAAGGAAAATTTTTTGTAGGATGAAGTTTTGAGAAGATTCGAAAAAAATTTCCATCAACGGCGGCTGCATATGGAATTCGTGAATATCCCAGCAACAATGCAAATAATGAAGAGAATGCTGCAAGTAAAACAAGGGCGGTGGCCATTTTTGCGACCTGGTTTCCATAGATCTTTTCAAAGAAAATACTCACAACAAAATCAGAATGCTGCGCTTCCCACCAGGGAATCACACTTACGATTGCGATATTCATGCACAGGTATAACAATCCAATCACCACAATGGACAGGAAGATGCTCCTGGGAATATTTTTTTCCGGGTTCATGATCTCTCCTCCCACATGACATACGTTGTAGTATCCCAAATAACTGTACACTGTTTTTACACTGGCTTGCCCCATTGCCATCCAAAAACTTATTTTGAAGAATTCTCCGAAATGATCGGGCAAAAAAGAATAGTGAACCTGCCTGTTGGAAAATCCACTAAAAATGATCCAAAGAATTGTCATGATCACGATAGCGCCCAGTACTACCGAAATCTTTCCGATGACGTCTATGCGACGATACAGCAGAAAAGTAACCAACAGGATGAGGACAACAGAAATGAGCTCCTTACTATAATTGCCGGGAACCAGGTAATGTAAATATTGTGCAAACCCGATTGATGCGGAAGCTGCCACAAGTGGAGCTTGTATGGATGTTTGCCAAACAAATAAAAAACTCATCAATTTGCCGCCTTTTTCACCGAAAGCAACCCGATGAAAATTGTAAGTCCCCCCTGCCAGGGGATATTTTGCTCCTAATTCCGCCCATATCATTCCGTCCATAAATGCAATGAACCCTCCAAATACCCAGGCCCAAAAAAACAAATTCGTGTTGAAAAAACCGATCACAAGTGGCATCACTACAAACGGGCCGATGCCTACCATGTCGATCATGTTAAAAGAAGATGCCTGGAGTAAATTTATTTTGCGCGGAAGATTTTGCAAAGACAAATTGCTTTAGTGTTTACTGATTTGTGATTCGCAGTTATATTGGCGCAAAAATGCATATTATTTTTCGAATACCTCGGATTCATGCCACAGGGATCTTCCATATGGGCAACATGGGGCAAACGCCACAGAGCACAGGTCTGAAAAATAACAAATCGTTACTGAAGTATCCGTAAACAAAAAAAAAGATTTACGCAAAGTTGCCTAAATTGAAATTTCAAATAACTTAATCCAAAGAAGAGAATTTGCTATTATGAACTTTAAATCTTTTTCACTCTATACAAGAATTTTTATCTTTTTTCTTTTTACCGGTACCGGGATACATGCTCAGAAATTTGATTCCTTACTAAATATCCTCGATACGCAATACCCCCAGGAGAGAATTTATGTGCATTATGATAAGGCATATTACAATCCGGGAGAAACTATCTGGTTCAAAGCCTATCTCTTTGCAGGTTTTTTACCTTCCGGTATCAGTACCACTATATATGCGGAGCTCGTTACTGAAAAAGGAAAGATCCTGGACAGAAAGATAATGCCGGTAATAGGTGCAAGTTCGTCATCTGGCTTTGATATACCTGATAGCTTAAAATCGGCGCTTGTATATATTCGGGTTTACACTTCGTGGATGCTCAACTTTGATTCTTCCTTTATTTATGTAAAACCTATACACATCATTGTTCCCTCAACAACGGTGAAAACGAAAAGAGAACCATCCGTTTTATTAAATTTTTTCCCAGAAGGAGGTGATATGGTTGCCGGGCTTGAGTCAAGAGTGGCATTTAAGGGCACTGATGAGGAAGGACTTCCCGTAAAAATAAAAGGGGACATTGTGAGTAGCAAAGTGCAAAAAGTTATTTCTTTTTCGGACGTTCATGATGGTATGGGTTATTTTTTTATTACCCCACTGGCAGGAGAAAAATACAAGGCATCCTGGAAAAATAATAAAGGAGTTGTAACAGAGACGGACCTGCCTGCAGTAAAAGAAAAGGGGGTACAGTTAAGTGTTGTTAATACCAGCAATGATCTTTCTTACACATTGCATCGTTCCCCTGATGTTCCGGACAACTATAAAATAATACATGTTGTGGCCCAAATGCAACAGCAGCCGGTATACATAGCCAGGGTGAACATGACAACAAAAGAATCGGTAACAGCGTCCATTAATGTGGATAGTGTTTCAGACGGCATATTGCAAGTAACCATATTTACAGAAGATTTGCATCCAATAGCGGAAAGGATCGTATTCATCAATCACAATAATTATTATTTCATTACTGACCTCCACGCAACAATAAAGAACCTTACAAAAAAGGGCAGGAATACACTGCAGGTAGATGTTGGAGATACACTACTGACAAATCTTTCCATTTCTGTAACGGATGCCGGCGCCAATCCACCTGCAAAAGGGGAAGAAAATATTTTTTCCCATCTTTTACTGACCAGCGATATAAAAGGGTTTGTCCATGATCCTGCATATTATTTCTCCAATAATTCTGATTCGGTACAATCCCACCTGGACCTGGTAATGATGACCAATGGATGGAGACGGTTCAAATGGGAAGATGTGATGGCGGGTGCGTGGCCCCTGGTAAAAACTTATCCGCAACCCTACATTACATTAACAGGAAGTGTATATGGATTATCAGCCCATCAATTGGCTACCCAACCGGAGTTGTCTTTAATATTAAGAACACAAAAAGAAAATAACCAACTTTTCGTAGTTCCCGTAAATAAGAAGGGCGAGTTCATTTTAAGGGACATGCTGTTTTTTGATACCGCCCATTTATTTTACCAGTTTAACAATGATAAAGACAAACGACTAACCTCCACGGCAACATTCGATTTTAAAAACACTTTGATAAGGATGGGTAATGACCCACTGGTGGGTTTGAATCCATACTCAAAACCGATAATACCTGATTCGCTAATTCAAAAAAAGAATTCCTCATTGAATAAACTCAGATCAGATCAATTTTCTGAAGGAATAAAAGTAAAAGAGCTGGAAGCAGTAAATGTAAAAGGATATACAAAGTCCGCGATGCAGAAATTGGACGAGGAATATACCTCGGGGTTTTTCAGTGGAGGCGACGGACGGGTTTTCAACGTAGCCAATGATGCTTTCGCCAATTCCTCAATGTCTATTCTTGATTATTTACAAGGAAAAGTAGCGGGACTACAAATTAATACCAGTGGAGGGCCTTCCAACAGCTCCGTATCATGGCGGGGCTCCGCCACTTCTCTCTTCCTGAATGAAATGTCTTCCGATGTGAGTATGATTCAGTCCACACCGATGAGTGATGTGGCCATGATAAAAATTTTTAATCCTCCTTTCTTTGGTGCAGCTGGCGGCGGGGCTGGCGGAGCCATTGCGATTTATACTAAGAAGGGTGGTAAAGACAATAGCTCGATAAAGGGTCTCGAATTTATTTCCATCAGCGGTTATACACCCCTGAAAGAATTTTATTCCCCGGATTATTTGAAAGACGCGGACGCAAATAAAAGCGATTATCGTACTACGTTATACTGGAACCCTCATTTGATCTTTGATAGATCCAACAGGCGGATCACCCTTCCTTTTTATAATAGTGATAACTGCAAAAAGATACGGGTAATCATTGAAGGAATCAATGAGGAAGGTAGACTCACCAGGGAAGAAAAATTTTTTGAATAGCGATGTGAGTTGCGAGTCAATAAAAGTTCAGAGTCTTGAGTTGAAAGATGAAAGTTGATAGATGAGAGTTTCGAGTTCAGAGTCCAGCGCAGTTAGCTTCGAAATCAGAAATCAAAAAATCAGAAATCAGAAATTCTTCGCCCTATGCCGTTTTTAAAAATGCAGTAATTCCTTCCACTAACAGGTCAAGATTACCGATCGTTGTATAAACATTGGGAGTAATCCGGACGCCATGAATATTTTCCCATTCAATTCCCACTGTGTGAATTTTATATTTGTCAAAAAGAAATGAATCAAGCTCGCCAGGCTTTTTTCCTTCGATACCAATATTTCCAATGGCACATCCCCATTTTGGGTTGAGGGATGTATTGAGTTTTACTTTTGGAAGACCTTTCACTTTTTCCATCCAATAATTTTTTAAATAGCACAATCGCTTTTCTTTCCTTTCGCTGCCTATCATTTCATGGAATTCAAGTGCCTTGCCAATAGCCTGCTCAATAAAAAATGGTCTTGTCCCAAGATTTTCAAATTTCCTGATATCCCCTTTCAACGGATCATCGCTTGTAGCAAACAAGGGATAAATATTTTTGATCTTTTCCTTTTTTACATAAAGCATGCCGCTGCCTATCGGAGCATACAGCCATTTATGCAAACTGCTCGCAAAATAATCGCAATCTAGATCGGGTATCTTAAAACTGAAATGAGCAAAGCTGTGTGCTCCGTCTACAATTACTTCAATACCTCTCTTATGGGCCTCCTGCGCAATTTTCTTCACCGGCAATATCTGCCCGTTCCAGTTGATGATATGTGTAATGTGAACGACTTTTGTTTTTGGAGTAAATGCTTTGATGTATTGCTCGGCTAAATAGTTTTCGTCTTCACTGGGTAACTCAAGATTTATCCAAACCATTTTTATTCCATCCCTCTTTTCCCTTTGTTTATATGCATTTACCATATTGGGATAATCCTGCTTTGCTGCCACTACTTCATCTCCTTCCTTTAATTGCAATCCGAAGATCACAGTCTCTAATCCTTCTGATGAATTCCTGTTGATGGCAATCTCTTCTGCATCGACACCGGCGAGCTTTGCAAGGTTTCTCCTCAACGGCTCACGGCCCTGGTCAAGGATGCGCCACATATAGTAGCTTGGCGCCTCATTACAATAGTCATAAAAACGTTTAACGGCCTCCTGGACGGGAATAGGCGCGGGTGATACCCCCCCATTGTTCAGATTAATAAGTCCCGGGGAAACGGTAAAGGATTGCTGAATGTAATACCAGAAATCTTCCTCTGTGGCAAGATCGGAAGGTGACATGTTTCCTGCCTCCCTTAATGCTTTTTCAAGATCGCGGCTCCAGGCTGGTTCCGTGGCCATAGCAAAAAAAGCGGTCGCAGAAATTGTTCCTGCCTTTCGCAAAAAGCGGCGGCGATTCGTTGTAGTCATAACGGTCAATTTAATTATTAAAAGTAGTCAGTTCTGAGTGATATTTCATCCGCTGATACTAAGAATAAAACACCAGTATAGGGCACCATTGGCACAATTGCTTCTTTCCAAAATGATGCAAAATGAATAACGATCAGCAAGGCGGCTAAAGCAGCATCGATATTGACACTGGAGTGTTTGAAAAGACTTCTGTAGTTGGTTACATAATTAAAATCCACTAAATTGAAAGCATAACAACCACATATGAAGATCCTGGAAGTAAAAGTTTTGAGAGGACCGAATTACTGGAGCATTCGCAGGCCAAAGTTGGTGCAAATGAAACTGGATCTTGAGGAAATGGAGCAGCTACCAACAAATAAGATTCCAGGTTTCCGTGAAAGACTGGAAAAATTAATACCCACGCTTTACGAGCACCGTTGCAGTGAGGAAGGACCGGGCGGGTTTTTTCATAGGGTGGATGAAGGAACATGGATGGGACATGTGATCGAACATATTGCACTTGAAATTCAAACATTGGCAGGGATGGATACTGGCTTTGGCCGTACCCGTGGAACTGGCGAAAAAGATGGTGTGTATTATGTGATCTTCGATTATATTGAAGAAGATGCAGGAGCGTTTGCTGCCAGGGCAGCTGTGAGAATTGTCCAATCTTTGGTTGATGATGTCCCCTACAACCTGGAAGACGATATTCAGAGGATGAGAGAGATCAGGGAAGACACGAGGCTAGGGCCTTCTACAGGCTGCATTGTTGATGAAGCGGCAAAAAGAGGAATTCCTTTCATAAGATTGAATAAGCAAAGCCTGGTTCAGTTAGGGTATGGCATTCATCAGAAAAGAATCCGGGCTACCATTGCCTCAACCACTTCCACCATAGGTGTAGATATTGCCGGTGACAAGGAAGAAACAAAATTGTTGCTGGATGCGGCGCAAATCCCGGTGCCAAAAGGAACTGTAGTCAGGACAGAAGAAGGATTGAAGGAAGCGATTGAAAGTTTTGGTTATCCCCTTGTGATAAAACCTATTGATGGCAATCACGGGAAAGGCAATACGACAAACATCACAACCTGGGAACAAGCCATTAAAGCTTTTGCTGCTGCGAAAGAATACAATCGATCATTAATTGTAGAAAAATTCATTACAGGATATGATTTCAGGGCGCTTGTGATCAATTATAAATTTATTTGTGCCGCATTGCGAACCCCCGCCTCGGTTATTGGAGACGGGAGCCATTCAATTCAATGGCTGATCGATGAGATCAATAAAGATCCCAAAAGAGGATATGGCCACGAAAAAGTATTGACTCAAATAACGGTCGATCAGTTTACCCAAAAGATGCTTGATGACCTTGGTTATACCCTGGAAACAGTTCCGCCAGAAAATGAATTGGTCCTTTTGAAGCCAACCGCAAATCTTTCAACTGGCGGAACTTCGACAGATGTGACAGATGAGGTGCATCCCGCCAATATTTTCATGTTTGAACGAATTGCCCGGATCATCGGTCTTGATATTTGTGGCATTGATATTATGACAACAGACCTTCAGACTCCCGTTTCTGAAAACGGAGGTGCTATACTCGAAGTAAATGCTGCTCCTGGTTTTCGTATGCACCTTGAGCCCGCACAGGGCCTTGCGCGGAATGTTGCCGAGCCAGTTATTGAAATGTTGTTCCCGAAAGGAAGCGCCGGAAGAATTCCAATCATTGCAATTACGGGCACAAATGGAAAAACAACAACAACAAGGATCACGGCACATATAGCAAAGAGTGCCGGAAAAAAAGTGGGCTATACTACC
>Ga0193726_1002647_pt1 | contig 11948 bp, 12 predicted proteins | sample H2c1metaG_FD_144928 | JGI IMG/M metagenome (GOLD analysis project Ga0193726, IMG submission 144928) | Soil microbial communities from a riparian zone of the East river system, Colorado, United States - H2c1 | ecosystem: Environmental > Terrestrial > Soil > Riparian zone | place: USA: East River... | reverse complement strand
TCGTAGATTTTTTCCTGAATCAGGAACCGCGTGGGTGACACGCAGACCTGCCCGGCGTTGCGGAATTTCGCGCCGGCCAGCAGCCGGCTCGCGGCTTCGACATCGGCATCGTCGAACACGATGGCGGCGCGTGACCGCCCAGTTCCATGGTGACACGTTTCATGTGGAGGCCGGCGAGGGCGGCGAGCTGTTTGCCGACCGCGGTGGAACCGGTGAACGACATCTTCTTTATGATCGGATGCGGAATGAGATATTCCGAGATCTCCGACGGTATCCCATAGACAAGATTGATGACGCCCGCCGGCACGCCGGCATCCGCGAAGCAGCGGATCAGTTCGGCGGGCGACGCGGGGGTTTCTTCCGGTGCTTTGACAATGATCGAGCAGCCGGCCGCGAGCGCGATGGAGAGTTTCCGCACCACCTGGTTGATCGGAAAGTTCCATGGCGTGAACGCGGCGACCGGGCCGACCGGTTCTTTGATCACGAGTTGATAGATACCCTCCGCCCGAGCGGGAATGACCCGGCCGTAGGAGCGGCGAGCTTCCTCGGCGAACCAGTCGATCACGTCGGCGCCTGCCAGGACTTCGCCCTTGGCCTCAGGCAGCGGCTTGCCCTGTTCCTGGGTTAAATATGGCGCGATCGTATCGGCCCGCGAGCGCAGCAGGTCGGCGGCTTTGCGCATGACTTTCGAACGGTCGTAGGCGGAGACCTTGCGCCAGAGGTTGAAGCCTTTGTCCGCCGCTTCCAGCGCGCGGTCCAGGTCGGCGCGCTCGGCATGGGCGACTTTGCCGGCGGGCTCGCCGGTGGCGGGATTGATCACGACCAGCTTGCGGCCGGCCGCGGCGTCGGTCCAGGCGCCATCGATGAACAGTTGAACGTCGGGATACATGGCCGTCTCCTCGGCGTTGCCGCCGTGCTATATACGATTGACTATATCGACTGTGACCGATGATGACGCTTTTGCCAAGCCCGGGGCTTGGAAAATCCGGGTGCTATATCCAGTAGAAGCTGATGAATGGGGGCATAGCGGGCAAATTTCCGCTGAACGGCCGTTGACGACCGGGATAATTTCTGCAACGCTATATCCAAATACATACGAAGGATGTTAGAAATGGAACAGATTATTCGGGTCATCGCGGCCTCCGCCCTGCTGACCACCGCACTCATATTCCAGGTGAAGGCCGACGTCGTGCTGGCAGGACCCGACAGCAACGACGGCTCGTACTCCACCGCGGCTCTGTCCGCGGCGGCGAACCCCGGCGACACCAAGACCGCTGAAGGGGTCACGGGTATCTCGCTCTGGGGCTTCCTGGGCGGTGCGACCCCCGCGAGCGGATCCCCGGGCGTTTATGGCGCCATCACCACGGTCCCGGGCGGCAGCAATCCGAAGAACACGATCCTGCGCTACTATCTGGTGGCCACCGGGGCCAGCGGCGTGCAATCGGTCGTCTCGATGGGCGAAATCGATCCCACCTTCGGCAACGGCCCTTCGGTGAACGCGTTCGTCGCGTTCCAGACCAGCGGTGGCACCCAACTGGCGACACCGTCCCTGATCGTGCCCGGTCAGCCCGGACGCGACGTCACGAACCTGAAAAGTCTGCAGATTTTGTCGGTGCCGGCGATTTCCGGCGCCGGCGGCGTCTCCACCGCGGTGCAGTTGTCCGGCAACGTCGCGGCCCCGGGATCGTACAATCTGGCGAAGCCGCAGACGTTCACCCCGGCGCAACTGACGGTTGGTTCCGATACCTATACCGGTGTGCCACTCTGGGCGTTTTTGAACACGACCGCCGCGAGCTCGTTGAACCAGATCGTCACCACGCAAGCGACCGACGGTTACGAGGTAGTGGTCGCACTCGCCGAGCTGGATCCCGTTTTGGGCGGAAACCCCAACGATCTGCTGCCGTACGCGGACACCGCCAACACGTTTCCGGCGGCAGCAGCCCGGTGGGCCTCGCGCGAACGATCTATCCGACCGACGCGGCGCATGGGCGTTGGGAGTCGAACCTGGATTTCGTCGCGGTGACCGAGGCGCCGGAGCCGGCCACACTGTCATTGCTCGCGGTCGCGGTAACGGCGCTTGGTGCGGCGAAGCGCCGTTCGGTCCGGCGCCGGCGGGCCGCGTGAATCCCGGCGCCGCTGTAACGGCGGGGCGCGCCTCCCCCGGTAGTGCCTGATTGCTTCGACGTATCCGGCCGGCACGTACGCGCGTCCGTGCCGCGTGGCACGGACATCCGACCGTCGCGGGTTGGGCCTTGATCGCGATATATGTATAGGTATAGCGTCGAAACCGCGCCAGGCACGCCGCACCGGTGCTCGACACCGCTGTGCCGGTCCGCCGCGTCGTCGCCAACCAATCAGGAGGAACCAACATGGATACGATCGCACTGGATCCGAGGCTTCGGCACGCCACGGGCTTTCTCGGCCGCGACGCGCGGATGTTGATCGATGGCAAGATGGTCGCTGCCGCGTCCGGTAAGACGTTCCCGGTTTATAATCCGGCGACCGGAACTCTGATCGCCAATGTGCCTGAAGCGGAGAGCGCCGATGTTGACCTCGCGGTTGCCGCGGCACGCCGGGCGTTCGACAGCGGACGCTGGAGCGCGGTTTCGCCCTCCGAGCGCGGCAAGCTGCTGTGGCGTCTCGCCGACCTGATCGAGCGCGATCTTGAGGAACTGGCGGAACTCGAGTCGATCGACAACGGCAAGCCGTACGCGGTCGCACGCGCCGCCGATCTTCCGTTGGCGGTCGATATTTTCCGTTATATGGCCGGGCGGGCAACGAAGATCACCGGATCGACGTTGTCGCTGTCGCTGCCGGGCGAATATCTGTCCTACACGATGCGCGAACCGGTCGGCGTGGTCGGGCAGATCATTCCCTGGAACTTCCCGCTGCTGATGGCGTGCTGGAAGATCGCTCCGGCGCTGGCGGCGGGTTGCACGGTCGTGCTGAAGGCCGCCGAGCAAACCCCGATGACCGCCCCGCGCCTGGCCGAACTGGTCCTGGAAGCCGGTTTCCCGGCGGGCGTGGTCAACATCCTGACGGGCTTCGGAGAAACCGCCGGAGCCGCTCTGGCGGCGCATCCCGACGTCGAGAAGGTCGCGTTCACCTGATCGACCGAAGTGGGCAAGCTGATCGTCCAGGCGGCGGCCGGCAATTTGAAGAAAGTGTCATTGGAACTCGGCGGCAAGTCGCCGGCGATCATCCTGGCCGACGCCGACCTCGACGCCGCGATCGCGGGCGCCGCCAGCGCGATCTTCTTCAATCATGGCCAGTGCTGCTGCGCGGGTTCCCGGCTGTACGCGCACAAGTCCATTTACGACAAAGTGGTCGCCGGAGTCGCCGACATCGCGTCGAAGATCAAGGTCGGCCCAGGATTGGATCCCGCGACGGAAATGGGACCGCTGGTGTCGGAGGAGCAGTTCGCTCGCGTCACCGGCTTTATCGCCGATGGCCGCGGCGCCGGCGCGAAAGTCGCCGTCGGCGGCAACCGGGTCGGTAACCTCGGCTATTTCGTGGCGCCGACCGTGCTGGAAAACACCACGCCCGATATGCGGGTGATTCGCGAGGAGATCTTCGGCCCGGTGGTGTGCGCGGCGCCGTTCGGCGACGACGATCTGGACGCTATCGCCAAACAGGCCAACGATACCATCTAAGGCCTCGCCGCCAGTGTCTGGACGCGTAATGGCGGCACGGCACACAAGCTCGCCCGGCGCATTCGTTCCGGCACGGTGTGGATCAACTGCCACAACGTGTTCGACGCGTCGTTGCCGTTCGGTGGCTATAAGCAGTCCGGCTGGGGCCGGGAAATGGGCGAAGAGGTTTTCCATAACTATACCGAAGTGAAGGCGGTCACCGCCGCGCTGTGATGGAAGCGGGAGCGGACGGGGAAATTCCGTCCGCTCCCGCTGTTCGGTCCGCTTAACCGGCCACGCGACACCGATCGAATTTTGTCGCCGTGCCGTGGGTCGGAGGCCGCCGAGACAGCCTCATCTCACCAGTCGGTTCACCCGGCCGCATCCAGCGCGGCGCGCAGCTTCGGCGGTGAGATCGGCAGGTCCGGCATGCGCAGACCGGTGGCGGAACGAATGGCATTGGCGATCGCCGCCATCGGCGGAACGATCGGCACCTCGCCCACGCCGCGCGCGCCGAACGGATGGCGCGGATTCGGCACTTCAACCAGGACCGCCTCGATCATCGGCACATCGGACGCGACCGGGCAGCGATAGTCGAGAAATCCGGGATTATCGAGCTGCCCTTTGGCGTTGTAGATATACTCCTCGCTCAACGCCCAACCGATGCCCTGCACCGCACCGCCCTGGATCTGACCCTCGACGTAGCTGGGATGGATCGCCTTGCCGACGTCCTGGAACGCGGTGTAGCGCTCGATGGTGACGTGGCCGGTCTCCTTGTCGACGCTCACGTCGCAGACATGGATGCCGAAGCCCGCGCCCGCGCCTTGTGCGTTAAGCGACACTTCGGCACTGATCGGACCGCCGGTTTTGGCCGCCTTGAGGGCGATCGCCGGCAGATCCAGCGGATCGAACGCGCCGGCGTTGGAACCCGCCGGGAACGCCTTGCCATCCTTCCATTCCACCGCTTCCACCGGAATTTCCCAGATCATGGCGGCGCGCTTCTTCAGGTCGTCAACGACGCGTTCCGCCGCCTGGGTTGCCGCCATGCCGGTGGCGAAGGTCACCCGCGACCCTCCGGTCACGTGCGTGAAACCAATCGACGCCGTGTCCGCGACGGTCGCGCGCACGCGGCTGGCAGGGATGCCGAGCACTTCGGCCACCATCATCCCCATCGACGCGCGCGAGCCGCCAATGTCCGGGCTGCCGGTCGCCACGGTCACTGAGCCGTCCTCGTTCACATGCACGTTCGCGCTGGATTCTCCGCCGACGTTGAACCAGAATCCACATGCCATGCCGCGGCCGTGGCCTTCCTTGACCGGCGTTTTCCAGTGCGGATGGCCCTTCACCGCGGCCAGCATCTGCTCGAACCCGATGTTGGCATGGCTGACGCCGTAATGAGTTTTCGTGCCGTTCTTCGCGGCGTTCTTCTCGCGCAACGACAGCGGGTCCATGTCAAGCTTCCGCGCGAGATCGTCGAGCAGGCTTTCCACCGCGAATGATGTGATCGGCGCACCCGGCGCGCGATAGGCGGCGACCTTCGGCCGGTTGCTGACCACGTCGTAGCCGACCACCGAAACGTTCGGCAGGTCATACAGCGCGAATCCGCACATGCAGCCCGGCCCGATCGGCGAACCCGGAAAAGCGCCCGCCTGGAACTTCAACACCTGCTGGGCCGCGACGATGGTACCGTCTTTCATGGCGCCGATCTTTACCTCCATCGACGCGCCGGAGGTCGGACCGGAACCGCGAAACACCTCTTCACGGGTCATCTGTATCTTGACCGATTTGCCGGCCAGCTTCGAGAGCATGACGGCGACAGGCTCCAGGTAGATCAGCGTCTTGCCGCCGAAGCCGCCGCCGATTTCGGCGGGGTTCACCCGAATGCTCGCCATGTCGATGCCGATCAGTTTCGCCGTGTAGGCGCGGATCATGAAATGACCCTGGCTGGAGGCATGAATGGTGATCTGGCCGTCCGGCGCGTAGGTCGCGAGACAGGCGTGCGGCTCGATGTAGCCCTGATGCACCGGCTGCGTGGTGTAGCGGCCTTCGACGATGACCTCGGCTTCTTTGAAGCCCGCTTCGATATCGCCCTTCTTGAAGGTCACGACTTTCGCGATATTGGAGGGCGCGTTCGGCTTTGGATCGACCCCCGCGGTGAACAGGTCCTCATGCAGGATCGGTGCGTCCGGCGCCATCGCCTGATCGGCGTCGATCACGAACGGCAGCACCTCGTATGTCACTTCGATCAGGTCGAGGGCCTGTTGGCGATGTCCTGTGTCACGGCCGCCACCGCGGCGACGGCATGACCTTCATAGAGCGCCTTGTCGCGCGCCATGATGTTGCGTGACAGGTCGCGGAAGTTCATCGGGCCTTCGCCGACGAATGCCTCTTCCGAGGTGATCTCGGGGAAGTCGGCCGCGGTCACGACTGCCCTGACGCCCGGGAGGGCCTTGGCCGCGCTGGTATCGATCGACAGGATTTTGGCATGGGCGTGCGGGCTGCGCTTGATTTTCCCCCACAGCATGCCGGCGGCCCGCGTGTCGGCGGCGAACACCGCTCGTCCGATCACCTTGTCCACGCCGTCGGGCCGGATGGGCCGCGTGCCGACAACCTTCAGGTCGGAGGTAAGATAATCCATGCGTTGGGCTCTCCTCGATCGCGGTTCCACGTCACCCACCTCGACCAGGCCGCGGTCATTCGGTGGACGACATTCATGTCAATGTTCCGAAATATCGCCGTTCGCCGGATCAACGAGACCCTGACACCCGGCACGTCATATACGGATAAGCACAACGAACCTGGCAGATCGGAGAGCGATGGGCAAGCGGTACCAATCCGGATGTGGGTTCCGGGTAAAATCCCGCCGTTCCATATTCCTGACCTTGGCGCCGCTTCAGGCCGGCGGCCCATGACGACTCAATCGAGCGGGTCCGACGCTTTGCGCCTGTCGATTTCGGGACCCGCCGCGACAATCCCCGCCGCCGGTCACCGTGTAGACCGTCGTTATTCCCGGCCTAATCGTACCGCGCGCATGGTCTCATCCGTCTTCCTTTGCCAATCCCGCCGCCATTGATCATAGCGGATGGTGCCACGCGGATGCGGATTTTGCGCGAGGCCCTTTCCATGTTCGGCGGCCTGGTAGCCATCGTTTTCCTCCCGCGGTCCGGTGGCGCGGCCGATTTGCCAGCCGCGCTGCCACTCGGAATAGCGGATCGTGCCGCGTGGATACGGATTGTCGGACAGTCTCCGTCCGGCCTCCGCGGCCAAAAAGCCCTCGTCCTCTTCCTTGTGAGGGTTGCAAGAGGTTGTGTCGGCCATCCGGGTCTCCCGATCGTCCACCTATCCATCGATCGGCTGGCACTCGGACCGGCCGACACCTCAGTCGCGAATGAGCTCCTCGCTGAAGCCTTCTGGCTGGCTCGCGCCGCCTCAGTAGAACACGGATCGCCCGGCCCCTCCGGTTGCCGCGACCAGTTCGCCGGAGACTGCCCAGGCCTTATCGGAGGCCAGGAATACCGCGACGAACGCGAGCTCCGAGGCGTCCACCATGCGGCAGATGGCATTGCCGCGCGGCGAGTCGGGAGCGAAGTCCTGCCGCTCCGCCTCTTCCGGCGATACGCCCAACTGGGTGGCGCGGGCGGCGAGCAAGCTCGGCGTGCGCTCGGTGCGGGTCGTGCCGGGATGGATGCAATTCACCGTGATCCCATGCCGGCCCAATTGGACCGCCAGCGTCTTGGTCATGTGCACAAGGCCGGCGTTGCGTGCGCCGCCGCTGAGGTTGCCGGCGTTGCGGGCATTGGCGCCGCTGATGTTGATGATGCGGCCCCAGCCGGCGGACTTCATGAATGGGATGACGGCGCGGGAACAGCGCAACGCTCCGACATACTTGATGTTGAAGTCCTGGATCAAATCCTCATCGACGACGGTTTCGATCGGGCCGGTCGCGGTGGCCGAACCGCCCGGCGCGGACCCGCTGTTGACCAGAATGTGTACACCGCCCATTTGCTGGGCCGCCTCGGCGACCATGCGCTCCACCTGATCCTTGCTGGTGACATCGGCCACGAGGGGAAGGATGCGGCGGTTGGTCTCGGCGGCCAGTTCTCGCGCCGCCGCTTCCAGATCCACTTTGTTGCGCGCCACGATCGCCACGTCGACTCCTTCACGAGCCAGTTCCCGCGCGATGGCTTTGCCGATGCCGCGACTGCCGCCAGTCACGATCGCGTGCTTGCCTTGCAATCCGAGGTCCATGGCGTTCTCTCCCGTTGGCGGCGTGACCGCGTTTCATTGCGCATTGTTCTCCGCGGCGGAACCTGGCGCAAGGGCTGCCCGACGGTGTATGGCGGGAGCCAACCCGCCGCGGGCGGATTTCATGGGTTCCCCCGCGCTCACGAAGGACGGCGCCGTTACTGGCAGTTGTCGCCGGCGACCCCGCGCGCATTCAGCCGCTCCCGCAGCAACCGGACGAGGGTCGCCGCTGTCTCTGCCCGTTGTTCCTCGGGGATTTGCTGGACGATGGTTTGCACCGCCCCCTCGATCAACACGCCCAGTACCGCATAGGGATCCGCACCGATCGCACTGGTCATGCTGATCGTCTGGGCCAGGATATACAGCGGGTCGGGCCGGCTCGCGGCAACGCGCTGAACCCGGCGGATGAGCGCTTCGACAGCGGGAAAAGGTCGGTCTGGCATTCCGACAGCATGGCGCACCGCGTGGCGGTAAGACAAGAGCCTTGGGCATTCCGTTCGTTTGGTGTTACGACTGCCGAAATTCCCGGCGACCCGCCGAGCCGGTCGTCATCATCGGGATCGCGAAGTTCGGACCGACGTTAATTTCCGGGAGGCTCTGGCGCGACATCGGAAAATCGGGTGATGTGGCGGATGTTCGCGAAGTGAGCGTGCACCATGACGAAACAGCTTCACCTTGGCGCCGTCATGCGTCCGGTCGCCATACATACCGCCTGGTGGCGCTATCCGGGAGCTTACCCCGACGCCAACTTCAACCTGAAGCACCTCGTCGGCTTCATCCAGACGCTTGAGCGGGCGCGGTTCGATGCATTCTTCATGGCGGACCACCTGGCCGTACTCAATATGCCCGTGCAGGCGTTGCGGCGCAGCGCGACCGTGACCTCGTTCGAGCCGCTGACGCTGCTTTCGGCGCTCGCGATGGTGACGGAACGGATTGGTTTGGTCGCGACGGCATCGACGACGTTCGATGCGCCTTATCATGTCGCCCGCCGGTTCGCCTCGCTCGACCACATCAGCAATGGCCGCGCGGGATGGAATGTCGTCACGACCGCCAATCCCGACGCGGCTTTGAATTTCGGGCTGACCGACCATATCGAGCACGACGAACGTTACCGGCGGGCGCGCGAATTCTACTCGGTCGTTACCGGTCTTTGGGACAGTTGGGCGGACGATGCGTGGCGGCGCGACCAGGCGAGCGGCATCTTCTTCGATCCGGATCGGATGCACGTCCTCGATCATAAGGGTGAACATTTGTCGGTGCGGGGTCCGTTGAACATCGCGCGACCGGTCCAGGGTTGGCCTGTGATCGTGCAGGCCGGCGCATCCGATGTGGGCCGTCAATTCGCCGCCGAAACCGCCGAGGTCGTGTTCGGCAGCAGCAGAACAATCGAGGAAGCCCAGGAGTTTTATAGGGATGTGAAGGCGCGGGTGATAGCGGCTGGACGCCAGGCGGAGCATTGCAAAATCCTGCCGGGTGCTCTGGTGACCGTCGGACGCACGGGTGAGGAGGCGCGCGAAAAGCAAGCCTTGCTCGACAGCCTCGTGCACCCCGAGAGCGGGATGCCAAATCTGTCGATCCGGCTTGGCATCGATGCTTCGCGCTTCGAACTTGACGCGCCGTTGCCGGAAATTCCGCCGTCGAACCAGAGCCGGAGCCAGCGCGATACGCTGGTGGCTCTGGCGCGCCGCGGGAACCTGACCGTCCGGCAACTTGCTCGGATGATGGGTGGCTTCGGCGGCCTCGAGATCGTCGGGACGGCGGGCGAGATCGCCGACACGATGCAATCGTGGCTGGAGACGGGTGCCGCCGATGGGTTCAATATCATGTTTCCAACCGTGCCAACCGGCCTAGACGATTTCGTGACGCTTGTCATTCCTGAGTTGCGGCGCCGCGGCATCTTCCGTGAGGAATACGCGGGGACGACCCTGCGGGAACATTTCGGTTTGCCGCGGCCAGGGAACCGGTTTTTTCCGCCCTTGTAACCGGCGTTGTGCGGAAAGCGCGCGTTCCGGGTCGCGGCGAAAGTCGTTGGAGCGGTGCGGGTCAGGAGCGCGCTGTTTTCGATGTGCCCTGAGGTGAACCTGGTGTGACGTCGCGCCTGGACAGAATTTATTTGGTCTGGAAGCAAATGATACGATAACGGGCGTCATAGCTAACCCGGAACGGTTCGCATCGCATTGAACCCTCCGCGTGAATCCACGCCATCGGTTTCGTATCCGCGTTAAGATTCCGTTCGCGGGCCAAGCTTTGGCGTTTGGATCCGCGGAAGAATTTTATCGCGGATAGAAAAGGGATAGATCCAAGTTCACGCGGTTGCGTTCGGACCGTGCCCCGATCTTGGGAGATTCCATTGGGACCGGAATTATCCGGACTTTCGGAAAAGATGGTTCACGGTAGAACCAGGAGGTGACGTCGCCAAATATTCAGTGCTGGCGGAACATCACGCTCAGGTTGTTCGCCGGCATAGCGATTCGTTCCGGTCCCGTGAGCCCATACTGACCGGCGAGCGCGCTGATCTCGTCGAGGTCGCGTATGCCCCAGGACGGGTCGCGCGCCCGCAAATCCGTATCGAACGCCGCGTTGCCGGCGGAGGTATGCTCGCCCGCTTCGCGGAACGGGCCATAGAGGAAAAGAACGCCACCCTGGGTCAGGGCGCGCGCGGCGCCCGCGATCAGCCCCCCGGTGGCGGTCCAGGGCGCGATATGGACCATATTGATCGCGACGACAGCGTCCGCGTGGGCGACCGGCCAGGCGTTCGCGGCGGCGTCGAGCCGCAGCGGTGGCAATAAATTCGGTGGCCCCTCCTCGTCGCGCCACGCCGCGATGCTCTGCAAAGCCTCCGGGTCGAGGTCGGTCGGCTGCCATGTCAGCCCGGGCAACGCGCGGCTGAACCACACGGCATGCTCGCCCGTGCCGCTGGCGATCTCCAACACAAACCCCGGCCGCGGGAGGCGATCGCGTAGCACGCGCAGAATCGGCTCACGATTGCGCGTGGCGGCGGGCGCGAATCTGGCGGCGCGCTGCATCTGGCCGGCAACTCCTTTGGGTGAATATGGGTTGGGGCAGCGATCGCACGCGCGTTCGCGCGAAATCAGGTTGGTCAATCAGGTCGGCCAAGCCTCTCAGTGCGGCCCACGATAGCTCCTGGCATTGTCAGACCCGGCCGTTGCATCCCGCTCGCGTCACCACTTATAAACCTTCTGCAACGTTCCGCCCATCAGCGCCGCCTTGTCGCTCTCCGTCAGCCGTTTTGTATCGCGGAATGGCACCACGCCCTGTTCGTAAGTCAGCATGCCGATCGCCCGCGTCCAGTCCGTACCCCACATGCAACGATCCAGCCCGAACGCATCGATGACGCGCAACACGTTGTCCCAGATGTCGTCGTAGGGAAACGGTTGGTGCGACATCGTGCAGGCGCCGCTGATCTTCACTCGTACGTTCGCGTATTGGGCCAGCGCCAGCAGCTTCGGCAGATCGGCCCAAACGTCGGCCGGAACCGGCGGCCGAGCCGGCTGCAACATTCCGAGATGGTCAATCACGATCACCGTATCCGGATGCCGCTGGATATGCGGCAGGCCCTTATCCAGGATACCCCAGCAAAGCAAATTGACCGGCAATTCATGTTTGGCCGCCGCGGCGAACGCGCGGTGCAGGCCGGGATGGTCGGCGTCCATCGGCAAGCCGTCGCGCATCCGGATGCGAATGCCGCGCGCGCCTTCCGTGGCCGCCCATTTCGCCACCACATCGTCGATCGCCGGATCGGTCGCGTCGACCGGTGTCACGACCCGGAATTTGTCCGGCCAGGAATTGTAAACTTCCAGCGCGTAACTGGGATCGTACTGATAGGCGCTGAACGACGACACCATGATCGCGCCATCGACGCCGACACTGTTCATGGCGGCGACCATTTCCTCGCCCGACGCGGAGTCCAGTCCGTGCGAGGGACTGGCCCAGGGCCGGCCGGCGTGGTTGCGGTCGAAGGGATGGACCTGAACGTCGATGATCGGCATGGCCGTCCTCCTGTTTGTTCGACCCATTGTCCGCTACCGCGTCCGGATTGCCCAGAGCGGT
>Ga0193726_1002646_pt1 | contig 11948 bp, 10 predicted proteins | sample H2c1metaG_FD_144928 | JGI IMG/M metagenome (GOLD analysis project Ga0193726, IMG submission 144928) | Soil microbial communities from a riparian zone of the East river system, Colorado, United States - H2c1 | ecosystem: Environmental > Terrestrial > Soil > Riparian zone | place: USA: East River... | reverse complement strand
CTTTCCTTGTCGCGACTCCGATGAACGAGATGAGCGGCCAGGTTGAAGTCGCCCTCATTGCTGGGCGCCACATCTTCGGCGAAAACGGCGGAAGAGTGGTTGGAGGCGTCATCTGTCTTGGCCTGATTTCTGCAGTCAGCTCGATGACGTGGATCGGTCCGCGTGTCATGATGTCGATGGGTGAGGATCACAGGTTTCTGCGGGGGTTCGCCAGAAAGACATCAGGCGGCGTCCCGAACATCGCCATGCTGTTTCAGTTGTTCATCGTTAACCTGCTCCTTTTTACGAACAGCTTCGAACAGGTTGTGATCTACATTCAGTTCAGCCTTCTCCTTTGCTCGTTGCTCACCGTCGCCGGGCTCATCGTGCTTCGAATGAAATCGCCTGCGCTGGATAGGCCTTACCGCGTCCGCGCGTATCCCCTCCCGCCGTTGCTATTTTGCGGCGTAACGACATGGATGATGATCTATCTCTTGCGCTCGCACCCAACTGAATCTTTGTTCGGCCTCGGCACCATGATCGCCGGACTCATCCTCTACTTCGCCGGGAGAACCACGGCGCCCCAGCCTGTATGAACATTCGACTCTTTCTGATCGCCGCTCTTTTTACTTCTTCGATCGCGGGATCTATCGGGGCGCGCTCGCATCGCCCCGCGGCCCAGCCCGAGGAGTCGGCGCCGGTTATCCCCGGGCCGCCTCCTAACGATACGGCCCGTTTCCTCGCGGGGATGCCGGTGCCTCCGAATTCGCCCCTCGCGGCCCTGACAAAGGACCCTGCCTGGCAGGAACACTCCGGTTACTTCGAGAAAGCCTTCGCAAAACTCAATACCCGGCAGTTAGAAAAATTACATAACTGGCAAACGGCCAATCTACCGGAATCCCGAAACCGCTACCCGGTGGTCTACTACATGTTTAGCGGGCCCGATTTGCTTTACGTCGATCAGTTTTTTCCAAACGCCTCCGTTTACATCATGTGCGGCAAAGAGCCGTTAGGCCCGCCGCCGGATCCATCGCGGATCACCAATCTCAGCGTTGCTTTTCGCAACCTGGAGAACGCGATGAATGCGTCGCTCACGACGAGCTACTTCATCACTGAGGACATGAAGGTCCAATTCCAGCAGCAAAACCTCGGAGGAACGGTGCCGATTCTTTATGTTTTTCTCGCGCGCGCCGGTAAAGACATCCAGGAGGTCAGCTATGTCTCGTTGGACCGCGGCGGCGGAATTCATCAAGCGCGAGGCGGAACGCCGGGTGTAAAAATTGTCTACCGGGACCGCAAATCCGGGATCACTCAGACGCTTTATTATTTCACGACGGATATCTCCGATGGCGGAATTAGTTCCAACCCGGGATTCATGAACTTTTGCGCGCACTTTGGCGTCGGCGCATCATTCCTGAAATCGTCCTCCTATCTTATGTTCGAGGGTAGCTTTGGTCGGGTTCGTAATTTCCTTCTCGATCACAGCCAATTGATTGTTCAGGACGATTCGGGAATTCCGCTGGCGAATTTCAGCAGTTCAAAATGGAACCTGCGTCTCTTCGGAACCTATGTCGGCCCTCTCGATATTTTCCGGCAATACAATCAGCCCCGGTTGCATCAACTATTCGCCGAAAACAATCCGCAGCCGTTTCCGATCGGGTTCGGTTACCAGTGGAATTTCCACCGGAGCAACCTGATCGTCGCGAATCGAAACTGAGTCGACACCACCCACCGCTCTTTTTTTGTCATCCCGAGCCCGCGAAGACGGCGAGGGATCCCTCACGCGCTCGCTGGATTTACGCGAAGGCGTTCCAAGCGTGAGCGAAACCCACGATGATTGTTGCGTTGCGGACCATCGTGATCACCCATGGCCCATGTTCGTGTGACGGTGGCTCCGAATGAGGGATCCTTCGGCGTGCTACGCCAGCCTCAGGATGACAGGAAGGAGACGAAGGATGGCGCGATTAACTCCAGCCCTCACTGAAACCGCCGGAACCACGAATACGGGAAAGCGTCTCCCGGACAGTCCGTAGCCCAGCGCGGCGGGTTCATCTCCCGGTGCGGCTTCACCAGCATGTAATGATTGCCCACTTTGCCGGAGGTAACGGATGAGCTCTTCACAACTTTGCAGCTGTGCCGCCGTCGGCTGGCTGCGGTTAAAATCGCCGACCAGGCAGATGCCGAGCGCAATATTGTTGAGGTTATCGCTGTGCACGTGGCCGCCATTGATCTGCCGCCGCCAGCGATCGCCCACTTCGATCTGGCCATTGCCTGTAGACGTGCCGTTGCCGATCACAAAATGGTAGGCCAGCCCGTTCTGCATGTGGCGGACGTGGCGATGGTAGTAATCGAAGACGCGCGCGTTGCCCTGCCGCGTTCCACTGTTGTGGACGACAATGAATTGCCACCGCGGGTTTCGCCGGTCGGCCGGCGCCCGGTCTATCTCAGCGCGCACCGACGCCGTTAGATAGCGATCGCCCGCGCCGCGCCCACTGCTCCGATCGCTGCCATGGAAGACTCGATACCAAAACCCCGGCGGTTTTTCGGAGCCACTTTTCTCGATCGTTAGCTGTGCCGAGTCGTCCGAAGCAGTGTCGTTAGTCACATTTGACATCGCCGCGAGGGGTGTCGCCGCGGGCGCAACTGGAACTGCCCGAGGCGCCGGTGAAACCGCCTTCGGCGTGGGTGTCTCCGCCGGCGTAGCGGATGGAGAATGCCTCGGGCTCGCTTTTGGCTCTTCCTCCTCCGGTGACGGCGTCGCCTTCTTCTTCTTGTGCGCAGGCGTGGGGCTCTTTGAAGCGTGCCCGGTTTTCTTTGCCGGCGTGGGCGATTTTTTGTGCGTTTTCGCGGCCGGCGACGCGGAAGGATGCGGGCGCGGGGTTGGGCTTTTCTGGGGCTTGGCTTTCGCCTTCTTCGGGCGAGGCGTCGGTGATTCGTCCGCCGAATCCGAAGAGTCGGACTTGGCCCGCTGCGACTTCAGGAAAGCCGCGCGCTTGCGTTCTTCGTCGTCGCTGACCTGCGCCCTAACCAGCGTTGCGATCAGCGCGCTGAGCAGGATCGCGGTAATCCAACGACTCGAGAAGCGCGTCACTGGTGCCGACCCTATCAGAGCGGGCCGCCCGTTCAAGCCGGCTGCGTTGCGCCAGCGGTCTCAACGGGCGGTTGCTCCGCCTGTTTGGCGCGCTCACGCCGAAGGATGGCGTTCAGTTTTCCGCCCAGTAAAAGCAGAAAGCAGGTCAGATACATCCAGGTGAGCAAGACAACGATCGATGCGAGCGCCAGGTACGTCGGATTGTAACGATCGTAGCGCGCAACATAAAATTGAAAGAGCTTGGTGAAAATAATCCAGCCGGCGGCAAAGAAGATCGCTCCCGGCAGCGCCTGGCGCGTGGTCAGATAATTTGCGGGGGTCAAAAGATAGAGTGCCAGCGCCAGGATCACGAGAGCCAGGGCGGTAAATGGAACGTTCAAAGCCGCCACCCATTCCTGCAGAGGAATCGAAAGCTGGAAATTCACTTCCGCCATCCCCGCGAGCGCTTCCCCAAAAACCATCACGCTCAAACAACCAACCAGCGCGATCCCAAACCAAAAGAGCAAAAAGAACGAAATGATGTATTTCGACCACCAGTTTCGTTCTTCTGTAACGCCGAGCGTGTGGCTGAGCGCCCGCGAGATCGTGGCGATGAACATGGTGCCAAAATAAATTCCCAGGATAATCCCGAAGTTTGCCAGCCATCCGTTCGAGCCCGTGACAACAACATTGGCTACAGCGGCATCGAGAATATCCTGCACCTTGGTGTCCGGCGGCATGAACCCCTTCAAGACCAGAAAGATCTTATGCAGCTTGGCCGGGTCAGTTCCGAAGAGCCCAAGCAAGTGCCAGAGAAACAACAGCCCGGGCGCGAGTGCGAACAAAAGCAGATAGGCCAACTGCGCGGAAAACCCGGCGGTGTTATCCATCACGGTTTCCACGACCAGACGCTTCGACACCCTCCAAGTGAGCTTTAACCACTTCATCGCCATCAGAAGTTTACTTTACCGACTTGGAATATCCACGGATTCTCTTCGCCTTCACTATCCATGAGAATTCTGATCTTAACGGCCGGTTACGGAGAAGGCCACAACAGCGCCGCGCGGGGCGTTCAATCTGCCCTGGCGCGTTCCGGCTCGCAGGCCGTGGTCGAGTATCACGATCTCTTCGCCGAAACCTATACCTGGTTTCATCCGTGGGTGCGCAAATCCTATCTCGGTTTGATCAACAACTGGCCACGCGCATGGGGCTACGTTTACAACTGGCTCGATCGCAAGACCGATTTCCCGGCCGATTTTCGGAAATTCAAACGTCTCCGGCAAAACCTCCGGCAACTTCTGCAACGCTTTCAGCCCGACGCCATTGTCTCGGTGTTCCCGGCTTATCCATATATCCTCGAACCGCTCCTTCAGGGGGCGAAAACGCGCAGCATCGCCGTGGTGACCGATTCGATCACGGTCAACGCCATCTGGTACCGTTCAACGGCCGATTTCTTCATTTTGCCTAACGAACAAAGCGCCGAAGTTCTTCGACGAGCCGGCATTGCCGAATCCAGGATCAAAGTGCTCGGGTTCCCGGTCGATCCGCGCTTCGCCGATCTTCCGCGGCGACTGGCTCCTTCCGCTGATCATCCCGCGCGCGTTCTCTATATGATCAATGCCGGAACGAAGCGCGCCCCGGAGACAGCGCGCCTGCTTAGCCGGCTCAACATCCAGCTCAGCGTCACCGTCGGGCACGACGAAGACCTACGGAAGCGCATCGAAACAGCGGTCGCCCCGGCGAAAGTCGAGATCGTCGGCTGGTGCAGCAATCTTCCCGAGCTTCTCTGCGAGCATCACCTCCTTGTCGGGAAAGCCGGCGGCGCCACCGTCCAGGAAACGATCGCGGCCGCGTGCCCGATGATTGTGAATCACATTGTTTCTGGACAGGAAGAAGGCAACGCGCAACTCCTCGTCGAGACCGGATCCGGCGTCATTGCTCGCGAGTCCAGCGAGATTGCTCGCGTGGTCGAAGAGATGTTTGCAAACGACGCCGCGCTTTGGAAAGAGAAGGCCGAAAACATTTCGCGCATCAGCCAACCGCGCGCGGCGCTCGATATCGCCGAGTTTCTGCTGAGTCTTAGCTCTTGAAATGCGTGCCGTTACGGAAGAGGGATATTCGTTAGGGCAAAGGGAACCTTCACCACCGCCAATGGCGTCGCCAGATAGACAATCAGATTCGTGGAATCTGCCAGCTCGTCCCGGAAATGGAAATGCCTCGTTGTCACAGCGCCGTGATGTCCCAAACCCGAGCCAGGCGGCCTAATCGTGTTGCCGCCTGCATCGGCAAACTCAAGGCCAACGACGCGCTCATTCGGGTCGGTGTAGCTCAAGCGGATTGAATACCCCGACGGTGTTTGAACCGTGCTGGGCAGCGTTGCATTCGATGCGGACACCACGCCCTTATTGGCGATTCCAGAGACAGTTTGCTCAGGCAAATTCAATTCAACGCCTGCGGCGGCCAGGAGCGGCGAGGCTATCGGCCCGGCAGGCTGCTTCGAAAAGGAAGCGATGATGACAGATGCTGACGGATCGCGCCGGGGAACGAAAAATTGGATTTCGCCGGTCAGTTCTCGGATGACGGTGGCGCGCCTCGGCGGACTAACCAATCGGACAGAAAGCCCCTTGGGAGATAAGAAGGGTTGGTACGACTCGGTGAGGACGTGGCGAGTCGTGTCGAGAAGATCGGTCCCGAGATCATCGCTGGCTTTGGTGGGCACGATCCGGTACGACTTTACGTCCTGCAGCAGAGCAGCGTCCTCAATCGTCAAAAAGACCTGCATTCCCGAGGGATGCTTCCCCTCCATTCGCGTATCGCGAACCTTGCCGACCGTCACTTTCGTCTGCGCGTTGAGTGAACTTTGCCCAACCAGGCTGAGCAGGATGCCCGCCGCACACCAAAGACCGCATGATCTCATGGAATCAGCCTAACAGGGCACCCCAATCCCCTGTCAAGGCCCGCAACTCTACCACTACCCGAGCACTCCGGTGTTGAGAGAGTACTCCTCTAGAAACTTGACCGATTAAATCGGTCAAGTTTCTCAGAGCCATCATGCGTGTTCGTGTATCCATTCCTGTCGGCTGGCTATTTTGGGTATGCTTCCTGGCCGGCCACCACCGTCTGCACCACCTCGAGCTCCTTGGACAAGACGACCAGGTCAGCACGCTTCCCGATCTCGATGACGCCGCGGTCGGCCAAACCGACGAGGCGAGCGGGATTGATTGAGGCCATGGCGATGGCTTCCGGGAATGGCAACCCGACCTGTCGCACCATCACTCGCACCAGGTCGATCATTCGCGCAGCGCTTCCGGCCAGCGCCGAGCCGTCAGCCAGCAGGCAGACGCCGCCTCGCACGACACAGTCGCGGCCTGCGAGCGAAAACTTCGCGCCCTCCGGCAGTCCGGCGCCCGCGGTCGCATCTGTCACAAGGCAGATTCCGCCCGGTCCTTTCGCGCGATAAAGCATGCGCATCAGCGTCGTGGAAACATGATGCCCATCGGCAATGAGCTCGCAGACGATCTCAGGTTCGCTCAGGGCGAATTCCAATAGACCGGCGACCCGCTCTACTCCGCGCCTTCGCGCCGATGACATGCAGTTAAAGGTGTGCGTGACACTGCGCATCCCGCATTCGAAGGCGCCGCGGGCTTCTTCGTCCCACGCGTTGCTATGCCCGCCGCTGACGCAGATCCCGGCGGCCGCGAAAACACTGGTGGCGGCGAACGCGCCCGGCAATTCCGGAGCGAGGGTCACGCGCCTAACGATATTCGAATGCTTCGCCAACCACTCGACCGATGTCATGTCAACGTCGCAAATAAATTCCTGCCGCTGCGCGCCGGCTTTTTCCTTGGAAATGAACGGCCCTTCGACATGGACACCGGCAATGGCGTCGTGCCGCGCCGCGGCCACAGCTTCGATGACCCAGGTGATTTGTTCGATCGGCGCAGTCGCCGTTGTCAGCAGCAACGAAGTGGTCCCGCCGCTGGCGTGGTAATCGCAGATTGTCGCGAAGGCATCGGCGGCATTGTCCATGGTGTCGCGCCCTCGCGCTCCGTGGACGTGAATGTCAACGAAACCGGGCACGAGATAATTTCCGGCAAGATCGATAACCTCTTCTCCCGGGGCGGCCCGGAGATCCCGGCCGATTTCGCGAATGCGCCCCTCCTCAATCCGCACCGCGCTTTCTTGGAAGTCATCGCCGATCAGGCAGCGTCCGTTGATGAAGATCATATTCTTAAAAACGTTTAGATGGCGCAAAGTTGTTCACGTGCGCGCAGCAGGCCGGCCACGCGCATTCGCGTCTCCTCAGAAAATCCCAAAGCAACTTTGAATTGCCAATCTCGTTCGAGCGCATTCTCAATCGCCTGAACGCGACGCAGCGTTTTCCAATCGATCCAGCGCTGCATCCGAAGACGGTGGCCGAATACCGGGACAGGAAAATCGCTTCCGTGCAGGATGCGTCCAGCGACGTCCGGGTTGAGGCAGTCACGGAGATGACCGCAGCGATTCAACGAAACCATCGCGCTGATATCTCCATAGAGGTTTGGAAATTCGCGGAGCATCGAGATCCAGTCGCTAAAATAGTCGGGATCAAACGCCCCGCTCTTTGTGGCGCAATGTGCCGCGATCACGGTCACCCCGCACTCCAACGGCAATCGCAATTTCTTTGGATCAGCCAGTGCGGCATTCACAATCGGCACAGTATGTTCTCCGCCCGTGTGCGCGAGCAACGGCAGGCCCAATTCTGCCATACGTTCCCAGAACGGCTGATAACGCCGGTCCGAGCAATCGATATTCTGACAGTTAGGCAAACACTTCATCAAGACAGCGCCCGCTCCCACGCATCGCTCGAGCTCCGCCATCGCATCAGGCCTGGCGGGATGAATCGACACGCCAGCGAGAAATTCCGGATGCTCCCGAGCGAGCCGCAGCACGAGATCATTCGGCACATACATGGAGCCCAAATCTTCACGCACTGTTCCATCGGGATCGTGAACACGCTCGTGTGCCAGCAACACAACAGAATCAAACGAGGACGAACGCACGAGTTCCAAGAGTCGTTCCGCGTAGGATCCGTCCAAATCGCCTTCCAAGATTCGCGGATGCAATCCAAGCTGTCGCACCATGAAACCGGCGAGAACCCGATGCCAGCCCTTGAGCCGGATCCAGCCACCAGTGCCACTGCTGCCGTTGGCCACCATGTGGACATGCATGTCTATCTTTTGTCCGGCCACGGCGGGATCCTCCTTCGGCATCCCTCCGATGTCACTCCAGTTGCCGTGAGATTACAAACAGCAAAGTTCATCTCGTGGCGCTTTCCTAACGACTCGGACCCGTTGAAACTGATCGACCTTTATGAATAGCAGCGCAGAACCCGGCAGGCTGGCAGTGCAAAGCGTCTTTTGGCGGCGGCGCATCGACTGGGTCGTGCTGCATCTTCCGGCGTGGCTTCATCCTCCACTCATTCTGCTTTCGACTCTGATTTTCTTTTTCGTGGCTGCATCCGCCCGCCGCGGCGTCGTGCATCACCTGGCCGTAATTTTCCCCGGGGCCGCCGCGCCAGCCAATTGGCTCCGGGCGTTTGCTGTTTTTCACGATTTCGCGTGGACCTTAACCGATTCCGCGGTCTACCGGCTTTTGAAGAAGCCCTTCCGTTACGAACTCGAAGGCGGCGAGTTTCTTGATCAACTCGCAGCCGGCGCCGGCGCAATCGTGCTTACGGCGCACATGGGCAATTACGATTTGGGGTCGGCCGTCTTCGTTGAAAAACTTCACCGCGACATTCGCATGGTGCGCGCGCCTGAGCCGGATTCAGCGGCTGCGGCGCACCTCAGCCAGGCAATTGCGGAGTCGGGCGGCGGTGGCGTCAAAGTGGAATACAACAGCGGCCTGCTGTCGTTCGATCTTCTGAACGCTCTGCGACGCGGTGAAATTATTTCGATCCAGGGCGACCGCGCCATGGGGGACGTCGCGCAGTTTCCCGCGAGGATGTTCGAGCACACGGCGTTGCTTCCATCAGGGCCAATCGTTCTGGCCCTGACCGCCGAAGTTCCGATCTATCCGATCTTCGTCGTTCGCTGCGGGTATCGCGCCTACCGGTTCATTACGCGTAAACCAATCCTTTGCCGGCGCTCGGGCGCTTCGCGTGAAGTTGATATTACCGCGGGAATGCAGCGATGGGCGGAAGTTCTTGAAGCGATGATCCGAACCTACTGGCGACAGTGGCACGCTTTTACGCCTGTCTTCTCAACCGAGGAAACCAGAGGGAACGACCGTCCAGGCACTTCCGGGTAGCGCACTCGTCTCGAGTGCTGGTTGCGACGTCTCGCCGCAACAATCTTTAGATCCCCAGACGAAAGCCGGGTCGAACCGGGCTGCTCTGGTTGGGGAGCGCCGGCTGCCAGCCGGCAGGTCTCGGCAGCTTGCCGAGACCACGCTGCAACGGTGATCGCAAGAACACGTGTGCAATGATGTTGTCGGCAGGCTGCCGACAACTGCGGGCTGGCAGCCCGCGCTCCCCGGACATCCGCAACAAAACGCTGGAGACGAAAGTTCGTGATCGCGAGACGTGATCACCGGTACTCGAGACGAATGCGCTACCCAGAAGCGCGCCTACCGTGGAGTGAGCAGCGCCAGATACCAGCCGATGAACGCCTGACCAAAGAACATCCAGGTGAGCGCGCCAAAAGCGAGATAAGGACCGAAAGGCAGCTTGGCCGACCAGACGCGCTTACCGATGATCAATGTCACCAGTCCGACAACGGAGCCAACCACTGAGCCGGCGAAAATACTGAAGAGGACGGCCCGCCATCCGAGAAATGCACCAATAGCGGCGAGAAATTTCAGGTCGCCACGGCCCATGGCTTCGCGCGGGATCTGAAGCTCGCGCACCACGCCCGCGATCTGGTCGAGCGCATCAAGGGCAAACTCCTGTTCTCCGACTCGCACTCGATTGTAGTAAAACTCGAGCGTCACTTCGCCTAACGAGCGATGATCGATTGTCGCCTCATTGCAATAGAGCAGGAGACGATCGTTCTCGCGGGCGAAGTATTCGCTCCAGAGGCTGTGCTCTTCGCCGACGGTGAAATCGGCCTCATCTTCCTTTCGCTTCCAAAGGAAGGGCGTTGGGACATCAAGCCTGACCCGCTTGCGCCCGAAGGCGACCTTTCCTGCTTCCAGAACAATCCAGAGAACGAGATACCCGAGAGCCGCCGCCAGCACCGAGCGGATCACCGCGGCAAGCCGCGAATCGACGTCCATCAACTCAGGGACCGCCAGGCTGGCCACGATTCCGGCCACGGTTCCCCCGATGGTGATCTGGTCCGGGATGATGAAGTGCTCGAAATCGATAAACGTCGCGACGATGACGAGCGAGACGAAGACCCAATAAGCAACGGCGAGCAGCGGCGGGAACGTTCTCCAAACGCAAAGAAAAAGAAGCGCCGTAAGCAATTCGACGCCGAAATATCGAAAGGCGATTTTTGCGCCGCAGTTTGCGCATCGTCCGCGAAGTGTCAGCCAGCTCACCAGTGGAATGTTTTGATGCCACGGGATCTGGTGCTTGCAGGAAGGACAGAACGATCTCTTCGGTTTGTTAACCGAGAGATCGAGCGGAAGCCGATAGATGCAGACGTTAAGGAAAGATCCGATGGCGGCGCCGAGAACGAACGCCATAATCTGGAATAGGATTGGTTCTTCCACGGTCCTTGTTGCCTAAGCCGATTTTTCCCGGCGCCGTTCCATCATCCACGCGATCCAGATGCAACTTTCGTAAAGCAGGCACATCGGCAAAGCCATCGCGCCGAGTGTCAGAATGTCCGGCGTCGGCGTGATGATGGTTGCGAGAATAAACACCAGAACGATGGCGTACGGCCGGGTCCGCGCCATAAGGGCATAACTGATCAAGCCAAACCGAACAAGGGCGAGGACGACTACCGGAAGTTCGAAGGCGAGCCCAAACCCCATGGTGAAACGAGTCACAAAGGAATAATATTCCTGCACCGTCCACGCCGGAGTCCATCCGAGAGACTGAGTATCGCGAAAGAAGAAGAGGATCGTCTTAGGCAGAAGCCAGAAATAGCAGACAGTCACGCCGATGAGAAAAAGCGCGAAGCTGCCGAGAATTCCCGGGAGCAGGAAACGCTTCTCAACCGTGGTCAGCGCGGGCAGGACGAATTCCGCGATAAAATAGAGGAGAATTGGGAAAGACAGAACAATCCCTGCGTAAAAGGCGAGCCGGAAGGAAATGGTAATGGAATCAGTGATTCCAAGAGCCCGCAGCGCGCCGATCTGCGGATCGACCTCATGCAACGGGATCTGCATGATGTGAACCAGCATCGTTCTGAAAGACAAACAGAGGACCATCGAAACGAGCAAAGCGATGGCCATCTTTACGATCGTCCATCGCAAATCCTCCAAATGCTCGAGGAAGGGCTTCGAGCTTTCCTCTTCGAGATGCTCGCGAAATTTGAAAAAATTGCGTAACGCCATGGCTATTCGGCCGCGGGACCAATGCAGATTAAACCGCGCGCGACGAGGCGCGCGAATGTGCTCAGTGTGTTCGCATCCCGAATCTCGTTACGCGCGATCATGTTGCGGATCTCATCGACGGTGAACGTCCGGCAGTCGACGATCGATTCTTCCGAGACGTGCTTCTCCATGGGCTCGACCGGACGGGCAAGAAAGAGATGTTCGCGCTCGTCGGTGAAACCGGGCGACGCAAAAAAATAGCCGAGGTTGATGAGCTCGCCATCTTTCGCGAGGACGTATCCGGTTTCCTCCTGAAGCTCCCGCAAGGCTGTCCTCTCGAACTCGCTGCCACCTGGGTTTTCTTCGTCCACCTGGCCCGCCGGCATTTCCCAGATGGTTTGCCGGATCGGGATTCGTTCCTGGCTCACTAGGA
>Ga0193726_1002645_pt1 | contig 11954 bp, 8 predicted proteins | sample H2c1metaG_FD_144928 | JGI IMG/M metagenome (GOLD analysis project Ga0193726, IMG submission 144928) | Soil microbial communities from a riparian zone of the East river system, Colorado, United States - H2c1 | ecosystem: Environmental > Terrestrial > Soil > Riparian zone | place: USA: East River... | reverse complement strand
CGACAAGTGACGCGAGCTGGTGTTCGCAATTTTGGCCAGACGCGTCAGGGTCCAATCTTCGGTGGGGTCTGCCAGGATCGCGTCCTGCACCCGATGCACCGCGGGATGCAGGTGATTGCGGCCCGCGAGCCAGGGCGAGATTTGCGGATCCGCGCCCTCGCGCCGCAGGTACAACACCAGATGGCGGGCGATGGCGAGCGCGCAGGCATGCCCGGCGAGCGAACTCACAACATTGAGCATGAGGTCGAGTCCCGCCGTGACCCCCGCGCTGGTGTAGCGCTCGCCGTCGATGACGAACAGGCGGTTATCCAAGACCCTGGCCTGTGGCGCCAATGCAGCCAGTTCCTCGCATTCCGCGTGATGCGTGGTGCAGGAAAATCCATCCAACAGACCCGCTCTTGCGGCCAGCAAGGCGCCGGAACAGATGGTGATCAACGTGTGTCCGGACGGACCGCGGCCCGCAGCCACTCGACGATTTCCCGTTCATCCTGGCGCACCGCCGTCTCACCGGGATCGGCGGTGAAGGCGATTTTATCGGCCGATCCGGGCACGACTATCATGGCGCCGTCCGGCAGCGACGCCGGCAGCGGCGCGATATCGGCCAGCGGAATGCCGACCGAGGACATGACGCGGGGTTTGGACCCCGCGTAATGCACATCGAACTTCAGCGCGTCCTGCTCCACGTTGGCGCGGCGCAGAACTTCGATGGGACCCGCGATATCGAGCAACAGCACCCGCTCCGGCAAGACAACCCAAACATCGATGGTGCGCGGAGCGAGCTTGATCATGCCGCGCGCCGCCCGGTCTCTTTACTCGCCTCGTCGACCGAGGCCAGCGCTTGCGCAACGCTCAGCACGCGGGCGAAGCGGCCTTCCAGAACCAATTCAGTGCGCGCCTTGATTTCCGCCGCGGACCACTGCCGCCCAACGCGATCGGTCATGGCAAAGGTCAGCGTGGCTTCGCTGACGAAGTCGACGCCATAGCCGCAGTCGGACGCATGCCGGGTCGTGGTCTCACAACATTGTTCGGTCCGGATTCCAGAGACGATCAGACGCCGAATGCCGTGTTCGGTCAACCACACCGACAGGCCGCTGCCGATCAGCGCGCTATGCCGGTGTTTGTAGAACACCGCACTGGGATTCAGCGATAACTCCGCCAAGGTCTTCACATAGCCTGAGCCCAGCGAAAAGGCGCCCGCATCCTCGACGTGGAAAACCTGCAGGATCGGCATCTCTCGGGCCTTCGCGCCGTCGATGAGCGCCTGCATCCGGTCAAAGAATGCCGGAGCGTCGGCAGTGCTCCAATAGGGCCGATGTTGAAACGACTGCTGGGCATCGATGACCAACAAGGCGGTGGTTGCACAGGACATATAAGGCCTCGGACGGTGAATGGATGCTAGCATTTTGCACAGAAAAATATACGCGCAGGAACACCGCTTCCGGACAATGCGCGGACACAAAGCGCCAAAGCTAAAACGGCGGGCCTAAAGCCCGCCGCCGCCGCGCCAAGCTGCAGGGTTTTTCAGAACTGCGCGGTAATCTGCCCAAAGATGAACCGCCCCAGCGCGTCATAGACCTGCGGGAAGGTGTTGCCGTTGCCCACCACGCCCGGCAGGTTCGTGCCGCCGATGATTGGCGGATCCTTGTCGAATACGTTGTTGACCCCGACTCGGAAGGTAATCCGGTCCGCCAGCTTGACCGCAGCGCTCAAGTCCAAATAGTTGTAGGCCTTGATCGCCGCGTCCGAACTCGAGATTCCGCCATTCGCCACGGTGGCGGGCGCCCCCGACAGCGTTGCTTGCGGGCTCAAGGAATCGAGTTTCATGGCAGAGAAGTAACGCCACGACGCGGTGACATCCAGGCCCTGCCAAGGCGTCGACCAGGTCGTGCGCAGGGTGTGGCGCCAGCGGAAGATTGGATTGCCGGTCGCGGCACCGGAACTGCAGGTAATACCGTAGAGGCCGGCGCAGTCAAACGCGGTGCTCGGATTGCTGGCCAGCGGCGTGACTTTATACTCATCCACGTAAGTGCCGACCAGATTGGTCCGAATCTTTCCCGCCGGGCCGATATCGAATCCATAAGAAACATCGAGGTCGATGCCGCGAGTCTCGAACTGACCGATGTTGAGCAGAGGATCATCGACGAAGCCGGCCTGCGAAAGCCATAGCGAGTTATTGGCGTCGCGATGTATCGAATTGCAAAATTGACCGTTGTTGACGCACTGAGTCAGGATTGCCGAACCGCCGATGTTCGTGATCACATTCTCGATCTTGATATCGAAATAATCGACTTGGACCCGCAGGCCGGGGACATACGAAGGAGTCCATCCGATTCCAAACGAGGAAGTCAGCGCCGTCTCCGGTTGCAATGCAGGGTTACCGCCCAATTTGCCTTGATACTGACTGGCGGTGTTGGGCAGCACGGTGCCGAAAGCGGCTGCCGGAACGCCCGCGGCCACGCACTGGGCTACGGTAATGCCCCGGGTGGCGAGTTGCGCCGGAGTGCCGGCGCAGGGATCGGAAGTACCGTCGAGCACTACCGCCTGTGGCGTGAACAACTCCGTGACGTTGGGAGCGCGAACCGCGCGCTGAAAACTGCCGCGCAGACGAATATCGGAAATGGGCGAGTATTCGACGCCAAACTTATACGTATTGGTCTTGAAGCCCAGGTTGTAGTCGGAGTAGCGATAACCGGCTTCGATTGCGAGCGATTGCGCCAGAAAATGATCCTCAATGAGAGGCATGCGTCCCTCGGCGAATACCTCGCGGGAGATGATGCCGCCGGATGTCGGCAGAATATCCCCGCCGGTGCCGGCAAGATCTCCGGTTTGAAACTCTTCATCGGGATTCGTAACTTCCGTGACATCGCGCCACTCCGCGCCGATGTTCACTTTCAAACCGGAGCCGGCGGTCGGCAGCTGCACGCCGTACCTGCCCAAGTCTCCGGTGACGTTTACATCCACCATGGTCGAAGTGATGTTGCCGGTCTGGATTCCCGGCACCTGCAAGTATCCCAGCGCCGCCGAGGTCACCTGGCCCAGCGAGAAAATGTTGTACGGCACGCATTTTGTGTCAGTGGCGTTGACTGCGACGATGCACTGAGGGCCGGTGGCGGTCTGAACCACATTGAGCGCATTGTCGATCTTGGCCGTCGAGAAGAAATTCTCCTGCGTCTCGTTCAAGTTGACGATACTGTGCTGCCAGCTGGCATCGTAATCCCAACCGTCTGCAATTTTGCCCTTCAGGCCCACCACGACACGCCAGTCGGTGTGTTCGAGATCATCGATACGTCCGCCGCCTTCGACATTGCGGCGCCCGATGAAGAGGTTGGTGGTTTCACCGGCGGTCGAACCGCCGCACCACGCCCCCACCTCCTGGGTCGACAGGAAGGGATTCGCGCAGTTCACCGCGAAATTCGCGAAGAAGGCGCCCGAGGCGGCGATCTGCGCGAGAGACTTATCGTCCATGAACATGGTGTTCGCATACACCTGTACGTGTTCATTGAAGTCATAGTGCAGGAACGCGCCGGCTGTGTAGCGCTCGTCCGGTCGCTGGTAAAAATTGATCGCGCCAAAGTTGTAATTATTCGCGGCCGTATACGGAATCAAGCTGCCATTGGGTCCAATGGTGTTGTTGCTGGCCGGCGCGCCGGCGCCGATGGTCGCGAAACGGCCGGGGAATCCCGTCGAAGATCCGCCGCAGGAGAACTTGCCCGAGTTGGAAGTGGCATACCCTGAGTTCAACGTGCAGGCACTGTAGGAATACTTGCCCTGCAGCACGGCAGCCACGTTTCGGTAGGTTGCGTAAAATGTGGCATTGCCCTTGCCATCGGCGGAGTTCAACCCGGCGATGAAGGCAATGGACTTCTGCGCGCCCTCATTCACCGTGCTCGGCGCTTCTTGAAAGTGCGACGCCGCGATCGCATCTTCGACGCCATCGGTGTTCTTGTTGGAGTGGTTGTAGATGCCCGCATCGGCGACGATCTTTACGCCCTCGAAATGATCGTTGACCTTGAAGTTCACGACGCCGCCGACGGCGTCCGCACCGTAGGTCGACGAGGCGCCGCCGGTCAGGACTTCGATGCTGTCGATCAATTCCGCGGGAATCATGTTGATGTCGGATGAGCCGCCGGTGCGCGGGTCGCCGGGACCCAAGCGCAGTCCATTGACCAGCACCAAGGTGCGCTTCGCGCCCAAGCCGCGCAGGTCGACGGTGGCCGTTCCGGTTGAACCGTTGGAGATATTCGCGCCTTGCGAGGCGAACACTTGCGGCAGCGAGTTCAGCAGATCCTCGACGCGCGTGACTCCGGTCTGCGCAACGTCCAGCGCGGAGACGAACGTGACGGGGCTGATGGAGACTTGGTTCGGCACCGAGATGCGCGAACCGGTCACGACGACTTCCTGCAGCGTCGCGTCGCTGTTGGCGGCCGTCGCCGTCGCCGTTTGCGCGTTAGCAACACCGAATGTTGCGGCCAGCGAACCGCCCGTCAGCGCCAATCGCACCGCCATCCGTAGCCGAGGATTTCCTAGGTTGTCATTGAGCATCGTGGTCTCCCTTATGGTTTTGTCGCGCGGCCGTTGGCGGTTCAGCAACGCAATCGTTGTTGCTCGCACGAGTCAGCGCCTGATCAGCGGCAAGGTTGCGTCACCCGCATGCGGATCGAAATACTGGCGAGAGACAAGCATCGGACCAAAAGCGACAACCTCGTCACCGCCGTGCGCGTGCCGCCTGCGCAGGCGCGATCTCTTACTTGGTGCTGGCGCGTTTTGTCCGGCGATTGTCCCGCCGCAGTATTTCTAATCGATCAAGCCAGCAGCAGAGTGACGAGCGATCGCATCGATAGCTCAAGACTAAAAAGTCCACCGCGAGATAATCATGATCAGATCTTGTGTATTGGCCGCAGCGATTGCTGTAGCTCCCCTCATCGCCGGCGCGGCCGCGCCGCTGTTAGGGCAAGGCGTGCATGTGGGCGACCTCAACCGACACGTGGAGGCGTGCACCGATTTCTACGAATTTGCCAACGGCACCTGGCGGACGGAAAACCCGATTCCCGCAGGCCTGCCGCGCTGGAGCCGGCGCGTCGCCGCCCACGATGGAAACTGGCACCGGCTGCAGAGCCTGCTCGAGGAAGTTTCCCGCAAGAAGGACTGGCCCGCCGGCAGCATCGAGCAGCAGGTAGGCGACCACTATGCGGCCTGCATGAACGACACCGCAGTCGATGCCGCAGGTTCGAAGCCGCTCGCCGCATTCATGGCGCAGATCGACGCGGCGCGCACCCCGGCCGATGTGCAACGGATAATCCGCCGCCTGCATGATCTCGGCGTCTTCGCGGCTTTTACCAGCAACGGCGAGGCGGACTATCAAAACGGCAATAGTTTCATCGAAAACATCGCCGCGGGCAGCCTGGGGATGCCCGATCGCAGCTACTACGTGGGCACCGATGCGCAGTTCGTGGAGGCGCGCGCGAAATTCAAAACGCACGCGGCGAAAATTCTTTCCCTAAGCGGCATGCCAGCCGCGCAGGCGAATGTAGCTGCCGGCGAGATCTTGGCCCTCGAGCAGCGGCTCGCCGAATCGGCGTTGGACGGCGCCGCCGCCGCCGATCTTGCGGGCACCGACCACAAGACCAGCTTCGCGCAACTCAAGCAACTCGCGCCCCATATCGACTGGGACACCTATTTCGGCGAAGCCAAACTGCCCAAGATCGAACTCAGCGTCGCGGAGCCCAAGTACCTGGCGGAATTGGAGCGGGAGTTCAAAGACACGCCCGTCGCCACTTGGAAAGTGTACCTAAAGTGGCAACTGCTCGAGTCTGCGGCGCCGTCGCTGTCGCAAGCCTTCGTCGAAGAGTCGTTCAACTTCAAGGATAAATTCCTGGCAAACGCCGCCGAACTCAAATCGCGTTCGCAGCGCTGCGTGGAATCGACCGACGCGTCGCTCACGGATCCGCTCGCGCAGAAATACGTGCAGGCCTATTTCCCGCCATCCTCCAAGGCCAAGGTCAGGGAAATCGTCGATAACCTCAAGCTTCAGATCAAGGAATTGATCGCCGCTGCAGCGTGGATGGAGCCGGACACCAAGAGGAAATCGCTTGCCAAGCTGCTGGGCACCGACATCCAAATTGGATATCCGGACAGCTGGCGGGATTACTCCGGCGTCAAGATCCGGCGCGACGCCTTCTGGGAGAATGTCGCTGCCGGCCGCCGTTTCAATGTCGATGACAACCGTCGGCAGGTCGGCAAGCCCACGAATCGGGACGCGTGGCGAATATCGCCCTCATCGCCCGACAGTTACATCATTCTCGAAATCAATACCATGGTATTGACGGCGGGCACATTGCAGCCGCCGTTCTTCAATCCGGATGCCACCGATGCGGTGAACTATGGCGCCATGGGAATTGCCGTGGCGCACGACCTCACGCATGCAATCGATGCCACGGGAGCGGCGGTGGATGTCGGGCTGCATCCCCATAATTGGTGGAGCGAGAAAGATCACCGGGACTTCGAGGCGCGCGGCCAATGCCTGGTCGATCAATTCGAACGGTATTTCATCGAACCCGGGGTCCACCACAATGGCAAGCGCCTGCGCGACGAAACCGTTGCCGATCTCGGCGGCGTGCGCATCGCCTATTTGGCGCTGCAGAAGTCCATGCGCGCCCACCCCGTGCCCAGCGTGGATGGTTTCACGCCGGAGCAGCAGTTCTTCATTTCCTGGGGTCAGACCAGCGGACACGCAATGCGCATCGAGGCGCAGCGGCAGTTGGTCAAGGGCGATCCGCACCCGGTGCCGAAGTTCCGCGTCATCGGTCCCTTCTCCAACACCCCGGAATTTCAGCAGGCGTTTTCCTGCAAGGCCGCCGCGCCGATGGTGCGGACGCCGGAACAGCGCTGCGCGGTTTGGTAGTTTGAGACAGTTAGGTGGCCAAGAAAACCATGAAACGACTTCCCAACGCATTTCACCCCGGCGAATTCCTGCTCGATAAATTCCTGGAGCCCAGCAACATGTCTCAGGCCGAACTTGCCCGCAAGATGGGCTGGAGAAAGGAGCGGCTGAACAAATTGATCAAGGCCCGCTGCGGGGTGACTGCGGAGGCCGCTTTGGATTTGGCCGATGCCTTGGGCACTTCGCCGAAATTCTGGCTGAACTTGCAGGCCAAATTCGATCTCGCGACCGCGGAACGCAGGCGGCACGCCGCGCTTTGGTGACTCTCGCCTAGTCGTCCCGATCGTCGCGCCGATGCCGAGATGCCGCGCCGGCTGATTTCGGCTGCAAGTCTGTTTCCATTTCGGCGATCAGGCTGCGGATGGCCTCGAGCGTTTCGCTGATCTGTTCGAGCCGCGCAGCAACCTGAGAGACGAGGCCGGCCGCACCTCGATCCTGCGCGTAAAGCGCAGCCTTCGCGCTCAAGAAGCGCAAGTCGGCCTCCACTTTCAGCAACTGATTGGCAGCGACGCCGAGCGGCAAGCCGAGCGCCAGTTCAACGTTTGCCACGGATGAGTTGCTCATCACGCCTCCATCATGGCAGCCGCGCTCCGCTTGAGATCAATTCGTCCTCGATCAATTGCAGCGGAATCATGCCGGCGCCGTTGAATTGATCCATGAATTCTCGCAGCGCAAAGGGTTTTCCCGCCAATTGCTGCTGCTGTGCATATTCAGTCATGAGCCGATCGACCATGACCTTGCCGATGACGTAGCTGGTGCCGTAGCCCGGTTGACGCAGATAAAGCAGTTGCTCGAAACCGGTAAGTGAGTCTTTGGGATTTGCCCAGCCGCGCGGCGTCCAAGCGGCGTGGAATTTGCCCGCCTTCGCCAGGTCGAATTCGTTGGCCTGCACGTACAAAGAGGCCAAGCCGCGCGCGGCGCGATTGGCGAGCATGATCCACACCAATTCCTTGGCACGCGGATTGTCATCGTATAGGCCGGCGTGCATGACGATTTCCTCGAAGGCGGTCGCAAACCCTTCAGCGCGGCCGTCCCAAATGTTGGACAGCGCCGCGCGGCGCCGAATCGGACTGGCGTGCGGCTCGTCGCGCATCCGCGCCAGGTCGAACCAGTGATAGTCATGCGACAACAGCAGCATCGGTTCGCGATGGGTCACGCGCGTGAAGAAAACGCGCTGCTCTTCGGGAACGAAGTGACCCAGCTGCGGGATCAAGGCAGCCCTCAGATAGGGTTTGTCGGGAATAATCTCTTGCTTGAGCAAGAAATCGAGGAATTTATCGAGGCGCGCATGACTCAAGGCATCGAAGGCCAGGGCGTCCACGGCCGGTTGGATCTGGGGCAGTTTCCGGTTGTTGTGCTCTTCCAATTTTAGCGCTGCCTGCGCCCGTTCCAATTCGCGCCGCAGCAGCACCACCTCTTCATCCCAGGTGAACGGCGCGAAGTGCACATTCTGCTGATACCAGCTGTAGTTCTCCTTGCCCACGCCGGAGGAGCCGGTCTTGCGCGGCGCTTCGCGCTCCAGCCAGCCGATGAAGTCATCGGTGGCACTCTGAGCATGCGCAATCGCGCTTTTGAGTTCGGCAGATGCTGCGCCGATGTCGGCATGTTGGCTGCCTTCCAGCGTGCTCACTGTCAGAGTTCCGTCCGCGAGCGCCCCAAGAGCGTGCGATTGATCGCGCAGCTCTTGCACGCCGAACACCCACAGGTCGCGCGCATTGCTGTCTTTGAGGTTCTCGCGGGCCTGCAGCAGCAGCGCTGGAATCGCTGCGATTCTCGCGGCCAGATCCTGCTGCGCGGCCGGCGACAGCGGGAAGCGGTAGGCATAGAGTTCGATTTCAGGATAGACGTTGGGCGCCTCGCGCAGCGGCACGTCGGTACGCGATGGCCACACGCTGACATAGAAGGCCGGGTCGCGCGCCCACGGCCTTAAAACCCTCAAATTGAAGTCGAGGCCGTTCATTTCGGCTTTGACCAATTTGTAATCGTTCAAGCGCGCGGTCGGCCAGCCGTGTGTATCGATGGCGTCGAGCTTGCCGCGCCATGCCGGCAATGCTTCAGCCTTTGCCGCCATCGCCGGCCGGCCGTAGTCGGGTACGTTGCCGTGCATGACCGGATGCTCGAATTCCCGCCACTGTTCGAACAGCTTTACCAGGCCGGCGTAGTCCGCCGGTGCGTCGCCGGCCGGTTTCACGGGCGCAGCGCCCTGCGCCGGCAATGCCGCGAGCAACATCGCCGTAATCGCAATGGCGGATCGTGTTTCTGAAATGCCCATATGTTGCCTACTGCTTGCTGACGTTTATGTAGAAAAGATCGGTGGCGACCTCGAAGTCCTGTTTGCCGATACCGGTATTCATTTGCTGCCAGGAAGTGGTGGGGTGAATGACCTGCCAGTCCCCGGCGCGGCCCACTCGAACCGGCATTGCAAAATCCTTCTCCTGCGCAAGCCATCGATACGATACTTGCGCGCCTTGGCCGAATCGCAGCTGCAGCGTGGGAATGGCGGCATGCCTCAGATACTCGTCGAAGATCGGCCGCAACTGCCGCTGGGTGCGCTGATTGAAAAATGCCACCATGTCCGTGGTCATGATGGTTTGATACTTGAAGTGTTGGTAGTAGGCCCGCAGCAGTGAAAACCACTGGGCGTCGTTGTCGAGCACGCTACGCAGCGTATTCAGGAAAAGCGCGCCTTTCTTGTACTGATCCGGCGGCGGCGTGCTGAACACACCCTCCTCGGATATCACCGGAAATTCGTTCCTTACTTTCTCCTTGCCGGTGTTCACGTAGCTGATGGCGGCGCGCTTGCCCCACATGTACTCGACGAACATCGCCTCGCTGTAGTTCGCCCAGCCTTCATGAATCCACATGTCGGAGCGGTCTTTCGCCGTGATGCTGTTGCCGAACCATTCATGCGCGCTTTCATGCACGATGATGAAGTCGAACCAAGTGCCGATGCCTTCGCTGGGTTTCTCCAGATAGCCGTTCTTGAAGTGATTGCCATAGGTGATGGCGGTTTGATTTTCGACCCCGGAATAAAGCGCCTCGACCAGTTTGTAGCCGTCTCGGGCGAACGGATAGTCGCCGAACTCATAGGTGAAAGCATTCAGCATGTCCTTCACCTGCGCGAATTGGTGCTTGGCCTTGTCGAGGTCCTCCGGAAACACGTAGTAGTCGAGCGTCAGATTTCCGTAGTGATCGTCGAAGTGCGCGTACTTGCCTATGTTCAGCGATACGTCGTAGTTGTTGATGGGATAACTGACGTGCCAGTTCCAGCGGCTGTAGCCATCCGGCAAGTCCTGTTTGCCCTGAAATCGACCTCCGGACACTTCGACCAAGCCGCTCGGCGCTTCGACGCTGATATCCATTGACTCCACTTCATCGCGCCACTGATCCTTGTTCGGCCACCAAACGCTCGCGCCCTCTTCTTCGCACGCGGTATTGACCAACGGCCGTCCTTGCGGATCTTTGCGAAACACGAAGCCGCCGAAACGCCCCATTTCGACCGGATGTCCGGAATAGAAGAACTCGATGGTGTAGGTCCGGCCTTTGTGAAGAACGGAGGGAAAGTCCACGTAAACGCTGCGTCCCGCCGCGCGTTCGAATTGCAGCGGCAAGGGAGTGAGCCGCGCGCGATCCAGAAGAATTTTATCGATTTGGAACGCGCTCACCAAATCCAGTTGAATGCGCGTTCCGTCCTCGAGCATTTTGAAACGGATCGAGTTCTTGCCGCTCAAGTACTGCTTCTCCGGATCGACGCGCACGTCCAGGTGGTAGTACAGCAAATCGTTGTTGGCTCGATACGGCCCGTAGGAGCCCCGCAGATGATCGGCCTCTGAGAAAGCCGCAGGCGCGGTCTGCGCCAAAACAGCGGATGCCGGACCGAGCAACGCCAGGATCGAAGTCAGAGCTCTCATAAGCGCACCATCTTAATCGATGATCGCGCGGGCGGCCGCGATGGTGCGCGATTTACTCGATCAGCGCTTTGACCTGCGCAACGAGCCAATCCGACATGAATTGGGAGCCGGCTCCCGTGGGGTGTCCGGCAGCCGTGACGCTTTTCAGATTCGAGTTGGTCCCCGGCTGCGGGTCGGCTACCGTGCCGAGGCCGTTGATTATTTTCAGAGCGCCCAAGCCACTTGCATAAGTGTCGATGAACGGCACTTTCCCGGCGATCCTGGGAAGGTACGCCGCTGCCGCCGCGAGCGCGGCATTGCGCGAGATGTCGGCGGCGCCGATGACGCTGGTCCCGGCGTTGCAGTCGCCGAATACGCCGGTAAATATCGGGATCGCGGTCGGGAATCTTGCCGCAATTTGCCGTGCCACGTAAGTCGCGGCAGTTTGAACTTGCGTATCGCTGAATCCTGTGTCATTGCCGGACCCCGGCACCAATAAATAGAACGGCAGCGCATTGCCGCTCGAGTCGGTGGGCAGGTTCGGAGCGACATCGCCCGCATAGGAACCCAGAATCGTCACGGCCCCGCCCGTTAGCCCGCTGTTGTCGAAATTCAGCGTGGCGCCGGGAACGCCGTGCCCCACGAATATCAGTGGTGTCGAGAAATCACCGCGCGCCACCTTGAATGAGGCGCCGGCTGCTGCGAGGTTCGGCAGAGCGTTGAGCGCGCGCTCGATGTCGTCCGCACCCGCATTGAAGGGCAGCGCCGCCGAAGCGCGGGTAACGCCGCCGTATGTAACCTGAACGATATAGGTCCCCGCTGTGGCCGTGCGGGCTACGCGCCAAGCTTCGGGTGGCGGCGCGATTCGATCTTGGAAGTTGAGCCGGTCCGATGCGGCAGCGATATAACCGGTTCCGCCCTGCCCGAGGTTGGTTGGTTGCCAGCCCATGCTCGATGCGAAGGTGTCGAGAAGCCGCGGGATGTTTATCGGCGCGGCCTCGCCTTCCCAGAAACTGTCTCCGACAGCCAGCATCGGCGTGGGCGAGGCAAGCGGCGCGGCTGCAACGGTCCCATCTGCCGCAACTCCGGCGAAAATTCCTTGTTCTACCGTTATTTTTCGCCGG
>Ga0193726_1002644_pt1 | contig 11954 bp, 15 predicted proteins | sample H2c1metaG_FD_144928 | JGI IMG/M metagenome (GOLD analysis project Ga0193726, IMG submission 144928) | Soil microbial communities from a riparian zone of the East river system, Colorado, United States - H2c1 | ecosystem: Environmental > Terrestrial > Soil > Riparian zone | place: USA: East River... | reverse complement strand
ACGGCGTTCTTGCTTTCAAATTCACCAAGGAGCAGCTCCATCAAGAACCAACCGCAACGCCTCAGGACAATTGAACTCCCTGTTACAGGCCTGCGAATGGTGGTTCTGTGGCTGCCGCTTTCACGACTGCTTCACGCGGCGATGGGGACTGCTGCGTCCCGTCCTCGAAAGTTGCTGTCAGAAGCAATTGGTTTATCGAGCGCGCCAGTCTGTTACCTCCGCTAGGGGCGAAGCCTGCAACGGACAGGCCACTGACGCGGAGTCGTGATCATCTTGGCTCAGGTTTGCCCAACTGCAGGGCCCGCACAATCGATCGGCGTGAAATCATCACGCCGCAGATTGGTCCGGCTTGTCGCAGTTCAAGGTGGTAAACGCTGGCTTGCCGATCGGCGGCCGGAGTGGGCTCCCTTGAGCTGCTCCGTTCAGGATACGGTCGCTTGCGGGCGCCAAGTCTCCGCTACATCGAGACGTTGATTGCGATTCCGACCCCGGGATACCTGCGGTTATAAAGGTAGTAGCCGTTGTCGACGTAATTGACGTAAACGTCGTCGTTGTCGTACCAATTCTCCCCCCAGGACGCCGGCCACGGGTCAACCGCGCTCAGCCAATAGCCTTGGTACTGGAAGCGAGGATATCCACCAACCACCAGGAAGGGGAGACCGTTTATGCGGAAGCCATGACTCGGCCCGAAGTATCCGTGGAAACGATTGTCCGGAATGCGGTAGCCGCGGTAACCACCGCGCTGTTGCCAGGTGCGATGATCTGATTCCCAGTGTTGTGAACCGTGTCGCTGCCATGCGCTCCTCTGAACGCGAATCTGCGCCTCTGTGCGGTGTGGTTGCCGATGCTCAACGCGCTGTTGTTGAGCATGCCGCTCAGTGTGCCGCGCCTGGGCATGTTGGATCTCGTGCCGGGCATGTGTTGACTCGGCTCGCGGGTGCTCCCGTTCCGGTTTCCGCTGCACCTGAGCGTGTTGCTGAGTAGCCTTAGTCTGTTCGTGGTGCTGCTGGACCTGTTTGGAATGGTCGTGCTTCTCACCGTGTTGCTCTTGCTGTGCATGAGCAGCAATCCCGGAATACATGCACAACACGCTCATGCTGATCATTCTAAGTATTTTCATTGGGGCGATCTCCGTCCACTCTTTCTATGCGTCAGCTTTAAGCCCGATCCCACAAGGTTCCAGGAACTGGTCAACCCGACGCTCAGCTCGGCGCTCACCGGGCCTGTCCAGTCTGGTTATAGGCCACCCTTCGCCTGAAAACTGATCAAGATTGCTCTAACAACTTGCGGAAAGACTCGATTTGCGGCGCAGCCCCGATCGAACGGCGAACATTGACCTTCCGAACATTGATCTTCCGAACATTGATCTTCCGAACATTGATCTTCCGAACATTGGTTGCGGAACCTGCTCTCATTTCCGAAGTGAGCAGTATTGATCAGCCACAGCACCATGAGCCGCCGTAGCATTATTTACTCTTCGGGCAAGCATTTGGAGACCACGGGCCGAACTAAAGCGTGAAACGACAATTCCAAGCTTAGGAGCGGTCGCGTTCGAGGTGATTTTCTCGAATGGCGGCCCCGATTCAAACGATCGAACCGGTTGAATGCGATGAAGCCACGCGACGTCGAAGCTGCGAAGATGAACCGGGCAGTTACCACCTCGAGACCCGCCCGAGGTCTTCCATTCTTGATCCTTACGCTTTTTCTTGCCTTGTCATTCACTTCGGTCCGGGCCCAGCAGGGGGCCAACAAGAGCGCCCAATCCACGGTTGTTGCTGCGCCCAACGAGCCCTCCCCCGAAGATTCCAGATATGTGGGCGCGGAAACCTGCAAGACCTGCCACGAGGATATTTACAACGGTTGGGAGAAAAGCCCGCACTGGAAGACCACTCTTCACAAAGAAGGCGGGCCGTCGAAGGAGGGTTGCGAGGGCTGCCACGGGCCGGGTGCCGAGCATGTTGCGGGCGGCGGCGATAAAACAAAAATCTACGTATTCGAAGGCAAGTCGCGGCAGGAGACGAGCGCTCGCTGCCTGACATGCCACGGCGAAGGACGTGAGCAGTCACATTTTGCGGAATCCGCCCACGCCAGTGGCGATGTCGGCTGTCTCGACTGCCACTCTCCTCACCACTCCAAGGATGTTAGAGGCGAGTCGCACCTGCTGGTCCAGAACCAGCCTCAGTTGTGCTATGGATGCCATACCGAGGCCAAGGCAGATTTTGCCAAGCCCTTTCACCACCGGGTCAATGAAGGCCTGGTGCGGTGCAATGACTGCCACAATCCCCATGGGACAGCGACCGTTCGGCAGGCGCGCACTCTGCCAAGCGGGGACGCGGTCTGCTACACCTGTCACGTCGACAAGCAGGGACCCTTCGTTTACGAGCACGTGCCGGTGAAAACCGAGGGCTGCAGCAGTTGCCACACGCCCCATGGTTCCACCAACGCTCGACTCCTCAAGGTGAGCGTGGTGAACATGCTGTGCCTGCAATGCCATACCTTCCCGACCCAGGGGCCCAGCGGACCTGTCCACAACCAATCGGCGAAGTATCAGGCGTGCACGATGTGTCATGCAGCCATCCATGGATCCAACTTCAGTAATGTCTTTTTTAAGTGAGGGAGATTTAAGTGGGGGAGAAGCAATGGCGTCGCCAATGAAGTCCGGCCCGAGACCCTTCCTCACCGTCACCGTATGCGTGGCGGCACGGCGAAGACCGGCAGGTGGAGCATTGCGCCTCGCGGCAGTCGTCGGAGTGCTGGCGTCCGGCTGGATGGTGTCATCCCCTGGAATGGTGTTTGCACAATCTTCCGGAGCAGGCCAGGCCACGGCGGCGGAACCAGAAGCCGTCAGCATCGGCGGCTACCGGACGCACTCCTCAGGGGAACTTGGCTACCGTTACAACAACGTGACCGGCAGCGGCGATATGTACAACACGCTCGTAAATCTGCAAACCGGCCCGCGGTTTCTCGATGAGTCGCTCTCGATGCAGTCGCAGGACCATCAGGGGCTGTTGTTCGACGATCTCTACCTCAGCAGCTTTGGCTGGGGAGGCGATCCCAACAACGCCTTGCGTCTGCGGGTCGACAAGAACAAGTGGTACAAGCTGCAAGGCAGTTTCCGCCGCGACCAGAGTTTCTCCGACTATGACCTGCTGGCGAATCCGCTGAATCCCCCGACCTCCACTCCGTCGATTCCAGCACTCAATTCGCCTCACGAATTTGAGACGACGCGCCGCATGAGCGACGTTGACCTGACGCTGCTTCCGCAGTCCAGATTGAGCTTTCGCCTGGGGTATTCGCACAACAACATGACGGGACCTTCGTTCACCAGCCTCCACGAGGGTACAGAAGCGCTGCTGCTTCAACCCTGGAACACCACCATGAACTCGTATCGCATGGGTGTCGACTGGAAACTTGCGCCGCGAACTGTCCTCAGTTATGACCAACTCTTCGACTACTACAAGGGCGATACGGACACTCGACTGGCTTCTTTCGCACCGGCCCTTCTTCCCGGTGGTGGTCCGGTGGAGTTGGGTTTATCGATGGACACCGCGAACCGAGTTCCCTGTGCCGTGATTCCGCCGGCAACCAGCCTGATCGACTCGACCGGCACGCTGACCAACGTCGCGTGTAACGCATACTTCAGCTACCTGCGGAACCAGCGGATTCGTACTTCCACGCCCACGGAACGGCTCAGTTTGCGCAGCAACTACTTCCAGCGAGTAGACGTGGTCGCGTCTTTCTCCTACAGTTCCGCCGATATGAACACGCCATTGGACGAGTCCTTCGATGGCCTGCTCGCACGGACCGCAACCCGTGCCTTCACCGACACCGGGTCAGCGGACGCGAGCCGAATTTCCAACGTTCTCGATGTGGAAGCCACGCTGCACCTGACCAGGCACCTGCGACTGATCGATAAATTCTACTTTTGGGCCTACCGCATTCCGGAGAATGCCAATTTTAGCGAGGTCGACAGCGTTTGTCCCCCGACAGTACCACCAACTCCGTGCACGCTGCTGACTCCCTTGAGCGCTACGGCGCCCGCGACGACGGACAACCTGACCCAGGCGTCCTTCAACCAGACCTGGAAGAGGAACCAGACGGAATTGGCCTGGGACATTTCGAAAAAAGCGGGAATCCGCATCGGTTACCGCTACGGCGATCGGGTGTTCGACCACTTCCTCGACATTCTAGCCGCAGACGAAGACCATATTGTCGTTCACGAGCAGACCGCGCTCCTGGGCCTCTGGGCCCGCCCCGGCCCCGGGTTGCGATTGAATTTCGATCTGGAGCACATCAACTACGACAACGTAATTGTTCGTATGTCGCCGCGCAAGGAATCAAGGTATCGGTTCCAGACGAGCTATACGCCCCGGCCGTGGGCGGTTCTGGGCGGGTCCATCAATATTCTGCAAGATGCAAATGATGCCTCACTCACGAACTACGTGGGGCACAACCGGAACTACGGATTCACTGCGTCCCTCTCCCCGCGTGAACGCTTCGGGTTGGACTTGGCCTACAACTACAACAACGTAATTCAGAATGCCCTGATCTGCTTCAACGATACACCGCCAATCGGAGTGAGCCTTCCTTTCGTGACCACCGCCGCCTCTTGCGCGGGCAACGATCCGGGGAATCCGCTTCTTGCCAATTCCTTCTATACCAACCAAACTCATTTCGGAATGGGCACGGTCAGGTTCAAGCCGGTAAAGCGATTGACCGCGAATCTGGGATGCAGCATCACCAGTGTGGACGGCCGCATACCGCAGTTCAATATTCTGCAGCCGCTCGGCTCGTCGCAATACAACTACTACCAGCCAGTCGCCAGTTTGAGTGTCGATTTAGGTCAGAAGTTGGCCTGGAATACCGGATGGAACTATTACCAGTACAACGAGGGCTCGTTTGCCGGGCCCACAGCACCGCGCTATTTTCACGCAAACGCCTTGACCGAATCCCTGCGTTACGAATTCTGATTTCTGTCGAGACGTAAAACAGCACGACAATATTGTTCGATTCGAATGGAGCTTGAGATGAAGAAAATTACTATCCAGGTTTTCGCTACCGCGACGGCAATCGCTGCGGTCCTTGTTCTCTCGGTTTCGGTGTGCGCGCAAAATTCGTCGGAGACTGTCTACAAGGCAAAATGCGCGGCCTGCCACGCTCCGGACGGAAGTGGTTCGCCCGCAGGAAAGAAACTCGGAGCACACGATTTTCGCTCCGCTGACGTACAGACGCAGACCGATGCGGCGCTCACCGGTGTCATCGCCAACGGGAAAAACAAGATGCCCGGCTATCAAAAGACCTTGAAGGCAGATGAGATCACAGCCTTGGTGGCGTACATTCGCACGCTGGCCTCAGGAAAGTAAGGCGGCTTGAAGGGAAACTTCATTTCGGGCTTGGCCGCAGGCGCAGCCGGAGCTGAGTCGCCATGATCTCTCCCGAGGCCCTCATTCTGGTTCTGTTCGGGCTGAGCGCAGGCCTAGTCCTGTTGCTCGTCCTGCGTCCGTCGCTCACTGAGAATCGCAACGGGAAAATCCTGGCATTCGTTGGCCTGTTCGCGTTACCCATTCTCTGTAGTTTCGTCGGGACTTCCGCGCAAATGGAGCGTTCCAAGCAGACATCGTTCTGCCTGTCCTGCCACATCATGGAACCCTACGGCCGGAGCCTTCAAGTGGATGACCCACATTACATCGCGGCGGCGCACTTCCAGAATCACCGAATTCCCACCGAAGAAGCTTGTTACACCTGCCATGAGGATTACGTGCTTTATGGCGGAATCCGTTCGAAGTGGCGTGGACTGCACCACGTCTATGTGCAATACCTCAGCAAACCGATGAACCCAATTCATCTCTACGTGCCCTATAACAATCGGGAATGCCTGCACTGCCATCTCGGCGCACGTTCCTTTGAAGAATCGCCGACGCACACCGCCATGCATGATGACCTGGTCTCGAATCAGATGTCATGTCTCACCAGCGGCTGTCATGACACCGTGCACAACATTGGCGGCCTCGACAAAGTAAAATTCTGGAACGGAGCGCCGCTGAAATGACCGCACACAATCCCATGGAGCGATGGTTGCGCATCGCCGGCGTATTCGTACTTCTTGGCCTTCTGGTAGAGGTTCTTGCGCTCCGTTGGGTCCATCCCGCGGCCTTTCTGGTGTTCGCGTTCATAGGAATTCCGATTGCGGTTATGGGCATCGTGATCTATTTGTATTCTTTGGTTTCTCTCCGGGGCTCGGCCCGCCGCACCTGACGATCGGGAACTCAATCGAGAGGAGTTACCCAAATCGGGGGAGTGAAGCCAACTGACCCTTCACTCCGGTCAATTCCACCGTGCCTCGGGAACTCTTGCAACGTCCGGTTAGACTGGAAAACTGTACTTTTCTGACGCTCCAGGGCCTGGCGATAAGGGCCAACGAATTTTCGTCCTCTGAAATTGCCCAAACCCTCGACGCCATCTGCGGGACTCAACTCCGGGTCGGCAGGAAGGGGGCCAGTGAGTGGTGACTTCTTCGCCCGGTCTGAGTGAGGAACTGCGTCCGGGATGCGACAGTGGCGGTTGAGAAGCGGCCTGCAATTTGCGGTGAGGTCCGTTGCTGACGCGCGTCATTTCAGTGAGTCCCCGGCGATCGGGTTGGAGAGCAAGCCCCGGAGCAAACCCCGGGGGGGGCGAAACTCTGCAATCCCTAAGCTGCCGTCGGCTCCGTGAGGTTCATGTAGCTCGCCATCGACTGGGTGAGCTGCGCATCGACCTCGTCGGCGATCGCCATCACATCAGGCAACAACAGACTAAAATCCAACGCGTCGAGATTGGACTGCAAGGTTCCGAAGATGGTCACCTGGAGTATTCGTGATTCGTGCACAAGCATCGGAGGTGTGTAGCCTTGCTGATAACGCAACCGACCATGGGAAACGGCTGCAGCGGAAGGGATCGCATCGCTGTCCTTGGTGGTCGCGCTGGGCTTGGCCAGGCGGACAACTAGGTCTTCCACCAGCCTGGTGAGATACCCGGTGCGTTCTTCGTCGCTGAGCTGCAGGTGGTTTAGCTCACAGCTCCGCTTCGCCCGTGCCAACCAATCGGCGACGATATTGGTGGTAGAGCGACGTAGTATTTCGCCCACGCTCTCTTTCGCCAGGCGCTTGCCGGGAATTCGGTTCGTCAATCTGTTTCGGATGAGTTCCGGGAGAGTTCCGACTTCAAATGGCTTGGCAAGGATTTCGTCCGCTTCCAGCAGGATGGCAGACATGGCACTTTGAACGTCGGGATAGCCACTCACCAGCAGCGTCAGTGCGTCCGGTTGGGAGTGACGCATGGCCGAGACGACCGTAAAACCGTCACCGGGAGAGGGCATATGCAAGTCCGTGAGGAGCACGTCAAAGCTCTCCGTAGCGATATACCTCAGAGCTTGTGGCACGGAGCAGGCTGCGACCACCTCAAATCCCTTTCCCGTCAGCACTTGCTGCATCATGTCGCGGGCAGCGTCATCATCATCGACCAAAAGCACTTTGTGCGTTGTTTTTAGTTCACTCTGAGTCACAGCACCGCCTCTTGTCACGAACAGTGCCAGTTTACGGCCTGGTCAATTCTCAAACCCGTTCATTTTTTGCACAGGCATCCGCGTAGATACCTTGCGGCCTCAAGTCGATTCCACGGGACGGCCTTTCCTCGTCCAAGGCGCGATGGAATTCCCGGTTAAAACGACGCCCTGGGGTTGACACCCGTTCTCGGTTCGTCCCGAGCCGTCAGTCTCTCGGCGGTTGATAAGCCATTGAATCGCTCGAGAAGGTTTCAGCCGCGAAAATATGTCTACATTGCCCGGATCGAAACACACCGCGGCACGCTGGAGAGCAGCAAGGACGCCGCAATGGAGCATCGGCCGATGCCAATGCTTCCAGCAGAACTACCCCTTCTCCCGCCAAGATTACAACGCCAGCAGTGGTGTCTTCTGTACAAACTTGCACGCTTTTTGAATGATTTAAAAATACGGGCAACGAGCCTATGTTTCGCACGCGTATCGTGCCTCCCTATGATCGATCACCCATCCGCGCGGAGAACTTGCTTGCCACGGAGACCGCAAGACCCGTCTCGCAAATGGCCCAGGGTCGAGGGACTGACTGCCGGGGATGGGGGTGGGTCTGAGTGCGCGTGGGTGGTTAACTCTACTCCGGCGGCGCGACGGTAGGTCATTCGCCAAAATAGCGGACCACCTTCAGGCGCAACTTTCTGAAGAGTTTGGTGGGGACAGATGATCCCCTCTTCTCTTCGATGGTACCTTTGGGCTCCGCTTGTTCGACAGCCTCAAGCTGTGGGATCGAGGGACGCATATGGGCTTCTGCCTGGGTTTTTCAGCACGATGCAATTGCAGCGCGTAATTTTCGCAACTCGGCGTTGTGCATTGCGATGAAACGAAACGGCTGCAAACCGATCGGCGCGGCTGAACAGGGGATGAGCAGTTCAGCCATGGCGAGCACGGATCCAAAGTTGGTCGAAAACATCAGTTCCACAATGGCTCCCGGACTGAACGGTTTGAGCACTCGAAGCAGCCCCCCTGTCACCGAAACGGTCTGAAGTCTGGCGGATGAGCTTTGTCCGTCCCCGGATCGGATCGTCGCTGAAGGCATGTCTGGAAGTCGTGCACGGACGGGCCGCCGCGTGCGGGGCGATATGGGGGAGGGACTCATGCAACCAAATCATGCTACCGAGTGAGGAGTCAGGCGAGATCACGAAGGAACCTGTACCAGCCCGAGCGCGGAACCGGACCATCCGTGTTTGCTCCGCCGGGCAAACGACGAAGGTTCAGCTCGCATAAGCGTATGGCATCGACGAGGTCCTGTACCTCTTGTATCCCGGTGCGGTCAGTCGAATCACACCTCGAATCTGTTCTTCCAACAGTCCTTCATTCCTCAACTCCGCAATCGCCAATCGGGCGGAAGAGCAATCGACAGTGTGTTTGGACAAGATCACAAACTGATCGCGATCCTGTTCGTAGCGGAGAACGAGTGCGACCAGAAGGCCGTCCCGGATGTCTTGTGCATGCATAATGCGATCGTAGGGGCATGAGCAGGACACCGGAATGGCCCGTCGGTGTCGGTCGTCCTCACGTGGGTACATGCAGGAGTTGTCCTTCGGCATGCTGGGTAATGAACATCGGTAACCCTGCGCAAGCTAGGTCGCGGCCGGATCATCGCTAGTCTCGATCAGAAACGCCTCGGGGGTGGTCGTGGGGGCCAAGGGGAGCTGGGTCCGAGGTGGGTCCGAGGTGTCTTCGACAAGATGTTCATGACTGGAGACCAGAAAGAAGCCGCTGGCGTTGCGACGGACGCGCTGCGCTAATGGGGTTTGAACAGCCGTCGCTTGCCGAATCGAAAGCCGGGAGAGCACCGGTGCACTGGAGGGGCGACGTGGGGATGGCTGGGAGCATCGCAGGTGCCTGAGGACAACCGCAATCGCTTGCTCCGGGAGTCATTGTTCAAATGCTCGAGCACTTGCAGCCCGTCGCCCTTGGGCAGTTTCAGGTGCAGCAGCACAGTTTGGGGGATGATTGAGACTTCTATCATCGAGAGTGCTGGCGCAGAAAGGATGGTCCGGAGCCGCTTTGCCGAGCAAGGAATTTTAACCGCAGAAACTGAAGTTCATTTTGGGTCCCGAAATCAAATTCCGCCAGAAGTCCTCAAGCATCTTTTTTGGATTGAGATACGGCCAGCGCTGGTGAACCGAGTAATTGGTCGATGATTGCCAGCAGCTTGTCGTCATCCCATGGCTTTTGCACAAATGCCATGGCCCCTCCCTTTAGAGCACGCCCGCGGTTTATGTAAGGGTCGCGGCCGGACACGACGATGATAGGTATTACAGCGAGGTGCATGTTGGCTCGTAACCTCTCCATCACGACGAAGCCGTCGTCGCCTGGCAGGCCAAGGTCCAGAATAACCAGATCTGGCTTGTGTTCGCGAGCTTCTATCTCCGCGGACAATGCATCGGGAGCGAAGAAGGTATCATAGTGGTTGGCCTTGAGCAGGACATGGTACCCGAGACGTATGTCGGCGTCATCCTCAATGACAAGAATCTTTTTATTCCCGATGAACGACACCAACTTACGTACTTCCTCTTGCAGATCATTGACACGATCCATTGCTGCACGAATACCGTGGGTGAGAGTTCTTACCTGTTCGCCGCTAATGTCGCTAGGTTTGTAGATCGGTTTTTCCAGATTGGCGCTGGAGTACCTGATGCTGGTTTCTTGTCTATCGAAGACTACAAATTCAGGTTCGCTCTGAAGCCTTTTTCCCAGCTCCTCGAGCGTTCTGCCAAAGCGTTCCGCTTCGGTAGTCAACAACGATAGTTGCGCCTCGGCTTCCTCTCTCTCCCGCACTAGGCGTCCGACAATCGCGTCCCTCTGATCCTCGCTCATGGAATGTGCTCCCAAAAGTAAGCGTAGCACCATTAACCACGGCAGTCTCGCTGGGCCATAGCGTTTCCTGCCCGAAGGTTGCGCATCCATTGTCCCGAACGCGGAAGGCATAAGGGACTACAGTGAAAGGTGTGAGATATACGCAACCAATCCGATGAATGACCGCAAGAAGGGAAATCGCAACTCCTGCGAGCACCGTTACTACCTTCGATTTCAGCAGCGGGAAGGCCGCTGAAGGCCGCAAGCGGCAGTATGGAAAGATGAACTTGCTGCCTCATTTGCACTTGCGGACGCGGGTACCAAACAATTTGGGCAGTCCTAAGGGTGGGCGTTGCGAGCCCTCCGCTGACGTTTGGCCGGGTTATGCTGCTTGAAAATGCTCATTCGTTGAAAGGATCGAGGTCAGTTACGACTGAAAAGCAATCCACGGTTCGAAGTTCCCTAACCTCGCATGCCCATTCCATTGAAGCGGAAAAGGCAGTCGGCGAGTCCGTCCAAGTTGCGCCCGGCAATCGCTCAGCGGAGGCTGGGAATTTCTCCGGGGGGACAAGGGATGGAAGTGGGTTTCCGAACGACAGGTACCGTGGGCTGGCGGATCACACACGATTGGTAGCCATTATCGTTGGGACCACGGCGCTAGTGGCCTTCATCGATTTCTGGACGTCCGCAGAACTATTCGGATCTATCTTGTTTGCTTTTCCGCTAGCCTTATGCGCCATACAACGATCCAAGAGACTGCTCTGGAGCACAGTTGTCGTTTGTGCCCTCCTAACCATTGCAACAGAGTTTTGGGCGATCAATCGGGTCGCACTCCTGCACCAGGAGATTGCGTCGGTAAACCGCGGCATTCTGTTTGCCAGCCTTCTTACGCTGGCGACATTCATCCATTTCTGGATTGATAAGAGTGAAAAGGTTGCGGTTGGTGCCGCCGAAATAGAGCGGCAGAGCCGGAGTCTGGTAATCCAGAATGATCAGCTCGAGGTGTTGGTGACGACTGCGACCCGCGATATCACCGTGCGCCAGGATGCGGAGGAGCACCTGGCGCAGATTGAGGGAAGCCGCGGGCTTGTAGAGGACGCGCTGCGGGAAAGCGAAGAAAGGTACAAGATGCTCCTCGATGGAGTCGAGGACTATGCCATCTTCATGATGGACCCGCAGGGCCAAATTGTCAGCTGGAATGCCGGTGCCGAACGGATCAAAGGTTATCGAGCGGATGAGATTATCGGGCACAACTTTTCCTGCTTCTTTCCTCCGGAAGATATCGAGCGGGGCAGGCCACAGGAAATACTCCGAATGACCGCCGCAAGCGGCCGGCACGAGGAACAAATCACCCGCGTGCGGAAAGATGGTTCACGATTTTTGGCGAGTCTCAGGCTTACCGCGCTACGCGACTCGGCCGGGAATCTGCGGGCGTTTTCTGAGTTCAGCCACGATCTCAGCGAGAGCAAGGAGTCAGGGGCAAAGTACCGGGGGCTGCTGGAAGCGGCTCCGGATGCGATGGTGGTGGTGGACCAGAGCGGAGAGATCGTTCTGCTGAACCTTC